>Ga0208899_1000010_pt1 | contig 102006 bp, 109 predicted proteins | sample VirMetDEL_Nov_24_FD_184518 | JGI IMG/M metagenome (GOLD analysis project Ga0208899, IMG submission 184518) | Aqueous microbial communities from the Delaware River and Bay under freshwater to marine salinity gradient to study organic matter... | ecosystem: Environmental > Aquatic > Marine >... | reverse complement strand
TCTCCTGATGAGATGAAAATACACAATTTGATCGAAGTGAATTTAGAGGAGGAATAAACCATGGAAGAACGTTTGAAATTGAAGCCACCGAAGTTGATGCCCGTCCCTCGAAGGGATGATGTGAGGGGAACCTATGCATGGCATCCAGGGATGAAGGAATACAAAGGGGAAGACGGGAAAATTTACACGCCTGTCTTGCGAGTATCAAAATCATCATGGTCAACATTCACTTTTTGTGAGCAGCAATACTTCATCAAGTATGTCCTTGGGGTAAAAGAACCTCAAAATGATGCAATGCTAAGAGGGACAAATGTTCACGATGCATATGAATACATTCTCGATCATCTCCTCGACATCCATGAAGCCCATGCGATTCGAGATCACCAAGGAGAGGAGGCTCTCCATGATTATTTTCAATCATTGATTCCAAAAAGTCAAGTCTCAAAGGGATGGGATGACGAGATCGCCCAACACACGGGCAATCCTTACCTTCTGGATGAGGAAAAGCACCTTGCTCGATTGATGACCGCTGAGGCGAAGCGTTTCCTCCATAGCGACCCTGTTTATTTCAAGCCACTTGGCAATGAGAGGACTGTTGATGCCTTCGTTGAAATTGAAGTCAATGGAGTCGTTGTACCCGTTCATTTGACAGGGATAATTGATCGACTCTTTGTTGACCCAAATGGGGATCTGCACGTCCATGAATTGAAGACTGGATTGTGGAAGGATAAGAAAACAAAGTATGAGGGGATGGCGGGTGAAATGGCGTACTATGTGTATTTGCTCCGCAAATCCGATGACCCTGAATTGGGTGGTTGCAACGTCAAGTATTGGGGTTGGGATCACACCAAGGGACTCGAAGGAGAACCTGATCGAATCTATCGTTTCGTTGAACGCGTTCAAACTGGAATCGTCAGCAACATGATTGCAAATCTCAAAGCGATGGTATCTGCACACCTTCGATACAAGGGTGATTTCAACGGCAAAGACTTCGCCGTAAAGCCTCCAAACGCTGAACGGTACATTTGTGATCCGTGGTGTAAAGTCGATGGCTACTGCCCAAAGAATGATCGTTATCTCATGCCAAAAGACATGAGAGCGAAGGCGGAGGGGAATTGATGTGCGATACATCAGCCTATTCAGCGGAATCGAGGCGTGTACGGTCGCCTGGAAGGGTCTTAACTGGGATGCTGTCGCTTTTGCTGACTTTGATGATTTTCCCTCTGCGGTGCTTGAACACCACTATCCAGATGTACCTAACCTCAAGGATGTGGTGAAAGTTGACTGGTCAAAATACGAAGGAGCAGCCGATCTCGTCGTCGGAGGAAGCCCCTGCCAGTCCTTCTCTGTCGCAGGAAAGCGACTTGGAATGGATGATCCACGTGGCAACTTGGCACTCCACTATCTCCGAGTTGTTGGGGCAGTTCGACCGAAGTGGTTCCTCTATGAAAATGTCCCAGGTCTATTGTCATCAAACGAAGGGGATGATTTTGCCATCTTCCTCGGAGAAGTGGCGAAACTCGGGTATGGGTTCGCCTATCGAGTTCTTGACGCTCAACACTTCGGAGTTCCCCAAAGAAGGCGTCGAGTCTTCGTTGTCGGATGTGCTGACGGAGATTGGAGAAGTGCCGCAGCGGTACTATTTGACAAGCAGAGCCTCCAGGGGAATCTTGCGTCGAGCAGACAAGAGGGGGAAGAAGATCAATCCCTCGCTGCGTTCGGCCTTACAAGCGAAAGCCGACCTGTTGGAAGAGGAATAGACACGTCGAAACCTGCTGGCTCTTTGACAGCAGGTATGTATCATCATGGCTCGATCAACAATCAATGTTTAGGAACCAATGCTCATTTGATCATGGAAGAAGATCAACAGGTTTTTGAAAATCATCCAACGGATGGAAGGATTCGTAAATTGGACAATGTTGCCCCGACTGTTAGGGCGAGATTTGGTACAGGAGGAGGAAACCTCCCGTTGGTCATGGAGAAGGGAATCATTCATGCTGAAAAGGTCGGCCCCACTATGGGGGCGAGCGGTCCACCTTATTCTCGAACAGGAAATGAAAGAGTTGAGGCTGAGGCATTGGTTGTGCAAAAATCAGCCATACCGATTCATGATCAGGCAACACGGTTTTTAGGCAAACGTGGAGACAAGAACGATGGCAAAGGAAATGGCTTTGGCGTAGGCAAAGTGGGAGATCCCTCCAACACATTGACTCAAGGTGATCGCCATGCTGTCTTCCAGCAACAAGGCGTCGATTTATTCAATCAAGAATTGACAGGAGATCTTCATTGCCCATTGCGAACAGCAGGAGGCCATGGCGCACCTGCTATGATGGATGGAGCAATCGTTAGGAGATTAACCCCTCTCGAATGCGAACGGCTCCAAGGATTCCCAGACAACTACACGCAAATCCCTTGGAATGGGAAGCCAGCCGAAGAATGCCCAGATTCTCATCGATACAAAGGTCTTGGGAATAGCATGGCGGTTCCAGTTATGCAATGGATCGGAGAGAGAATTGATATGATGGACTCAGCAGACTTGTCAAATCGGAGCAAGCCGAAGGCAAGGAAACAAATGACATTGTGGTGAAATTATGGCTTTGTTCGATCATTATCCACGGGAAATCGACATGAGGACTCGTAAGGTGATTCACAACAAGAAACAATTGGAGCATTATCTCAAATCAACAAATGGTAAAGCCAACTTGACAACCACCGTTTATGGTTTTCGAGAACTGAAAACCAAGGGGAACCGCTGCGAGTATAGCACAGCGATTGTGCCTCATTTCGTGATGGATTTTGATGCTGATCAAGCGGTTCGATTGAAAGAAATGACATTGGAGGATGCCCAAAAAAAGTGTTGTTCGGAAGTTGAACTCATGTCGAGATTGTTGATGCGAAAAACCATTCAACACGCAATTTGGTTCACGGGAGGGGGATTTCACATTTGGGTGAAACTTGATCAAGAATACGATTTACAGCCAATTGAGATGAATGACTTATTGTTCTCTGGGCGAATGCAAATCAATCAATGGGTCAAGAGATTCAACCTACTCACCTTAGATCCTGTGGTTTCTTTTCGCCCAGATCGACACATCCGCATTCCAAACACATACAATTTCAAGCGACAGTTATGGGGCATCCCTGTTGATGTGGCTGATCTTGAAAAGGGATGGGGATACATAGAGGAACAAGCACAAGAGGCCAGACCTGGGATGAAGTTGGTTGAGGGAGGGGGAATGATGATAACAATTGTGAAGCGAGATTCTCAGGTACTCTTCGAGTCTCAGTACGATCATAAAACAAAGACATTCAAGATGGAGGACATCGAAATTGACATTGACAACATCAACAACATTCCAATGCTCCCTTGCCTGTCGCAAGCAGCGTGTGAGGTTGGGAGCAACCCTCCTCACAAACCACGTTCGTATTTGATGATGTATCTCATGGATTTTCATCGGAATTTTGCAAGACCGCCAAGAGAAAGCAAAATTCCGAATCAAGAAGTGATTGCTAAGACACACGAATTCATCAAATCCCTAAAGTGGGCAGACTATGATCCAAATGAAACCATGAAGTATTTGATCCACGGCGCAGATCGATACTACAAAACCCCTACTTGTCCAACCATTTACGCAGAGGGGATGTGTGTTGGCAAATGCCCCTACTACGATGGAAAAGGCGCAAAATCATAGGTGAAAAGAATGACTGATGAAAACAATCTCGAAGAGATACGAAAAAAGAAAGCGCAGGAGATGCTTGAACAGCATCATAATCAAGAGTTGCCCCCTCAAATGCTCCCTTGGTCATTTAAGGTGAATCCTGCAACTGGATATTGTGAGATTATGCAACTTGAGAACATGGTTGCTTTAACCCTCGATCCTAAATGGGCGCATTTGGTTTGCGACTTACTGAATAGTCTATCAATTGCCCAACCAGGAGGGATGCTTGATGGATGATAAAAATCCAGATCCAGTACCCTGTGCTGCTCCAAATTGCGACAAACCAGTTCTGTCCGAAGTCTCTTATCACATTCTCTGTGAGGAGTGTGGAGATCAACGTCGAAAGGCATACGCAAAGGCGTTTAATCAAAGAAAAGAGGAGGAGGAATAATGTCCGATCAACGCGTTCTCTTCATTGACAATCGAGAGAGATCTGGTCTTGAAAAATTGATCATCAAGTACCTTGACAAAAACAATTTAAATCACCAAATGAGACAAACAATGATTACCGATTATTCGTTTGCAGATGTTGGAATTGAAGCAAAAACAATCCAAGATTATATGCAGAGCCTTTACTCAGGTCATTTGGACAAACAATTGCAAAACCTGGAAGACAACTACAATCACGCATACCTGGTGATCCATGGCACTTTAGACAAGTATGTTGGATCTGCTCGAAGAGGAGGAAAGAAAATTCCCTTCCAACGTGCTTTTGCGTCCTTTACAGGGTCGTTAGCAAGGTTTGCTACTGACTATGACATCTCGATCCTTACCTTCGACACAACCTCCCTCGCTGCTCGTTTCATTGCTAAGAGGTTTGAGAAGCACGGAACGCTTGGATCGTCATCGACCTATCGACTCCTTCGGAAGACAGCCACAGAGGACATGAGAATCGATATTCTTCAATCCGCTGGTTGTAGCGTTGCTATTGCAAAGAGATTGCTTGATGAACACGGGTCGATCTTTGAGATTGCTTCTTTGTCGGCAAAGGAATTGATGGCTACGGAGGGGATTGGGAAAGTGAGAGCCGAGCGAATTGTTCGTGCGATCACAAGTGAAGAGGAAGTCCCACAAGAGCGTGTCAAAATGTCAAGAGCATGAGGCTTGATATATGACGCTCGCGTTCGCTTACTTTGCGACAGGTGAAATCAAATGCTCATGAAACCATCAAGCGACTCTGGAGAACGCAAGTGGGACGACTATACTCTGGTTAAGTCTCCTTTCAAGGGAAGCAAATTTATTCGAGAATACATTGAACGATTCAATACTGTCTCGTTTTTCAACGAGTACGCAGGAATGCTATCTCTGTTCTATGTTGTTGGTCAGGTTCTTGCTCCTTATGTTCGAGTACCAATTCACGGGATGTTCCTCGACACCAGAGTCCATGTGTTTTGGATTCAACAATCGAGGACAGGCAAGTCGGCTGCGTATGAATTTACAAAGAAGTTGTTGATCGAGTGTGAAATCGAAACCGCCAAATTCACATCTGGTTCCGACGCAGGTTTGCTTGGACACGTCGATGCTGAACCTGAAGTTGACGAGAACGGCAAGCCTACTGGAAAGGTCAATTATGTTATCACAAAGGGTCTATTGAACGGATACAAAACACTTCTTTTCGATGAGGGGAGTGTTTTGCTGGATGACAGAAAGGCGTACTTTTCGGAGAAAATTCTGTACCTGCAAGAAGCAATGGCTCCTATTGGATCTGCTACGAATGATCTTTCAAAGGTTTTGAAAGGCGCACCGATCAACATCGTCTCAGGAGTGTCTCTTTGGGCGACAACATTCCCTCCAAAGGACATTATGCACCACGTCTTGGAAAAGGGATTCTTTCAGCGTGTGTTTCTGTATCAAAATGATGTAAGCAATGAACTGCGCCAAACAACGAGCGAGCATAGGATCTCTGGAGCCTATGTCCCTGTCCCAGAAAAGGTATGGGGGTATGCTCAACTTGCTGAATTTATTCTTGATCGTCGAGATGAGGTCAAAAGCAGATTGCTCAAAGCAGCGGGGGTGAAAGAGGCTGAATGGGATGAGATGGAGGACAACGAAAGAGACACCATCGCCAACCAGTACGCCTACGACCTTTTCGACGTGGGGGAAGGATACCATGCTGCTTTGTTGAATGCAACAGCCGATTATTATGATCTTGTGAACGCAATCGCCAATCCAAGCATCAAAGAAACAGCGACATCATTTATTCCAAACATCGAAAATTACACCATCACCTTTTCAAACATCATTGCAACAATGATGGGTTCCAAAATCATCACGGCGGATCATGTCATGATGGCAACTGAGATCATTTACGACAATATGCACAATTTGATCATTTGGCTTGAGCAGAAGCAGGATTTCAAGGCAAAGAAAAAGCGAGATGCTTCTCTTCACGAATGGAAGGTTGCTTACGGCAAGTGCAAGAGGATGGTTCATTCCAGATCAAAGCGTGAGTGTGTTGGGAAAAAGGAACTCGAAAAGGTGTATGCTGTCGATCAAGGAGTCAGCACCAAAACAGCAGAAAGACGATTGAAGAAGTTGGCAGAATCGCCCGATGCCGATAGACTGATGGATGGAAGAAACGCATTTATCGCATTGAATTGGTGATTGGAATGAAAAATAAAACCAAGAAATTTCTCGAACACCAAAAAATCATACCTATTGCAATTTTTTCCGATACGGATGCAAGTGATTTACCGACTGGATATGCGGATCCGACGAAGTTCGATTTGGCTGCTGTCGTGTTGTGGAAAAATGATCGTTTTCATGTCTTCTCCGATAAAGGAAAGGAGGACGTTGCCTATGTCCTCGAAGACAAGAGCAAAACAAATCCCCTCCCCCTTGAGAGTCTCAAAGAATACATCCATGGCGAATTCTTGGTGGGGTACGATCTGGAGAAATTTGGCCTTCCTTTGATCAAGAGCAAAATAAATTTGACAGACGATTGTGATCTCAATGTGGATTATTATGACCTACTCCAAGAATCGTACAAAGCATACGAAGAACATAGCGGTGAAGGAGGAAAGAGGTTTAGGCTGTTTCAATTGGCATTTTGGAATGCCTGTGAAAATTCGGTGAATGCTGCCGACATGATCGGCTTTACTCACTTGAAAATGATCCAATCATGGCATTGGGGGGCAAGAAGAAAGGGCATCAAGAAATTGAAGAACGAAACGATTTGGTGTGCTGAGTTAGCCTGTCGGATATTTCGACGCCCTGAGATCATGGTTCGAGATCATCGCACGAATAAGCGAATCCGAATTCCAATTCAAGCCATTGGCAATCGAACGTCCGATATGACTGGCGACTGAGGATTGATCCCCTGCGCCTGTTCAACTGATTGAACAAAGTCATGACCAAGCCAGTAGGGTATGACTGATCGCAAGTGGAATTTGTCAATGGTTGGGCTTCCAGGGAAGAGGGAATTTGCTGGTAAATCTCCTACGCCTTGGATCCCTGACTTCGATCCACGTGGAGCCTTTTCATAGAACTTACCTGCGAGACTTCGAGGCAATCGTGGTCGTGGAACAAAGGTTTCAGGGAAATACCCAAACAGATCTGTCGGTTTCAAAGCAGGTAAAGAACCTGGCGTCATCTCAAACAGGTTTTGATTTTGAGGCAAACCGAAGAGGGAAGAATGTGCTGGATCTCGATACGCTGCCGCATCGATGGTCTTCATTGGGAGGTCGGACAACTCGTTGAGATACCTTGCCCTGCCTGTCGCAGGATTCTCAAACACTTGGTACATATCAGGATTCAAAGCCTTCAAGTCTTCAAACAACTTGCGAGATTGACCCATCAAGTCCATTCCCAAATTGCGTCGATCAATGGCTGATTGAATCTGTTCGTCGCCCATCGGCACAGGTTTGCCTCCTCTTCGAGTCATCATTGGTTTGCCTTGCATATCCAAATAACGCCCCAACTCATCACGCTCATACGCATCTGGACTTGATGCTGCAACGTTTCCTGAGAAGCCCAATTGAGATCCTTGCCCCCTGTTCTTGTTGTAGTAGGGTTTGACCCGATCCCAATGCCAACCAGTTGATTTTGTGTCATCCCAATCCTTTCCTGTCAAATCGGAATACTGATCCATCCACCTTTTATCCCAAATCCATCCTTTGTTTCCTGATGCAGTAGTGAATGCTTTGCAGGGAAAGGAAGCGACACCAGCGTCGATGCCTTCCCAATCGAAGTCATCCATGATCTCCTCTGCATCCATGTCCATGACATCTCGAATGTGATAATTTGGATCTCCTTGCTTCAATGATGGATCCAGTTCATATGCTTGGACATTGTGTCCTCGTTTCTTTGCTGCTCCTCCCCATCCTCCTTCACCCAAAAACTCGATCAGGGGAGAGCCACCCAAACCTGCAAAGAGTTCAGCAAAATTAAGCCGATCTGCTGCCTTGAGAAGTGCCTCAAAGACTTCCTCAAAGATCTCATTGCTCATGTCAATCATCTCTTTGTTGAGGCTCTTTTGCCACCTGCGCCTAATTGCCTACGCATGGCAGGTCGGACAGTTCCTCTGGATTTGTTTCTTCTGTACCGTCTTGCAGTACGGCCACGCTTGACCTTTCGACTTTGACTCCAAGCCTTTGCTTTCCCTTGCCTCATCGGTCGATCACCGATGTTTGATTGGGTGTAGCCTCGAAAGCGACCTTTGGCGATGGAATCCCATGCGGCTTCAAATGCCTCAGTCATTCAACAAACCCCCATTGATCGAAGGGATAGGTTGAATCAGCGGCACGGGCTTCTTCCATATGTGTTCACACACAGGGCATTCCCACAAGAACATTCTGTCTCGACTTCCCGCATAGAAACCGTTTATGCGTATAGCAAGAACATCTGCGTTGCATTTTTCGCACGTTTGGCTAACCTTGTCTCGGTATGCCCTTGCCATTTCAATCACCTTCATGCATGAGAAGCGTGGACATAGGTGATGACCGCAAATTGTGTTTGATCTAAGGGTGGAGGCAACGAGGCTGGATCGGGCAAAATCAAATGAGTTGCGTTGAGGTTGTAGTGCATGACTTCAGCCAAAGACCCCAATGATTCACCACCAGCACCGAAGCAATCAACCGTGGTGAGATGAGTTGCCCCGTCCTCTTCGCTAAGGAGGGGTTTGAATAAAATGCCACCAGGAGCGGCAGTTCCAAAAGGAAGGTTCAATGGCCCTACATATGGAATGAGGGGGGTTTTTGACGTTCTGTGAACAGGGGTGATTTGATATTCTCCACCGCCCCCTGCATGAGATCCAAGTCCCTGATCGGATTGGAAAAATAAGTGCGTTTGACCTTGCCCTTGAACAGTCGGAAAGAGGCCAGTAGGATCACGGGCATAGACCATACCCAAATTGGTGATGGGCAAATTTGCCGCATTGATTCCAGCAACGAAGTCATTTCTCATTCCAGATTTATCTCCATTGCTATGCTCCATGGCTGACAAAGGGACTGGCCCTGGTCTAATGAATGACCTCTTGTCTTCGATTGCATGAATGACTGGGCCGCTTGCGCCTTTTCCAACTCGAACAGAAGCAAGTATCGTATTTTGCCTCACCAACTCTGCACTTGGGGAACTGGGATACAATCCAGTAGCAGTATCCACATAAGACCCGTACACAAATCCAATGTTGTTAGGGAGTCGTGGTTCAACATAAACCAGCAGAATTGCCTCGTCGCCAGGATTCGATCCATTGGGAATCGCTGCCCCATGATATGATGAATGATAATTGGTTCCAGCGGCGATGTCCAATACTGAGGCATGGCCGATTGAGTAAAACATTCCATCGAGTTGGGCAACGCCAACATCAACATACAATTCCGATGTAGCCCCCAAAGATCCGTTGGGGCGAACACAACCATTTCCACTTATTGGATTGTTTCTGTTGCTTTCGTCATAACGGTTTAGCGTGATCGGTATGATTCCGTTCCCCAATCCGTTTTCAACGAAGTTGGTCAACGAAGGGCTGGCGAGGACATCGGTATCTCGAAGACCATCATTTTGGTATGTGGACGATGCGGTCTTTTCATGACCTTCTGCAATGTTTGTGTTTGCCATTAAAAATCACTCAACAATTCCACCGTTTCAATGCCGCACCCTTTGGTGTCAATTTTCCACCTTTACTGGTTGGACCTTTGACTCCGCCCATTCGAGCGCAGAACGACTTTCGACGTTTTGCTTTCTTTGAACCTGGTTTGAGCGTTGAGGGTTTCTGCGACACGGGAGGCTTGAGATTGGATCCCTGCTCACGCTTGAACTTGGCTCGACCCTTGGCATTCAAACCGCCCTTTCTGCTGTGTCGGTTTGGGTTGTAGCCATGGAATGGCTTGGATTTTTTCTTAGCCTTTGAGATCATTGCCTTCGACAGCAAATCGCAACTCTCGCAATCACATCTAAACGCTTTGACCATGGTTGGTTTTCCTCCTACTCCTTGGGGTTTGGATCGCTTACGGCGCGTAGCCGCTTTCTTATCCGATTGGCTCATACCTCTCGTTGTTTTAGGGGTTTTGGAAGAAACCTTCTTTGAAGGGCGACATTTTGGATAGCCCTTGCTATCCGTCTTTGCTTCGCCACGTCCACAAGGAGGATGCTTGCCATCCTTATCCTTGCGAGAAACGTCAACCCATTTTTCTTTGAACCAACGCCTCAAGTCTTTTTCGATAAGATCCGAGATGGGGGCGTCAATCATCGTAAATCATTCCGTGTATTGGAACTTGGGGCATTCAAACGCATAGACATGATCAGAGTGTCTTGGGCTATGTACCGAAAGACCACATGGATCCCAAGTCTGTTTTGCACCGCATTCGGAGCATTTGCCACGCCTCTCACGTGTTCGGTTGCCATCCCATCCTGTGTATCGTTCTTTCATCAAGTCCCATGCTTTCTCAAGTGCTTCGTTAGTCATTTCTTTTTTCCTCCTTTGGACTTTTTCTTCCAGCCGCCGCCTTTGGACTTGTACCATTTAGCAGCCCAACCATTGGCGTAGGCCGAAGGGTACACCTTGAACTTGGATCGAGCCTTCGATTTGGCTTGCGACCAAAGACCAGGGTTGGTTGGGGCGTTGTCGCCCTTCTCATCGGATTTCACCATTCTTCCTCCGCCTAAAACGGGCGTTGTTCCTCTTCCCTTGCCTTTGTTCTTATCCATGCAAGCATCGGAACAAACCATGTGCGCTCTTTTGTTGTTATCCATGTAGGTGAAAACACCATCTGTTTCACCGCAAACATCGCACCCTTGACTGTCGCTTTTCATCAGATCCCATGCAATATCAAAAATCTTCATTGGTTCACTTGCGTTTTTATCTTGCCAGCGTTCAAACTGTTTTTGATTCATCATCAAGTTCCTATCGGTGTCAATGCGGTTATCATCACAACCATGTTTCTCATGCCTAAATCGCATTCCGTCGCCCCGCTTACCGCATTTAGGGCAAATGTGATTGCCCAAAAAATTCTTGACTTGACCTGTTCCTTCACATTTTGAGCAACTATCTCTCTCAATTCCAGGTTTGCATGAACATTTTGCCATTCATCTAACCTCCATCAAAATATCAATCCGAACCTCGTTTGTGGTGTTCTTTTGGATCGGAAGAAAAGTTGTTCGGAATGCAGGGGTGTCGAGAGCATTTGTCCCGTGTAAAACGACCTCTTGAAGTGGTTGAGCCGATGTGTGCTGCGAATCAAAAAATGCGTTAATCGATAGTGTACGATCATCGACTCTTTGAATCACCACGTTTTTGCTCAACTGGGTATTTCCTGCCCCGCTGTCTCTGCTTGATGACTTTGATCCAGATGTTCCCAAGGTGCAATTCTTGATCAGCGTTTGGAGGTGGTCGGTCAAAGCGGCTTTGAGGGGGTCGAGAACTGGCATATCATTTCACCACGTATTGTCGGCTCTTACTTGAACCGAGAGGGACTCCCCTTTTTGCATTATCTCGAACACCTATGCTCCCAAGGCCATTTTTGTGCTTTGCTCCAATCACAAAACCTGTATTGTTTGTGTTCCTAACCGTTATGCGGTGAACAGCAATAACTTGAATTGATGTGGAGAGGGAGAGGTTTTCCGCCACCTTTGCATCTCCTGCTGATTCATTCAATCCGCTCATGCTAACCATGCTCGAACGAACATCGGCAAGAATACCCTCAATGCCTTTCTCGTATTGAGCAACTACAAGATCAGTCTTTCCTGTGGAGTGGGTGTGCTTACATTCAAACACAGCAAACTTTCCTACAACTCCGTGAGTTGGAAGGTTGATCGAAATCAAATCTCCTGCTGAAACAGAGGTGGCGTTCATCATTCCCATTATGTTCAACATTGGTGCGCCATTTTCAACTCTCGACAACAAAGACTTTGCAATTGCTCTTGCTTCCTTTACGGTCTTTAAACCAGGTATCTGTTGACGCAGAGTCTTGATCATTCCCTCTTCACCATTTGCTGCCGCCTCTCTTACTCTTTCGCTATCACGGATGCGAATAAACACGATCTCATTTCCTGCAATCACATCGCCTACAATCACGATTTCATTTGGCGAATCGAACAATCGACTAACGATGATGTTTTCTGCACCGTTTTCCACACCAAGTCGAATTCCAGTATCGTCAAACACATCTTTTGAATACACAATCTGTCCTGCTCGATCATTGATTATTTGGCGGTTGTCGATTTGAGACAAATTGCGGATCACGTCCATTGTGTTCAATCCTCTTGTGTCTCTCGAAACAAAGACATTGCTGTGGTTATTCTTTTCTGTCAAAATTGGATGAGCATCGGTGTATTTTGAGATGTCATTTGATGCCGTTTCCCGATCTGGTTTTTCCAATCGGATACCTGCAAAATCTCCTCCTGCGTCATTTAACAGGTGCATTGCTGCATCGGTACTTCTCATGCCTATGTTTCCAATTTGGGCAGCACGAAGGCGTGTTATTTCGATCCCAGAGTCGCTCAAATTCTTGCCAGTCAAATCTTTGAAAACCAACAATCTGTTGCCTAATTCCGTTTCCACATCCGCTACTCTCCATTTGACATTGTTTCCATCAATGACATAGGATGGGACATGAGCCGAAGAGATTTCAAAACCATCGTTCAAGATCTTTTGAGTACCGTTGCTTGCAAAGATAAATCCTCTGTCCTTTCCGTTGGTTATGCTGAATGTTGATTGCTGTGCCATGACAAAATCGGATGGCTCATAATGCAACAAACCTTGGAAGGATAGCGTTGTTTGCTCAACGGCATTCAAATCTCGATTGTAAAACGGCCAAGAATGTCTTTGGGTCTTTGCCAACACAACTGCATTATCGATGAACGATGGAGAAACAACTTGTTTTCGAGTTGGGCTTCTTGCCTCGTAAATTGTGCCAAGGGATGTAAGAGATGAAATGTCAGTAAAGTACCACGTCATGCCTACATAATCCGATACTGTTGTCCCTGTTGAATCCACTAACGATCCTCCAGAGATGGTGATGTCATCCCCGCTCACGCTCGAATATGTCAAAACACCCGTATGATCTAAGGCGAATACTTTGCCTCCTCCTGGGGGGAGAACAGATGCATCATCCAAGGAATACACATTTCCTCCTTTGCTGGTCATCACTTTGACTCTTGGATATAACCTGAGAGAGTCTTGGGATTGAACAATTTCGCCATCCTTTGAATGCCTCGCATGATCTCCCATGATTCCCTTGGTGAGGTCATATTTGGTTTCCGATTGACTGACCTTGTTGCCCCCTCCCACGTGTGATGCTTGAGAGTATCGAGGCTCAATGGTTGGTTCCATCTTTTGGTCGTCGGAGAACCGATGAGCATCGGACTTTGCAAATTGAAGCATATTTGCACTTGGAATCAAATGCCAAACAACATCAAATTCATTGAAATCAGGATATGTGATCTCAAAGGAACCCTCCGCTGAGGTGATCGGTTCAACCTCGCCCAAAGCACGGGCGTCATTCATTTCAAAAATTCCGTATCGCTTATCTCTGGTAAAAATTTGTGAGCCATAGGTGTTGAATGATCCTGAGAGAGATGCTCTCGGACCTAAGACAAAACCATCCTGTAAAAGATCGGAGGCAAAGCCGTACAATTTCAATGGCCTCACAGGTCGGACAATGTAATCAACATACTTGCGAACTGGGTTTGAGGCTACAACCTTACCTGTGTTTGAATCGACTTGGGACTTCATCGTTTCCTCTTCACCGCGATGCAAATAGGTTTTGCGGAGAATATAGACTCCGCCCCAGGCTGGTAAATCCGCTGAACCTCTAACCGCCCACACGTCTAAGGCGTGAGTCTTTTGATCTCCTCGAATCGAATCGCTTGGTGCAACGATTGCCCCCTTAGAAGCATTTGAATCAGGACTCCAAACAGGTTTTGTTTTGAAATCCTTTGCAACCGTTGCGCTCCCCGATCCATTTACGGTGAAACCTTCCAACTGCAATTGAGCCTTTGTTTGATGAGATGGCAAAACGGGGAAGTGGTATCCAAGCATCAAATCGGAATGGAGAGAAACAGATCGGGTTCCTGCAACCGCATACTCAACGTTCTTGTTTTCCAACCGTTCACTTTCCACCTCCATGACCAAACCAAGACGAGGTTCTGTTCTTGATTGAATTTGCCTTATGTCGGAGATCTCTGAGGTAAGAAGAGGAGTTGTTTCCGTGATAGTCAATGAACTCCCTGCGATCTGGCTCTGCCCCATTGGAGGATAGCCATACTGCGATAATGCTTTTGTGATTGGCCTCATGTTGGTGTGGAAGGCATTCCCACGCAGATGATAAAATTGTGCCGTAGTAAAATCGGAGGCTTGAGCAATCATCGCACCAGGGGATGCGGTTTGATCGTAGGATGTTGATCCTGTCCATTGTTGAAGATCAATCCACGGATCCGAACCCTTGTTCAACGGTTTGTGGTTAATATCGTAATACAAAGCAGGGTGAGGCGAAGCAGTTGAAGCGAATTTTATGTCATACTTTCGAGACAAATACGATTCAACTTCTTGCTGTTCAGCCGTTGTCAATTTTCGGTCGAATTGAATAATCTCAGCAATCTTTCCAGTTAATTTGAAACTCCCTACGTGAGCAACTCCAACAGGATCAGCAGTAGCCATCCAGTATGGACCCGTGGTTGTGTTATCCAATTTTCCATTTTGGTATATCTCAAATGTTGAAGTCCCACCTGCGCCATTTCCACCATAAATTTTTCCAGTTATGACGTCTGCAACGCCTCCTTCTGCCCCATTATTAGCCGAATTGACACCAGTATAGGTGCTATCAGCCCCGCCTTGAAATCTCCAAAGATTGGTCATATCCATTCTCGCCCACAATGAATATCCTGATCTTGCCACAGGGCTATTTGAGAATGACTCAATGACTCCTTGTGCAGCATTGTTGTCGGAATCAGGGAAAGCAACCGCAAAAAGAGTCATTTCTTTTGTATTAAGAGATGCTTGAAAAGAACTCATGTCAAGAAAATCTCCGCCATCACAACTGACAACTGGCATATTGTTCACGGCAGAATTTTGTTTCACAAATGTCGGTTGAGCCGAAGCCCCTCCTTGGATGAACTCCCACTTGTTAATTGATGAATCTGTCCACTTTGCCACCGAATCTCCGTCTTGAAGATCCAATGAATCAGCCTTCAACCATAACACAGCCCCAGATACTGGCAGTTCAGTTGGGCGTGTATCATCCAACTCGTAGTCCCATCCCCCTGATGCCATAACGTGTGGAGAAAGCATACCGTTTTCGGTGATGCCAACTCTGTTTCCTATCCCAATCCTCTCTGTTTCGGATAAGATCTCGTTGTTTTGTCGGATGTTCCTTTCAAACGGTGTAGCCTCGACCGTGAAATCATTTGCTACAAAACCTACTGGGACTGATCTTTCCATGCCCAAAGTAGTGAGGTAATTGCCCCAATCCGTACCATCAGTTGACGAGGCTGGACTGGGCAGATCTTGAACAGCATCATGAATCCCACCATCAAATCGACCGCTGTTCAAAACTGCTTGGGCATTCCCTGCATCGGCCTCAGTAGGATCGCCAGCAAGCATATTCAAAGCATCGGATCCAGTCCTAAAGCCCCAAGACCTTACTGGAAGCCTTCGGCTAATGTCAATCCCAACACAAGGTTGGAATGCAAAGTATTGCCTGTTGAAGTCTTCATTGTCGGTGTCTTTGTCGATCCCCATCACGACGCCAATTTCCTTTGTAGGATCTATACCATCTCCAATCCCTTCTCCTCTTGAAAATCGATTTCCGTTTGCGTTCTCTTTCATCAAACGTAGTGTGCCGCTGGCTTCTCGAATAGTGGTATGACCCATACGAACGGCTCCCGCTCCTCGAAGCCCCTCAATGTTGCCATGGCCGCTTGCATTCAAGCCATTGAATCCCCAATTTTGCAACCATTGTGCGATGTAAAGCCTTTCAAAAGCAGCACTTTTCAATGGTTGAGCCGTGGTGGTTGGATGTGAAGAATTGCGTAAAAATAAACCATTAACGGCAGGGTAATCTCTTGATCGAGGCATCCCTGCTTCACGGTATCGGAACATGAGGAAATGCTCCCTGCTGGTTCCAAAGAGAGAAGGATGGCTGTATTCGGCCAGCCAATTGCAAAGGAAAGCGTCTGGGGTTGCTCCGCTGAAAGTATCTGCTGCTTTGATCAAACCATGATCTGCATCTGTGGGCTTCCTAAACGATGTGCTTGGAATGGAATTGCTCAAACTCACTTGGGCAGCATTCATGTTCAGCAATTCTGGATCGTGGGCAAACAAAGGAGGTACAGTCGCCAACTCTGTTGCAACACGTGGTCGAATCACACCCTCTGCAAATCCTCGAACAAACCAATTTCCTGTGCCATCTGCACTTAACTTGCGAATCGGCTCCAAACGACCACCCATGCCCAAATACTGGTTCACCATGAATCCATTGATCATGAACTCGTTAGCAGTACCAAAGCGGTTATTTTTGGTCAACGTGCCTCCTTGGACTGTCAATCTCGTTGCTGCCTTCGACCCTGAAAGCGTTGCAGATCCAAGTGCAAACTCAACAGATTGGCTTATGCCTTCTGCCTTAGTGTGTTCCTGACCTGGAGCGAACAAATAATCCAAAAAGTTGCGATGATTGACAGAAGTGTAGGATCCATCAATATCGGGAAGCCTTGCTCCTTTCAATTCACTCAATGGCAAGCCATCTCCTGCGAATGATCCTGTTGCATAATTGGAACTTGCTTTTGCTTCGAGAGTATCCAATTCAAACACAGTTGCAGAATTTGTCGTGTCTCCACTTCCAAAGCCGTGGTGTTTGTATTCGGTTTCTGCTTCAAACATCAAGGAATATGCAGAGCCATGAGATCGATGCAATTGTCGCCTCATACTCATAGGCGTCCCTCTGTGTAAAGTCGGTGTGATGAAAGAATGACCATATCTCGCAAAGCGAATGCGATGGTGAGGGATCAAATTGCCTGTTTCAACACCATTGTTTGTTTGTTTCAATACGCTTCCTCTTTCAGCGTGATCGGATATGCGGTGAGATGCAAACAATCGTGTTTGACCGCTACTTGAGTTGCCATTGGGCTTACGGAGATTTAATCCATGGTACTGTTCCATTTTATCGTGAAGTATTCGTTGGCAATGGAAGATCAACATACGATCATGAGTATCAAATTGAGACGTTTCATTATCCTCTTCTGCGACCCCTGCCTTTCTTGGATTTGGAGCAGATAACCCTCCCAACCCCCAAGTCTTGTTCGACCATGCTTGCACTCGATCATGGCCTGAACGAACAAAGATCCCGCCAGGTATGTCTTCTTGTTTTGGCAATTGGATTTTGAGATTTGGAGTTAATGTCCCTCCAGGCGACGAGGGTCCGACTTCAACGACACCAGTCTCAGGGTTTTCTCTTTCGTTTGAATATGTGAAATCACGAATCACAGTACCCCACGGAGATTTACCTTTCAACACCAATGAATTTCCTTGATCGTCGAGAACCTCAATATCATCAAAGACTCGTTCTTCATTGCTGATCTGCAAACCGCTAACCCGATCTGGATTTATGGTTCCTGTCATCCTAAATGGGCGAGCATAAGCCTCTTGATTTGAATCCTTTATGCCGTGCGACACATGGATATTTGCCATTGTGAAATTCGACAAATACGGTTCAACCCCATCATTGTAAATTGATGCAGCCACAGAAGTTGATGAAAATGTGCCATTGTACCCGTTCTCAAGAGATATTTTGTGATCCGTGGCTGCAACTGGCAATTCCACACCAGATTCCAACTTTTCAATCTGCAACTTGTTTGCGGAGATGTCGGAGACTACATCGGGGTGCAATGAAGTAATTCCTTCAATGTGAGGTGAAGTGATATGATAATCAGGAGGGGGGATCGAAGGCATATTGCATGAATTTAATCCCTCGATGCTGAATCGATTGTATCCTCTTCCATATTGTGGCCCAACCGCCGTAAAAGACGTCGTTTCTCGACCGTTTTGGCTAACATGGTTTGGTGAAGGCAATCCCATGTTGCCTCCGTCCATTGGTTTTGCAATCAATTTGTGCAAACCAATTGTTCCAACGCCTTGGACTACGGGGCCTAAATTTGCTTCTGCCCAATAATAATGTGATTGATGTGGACTGATTTTTTGCCATCCTAAGACAACGGTGTGGACTGGATCATCTGCTGTTTCCAAAGTAATGTCGGAACTTCCAACCAAGGCATCTCCTGCTGTTGGACTTGCGGTAAAGGCATAACCTGTTGATGCCATGCTGACATAAGCAAAATTCCCGCTACGATACAGAAACACAGGCTCACTTGCAAGCGAATATGTCCCTGCGTTCAATTTTTTAACCCCGCCTCCCGCTCCAATCCCAACCTTCAATTGGAATTTACCAATCATTTCAGTTGGCACAGCAGTTCCACTCAATGTCTTGATCTTAGCGACCACAATCGAACCACTCGTATATGTCAAGGATTCAATCTTGTATTTTTTGTCCATTGATTGACGGACATACTTTGCTCGAAGGTACGAGGTTTTGTCTCTTTCTCCGACCATTTTGATTCTTCGAGAATTGATCTTAGCAGCAATAAAACGTGTTGCTTCCTCAGTTCCCAAATCATAGGTATGATCTGCACTTCCATGGTCTGCCGCTTGTTGCTTGAGATCGATTGCAATGACATTCTTTGCTTCGGCTATTGCAGCAGTTGCCAAGGGCGTTCGTATCAAAACGGTGATTCCCTGTCGCCAATCAGTTGAGTTGACCCCCATTTCCCAATCCTCTATGTCATCATGTGAGTATTCGGTATCGGGATAAGTGATGTGCATAGCCATGATTCCAGACTTTGGCATTCCATCGGCGGTTTTACCCATCAGCCTATACTTGGCAGGGTAAAATGCACGGGGGAATACTTCTGCCATTTACATCACCAAATGGATCGGCCAGCCCACAGGGTACTCGCCTCAGTAAATGTGATCCCCCGCTTCCATAAAGCGACTTCGGACAAAAAGCCAGCAAAATGGATTGGCCCTGCTGAATTCGTACCAGTCGCACCCGCCGCATCAACGGTTCCATATGTGCTTGCTCCTGAGAGCATACCGCTGAAATATCCCGTAAATGGAGGGCATGGGTGTCCTCCCTGTGTTGTCTCTGGACCTAAGAAGTTGACATGAGGCGCACCGATCAAAGCGCATCCGATTGTAGCCATATCCAAGTCTCGAATCGTTTGCAACGCAGCAGGTACATCAGGATGATCGGCAACACCGCCCCCATAGCCATTCGATTGTGTATCGAATGTGTTTCTTTTGTTCGGACCAGTTGCTGCAACGCCATAATTTTGATCTGCAACATTTGCAATGAACTGAGTCAAATCGTGAATGCCTGGAGCCATCGCACCACCAGGATCTGCGGGGTTTGTAATTCCGACCGTATTCCCAATGTAGCAGTAGGTTTCCCCACCTGCGTGGATCCCCATCATCACAAATGTCCATCCATTTGTTTTGACTTTGATTCCTGCGCTTGGCATGGACTGTGGAACCAATACTTTTGCATCGACTGGAAGTCCAAAGCCAAGTCCTGTTCCTCTTGAAAGTGCAACTGTAATTTCTTGATCTGCACCTACTGGGGGTTGACCAGCAACGTGCAGCCCCCATGGATAGCCCTGAGTTGTTCCAGCATTGAAAATCCCATGCAATATCGGTCCCGTGAAATGGGTTAAATCCGTTCCTGGTTTCATCACCGCAGAAATACCCCACCCCGTTGTCCCTGAAGATCGAGGATCAAACGATTTGACTTCTCCGTGTTCCGCTTCTATCGTACCCCCGTTGTTATTGAAAAGAGCCACAACATCTTCATGCCACCATGACTTTGCGGCGAGTGTTAATGATGATCCTGTAATCTCAATGTTATCGGTTATTGATGCGGTTGATGCGCTAAATCCAGTTGTTGTGAGGCGAACCTTTCGATTGTAAAGGTCTTCTCGCCATTGTGTGTTGTCTTGAGTAAATGCTCCTGCACCAAAAGCCTCACCAGGTACTGCGTGGTCAACACATCGCACATACATCCTACATATCCCATTGGGGGAACCATTTGCATCCAATTCATCTCGATGATGGAACCCACGGAATGTGTTATCGTTTATTGTGTCTTCATTGCGAAGATCGGTAAAATCAAGGACGGCTGATGCGCCTTGGAAATCACCAACGTTTTGAAAACCGCTGAAACCAGTTGGACCTATTGCCAAATGATGATCATAATCCAATGAATAATCCCGATCTGTGCCATCGCTAATGTCAAAGACAACGCCAGTATGCCCTCCTCCGAAGAAAATTATGCCGTCCTTGTCCATCAAAGGATTCAAAAATTCAACTTCAAGACCAATGATCTCGGCTCCTGCATTGTCAAAGAGGGCATCATAGAACTTCTTTGCGTCTTCGTATGGCCTAACGTTTTCGAGCGACACAATTGTCATCTCCGATATGATCGGCCCAACAGAGCCAACAGTTGCTAATTTCCCATTCATTCGTATGATGATTGGCGTATCTGAATTCGTTTGGCTTGCGAGTATGTTGGATCGAGCCATGTAATCGATAACTCCAATGTCAACATTGATCTTTGAAATGACATTGGTTGAATAACTCCCGTATGCATTTCCAGTTGCCCCTAAATTGGTTGTTTGCGCTTTATAGCGTTGGCCGACGCCATCGTATGATCTCACATCATCAACATTGCTGTAAAGAATTGACCCCCATTGAATGGTCCGACCATGAGGTGCGCCTGTAAATGTGGTGATTGGGACATATGTTTCTCCATCCGATCCAATCGGCATGGGGGCAGCAAACGAATTTGCCCCATATGTTCGACTATTTTGTGCCAAGAGGCCACCAAAACCAAATGCTTGAATTGGCCTGTAAGGGTACGAACTTCTGTTCTCAAACCATACTGCAAAGTTGCGGCCAGCAGCACCAGGTACGGTGCTATGGATCACGATGGACAATCCTTTCTCTCCGTCCTTAGATTCCACTTCACTTCCCAAGAAGGCACGAACATATCCATAATGAGATCCTGAATTGAAAATGCTTTGAAGGAACGTTTCATATGCGCTTTTTCCGATACTGTTCTTTGCTTTAGGATGACCGCTCATGTTTATTGTGCGAATCACCTCATCAACACAATCTTTGAAACCTTGCGATTTGAGGGCAATGTCTCGAAATCGAATCTGTTGAGGCATCACATAATCTAAGGCCGATCCATCCGAATGTTTTCCTTTCAACCCTGCAAAATAGGGGATGCATTCAATTGGAAGCCTTGCATAAACATCGTTCTTCCCTCCAAATTCATTGTAAATGTCAAATTCAAGACCAGACATACTGACTCGATCATTGAAGATCAAAACCAACTCCTTAGCGAGCGGAGATTGATGTGAATTTGGGTAATGCATGATATTAACTGGATTGCCTCCTAAACACGCACGAACAGCATCTCGAATGCCCTCTGTTGTAGGAACTGCTGCATTGTAATTTGGAGCATTGGCGTGGAGATTTGAATTTGCTATAATCCCGCCCATCATCACAACTGCTCCAACAAAAATATGAGCATCGGCTCTTGTTGACGCAGTTGTATCAAAGGTACGCACAGGAGAATCCCCTCCAGCGGTCCTCACGTAAGCCAAATTTGGGTAAATTCGATTTGTGCCTGTGTCGATCTTGTGTATTCTCATCATGTAGTGCGACACGTGTTCTTGCCCCGCATCCTCAGTAATGATGCCTTCACCAATGGTGATAAAACATGGTTGATCCAAAACGCCAGATCCGCCAATGCTTAAACCTGCTTCATTTTCAAAAGCCTCAACATCATCGAGTTGAATGTAGGAGTTCGTTGTTCCAAGGGTCAAGTTATGCCCTGTGATCACGCCTTGAATTATCGAATGTTGACAGCGTATGGCATATGAATTGACATGGGACATGAGTAAGGAGACATCCTGATTTAGCCGTATTGCTGAAACAACATCCCTCATGCCCCAATCAATTGCATTTTTGCCTTCAATGTGCTGCATTTGAGGGCGATTCATTGCGGTCATGGTTGCGTCAACTGTCATTGTAAAATCCATTCCACTTGGATGGGGCAATTCTTTCCCCTCGCCATGTATTTTTTCCACATCATAGAACATTGAGGGGAACAAGGGAATCTCTGTCAAAGCCCTGGTGGAGGCATAGTGGGTTGATGTTTGTTTATCATTGCGAACAGAGGGATTTCCAGTCCCAACGATTCGATCCTTCCATCCTGTCAAGTTGCGGTGTTCGTCCCAAATGGGTCTTGCATCAATTCCACCTTGACCTAATCCACCCAATGATAGCGTGGTGGTCGGAGTCCCTAAATCACCAATCTCTTTGATTGGTATGGCTTCACCCAAGTTGAGATCTCTGTCAACCTGTTTGTTTGAAAAGTCCATCAACTTTGATCGACCTCGTATCTCCAATTCTGCCTCGTCGCCCTTGACTTGGACATTGAATTGCTCCGCTCGACCAGACAAAAGAGCGATTTCAATCGTAATCAATGAGGGGTTGACTGAATTCGCAGAAGTTGTAAAATCGTCGAAAACTGCATATCGATTCCGATTTGCTGGCAATGCCAAAACAAGGTTTTCATTCAATGACAGGGTGTTATCAATCACATTGAACACTTGAAGACTTGCCCTCGAAAGGCCAGCGGGTGTTTGTTTTGTTGAATTGTGTTGCTTTAAGTCAGTTCCAGTTGAAGGAGTGATCACCATAACATGGTGTGAAGGATTAGATGTTTGATCGGGAATGTTGGGGTTGTCAATTGCCCGTGGGCGACCATAACCAAGTATTGAATTTTTCATTGAGATCAAGCAATCGCTTACATCAATGTACGGCGAGTCCATGCGTCCACCTTGCCCATAGGATTTCAATGCATGAGACTTCATTGGACGTTTGAAATTTGACGCAGGGATGCTAATCAAGCCTCCTGCTGAGGTGATCTCAAGTTGAACATCGGAGGGAGTCCCTGGAGGGGATGCGTAAGGCTTGAGGAGTATATCGGATAGGGTTCGAGGAGTCCCGCCAATTGAAAATACCGTGGATGCAGCAGGTACGGTTTTCTGCACAACCAAGTATGCCTTCTTTGTACCAGAGTAATAGTCATCCATGATTGTATTAAAATCGCTCTTTGGCAAGCCTGTACCTGCCACAACTTCACCTGTGAGATCAATAGCATCATAATACACCAAAATTCGACTCGGACCCCCATTTGTGGTCAGTATGCTTGGCGACTTTATTGAAGCAATCAATGGCTCCTCACTTGGAGTCAAATGGCGAATATAACCGTCATTTTTTGGCTTCCCGTTGACGATATTTGCATCGTGGTCAATGTCGAGTCCTTTGATCATAAATGGTCGGACATCCTCCACGGCCAAAGCCACAATTTCATCGTGGACGGAAGACGAAACGTTTGTTGCAAGGGACGCATTGTATTCTCCCGATCCTGCTTGTATCACAATTCGATTGAAGGGATTCCCTGACGCATCAGTTGCGTATGATGTCAATGATTTATTGATCACATTGGTTGTTTCATGAAAATAGACTGTTTCTGTGATGCTCACGGGTTGATTCTCAGCGAATATGGATTGCAGAGCAATTTCATCCGTTTTCAAAATAAACTCGTCAACTACGCCCTGTATTGTCTGCTTCACCACTTGATTGTCAAATGGAGGCATCTTGCTCAAAAAGAAATCACCTTCGACGTGGTTGTAAGCGGTCATCCCTGCCATGCCAGCATAGCCTTCGTCTGTTGGATCGTTGAGAGTTGACATCATATCACCGTGTATTTGTCGAGGAAGTACCCCTGCACTTGTTGCCTTTCAGCATCAGTCATGGACTTTTCGTATAACAGAAACTCTGCGATGCGAGTGTTTTGAATTGCTTTGTTCGTTGCAGTACCTGTTTTCGCCGCTGGATCCGATGACGCCCCTCGTCCAAAAATGGTGAAAAGCGAATTTGCAAAACTCAATGTTCCTGTGATTTTGGCGACAAAAGTGGTTTCAGTTGCTGAATGATAATGGACAGTCGTGTTTGTTGTTGCCGCATTAAAAGTTGCTGAATAAAGGCCAGGTACTGTCAAATCCGTGGATGTAGCGTTTGTTGTTGTGGTCCCATTGTTCGTGAAAAACCAATTCCCTGACGCCCCCGAAATCCCAAAGAATGTTTTTGGTGAGCCTCCGTTTTGTCCAATGAGATCGGTGTTGTACGATGCATTGTAATTCACCGCTGCAAACCAAAAGGCGGTGAATGAAGTACCCGTATGAGTGATTTGTTTTGATTCACCATCGTTTGTGCCTATATTGATCAAAGCACCATCTGCGGAGGTACACCTTAATGCTGGCTTTGAATTAAAGGAGGCACTATTTGCCTCATAGACCCATGTGCCAACCGTATAAAGGCCAAATAGGTTCCCACTTTGATCCGCTACATGAGTTAATGTTGCGCCATCGGAAACACCAGTAATGCTCCCTGCGTTAATCCACATTAGCAACTTGTCTTTTGGAGGATCTGGCTCAGGGTTGATTGATGTAAGAGCCGCAGTACCCGTTGTGATTCGGCTTTGAACTGATGTGAAATATGCTGTGTTCCGATTGCCACTTCGATCTTCAAAGCGTTGTCCTTGAGTGAACTCTGCACGTGTGAAAGCGTCTTTTTGTCGAGACACTTGATTTGCAACTGCCGCCGAAGTGTTTTTGTTTCCAGGGTCAACAATCAAATCAGCATTTCCCAAAGTGAGCCAAATGGGAGTTCCATCGGCATGGTCAAAAAGTAAGCCTTGGCCTTTTGGATGATTTTCGATGGTGGCCGACACGCCCGTATCATTTGTCAAATGAACCGATTGACAAACAACTCGATTGTTTGCAAAATCTAAGGAAATAATTCGTACCCTCTCAATGGGGTTTGTCATTGGATCCAAATCGGATTCAACTGCTGTGGCGATGTTGTTTCCGTTGGTGAGATTAACCAAACGTGCAGTTGCGGTTTTTGTAAGACCTGTTAAGGGGTGCGTTCCTGACTGATTGATAACCGCATTCAATGAAGATTGCTTGATTCGATCAGAGGCCAAATAATCCAAAGATCCAGTTGAGCCTCCGTATGTAGCAGAATTCACATTGAGGCTTGTAGCGTACCATGTTTGTTTTTTGACATCGATTAAATCAAGACCCGTGATGTATGACGCCAACTTCTCAAGTGCCGTGTATTTGTCATCATTTGATGAGGCGTGTTCAGGAGGGTCGTACACTTTGAAGTACCCATAATCGTTGATGTTTTGAAAGTCATAGCCGAGCATCACCATTGGAGTCTCAATCAGGGAGGTATAGGTTGACGAATCTCTGCCTTGAGACTCTGCTGTTTCGTTTCGATTGTTGAAAAAGTGGAATTTTGGCAAGGAGATTTCATCGTTAAAATCCCAAAAACCAATCGTTTGATCGTTGTTCACAAATGGCTGAACCAAAGGCTCAACTATGCCTCTTGAGATCCTAACACTTTCAATTAAGCCCCTATACTCTCCGCCTCTGCCTCCAATGAAGAGATCCGAAGAAACATTATCCAATATGCGGTTTTCAATCAAATTTAACGAGGCGACCAAATTTCCGTTCACGAAGACCTTCATCTCATCGCCCGTAAATTGAGCGCAAACCATCATCAACGGTTGCGCCCCCTCTGTCAAGTCATTTGGCTTGTGCTGGCCTCCAGAGTATGTTCCCGAATGTGATTCGAGGAGAACATTGACGTCGAATGATGTTGCAACTGTAAAGACACGACCAATGCAATGAATGCTAAATTTGATGGGAGCATTCTTGAATGGATCGCCAACTTCCAAAGAGAAGCAACCTGGTTTTGAAACAACAGTCCCTCCATAATTTGGGACAATAAATGCCTCAATTGTGAATGGCCCTAAAATGGCGTTTAAGGGATTGCTTTCAGTTGGAAGATGAATCCTTCCAATCTTCGTGGCGTGGCTTTTTGTTGTTGCTGTTGTACCGCCATACGCAGGTCTTAGGAGGCTAATTCCACTTTCCTTAAATTGACCAGTAGGGACGACGATTCCATCGGTAAATCCATTGAATCGAATTGCCTTTGAACGGATTGTGTGCATTGCCATTGATCTCACAACCCAATCAATTGTTCAACTGGGAGCATGGTGAGAGAGTAAGTCCAAACCGAATCACCAGCCTCATATCCAGGGTCAAAGGTACTTATTACCGCAGGTATAGCCACACCTTGGTTTGTGAATGGATTCGGTCGGACTGTCTTGTTATTCACCACTTCAAATGGATCGTACACCTGATCATTCGTGCTTGCAGCCACATCCGTCCCAGGTCCAGCAGGGATCAGGAATTGTCGCAATTCTCGATTGCCACTCACCGATGCAGCAAGCGTTTCGTATGGAATTCGTATGCCAACAATGTATTTCTTCACGGCTTTTATCTCACCGATGTTCAAAAATTGAGCAGAATCGACTGAGGCGATAGAATCGGGCAAATCAATCATAGATCCTGTTAAGACCTGTGGACTCACCAATGCTCCTCCGACGCTTGGATTCACAATCATGTTCAACAGATCTTGCAACTTATCCCCCTTTGTCAATTTGACAGGATCCACGCCACCTCGCATATTGGATACGAAGAATTGATTTTCCCATGATTGAGATGAAGCAACAGAACTCTTCTCGATCAAAACCGTACCATTTCCTGATTCGCCTACGACATCATTTTGAATCTCAATCAATTCATTTGTGTATGTCCCTGCCGATCCATTTTGGGTTTGAAAGGAGATTGCTGCCGCTTGACCTGTCTTCGCTGAAACGGTGCAAACAGTAGTGAAGGCCGTGGTTGCTCCATCGACCTTTATGCTTGATGCGTTTAAGGCGTTTTGAATTGCTGTCGAAACGGTGTTGGTATTGGTGGTTGAGGAAATGTCTGCATAAATAATACTGGTGGTTGCAACAACATTTGACGCACTTCCGTTCTTCAAAACCAATTGATTGTTTTCACCCAAACCTGCATCAATCTGCCCTTTGGTGCGGAATGTAATCACCACGTTATCCATCTCGCCCTTCATGAGGCTCCAAAGGAGATCCAAAGAACCACACCAAGAAGTTGCACCCGCTGCACCAAATGCAAGAGACAGGTCAATGCTCATGTTTGCTCCAACACCAGGCGTTGAGGTTTCGTCATCGCTGATTATTCCCTCAACTGTGATGGCGAGGCTTGGAGTGTTTAGATCGAGAGCAGCACGTGTTGCCAAAAGAGGGATTGGGTGTGGCCCCACGATGTTTCTTTGAATGGAAAATTGAATGTTGGTCGCTTCCAATTCAACGACGCCTCCATCTCGACGGATCAGTTGAATCTTCGGCATCAAATCACGCCCCTTGAATATGAATTGCCACGGGATTTCGTCCTCATGACCTTGCTTACTTCTTCGCTCACGGCCTTGGCAATTTCCTTTGCATTGCCTCCGCCTCCGCTAACGTTGATGGTGATGTTGTTTGTGCTTCCACCGCCACCCATGTCGCCTTTGATCGAAACAGGGATGGTTCTGCCATCAGGAAGAGGCACAACCGCTTCTGTTCCGTGGAGTGCAACTGGGTATCCACTTGAAGGGCCACTTGCAACACCTCCATCGCTGAATCCCATGAGATCTGCTGCTCCACCAAAGAACCCACTTACTCCGTCCAAGACTGTTGAAACGCCATCCAACAGCCATGTAATCAAATCAATGACAGGTTGCAAGAGATCCATAATGACGCCCATTCCTGTTTCAAAATAGGGCAACAACCAGCCGATCAACCCCATGACCAAATCAATGATGACGCCGATAATTCCTGTGATGATGCGAATTATTGGATCCAAAAAGTCAAACACGGCTCTAACAAAATTAACCAATGGTGGGCCAAGTTGCGCCCACACACGGATGAATAACGACACAACGACTCCAAAAATCACGACTATCAAAGCCCAAACAGTTGAGGCCAATTCAATCACTTGAACAAAGAATTCGATTATTCCGCTACTGAAAAGAAAACCAACGAAGTAGTCAACAGCACCCTGTATTCCTTCAATTATGTCCTCGAATGTTAATCCCGTATCGCTAATTGCTTGTGCAATTAGGTCAAAGGCAACCATAAACGATCCCAATAAAACAGCAATTGCATCCCCAATCCTTTGAAACATACCCGCTTCATCCATTTTTGCGATGACTTTGCCAATCCCCAAAATTATCTCGGTGTAAAGTGTGATGTAAATGATCAAAACCATCCCTAAAGCGTCAAAAATGCCCTGCAATCCTTCAAGGACAATCCCGCTCACAACTCCCCAGTCAACAGCACCAAAGGCTCCCATAAGGGCGTCGAAAGTATCACCGATAGCCTCAAACAATTTTTTGGATGCCTCACCAATTTTATTCAGGATCTCGAAATCACCTGCGCCTTCGCCTACATGAGATGCGAGCAAATATATCGCGGCTCCAACCGCAGCAAAAATCCCCAATATCATGATCATAACCGTGTTGATCACGCGAAGTGCTTTCAGGAATGAACCGATTGGCCCCATAGCCGTTTCAACCGCTTCACCAGTCTCTTGCATCTCTTTGTTGAATTTAGGAACCACTTCGGCAGCGGTTTCAAACATATTTTTGGTATCGACGAACAGATCCAAAAACGGTCCAAAGATCTTGTTCATGGCTTTGTATTGGATGTTAAGGAGATTGGCTGATTTTGCGTTTTTCTTGTTGAGAACGTTCATCTTTGCAAGGGATGAAACATATTCGTCAAGTTGTCCGATTTCAATCACCCCTCATTTTTTGGTTATGCCTTTCAAAGAAGTCGTCTAAAACGACTCCATCGCTTGTTGTGCGTAGTGGTTGCCCCTTATTGCCTCTTCCGTGTTTCATTTGCCTTTCGGCCTGTTTCTTCATTCTTTCAAGCATCTCGGCCTTCTTATCAGCGGCAGCACGGACAATCATATAGTCGAGTAATACCCGATCTGGGGGTTGATCGTCCCAAAAGTGAGGAGGACAATGAAAATGAGTGCCAAGTGCAAAGGTAATCGCTTGAAACGAAAGAATTGTTGCTTGGGAGAGATTGAGCGAAGGTCGCTCGTCGTCTTCCAGATCTTCGTCGAGGAACGCAACCAAGTCCTCGTACTCTATTCCAAAGGGCTTACGCCACCTGCAAATTGACCAATGATCTCATTGAGATCGGGGAGTACGGTTCGGATGACATTTCCGACATCAGGGTGAAGGTTCAACAGATCTTTTTTGCTGAGGCTTGGTTCGGTGCTGACAACACAATTGGTTAGCACATATCGCCAATAGCCCCCCAAATCGATGTCTGGGGCAACGGATCCATCATCTCCCGTCTTGAAAGAAACGAATCGAGACATGGCATCTTGTTGTTCAACCCAAGAGAGTTGCTTGACATTCACGATCAACTCGCCCATTGGCGTATCGAGAATGTGTTGAGTTGGTGTGTTGCTGAGGATAAAGGCATCACGCTTCGCCATCATCGCTCACCTCTTCTTCTGTTGCTTCTTCGGCAACCTCTGGACTTGCATCGTCCTTAACCAAACGAGTAATCAAATCAGCCTTGTTCCCGTATGTGGGGAGATCACGTTGGCTCAACAGAACACGCAGATCATTGACAGTCTGCTTCTCGTATGTTCCAGATGTGGTCGATACAACTTCTTCAACGGCTTGCTGCAATGCTTGCCCGTCATCTCCAACATAGGTCGGCAATTGAATGAACAACTCAACGTTTTCTGCGCTGAGGCCAACCCCATGTTCGATCTTCGTTCCTACAATTGACCAATCAACTGGTATTCGCTGTCCGTTAAGCATCACAAATCCTACAATTCGCATGATAATCCCTATCCTGTATTTGTCTTAAAGGCTCACTATCAAAGTGCCAAATATGGTGAGTTCTCCTCAACCTTAAGGTGGCGAACGAGCAAATCAACTTCAACAATGACGGCTCCTTTGTCGTCAGGTACTTGGTGATCAGCCTTCACGATAGTGTAGTCTTCGAGGGTGATGGTTGCCGATTCTCTTGTAGCGTGTGATCCTCGCTTCTTCAAGCGAAGAACGATGTCGTTGGAATTGGTGTGGTGCTTTCGAGTACGAACCTGTTCCCAAAGTCGATCATCCTCAACAATGGCTGAGAATCGGAACGTGTACGCTCGCTTTGATTCTGTGATCTCAAATGCCGTTTGAGTGCTTCCAAGTTGAACATTGTCCGTATCCAATGTGTTTCCTTCGTATCCTCGGATGTAGTGCCGAGCCTGGTTGCCATTTGCAATTGTGAACTCAAATTGAGTGCCACGGAGAACAGGTGCGCCAAAGACTTCAATCGAGATGTCTTGGAAGAGATATGGTTTTTCACCGTCAACGGCAATGCCACTTGCTTTTCGATTCGCAGCGGTGTTTGCTGTTGTCTCAAACATACGGTGTGGAGTCATTGCTCCACCAGTATCGGTGTAGTGTCGAGTTGCCTCATAGGATAGATCCATTTTCAATTCACCCTCGCTGTTTGCATTGACAGTTGCTGATTCAATTTTGCAACCGTTATACAGTCGAAGCAACTGATTTGTGCCTGGGCTTTCATCCGTTGATCGGAATGATTGCTCGATCATGAAAGTTGGCAAACGAGTGCCACCAAACATGGTGTGAGACACGCCATTCTTCAATTCCTTGGTGGTTGAATCAATGTGAGGGCTTCCTCGCTTATCGTCATCGAGGCATGAAAGCCTCTCAACTCCACATTCGTTGGCAGTATGTGCGAAGGAGAATGGTTCCTCAACATAGACATAATCGCCATCAACTGCGATGACTCTTCGGATCTCATGTTTAAATACCGTAGGCAAAGTTGCATCAGCACCAGGTATGTAATGGCTATTTTTGTCGATGATCCCAATGTATTCGCCAGCCGTGAATTTTGCACGTGTGGTTGCTCCGACCTTTACTCGAATGTCATCGATTGCGATGTTTGCCGTGATTGCTGGAAGCAGGGCGAGCGTACCATTGGTCCGAGCATTTGCGACCGCACCTGTGTCGATGTCCAAGCAACCCACAACATTTACTCCTGAAAGAGAAGTGTAGGATCCGTAGGTCAAAACACCTGATGTGCTAACGTGCTTGAATATGCCTCCTAATGCAGAGACTTGATCGTGAACCGTCGTATAAGCGGCTCCAAGTGTGATGCTTGTTGTAGTGCCATGAGTTGATGAAGTCAAACCGATCAACAAATTCTTGCCAGCCTTATCAACATTCAAACCAGTCATGGTTGTACCAGTAATTATTGCCGTAATGGTGTCAACTCCTGCTGCTCCAACCACTTGAGCGGTACAACCTAAGAGGGTTGCACTTGCATCTTTGAGATGAAGAGGTCGAGCGGTTAGGATTGTATTTGCGGCTGTGGCGTGAGACAACTCTCCATTGTTTGATCGAGAACTGACGCCCCCAAGTGCGTATTTCAACCAGCGAAGGGTGTGAGCGTTAAGCGACATACTCCCGCCAGCAAGCATTTCCCTTCCGCTTGTCAAGACGTTGACATCTCGACCCATGCCGATGATGTGTTGCTGTCGAACATCAATCTCAGGCTCAGGGAGGCTGAAAGAATCGAGGAGTCCAAAGAATTGATCTGTGCGAACTTGAGTTGCAGAGTCAAATGTTGGGCAGCGGATGGAATGAATTGTCATCACATCACTTGCTGCCGCAGTTGCTCCACCACTTACCAATGCAGGTTGAACCGTGATTGTACCTTCCGATTGATCACTTGCAATGATGTAGTAGGTTCGACGGGTGGTTGCAAAATCATCGGAAGCAAAATTCCCACTCGCGCTGATTGTCATGACACAGCCGACCAAAGCATTCTCTGGAATTAGGAGGTCTGGACCCGCTGCCACCCATGGTGCATTTACTCCAATTGTGATCAAACTGGTGTTTCCAACTGGGGCGGAGGCCACCCATCCATCAGACGTTGTATCTCCTGTTGCGATCAATCCAGTCTCTTTACCCCATGACACTTCTGCAATGTCGCCCTTGAATATCGTGTTCACCATTTTATCGCCTCATTTCATGTGATTGTTTCCAGAACTTCGCTGAATGTGATAACCTCTGCTTGAAGTGTGTATCGGAATAACCCCTTGCTACGATCCGACAAATCGGTTCGGGTCTTGAAGATAACCCTATCAAAGTCGTTTCCATTGCCTTTTCGGAACTTATGAATGATCCGCCGAACCTCATCTCGAAGTGCGCCCAATCTCTTTCTTCCCTTTGATGTACGAACATCGATGGTTAAATTGACGTGGATATTGACAAAATCAAACAACAATTCTGGTTGCGCTTCATTGTGAGCGGTTTCAAAAATACGAATGACGTCTTGATCTTGAAGACGAGTGCGCTTTCCTTCGCCTCGATCAAGGACGGCAATGTCTTCAATTGAGGGCTTTGGAGATAGGTTCCATTGAGCATTCAGCAGATCACGGATCGACTCAATTGCATCCTTTGCCATCACATGACCTCCTGCAACTTGTTAATTTTCTCACCGATTTTCGTGTGATAATAATTTTGCTTCATGCGCTCATTGACAACAGAATCAACCTCTTCATCATTGTAATCAATGTCGTCTGCATCGGACATTTGTTTTTCCTCTTCAACCATCCTTTCTTGAATATCTCGAAGGCCACCATTAACGGCTTTATCAGCCAAACTGGAAATCTCCTTGGAAATCTGGATGATTTCTTCGTGGTTTAATATGAGGGCAAGGAATATCACATCAGCCACCCATACCTGCAACGATGATGGTTTCTTGATACGGAACAAGCATTCGCTTGACTTCTTCCTCCATCTTTTGGATCTTAGCATTGAGGTCAACATTTTGAGATCCTTCTGGGAATAGCACGGTGTAGTCATCAGTCAACAGTATGTCAATTGCAACCATTTTGATGCACACTTCTTTGATCGTCTTGTCGAGATACCGTTCGCCATAGATGTAAGACACCTTCAAAGAATGGTTTTCGTAAAACGGATATTGGTTGTTGAACATGATTGCTCCATTGTCTTCCATCGACCACCAATCGTATTGGCGTTCTTCATCATTCATGTCAATGTTCAAACGTTGTTGCTTGATGACAACATCAGTTGCCAAGGCAGCCGTCGCTCCAACTGTGAGTTGCTCAACGACTGTAAAGGTGTTTCCTGATCTGGAACATCGAACCACATGAGTGGTTGCTCCAATCGTGAAATACACCAACCCTTGGGTTTTGGTAAAGGCCGATGCATCAGCGATGGTGAATTCCGATCCAGCAACAGAAGCGATTGTTGCTTGAACCGCAGTACCCAAAGAAAAAACAAACACATCAGGATTGGTCGTTGCGATTGTATTCGATTCGCCCTCTTCTGTTGATCTCAACGAGGTGATGACAATTTTTCCATCTCCTTCGTCGCTATTTGCAGTTGCCAAGAATTCATCATTGACATACAATTGAGATCCAAATTCCTGGAGACTTCCGATAGCAATCGCTGTTCGAGAAGTTGCATCATCCTTGTTGATTAGATTTGAAATGTTTTGAGCGATTGTCTTTGCTCCAAAATCGGATTGCCATTGAGTTGCACCCGTTCCGTTTGTCAACGTGGCACTATGAGGGGTTCCATTGCAAAGGAAGATTTTTTCCGTACCTGCTGCCCCCAAGTTAGTTGGATCTTTGACCTTCATGCACGTCCTTGCTCCTGCCAATTCTCGATAATAATCGCTCTGCCACACGCCAAGGCGAAGGATCCGCTGAATCGCACGATGCCTCAAATAGACCGCACCAACATAATCCGTGTAGTATCGCCTTCGATATGGTTTGAAAGTGGTGAAATTTTGATACTCATCGGCTACAATTCGAGGACGCCACGCCATACGGCAAACTTGATCGATGTAGTCTTGCTTTTTGCGGATCAAACTTTCAACATGAGATCTGGTTAGTCCTCTTTCCTTGCTGTTGGTCAAAGCATGATTGATTTGAAGTTGAGCATTTTTTGCTGTTGTGAAGGATGTAGTGTCGGTCAATTCTGTTGCTCGAACATGAACATTTCCGCTCCCTCCGCTCACAGCGTCAAGAACGGTGTAGGTTTTGCCGATTGGATCGTCGTCATCGTACACGGTGATGCTCGTAGTGGAATCCATTTTCCATCTGCGATATTCAGCACCGCTGATTGGGATGTTGATCATATCCGAACCCCATGATGTGTTTGCAGAGAGAGTGATTGGATCGGGCAGGGGCAATTGCAAGAACTCTGCAACCTCGTCAGCCGTACAATACACCAGAGCAGTAGGATCAAGCGGTGAACTTGGTCGATGTCCAGGATTGAATACTTGAGGCATTATATTCCGCTCCGCACTTCAACTGTGGTGGCTCCCCATATTGAAATGCATCGGGTCGCCACATACTGCACATCGAGGCGTCCAACAAAAATGCAACAGTCCACAGGAGGTGCAACGAGTGCCAGATCCTATGTTTTGGATGTTCCTTCGCTCTTTGTTATCCACTTTCACAAACTTCTTTTGTGCGGTTGCCATGTTTTCACGGCTAAAGGGAGATTCGTCTTCGGCAACAGATCCTGCGTTGGTCATGATCTCCAACATTCGGGATTGCCTTCGCTTGTTGATCTCAATTGATGTATCGAGGTCAATGTGGCCTGTCTTCATGCGAGCCAAGGGGTTTCACCCCCTCATGCACGTCGTCCAGATACCGTAATGCGAACTGTGTGAGTGGAAAGGTTTGCACCGCTTACGGCATCCAACGCTGCGCCATCTGCGCCAGCCTCGAAACAGTCCAACTTTTTGTTCGTGTGATCGTATTGCCAAACGTAGCCTGTGTTGCCTCCGTCAAGAACAACCGATTCAACGATTGGCACATAGGAAGAAAGGTCAAGGGCTTCTCCGCCAGAAGCGAAAGAAGTATCTGGGGTGATTTCAAGGTGAACCGTAATGGTGCTACCCGATACAGACTGTCGGCGTGGTTGGTTGATCGTCAATGCCATGTTAATTCCTCATGTTGCTATGGTTTATATCCCTTGCCCAATAATTTGGTCATTCCATATAGATAATGACTCGAATAACCGAACCAGGATCAAGAATTGTTCCGCTTCCAGGATCGACATCAGTCGTTATGCGTACTTGACCACAAACCAAGCCATTCCATGCGGCTGGCTCGTTGATCACAGTTCCGCCCGATTCTGCTGCCGAAGTGGTTGATACGGCAAAATGTAGGGAATTTTTCGATCCAGCAGTACCTCTGTTTGATCCTGGGGAAACTTCAAGCAAAGCCACTTGACCTGTTGACGATCCCGTGTAATTCAATTTTCCAATTGTATCAAAGTAAGGAATCTCAGTCCCTCCACCGTCTTCAATGTCCATCAAAAATTGGAGTTCGCCAGTATTTCCAGATCCAATCGCCAATGATGCTTGAGATGCATCAACAACGACTTTGGAGACTTTTCCATTAAGAGACACCAATTGCGTAGGATTATCTCCAGTAAGTGTGATCACGTGGCGATTGACACGGCTTCGAGAAAGGTAATTCTCGCCATCAGTAATGGATTGCCTGTTGTTCGCCATTTAGATCCCTCATGCCAACTTTTCAAGCAGATCGGCTTTCTTGTCTCGGTTCGAGGTGTCAATGCCTCGTTCCTTGCACAAAGCCATCAATTTGGCACGGGATAATGTCGAAAGGTCTTCAGGAACAGCAGGTGCTTCCTCAACAGGTTCGACAGTAGCCTCAACAACTTCCTTCATGGCCTCAGTCTTTTTCTCATCAGCATCGCTAACAACTTCCCAAGAAGTTGATCCGTTTTCGATGCCGCCAAGAATGCGTTCTTCGATCCATGAGGCTGGAATGTTTGTTTTGGGGTCGCCACGTGCGAAACCGTACTTTCTTCCATTGATCTCGTACTCGATATACGGCTTGCCGCCAGTATATGTGATGGTGTATCCCAAAGGGAACACCTCAGCGATACAAAATGGTCAATCGAACTGTGTCGCCTGAGACGCCAGATGGTGCGGTGAAGAGAACTTGCGCTCCTTCTCCACGTACCAAGGTCATGTCTTCGTGTCCACCAGATCGGTTCTCAACGCCAAGGACAGCAAGAACGGCTGCTCCGTGGGCGGTGTCGCCTTGGAAAGCCAGTCGAGTGCCAGAGGCAGTATCAGCAAGATCAAAGACGGTTGCGGTGTTGCTTGCGACGACCAAATCAATGATCATCATTTGAACTGCACCAGCAGCCGTGTTCGTTCCGATTGGGGTTTGTAGCCAGTCGGTGTTGCTTTCTTCGAGTACGCCAGCCCACATTGGGACATCAGCGACAATTGTTCCGCTTGTTAGGTTCGTGTTTGCCATGTTTCATCATCTCCATGTTTTTTTTATCCTCAGGCACTAAGATCTCGGATCTTGCCGTGTGCGCCATAGAAGAGTTGCCAGAGTTCACCCATTGTGTGGAATAGGCCGACTTGTCCAAGACGGTTGATACCGAATGGATCGCCAGTCTCGATACCAGATTCGTGGTAAAGAGTTGGTTTGGCCGTGCAGAAGTAGGTGTAGTCGGTGTCGATGAAGTATAGTCGGGAAAGACCATCATCAACAACGTCCTTGGAAGGAATGATCGGGACTCCGTTGTAGGTTGCAACAACGAATCCAGCATCCATACCAGGAACACCTTGGACACCGTTGACGGAAGGTGAAACACGCTTCATCTCGGTAAATCGCTGTTGTGGTTGGAGGAGTTGTTGGATCTTCTCAACGGTATCGTAGCCAGTTAGGATGACCTTTGGCTGACCACCACGTTCCCAAACGCTTCGGAACATTCCATCGAGGATGTTCAAAGTGAGAGGGCGTTCGTTGGAAGCACCGTTTGCACCAGCATCGACGTTGGCGTCGTACCATTCACGGGCAGTAGCACCAGAGGAGTCTCGGGTGAGACTGTATTGGTTGTGAACTGCTGCTGAACTGATGTCGTCCATTCCAGACTTCTCAACGAAGGAGGAGGAGATTGCACGGTCAATGGATTCAAAGTTGTTTCCAGCGACGGTGTTGACATCTCGAAGGAGCATCTTGTTGATCGACTCAGCGTGAGATTTCGACATTTCCATCTTGATCACAGCACGTGCATCGCCAAGTCCATCGTCCTTGTCTGCAAGGAACATTGCAGTTTCGCTCAGGTCGAACTTGCTTGCAATGGTCTTTGGCTTGGTGCTGACTTCGTGGAAAGTTGGCTTGGTGGAGTCAGGAAGGGTTCCGTTTTCAGGAAGGCCGCTTGCTTCATCAGGCTTGCCAACCACGACACGCCATCCACTCTTTTCCCAAGGCTTCTTAGGAAGGATCGAGAAGGCGTTGAATTCTTGGTTGAGTTGCGACCAAACCTTACGCCCAAAGATGGCGTTGTAGGTTCCAGTCGTGGTGGACATCAATGGTGAATCGGCTTTGAGCAGATCGGTTCCGCTGTATGCCCATGCATTTGATCCTGCGCCAGCACCGTAGTAAAGGCGTTCCATGTCTTCGATTGTTCGGATGTATCCTTGCGTCATTGTTCATCATCTCCTTTTGTGATTTCATTCTCCTCGCAATGCTCGCATAGCAAGTGCTTCTGCGGCTCGCCAACCTTCGAGATCAGATCCCATCTGGGAAAATTCATCGTGTGTTGGTACTCGGATGGAGGTTGTTGGTTCGGATGGCACAGGGGTTGCGCTCTTTTGGAGATCGACATTCTCGGACTTGAGCATTGCGATTTCCTCACGGAGAGCGTTGATTTGTACGCCGACATCGTTGGCTTTGCGAACTTCGAGAGCCTGAGCGGTTTCTGCATCATAGCGTTCTGCCCATTCTTTCTCAACGAGTCCCTTTACTGCCTCTTCATCACGGAGGGCAGCGTAGGTTCGGTATCCCTTCTCCAAAGTTTCTGGGGTAAGGGACTTGATCACGTTGGTGTTGCCTTGTGGAGCATTCATGTTCATGTGTGGGACACTTGGACCCTTGATGACATATTGGTTGCCGCCAGGACTTGGGAGAGAGGGGTACGAAGGTTCGGTTGCATCTTCGCCAGATCCAACTTCGTCGCCTTGACCACGGTGAGAGAAGCCACCAGACCCTTGTTCAGGGAGGTATGCCTTTTCCAAACCGAAGTGATCACGGAGGCCGTCGAGATCAACACCAGATTCGTGAGCGAATTTCTCAAGGGTGTCGATGTAAGCAAGAGCGAGATCTTGCTCGCCCTTCTTCATTTTGTCGTCGCCCTTGGATCCGATGGGGTTGCCATCTTCATCGCATTCGACGTTTTTCATGTCGCCCTTCATGTATTTCTCGTCAGTCTTCTTGTCGGACTTTCCTTCATTCAATTCTTTCAGGACTTCGGAAAGACCTGCTTTAATTTCGTTTAGCACTTCTGTGTTGCTCATGTTTTCATCTCCATCCATTTTGAGGATCGTGTACGCTGCTTCAGGATTGATTCCTTTCTTGCAGAGTGTGATCTCATGGAGTTCAAGGTCGGTAATCTCTCGATGAGTACCGAGTTCGGGTGTGGTTTTGGAGACACGGAATAGTGCCTGACCGCCAATCGAGAACGCCCGTAGTTCTCCATTGCGGATTTGCTTTTGCACTTCACGTGCTTTTTGGATGTCGTTGCGGATTTTGCAAACAACGAACAATCCGTGATCATCAACTTCGGATTTCCACAATCGTCCTTCGGTATCCTTGTAGTCGGAGACAACTTCTCCAACTTGAATACCAGAGTGTGCCAATTGCACATTGCGGAATGCCTTGTTCCCCATAAATTGGTCAAAGGCTTTCTTAAGAGCAGGTACAGGGATTCGATCTCCCTGCTTATCGACCATATCGACTGAGGCATAACCTGCAACGAATAAGTCGCCATTTGATGCAGCGGATTTTAGCAAGAAATCAGAGCCATCCGCAGACCATGTTGCGGAGGAGACTGAGAGGTTTGCTGCCGTCATCAACCTTTCCTAAATCAAGCAATCCTATATGAACGCTTCTTACAAAAAAAAAATGAAATCAGTACGAGTCATCTGCCTCGGAACGATCACTCGGCTCCACTTCTTGCTCATTTTCCATTTCCTTTTGTGTTTTTCTTGGAACTCGAAGTGTGGCCTCCCCATCAGCCACATCCAACGTGGTGGATTGATCTTCTCCATCCTTTACTTTGAGATGATAAATTGGATCTGTTTCGATTGGTTCTTCCTGTTCTTTAGGATCGTAAAAGGTGGTGGCACTTTCATCAATCAACTTTGTAGGACCAGTTGGCGCAGTTATGTCTGCTTGCATACCCGACCAAGCACCCCCATCTGGTGAAATACGGTTCATGCGAGGGAACATCCTTTCAATGATGTCATCATCAATTGCCTCATTGACTGTCCATTTGTCGCCATCTTCTGTTCGCTCAATGCCATACTCTCCTGCGAACATCTCAAGCATTTTTTTGTTTAATCCCTCGACCATGCTCAACAATTTTTTAGTCGTCTTGGCCTTGTTATCGCTTGTGATTGCAGAACGAACCTGTTTCATCGTACTCGCAACATTGTCTCCTTCTTCTCCTACGCCTTCAATTGCTGGCGCACGGAGTAAAGCAGTTTTTGCAATCTTCAATTTCTTTGGTTTTCGTTTCCTCGAAGAATGAAGAGGGTTGTGAGTACCTGCGCTACTTGAAGTAAATGCGCCCCCAGATGATGCAACCGCTGTTTTGAACAGAGAAATTGCAACAGGCCCCCAAATAGGTGAATCTCTTTCTGCCTTTGCAAACAATGCATCATTGCCTTCAATTGAATCGATGTTGAAAGTACCTTGATCATATGATCCTTTGAATACAACTGGTTCAATGATGGATGGATACGCCAACTTTACTCGATTAGGATAAACCATAACTTCGGGCATTGGAGGATAAAACGCCTTGGCGATGTCCTCTTTCGCATATCGGATCCATTTGGGATGAACCTCTTTTTCCTTCATGAATGTGGACTTTGAGTCTCGAATAAGCAATTCCTCTTTATCCAAAGCATTGACTGTTTTCAACAGTCCCTCTTGATCGGTGGATACACAATTGGTGGGCATTGGAAAATGCACTTGAGGAGTTGAATCGTAAAGAGTCCTCAATGCATTCACGCGATCTTCCAAAGGTTCCATGTGCATATCTGTACCTTTGTGAACGAGCAGATCAACAACATGAAGCACACCATCATCAAGGTAAGCATCGAAAGTGAAGTCTCCTGTGATCTCACGAAGGTTCTTCCTAACATCGGATGGCAACTTTCCTCCTTTGATGTGATTGCCTTTCTTTTCAATAAACATCCGTTCGCCTTTGGGCATTTTTTGAACAACCCAATCTCCTGTAAAGCCTCGCAACTTTTCCATCTCATCAAGGTTATGAATGGTGTAAGCAGGGATTATCTTGGTTTTGAAAACCCCAGTTGCCTTGTAATCTTCGGATTTGTGAATATCTCCTGTCGCCAAAGGAGATAGGCCACGGCTATCGAGCGAACTCAATGCTTGAATGTCTTTTTGTTTTGCACCTACGGGGAGGTCGATCAACCCTGGAAGCACGGCGTCCACGTGTTTTTCATGAGCAGTTCTTTGCATGATCTGGAATGGTTCATCCGTCATTCCAAATACAATTCCTTCTTGCTTTGGATCATACTTCCATGTCAAATTTGTTGGCATCTCATGCCCCCAAAGGTGAGTATTCCCCGTATTATACACGGGAGGAGATGTTGCGTGAGACATTGGATGGACTGGACCCAAAGGTTTGACAGTCATGTTCATATTGCCCATTTCATCATAACCAGGTGCCAAAGCACGGTATGTTTCGCCCATTGCCATTTTCTTCAATGCAAAGTCAGCAGCACTTGCAATTTGTTGAAGGTTTCCTCTTGCGATCAAGGACTGTTCAGCATTTTGAGGATCAGTAGGATTGATTGCCCCTGAGCCAAATTGTTTCATGACACGCATAGCCATATTGGACATCGCTTGCCCCAAATGCATATCATTCGCTGCATAAAGTGCATTGTGAGCGTCCCAGTATTCTTTTGAAGAGGAGGGGTGATCTTCCCTAAACATCCCAATTCGAGGAGAACCCATATCGGCTTGACCTGCCAAAGAAAGCCCTAATCGACTCAACATGAGATTATCGCTTGGAACAATCATTCGACCACCTTGGCCTTTGATCTCACTTGGATGCAAAAAGTGAAGGTTTGAACCATGGCTCCAATTTGCTCTGCGTTGTTCAAAGAATTCGCTATCGCCCAACGATGACTTGATTGCTGATCGAGAAGGATGATAATCAGTTGCTGGATGATTTACAGCAACAGGGAAATGGCTTCCCCCATCATGATCGTATTGCATGAAAGCGGATGCGTTTTGATTTATCAGCATATCCGATAGCCATCCAGATCCGAACCACTTTGGATACGATTGCTCAAACATTTGGCGCAGGGATTCCACGTTTCGACCAACTCCACCCCATGGCATGAACAGTTCCCACCAATGGTGGTTTGTTGATTCTTGAATACTGCCATTTTCATGAACCCACGGACTCATGATATGTTCATCGGCGTTGTTTGCCTTTGCCATCATGCCCTGTCCAAGACCAAGAGGGCTTACAGGTCCGTGCCGATCACTTGGGCGGAGCCACCAACCAAGGAGAGGCGTAAATCGTTCCCTCCAATTCCTCAATGCTCGACCCCAAGACAAACCTGCCTTTTCTTGCATTTTGTTTTGGAAATAACGGAAATCGGGAGATCCTGGTTCCGTTCCGTTCATGGCTTCCAACAAATCAAAAAACGCTTTTCGTTGTTCGTGAGTATTGTATTCAAGCCCAAACAAAAAAGGAGCAAAGCCTAATTCGGTTTTCCATTCATTGATTTTGCCTTGTTCATAATCCTCATCGCTAACATGAGAGTATCGATTCCTATCTCTTTTGTGGAGATCGTACATCGTTTCCTTTGGATCTCCATAGAACATTTTGTCGTAGTCGAGAACACGTTCTTTTTCTGCGATAGTCTGCAAGTTTGGCATCGCATAAGCAATATGGTCTGCATAAGCAGGATCTCCGTGGACGGATCCATGAAGCAGAGGACAACTGTTTGATTTGACTCCAAAGGGGTGATGCTCTCCGTAGCGGTTGTCAACTGCTGCCGACATCCAATCTCGTACAGGGTCGTTGGTCATTTTTGTATGACCTGCGGTGAAATCAGCATATTCTGGGATTTTCATCATTGAAACAGGCATTGCCGATGATAAGTCATTCATTCGGAACTCTGGCTTTTGCATACCCATAGCGAGAAGAGTTGCCATGTCTTCCTTAACCAGATCTGCGTTTTCAATTGATTTTAAGAACGGATCGAAGTTGAAGTCAACACCTCGATGAATCGCAATAATTGCGTCGGTTCTCAGTCTATCAATTTGAGTTGTCAATTTGAAACCCCCTTCAATCGGAGGCCAAATGATCTTTCACTTGCTTGATAAGACCCTCAATCTCGCCAATCACGCCTTGGTTGACCTTAGATGCGCCCTTTGTCAAAGAAGCAAGCCTCTCTTCAATTGGTGCAAGGTTTGGAATGTTTCCTGCATTGCCCCCATCTGTTAAGTGCATATGTAGGGAACTGCTTTTTGCAGTATATCCCTGTTGAGAGTAAGCAGGGATCTTGGCTTTCTCGCTAACGATTTTCTTTTTGATTCCGTCTTGGGTGTGAGGGATCCTTTGATTGGTTGTGAAACCACGTGCGATCACAGGGATTCCTCCATCCACGTTTTGGAATCGAGGGACGCTGTTCATTGAACTTGGCTCTTTTTCGTACTTTTGCAAATCGTCAACTGATGATCCTTCTTCATTGCCTCGAATGAGAATTCCACGCACTTTCGATGGCAACTTCATGTTGCCATGATTCTCATCAAGGTGTTCCATTATCGATTCTGGTTCACGCAGATCATCCATTCGAGAATCAAAAGCAACTGGATTCAATGTGCAATTGATTGCTTGATGCTCTCCGCTTCGACCAGGCATTCCACATTCTTCGTGAGGATTTGCACCACATCGAGGGCAATTATCGGATGCATCGCCTTTGATAACGGTCTTGCCTTTTTTTGGAGTTGGCAACTTCGGTGCTGGCTTTTGGCCTCGATCCGATTTGTATCCTTCTCTCGCCATTGATCCTTCAATTGCCTTTGCACGTTTCTTTTCATAGCCCGACAACTTGCCATCTTTGTCAAGATCAGCCTTCTTTTTGTTTTTGACCGCTTTCAAAAGATCTCGGACTTCTGTGAGCAATATACCCTCTTGGGAATTTGTCATTGGATCGTACCATTGTGCGCTCATCGTGATTTCACCTGTCTTTCTGCGTCTTCCCATTCTCGAAGTTGTTCGTCCCTTGACTTTAGGAACAAATCTCCACTTCCTTCAAATGGGCTTGAAAATGCGCTACTGTCAGCAACCGCTCGATTCAATGGATCAAATGTTTCATCTGCATGAGGTGTTTGAAATTTCTTCCACCCATGCTTTCGCATAATGGTTTCAGGATCATCAACGGCCTTTCTCAAGTTTGAATTCTCTTGTTCGAGAGCCTCAATTCGTTGACGCATATTGCGTACTTCGCCAACCAACTCTTTCATGAGTTCAACCTGATCTGCGGCGGTCGTGTCTTCACTTGACATCACATTCCACCTCCCATCATGCCTGGTGGCATATTCATTGGAGGTTGTTGTGTGTTTGCCGCCGCCATTGGGTCATTGCCCATTCCCATTGGAACCATTGGATTGACTTGTAAAACGGAAGCATGAGCCTCACGAATCTTTGCCGCATCTCCTTGACAGGAAAGGACTTTTGCTCGCATTTGCTCTCCTGCTGTTTGCAACATGAAAGTCGTTGCTGCATCAACATTTGCAGATCTTGCTTGACCCATAAGGGTGTTAAGTTGAGCAATTTCGTCTGCTAAAGCAGCCAATCCCAAATCGATACTGTCGATCAAGGCTTTGGCAGGAGCCGTGGAAACATTGGTTGGTTCATTGCCCAACGGTGGTGGCGTTTGTTTGCGAATCATGTCTTGAACGTGAAAGGTTTCACGCTGTTTGAATCCTTCGTGTCGGTACAATTCAAATCACCCGATGCGGTTGGAAGTATCCAGAATCTCGTCCATGGCGACTCACTCCCAATGCAACGGCATTTTCAGTTCCATTGTAATCCGATGCGGTATTATCGAATTGTGGGATTGAACCAAGGAATTGGTCGGATGCAGGTTTCTTTGCCATTGATTTGGCGAGGAGGTCGTGTGTGCTTAGATCGGATTTGAGCATCGAAAGAGCGTTCTCTGCTGCTTGCAAGTGCATAGCAATCGAATCTCGATCATTCTCTGCAATTGCCTTTTCAATCGCTTCAACTGCTGCCTTTGCTCGACGAGCCATAGGATCCATTTTTTCGATTATTCCAAAACCATTCGTCATGTCGCTCATCCTTCCCCATGTCTCACCTGTTAAAGAGCGTTCCGCTTTCATTCATCCAATCCTTTACGCTTTTTCATTTGATTCAACTTGTGATCTGCCGCTGATTCCGCTGGTGATTTGAGATCTCGTTTGTCTGTTTTTTTGGTCGCACCAGTTGGTGATCCTTCTTGACGCCGAACCATGCCTGGTGATGAACCGCCCGATTGACGGGTGTTTTGGCTGAGGGTTCGCAAAGGAGGGATGTCATTTGTCGGATCCATTGCGGTGTGCATGGCCGATGGAACAACCACCGATCCACGTGAAGGGGTGAACTCTGTTCTCTTGATGAGTATGTTTGGATCATCAATGTAGTCCTCATCAGTCTTTGCAACTTGCTGACCGCCTTGTTGACCGCCTTGCTGTTGAGCGGCAGCGGCTTGAGCGGCAGCGACTTCTTCAGGATTCGGCTCACGGAAATCAAAGTGTAGGATTTTATCGTCAATTCCATCTCGAAGAGTTGCTTCATAACCTGCTTGTTTCATCTGCATCATGTTGCGGATTGCCATTTCATCTCTTCGCAGGTGCATGATTTCATCTTCCTCTTCATGCGGGTTGAGTTTCAATTCCCATTCGGTTATGTCGAACGCTTCTGCGATTTGTGGGAAAAGAACTCGATTGTAAATGGATTGAGCGTAGGCAACAGAACGATTGCTGACTACAATCTGCATTCCCTCGTTGTTCAAGCCTCCACCCGATACATCATTCATGAATACATTGGATACGCCAAAGAATGCTGCGATACGCTGGCGAATGTCATCCTTGATCGGGATGTATTGAAGTTCCTCCAGGGTGTCCATCATACGAACATACTCAAGGCCACCACGCCCAGATTCGGTTTCAACACCAATTGTTGGAATGTAATTTGGATCTCGTTCGAGATGCTCTTGGATATTGCGAGCCGTTCTTTCAACGGTTTCCATGTTGGATGACTTGATGACCATCACGCCACGTGGCATACGCTTCTTTTGATATGCCGAATACACATAATTGTCCATCGCAATCAGGGTGTTCACTTGACGCCACATCGTTGCCACAGGACTTCGACCGTACAACTTGGATGGCGACCATTTGCTGATATGGATAACTTCGCCCTCAGTATAGACCTGCCCCTTTCCAACACCTGCCAAATTCATGTAATGAATCGGTACAACTGGCGTTCCAGTCGTCGGACACTTTTTCTTTGGGTCATTGGTTCGGAAGGTTCGATCAACCAGACTTGTGTATTGGCTCCCTCCTCGAACACCACGCTTATCCGCAAGTATTCGCATGAAAATAGGATCTGCACGGCTGATCTCTTTCACTCGATAGAACATAATTTTCTTGGTATCTGGATCAACGAAGTATTCTTTGGTGAGGATGATGTATGCGTCATCGACGATGTTGAGATCCATTTCAACCTCTCTTAGGATTTCAATGAAGTCTTGCAACATATTGTTTTGTGAAGACAACAACGTTTCCGCATATTCCAATTGCGATTTATCGGCTTTTCTCACCTGACCTCCACATTTTGTGCATTCCTCAACTTCTTGATTGTAGGTTTCATCGCATTCTCTGCATTTTACAACGAACTTAGGTTTCCACCCAAATCCTTTGCGGAATGTTTCGACTGAAAGGTGGTTGAGGATTGATCTAAGGACGACGCACTCATACGATGCTGCGTAAAGGGCAGGGATTGTAATACCCTGCAAAAGAGCAGGTTCTTGTATTCCAGATTGGAATAAAGGCATCGATGGCATTGGGGTTGTATGCCTCTCCATGTCCATGCCAATGGCTGAGAATAGCCTCTCCATTTTCTTACGATCAGCCATTCACTACACTCTCCTTCATTGTGATGAAGTCTTCATCGGACATATTCCATGCCTTCAAAAGAGCAACTTTGCTTCGAGTTGACGATTGATCATAATTCAAACATCTCAAAGCCTCTTTATCCTGATCAATTGCCTTTCTCAAAATAATCGCCTCATCTGTTTTGTTGTGAATAAATGGAATGGCAATGTCCAATGATTTGGATACTGATTGCTCTCCCTCAATAACGAGTCCATCTCCTTCTGCAATGATCCCCGCCACCCCCAATTCTTGGTTAAGAGCCGTTGCATAATGTTTGCATATTGCTGAATTGAAAGGAAGAATCAAACGGGGAAGACCTTGAGGATTTAATTCGATGGCTCCTCCGTGATCGAAAAGCCCCCCAATCAATGCCCCTGCATTTTTCACCAAAAGATCTCCTCGCTCCACATCATAAAATGTGCCACGCATATTGGCTTTACGACTTGACCCTACGGCGGATATTCCGTAAAGGAAACCATGGGATTTAATCAGCATGGAGACTTCTGTTGAACTGGCATCCAAACCATATGATTGTAGCGATTGTGCATTCATTGCACCACGGTCGTTTAGGTGTTCTGCACATTGCTTGAGGATCAAGTGTTCTCTTCGAGTCAAATGACTTTCCTTTGAAATCCGATTTGACCATGACTGATATGCCTGTTCCCGATCTGGGTCATCATTTGCATCATTCCATGACTTGACAAGCCTACGGAACGGTATCTCCAATGTTTTTGGATTGCGTTGTAGCATTGAATAATCAAAGTCGGTGAATGGCAATTCATCGATCAAGTGTTCCGATACCGAGGGGTATGATTTGAGAAGCGAGATTCTCTCTGCTCGGATCAAAGGCTTCAATACTGGAATAAGATCTTCTCGCCCTCCTTTGATGAACACGTCAAGGATTTCCGTCCCTTCCATACCAAAATTGTCTCGGAACCATGTTTTGCTAAGATACTGAGTCAATTCTGTACCTGGCTGATCTGTTGGAGCGGTGCTTTCAGCAGAATCCATTCCCTCAATACCTGATTCTTCTCTTGGGCTGCCAACTTTCAATTCATTGTTGACCTTCTTTTTGTCTTGAAGAACCTTTTTCTCTTGGAGATTCACTTTCAACTCTTGATCGATGACTTTGTTTGCATCCAACTTTTTCATCAAAGCATCTGCAATGGATTCAACACCATCAATTCCTTTGATTTCCTTAAGCACCTGCCCACCCCAGTCGTGATTGCCATTGTTCTGCATCAAGGATAACGATGTTGTCTCGATACTCCTTCGTAGCCTGAACGGAGAGGGCGAGAGCCATAACCATATCGTCGTGTCCACCAAGACTTTCCATTCGACCATTGTCGAGCATCGTGAAAGTGGAGAGTTCAGTAAGCAATGTGTTCATCAATCTCAACGTCCCTCCTTCGTCTTTGTAGGGTATAATCAGGTGGCCCCGTTCAAAGTGCAGTTGGAGGGTATGAATTAAAGCCTCTTTCTTCATTCGGCTCATATTGAATGGTTTTATCGGAAGATCTCCAATCTCGGCAAGGACTTGATTGAACGCCATTGCGAAGTTGTTTGTCTCCAATTCAATGATCACGGGATTGAATCTCGCATTCAATTCGATAATTTTGTCGATCTGGGAGGAGAAGTCCATTCCCTTTTCATGATGGGTATGAACAATGTGCTTATGCCTGTTCTCATCCATTGCAATAACCATCATGCAGGTGTAATCCGCCTTTCGATTTGCAGAGATAGCAGGATCCCATCCGATGTAATAATTCAATTCTTGATCCGTCTTCGGATAATAGGAAAGAGCAAGTTGATCGTCTTTGACTTGATTCAAAACCTCTTCGGGGAAAAGACTTGCATCGCTTGCAATTGGCTTGCAAAGATACTCTCTTGTGAATGCGATGGAGGTCATGTCATTGCGCCGATTATTCAAAGCCTCAAGCGACCAACGCTCTGGAAACAAAGGCTCTCCTGATCTTTCGTTGATCGCGGGGTACTCTCGAACAGCGTAGGACTTCAACTTCTTCAATTCGGAATACAGATCCGTGTACGAGAACGGCGTTCCAACAATGCACAATTGCGCGGTGTGGTGAAGAACTGGCAATAATGCCGTGTAAAACCATGACGAAATGTGCTTAAGTTGGGTTTGTGCTTCACTTGACAATATGTCGTCAAGGACTACAATTTGAGGGTGCGCTCCACGAACTGCCTTTCCAACTGACATAGCGGAGATCGAGGATTTGTTTGTGAACTTGAACTTCTGCTTCGCCCAACCTCTTTTTGGTTTGAGATGTTGAAGTGCAGGGATTGATTCGATCAATTCATTCATTTTTTGCATATGCTCAATTGACTGGTGTTGACTGTGGGAAAAGAACAGAACTTCGGTTCCAGGGTTGTACGCCATTTTCCACAAAAGGTACACTCGATAAAAAACGGATTTGCCATGATCACGGCTTGCAATGATGCAAGTCTTGCTGTTGTTTTCCGATAAATCATACCATTCTTGGTGGAACTTGGTTAAAATCCATGGATTGCGTTGATCGTATTTGCCACAGATCTCTTCAAAGAAGTATTTGAAATCCCGACGACCCATCTCAAAATCGACTTTGGCGGTCAGTTCTTGCATCCCGTCCGACATTCATCTCAATCCTTCTTTCCACGGTTAAGAAGTCGAGCAGCCAAGTCATCGGAGGTCAATTTTTTCTCATCCTTTGCCTCTGTCAAAGGTTCGGAAAGATCCTTTCCTTGAGCCTCTTTTCGTTCTTGTGATTGCGTTTTTCGACGTTCCTTTCGCTGTGCTTTTTGATTTGCCTTGTATTCATCGATTGCTTCCATTGCTTCCGAATGGAGAGCCGCATCCATGTCTTCCAAATCTGCCTCAGCATTGTAAAGTTGCGTGTATGCTTCTTTGTTTCCTTCATTGACCAACTCAATGACTCGATAAACGTCTTCAGGATCGGGGCGAGATCCCAATCGAGGAACTTCGGTGGTTGGCTTGATCGCTTCTTCAACCTTTTTTGATGGAACGATGGTTTTTTCCTTTGGCTTTGCCAAATCAGCCATTGTCATCCCCCCTGTTCCCTTCTTTTTTGGTTTCAGTCTCTTTGATGCCGCTTCTGCCACAGGATCTGGTTTGCCTTCAACAGGTTTCATCTCGCTGCTCATTGCTTGGCTCAAACGAGCCTCTGTTGCTTTTTTGTCCTCAGCATCGGAAGGCGGTGTTGGTTGTTTTGAAGCAGTTGGCTTGGCTTTCTTTCGTTGCATATCCTGCACTATGTCTCTCCTTCTAACGTTGAATCCATGGTATGGGTTTCCTTCTGGACTTGTATCATGCATTCCTTCATCACCGATTGCCTCAGCAATGCTTCCCGCCATCAATGGTTTGATCACATTTGCAAGATTCTTGTTTGGCTTTGGTGGCAAACCTCTCATATCGGATTGCAAAGGTTTCATTTCATTTACGGCTTCAACAACGTCCTCAGTTGGCTCGATGACTTCGGATGCGGGTCTTTCGATTGGACCTGTTGGAGGTACGAATTCACTTATGTCCTCATAGAGCGATTTCGACTCTCCGTGTTCATCGTAAAGAAAAGCAGATTCAACATCGTCCGTGATCATGCTATGATGATAATCCTCAACTGGGATTTGCACAACTTCGCCACTTTTGTAGGCAATATCGATGTGCGGCGTTTCACCGCTTTCAAATCCAGGTGTGATTTCCTCTTCATTCGCCATACCAAGTGCGTCCATAGCGGAAACCTCCGCTGGAATGAGCGTTGGCCTACGAGGGGTCAATGTAGCCGTGCGAGGTTCTTCTCTTCTTGTCTCGGTTGAAGTTGGCCTTCTTCGAGTCGGCCTTCTTCGAGTTGGAGAGGCAGGAGGAGCAGGAGGAGCGGATGATGCAGATCTTCGAGTTGGTCTTCGTCGAGGAGTTGGCCTGTTTGGATTTACGCCTCGTTGCATATCTTGCATGGCCTTGAATCGCCTCATCATCTCTGGAGCGCGAGCATAGGCTTCTTGACGCCTTCGTTCACGGCCTCTTCCAAATGCTGATTTCTCAACAGATCTCCACGCGTGATCGAACGATTCAGTCATTCTTTCACCTTCGGAGATTGTGTGTTGTATTTCGCTCTTGAATTGATTTACGGATCAGCAATGTGCTTGAGAGTCGATCATGAGAGGTCATAACAGGAGACATTCCCATTGAACGTTGATTCATGCGACCTTGGGCTTGATCGTATCGCTGAGTCTGTTGTTGCGATTGTTGGTTGGCTTTCCGTCGAGCAATTCCACCTGTGGATCCGAATTGTGATGTTAAGCCCAAGGTTCCAATATCAGCGATCTTACCCATCAATGAGCGGTTCTTCATGTAAGTCTTCTCCTCGGCTCCTTTTCCGCCTTGGAGTGTTTGCATATCCTGTCCCGCTTGGAATTGTTGAGCCATCCCTTGGACTTGCGGATTCAATGTGTTTGTAGTCGTTGTTTTGACTTCTTGCGGAGATCCATCTGCATTCAAGGTTGTCGTGGTTTTCTCATCCACCGTATCAGGCACAGCGGGGTTTCCATTGGCTCCACCTGCGCCCGTGGTGTCAACGACATTTGTTGCAGGAGCCTGTTGAGTCGCTTGATCGGCAGGAGGCGCAGCAGGTGCAGCGGGTGTTTGCCGTGCAGCCATTTCATCGGCCACGTTTTGAACTTCTTCTTTTTTAGGCCCTCTTTGTGCAGGATCCACACTTGTTCCATCTGGGAAAGGTGCGCCAGCCATCTGTGAAGTTGATTCTTGGCTTGCTGTCGTGGGAGTACCTCGCTCAAGGTTTTTCATATCCGAAGCGAGTCTTTTCTTTGCAAACCGACCCGCTCTCTTTTGCTCACCAACTCTTCTTGATTGACCGTAGGACATCCCCTGACTGATTGAACGGCCCAGATTTGCGAGAGGATTGGTTTCCCTGCCGATGATTCCTGGCAACGCCTTCTCAACACCTTGCTCATTTAATCGTGCTTGTAAAATTAAATCATTCATCGAACATCACCTTTACCGTTTGAATTTCATCGTGTCGTAGGCTGAATGATTTAGCAAGGCTATTCCAATCTCCTCGACTGTGAACAATTGTGATGATGTCGCTTGGCGGTCGATTCATTTGATTTGCAACCGCATTGACATCAGTCATGGAATGGATCGAGAGTTTTTGCGTTGAGATCTCCTCTTTTGCAATCCTCATTTGGACATCCTCAAGCATATTTTTGAGGACAGTTTCATCATCGTCATCGTCGGATTTGCTGAAATTGGGGAACATGGATTCAAAGTGGTATCCCAATGTATTCAACAATCGACCCATGCGGTTAGTCTCCCCTGACATTCTCGACGCAGACGGTTGTGGGGCATAAGCGTTGGGGATTGGAATTGGATTTGGGCGAGGATTTTGGCGAGGAATCCCTGCTGCGTTCATGTGAACATTTGCGGGTGGAGGGGGAGGAGCAGGATTGATCGGTGGAGGGGGAGGAGCAGGTGTTGCATCTTCTGTTGAGACAACTGGTTGAGTTGAAGCAACTGGTTGACCTCCAACACCTGGCTGAGGTGGCCTCATTCTTCCTTCGGTGTTTAGATCTGGCTGTGGTGTAGCAGGGGGTGCAACTGGAGAAGGTATTGCCCCGCCTGGAGGAATTTGTGCATTTGGATCAACCCATGTTGGCGGTTTGCCGTCCCTCATTTCCTGTGCGTGGATTGCTTGCAAAATTCGATTTCTTGAATTGCCCTTGTAGTTGCCACTATGAGCATCTGCAAATACCGAAGCAACTGTTTCATCATCCCATCCGTGATGTTGCTTCAAACCTGCAATTGTCTTTCGATCCGTTGGCATTGGATTGCTCTTATTTCCGTGATAGACTCGATTTGAATCATACTTGCCACTAAACGCAGGACTTTCCCTAAGTTCAGGATGCAAGAATTGATCAAAACCAATACTTGGATCAGAGGCCATGTCGGAGACTTCTGCAACTTGTTGAGCAGCCATGTCTTGTAGGCCAGTATCGGAGTATTTTCCGTACTCGATCCCACCAGTATGGCGAAGACCTGCAAATTTACGGAAACGAGGCATTTGCTTTAATTTCTCAAGAGCCATCATTTGCAGTTGATCCATTGGAACACCAGGGTTTTCATTTTTCAAATCGATGACGGCTTGACCAAGAGGGAATTTGAGGTTTGAGTCTTTGAAATACAATGTATCAGTATGCAAAATACCTGGGCGGATTTCCTTGCTTGGCGTAGGAGCCTTGACTTCTGGATGACGTTCATGTCGTTCCTGTTGCAATCCTTGCCAATATGGTCGAGCATATGATTCGGGTTTCTGTGTGTTCTTACTCCGATATTGCGTGATCAGTTGTCCAAATTTGTCATGTGTATTCCCGTCTTGAGCATATCCAACAACAGAAGCCGTCCAAGCATCTGCAACCTTGAATTTTCTCCTTTGTTGTGGATCGGAAACAAACGCATCGGGAATAGGGATAAATTGATGCCCTGATGCATCCGAACGTTGTTGATTGATCACATTGGTTCGTCGAATTGCATCATTGATGATGGGCGCACCAGCCTCCATTGCTTTGATGAAAGCAAATTGCCAACGCTGTGGCTTTTGAGGATCTGGACCTTCATTGACAATGTTGGCGATGGAAGAATCAACCAATCCTCGTTCAATCGCAATTTTGACAGCATCAGCCTCAACACCCGTAAAGGCGTCATGATCCAAGTCATGATGGCTTTCTTGCAAATTTGCAAACCCATCGGCCACGTTATCCGAACCAAGCATTGCGTTGATGAAATCATAAATGTTGAATACGCCATCTCCTTTACGGATCACAAATTGATCAAGATCGACCCAAGGCATACCATCACCATCAATACTTTCCAACAAGTCCTATCTCAGTTGCGGCTTGCCTGTCAATAAAACGATATGGGGGTTCACCTTTCACATGACTCGTTGTGGCTCCTTCTGGAGATGATGCTTCATCACCATTTACAACAGATCCAACTTTTGCTGCGTTATCGAGTTCAGGAGTAGCCTTTGTCAATTTGTTGAGTTTCCTCATCAAAGCCTCAATTTTCCTTTTCATGTTCATGAATTCCGATCTGGTGATTGATGCCAAACCGCCTTTTGATTTGGCAAGTAGCGGGTCGCTCGTTCCTAAAGGATCTCCTGCTGCATCTCGACTTATGCGTTTTGGCTTGGTGCTTGTACCCATGCGGGAAACAGTAGGGAGTTTTGTCGATGTACCTTTTGTTCCACCAATCGTCATACCCAATTTACCAGTTCCTCTGGTGTCGGCGTGTTGAGTCAATCCACGTGGCAATGATCCCTGCGCCCTTCGCATTCGTTCGTATGCTTTCTTTCGCTCCCATGCCACAGGATCTCGAAGACGAAGAGGAATGCCCTCCGACCTCGTTGCCCCCAGATTCCTAAGAGCGTGGCTACGAACATTTGGATGGAATGCTTGATGCCTCGACTCTCGATCAAGTTGAAGTTGAACCGCTGCACTTCTTCGCTTTGTTGCAGATTTTGGTTGCCGTCCACCACGGGCAGACTTTACACCCTTCTTGCCACGCTTTTTCCTACGCTTGTTCTTTTTCTTAGCCTTGCGCTCCTCTTCATCGGATTCTTCATCATCGGTATAACGTCGCCCCTTGTATTTGCGCCGAGCCTTCAAAATACTGTCATACGCAGTATCAAACGGATTATCTTCACTTGTGTTCTTTTCCTGCCATTCATGATCGAAAGGCATCATGTCTTGCATTCTTTGAGCGTATTCCTCTTGCCCTAGTTTCATTGCAACAGTCTTCTCGCCTCTTGCTTTAGCAGCACAAATAGCGCATTGGCGTTTTTTCCGATTGTGGACAGTCTCAAATGGATCGATTGAAAGTTTTCTCCCACAATCATCGCATCGAACATAATTGTCAAAAATGCTTTTTCCAAGCATGAAAGGGACAACAGAGTTTTGAGTTCCAAATTTAACATTCGGCCCCTCACTACGAACCGAACCAACATTTGCACCAGCAGAGAGTCCCATCCCTCCTCTGTTCATGTCAACCATTCCTGATTCAAGCATTCGTTGCTCTTGCTCCATCATTGGAGATCGCCCCAATACATCGTCAATCTTTTCTGGTTTGATGCTCACATGAGGGATCTTTGCGGCCAATTCATCAATTGCTCTTTGACGACGCTTTTGTGGATCTTGTTGATCATGACTCTCCCCATCTTCTGGAGTTTGTCGAGAATGGTGAGATAGACCATCTCCGTCCTCATTTGGATTTATGTCATGATCGAGGACTTCACGTGGATTAAATCCGCCCGTGAATTCTTGAGTTCGAGGAGTCCACAACAACGGCTCTCTTGGATTACTTACGACCATTTTTCAGCCTCCTTCGTATTGCTCGATAGCACATATCGATTTCATTCCCCAATGTCATGTACCATTGGCACAATGTTGGGGTCTTTGCGTATGATTTGGACATTGGAATCATTGCCTGTTTCAAACCGCTGATCACTTGAGTTGCATCCAAAAGAGCAACACATTCTGCTTTTGAGTTTGCCCGAAGCACCTTCAAATCCTCAAACAACATTCGGCAAACGATAAGTGAGCCGTACACTTCTCCAACGATATGATCTGGATCGGAGATGCCGTGGTCAAGAATACTGTCATGCCACATTTTTACAACAGCATCAACAGAATGGCAATAACTTATCGCCTCTTCAATTGTGATGGTTTCTTTGCTAATATCGGAACGCAATACTTCGTCATGAGGCGTACCTCGAAGCATCAATTTGTGTAGCGTCTTCATTCGCTCATCACCCCTGCGGCGATTAGCCTTGATTTTATTTGCGACCATTCGGTTGGAGATTTTTCAACGAAATACTCCTGCATGACTGTAAGAACTGAAACAGATTGCCGATCATCGATTGATTCAGCCTTTTCCATCCATTTTGCAAGTTCGAGAAGAGTATCACGAATTTCCCGATGTCCTTTGAAGACTGTTTCAACATCCCTCATATTGACAATTTCATCCTCGTCATCGAATTGATTTTCAACATGATCAAGGACACGCCCCATGAGCCGATCCAATCGATTGAGATTCTTTTCAACTCGTTGCAATGATTCATGGACACTTTTCATGGCCGAAGGCAATGCATCAATGGAAACGTGTTGCTGGATAATTGGTTTGGTGTGTTTTTCCATATGATTTGAAATAACGCTACTGGCTATATCCAACTCTGTTGCAAAATCGTCAATCCCCGCATGGCCTTCCAGGATAGCAGCCTCAATCTCTGCTCTGTTCGGATCCGTACACAAGGGGCAATCATGGTTGCTGTTGTTGTAGTATTCGCCCGAATGACGACGCATATGGCGGTGTGATGTTCCATCCGCCCATTGATTCAATCGATCAATCTCTTCGACATCATGGATGCCTTTGCGAATCATTTCTTCAAACGAATCTCGATCTGGATGTTGACAGAACGGGCAATTCTTCCGAGTCTGCCGCCCTGCCATACTCTGCTCCACACGCCCTGCCCTTAATTGGATTTGTCATGGTTTTTGTGTTGATGGCAACGATTGTTGTATTTTTTAGATCCTGCGCTTTGACACGGCTTGCCCGATTTTGTTATTGCGCCACACTTTGTTTTCTTACCAAGAATGATCTTGACATCATCCAAATCAAAATCGCCATCGCCGTCTTGATCGAAACGTCGAAGAATCGGACTGTATGGCAACGGATTGTATGCTCGAAGCCCCATATTCCTTGAGGCATTACCGAAAGGAGGCAAATTGTCGAACCGCAACCGAGAGGGTGAACATCAGCCCTAAAGCCCCCAAAAGAACTTGACCAGAAGTCAATGAACTCCCCTTCCAAATCAGCATCACAAACAATGCCAGCATGAATGATAGAATGTAAATCATCGTTGCACTTTCGACCAGCATTTTGTTTGGACTCAATAACTCAACGGTCTGCCCGTACATATTCGTTTGATTTGGTGATCTGGATTCATCTTCTTGTATCATAGTACCGCCGCTCCCATTGTTGCGCCCTTAGCCATTGTTTGTCCAAAACCGCCTTGCTGCTGAACTTGATTCCCAAGCATACCTCCAAGGAGGCTTCCAAAGAACCCAGGTTGTTGCGGATTCATCATTCCTCCCATGGTGTGCGCTTGTAGGAACATCTGTTTCTGTTGTTCATTCATTTGCAAAGTTTGTTGTGCAGATGCTTGCAATCGAGTGAGGGTGAGTCCAAGATTTTCAGGAGACATTGTGTTGATTGAAGCAGGGAGACTGGCTGCATCTAAGGTCATCAATCCAGTTGCTTCATCCAATTTGAACGAAACAGAGGAAAAGAATTCTTTCACAGACAGGCGAACGATTTCACCGATCAACTCCATCATCAAAGGCATATTTTGAGTCGTCATGAATTGAGCCATAGGATCATAAAGAGAAAGCAGACGTGCGGTTGCCGTGATTGGGTCATTTGCCATTTGCTGCATCATAGGATTTTGAGCCATTTGCATACCCATCATTGATGGATCCATTCCCATTCCCATTCCCATTCCCATGCTGTTCATTTGCGTCGGTGCGCCGAATTGTTGAGTCGGCTGTGTTTCATTCTTTGAGAACCATCCCATAATCATCCCTCATTCGTTGGCGTTGTTGAGCCTTGTTGCTGCCCCAATATAGCGTTGTTCATTTGATTTTGCATATTTCCGCCCATTCCCATTGCGTTTCTTTGAGCCAGTAAGGTTTCCGATTGAATTGCTCGAAGATCAAATGTGATGTGTACCAGATCAACAACACCAGTCGAAGGGTTAGGCAATTGCGTCAAATGAATGCCTTTGCTATGTTGAGCGTCTTTGTGAATCATTGCAAAGAATTGATCATACTTCAACAATGAATCGGGTGTGCTTCGATTTGTCTTCGTTGAACCTGCTGCCATCAATGCCCCCATACCTGGGATTTTGGTGAACTTTGTTCCCTTGCTTGCAAAACGTTTGAATCCTTGAGATTCCAAATCATGTTCTTGCAATATGGATCGTAGCGTATGATAAATGTGCAGATGTGCAGGGCAAAGGGTGCTATTCATCTCATCGCCGTGATCACCGTGCGTTCGAGCCAGAGGCTTCTTTGCATTCCCCGTATCTTCATCAAACCAATAAATGTCGGCCAATGAAAGTCCTGTCGCCTCGTCAACGATGTGTGCATAAGCATTATCGCCTTCAAGGAAACGTCGAATGTCAACTCCACAACAAGCACATTCATGTGCAGCATTGTATCGGTAAATTTTGAAAAGACCCAGATTATAAGAAGGTGGCCTTAACGCTTTACGGAGCATTTTGATGTTCTTTTTTCGAGCCTTTGCAGGATTCTTTGGATTTGACTTCAATTGGATCTCAACAGTTGGAATCAATTGTTCTTCGCCAACATCTCCTGTCGATCCAGCACTTGCCATCTCAGCACGTTGCTGAGTCTTCAACAATTCATAGGATACTCCTGATTGTTGAGCCACACCTCGAAGTTGTTCGTCGGACAGTCCTCGAAGAGAGATACCTCCCCCAAACGAAAAAGGGTTGAACGCCCTTGCATTCCACGCCATTAACCCTGCCATAACTGACAACATCATAAAGGCATCGCTACATAGATTGGAGTAGTTCAGTCAATGACTTTTCCACGTTTATGCCATGCTGAGAGGATATTGCTTTGATTTCGGCACGGATCCCCGCCCTTCTCAATCGTTTCAATGATTCACGGTACGGGGCAACCACAGGATGTTCCTTCTGCATACCGTACTCCCAAAGGGTCTGGGCGTTTTGATCCCACCAAACATCGATCTTATTCACCATCAAACAAAACAATCGAGGAACATATTTTTTTGAGTTCCGTCTTGATTTTCTTGAAATGTTCTTGCTAATATCCTTTTTGATGATATTGTCCACCAAGTAGGCTAATCCCGCAGCAGAATCAGCAGCAAATTGAGGGGAGGTCATTGATCTGTGATCGACCATGTAAATGATCAATTCCACTTTTCGCCCAAACATATCATCGACCCAAAGGTTGCGAAACATATGATCTCCCGCCAGATCAGTTGTTTGAACAGGGGTTTTGTCTTTCTTGTACCGTATTTTTTTCCGAGTAGCGGTCGGATCCTGAAAACCAGTTGATGTTTTTGCTTTTGGATGAGAGGTACGAAAATGCAAAGGTATCGGTTCAATATCACCTGGAACGGTGAGATATTGATCGAGAGTTGTTTTTCCAACCAAAGAAGGCCCGTATATCCCTACTCGATACGGTTTCAAAACACGGTACATTGCATAAAGTGCAGATGTCGATGCCATCAACATATGCCCTGCGATAAGGGCTGACATCAAAGACCACCTATCCGCTTAATCCTTTGAAAAAATTGACCACATCGGAAGGGGATACTCCCAAGATTTCCAATCCGAACAGAATAGCAAATGTGAGAGCGATTCCTCCGATCAAAGCAACAACTGTTCGTACCCATCCTGCAACTCGCTCCATTTTTCGCTCATACGCATTTTCCGCCAGGATCTGCGACATGGCTTCGGTTTGACGCTCTTGCGTTGTTGTGAAAGGCCACATAAGGATACCCCCTCAGTCTTGGTCTTCTTCTTTCTTTTGCGGAATTCCGAACTGTTGGATCGGGGGGGTGGATGCTTGTTGTTGCCAATAAGTCCTTTTGTTGGCTCGACGCTGATGAAGTCGTTGTTGACCACGCATCCACTTGTCCACTTGGTTTTCCTTTGCGAATTCGGCTCGCATAGCAAGTGAATCTCGAACACCACCCACATGGAATAAAACCATGGCCGTACAAAGGAATCCAAAACAGATCAATCCGTATTGCAATCCCATTTCAGCAGGTCCAGCATCTGGGAGATACCAACCCATGTGTGATACTGCGACAGATGTTCCCGTCAAAAGTGCTTGCCATAGAAGCATAGCGATCAAGTTCACATCAATACGATTTGAATCGTCGCTCACATACGGAGCGGGATAATACTGTGGCGGTTCGTTATTTGGTTTATTCATTGTATCTCATCTCCTTTGCTCTTGTTTTGAAAGTAAAAAGCGAGAACATGATTCATGAAAGAGGACTTCGATTCTCGGCCTCTTTCGCTTTCCATTTTCTTGAAAAGATCTTCTCGCATGACTACGGACACGTGTCGCCCCATAAGAACCTCTCATGGTTCACACCTATATGAGCGTTGAGATGTCCAACAACATGAAATAATTTGGCTGATGTGGCACTACATATGAGCAATGCGCCAACGATCCTTGTTGCAGTTCAAACATTAAGATCATTCAATCAAGCCTTATCGGGTATGTCTTCCGATCAGGAATCTGTTGCAAATTGGATTCGACGCTATGCTGAGTCCGATTCTCGAAGCAGCACATTCCCCAAGGATGCGGCAATTGGTTTGCTTTCGCACTTGCAAAACCCCGTTTTTGCAAATGCAAACCTTACCTCCGAGCAACAGGCTTGGTCTGGATTGATGTCATCTGCTGAACAAATGCTCCAAGAAGAGAACAATTGGATCGGACAAAAATCTGCACAGCAAAACGCAACGACATTTACTCGGATGTTTGGAAGTGATTTGACATGGATTCAACTCTTCGCTCAGGCAAACAGCGTACCAAGCCATTGGACAAACGAATACATGATCAATTATTTGATCACAGAATTAAGATCCTGTCAAGGGTCATCTGGAGCGGGAGCAATACCTCACACGGCTTTGGCTCCGAATGTTTCTCAAAACATCCCTTAACCCATTTGATCCCAAACGTTTTGGAAAATGTCTTGATCGATGTTAGCCATGCCCATTAACTCCGACTTTTTCCCTCGAACAGCACCTTTACCACCGCTGGTTTCCTTTCTTTGAAGTTCATGGATGTCAAAGCCCATTTGTTTCATTGGGTCAACGATGGCAGGTTCAAATGAATTGAATACAACAGTTGGGAAAGCATTGCTTTGCAATGCCTCAATCATAGCAAGAGTCTTTCTTTGATCATCCATTGTGAAGAAATTTAATGCCCCTTCTTCTCCCAAATATGGAGGGTCGAGAAGAAACATATCGTCGGCGGGGTCAATTCCAATGTCCGATGACAACTGTTCATCCAATGGTCGATTGATATATTCCCAGTCTTGCATGACCTCCGCCCAAGGATCCAACTTCCATCGACCTTTACCGCCCAAAAGCGTTTGCGGTCTAAACGTGTTCCCCTTTCCAGGCTTCAAACGATTTGGCTGATCCCCCATCATGTCAAAATAGGCAGACTCAAAACCTTGATCGATTGGCTTGTTTCCTGTAAATCGTATCGAACTATTCCATTTGTTGAAGTACGAAGGGGTTGAGGGAGAGTACCTAAGCAAACCGTTCATCGCCATATGTTGAAGAACCAAAAACAATTGATCTTTTCTTTGCCTTTCACTTTGGGCAATAACCCCAATTGCTTCTTTTTCACGGAGTTCATTGAATTCCTGTCGCAATTCATAGAATTTTGGACCCATAAAGAAAGGCTTTCCTCCCATATCATCAACCATACTTTGTGGGATTTTACCAAGATCCATCATTTCGCCCGTTTGTTGATTGGGCATCATAACTGAATCACCTGCTTGATACGTGAATTCTTCTGGGTCAAATTCCAAAGATTCAGGATCTCGAATTAAGCGTTGATGAAATGATGCCAGATCAGGATTGATGTCCATGAGAACAGATCGCTCTGGCCTCATACCCAAAGAAAGACCCGATGCTCCGCCAAACGGTTCAATGACTCGACGATTAGGGAACATTTGTTTCAACGCACGACCAATCCGCTGATACTGCGGATTTGCTTTGTTGCCTTGAATTTTAATCGCAGGAGGCAACGATCCGCCCGTTTGCAAAGCCCTCAATGCTTTTTTGTATTGAGGATGCTCTTTGCGAATGTCCATGATCACACCTCCTTGCATTCGTCCCATGCTGCTTTGAAAATATCCATTGATCGTCGGATAATGTCGCCAGTAAGTGCCGTATCCCACAATTCCCGTCCAGCAGTTGTCAAATCATTTGGATCAAAATACAATCCGTGAGTCCCAGTTGCTATGCCTCGATCCAACGCAAAGACTGAAAAATCGTTCCCTGCGGTCAAAGAAAGAGGGACAGGGATTCCATCAAAGGTGTAGCCACTTCGAGGATCCGTGTATTCGACATAGCGTTGACCAGGGCGATTAGGCTGGAAGTCGCTCCACCCAATAGGAATCTGCAAAAGCGGATCAACTGATCCTGAAACACCGCCTCTCCTTGCTTCTCGCCACGGCATTCCAAAGTCCTGTCTCAAAGGCAGACGTTGTGAAGGTTTCCACTTTTGTTTTGGAGGCAATGTTGGATCTTTGATGTCATATACGGTGTACCCAAATCGAGGAGCCTCCCATGAACCCATTGCCATCATTGCATCTCCTGCTTGATTCCTTCCAAGCCTCATCTCTTCATGCATACCCAATATGTCCATTGGGGTTCTCTCACCAGAATACAGTTGTTGCAACTCATCGGGAGTCAAATCCCCTGCTGTCCACATATGTGCCGTTCGATTGGCATTCCCACGTGCATCCGTGTTCTTTTGTTTTCTCCCAAGCCAAGCATCCATCTGCTTATTTTCATTGACACGGAAAAATGGATTCCTCAAAGGAAGTGCATTTGCGATTCCAATTGTTTCTTGACCGCCTCGAAGGATGCTCAATACGCCTGTGTTTGGCCTAATTTGACCCGTGTGAAGGTTCAAACCTGGTGCGATGTGAGGTACATTGATGTCGATATTGCGGAATGCTTCGACATTGTGAGGGCGACCCCATGTAAAACCGCCTTCTTTCAAATCCCTTAATTCACGGTTTTTCTTGCTCTCCAAGGGATAGGCGATCACGCCATCAGTTGATACTGTTCCCAAATCAACTCGATCACGCTCGTTTTTCAAAACGAGATCAAAGGCTTGATTGAATGCTGTCATTTTATCCCTCCCTCAATGTTTTACATAGTCAATGTTTTGAACATTGGGTCGATAACACGCATCGCATCTTGCATCCAAGCACGTCTTTGCAGGGTTTGCTTCATCTGTTGTTAAGCAAACCTCTTCTGGTCTTCGAGAAAGACTCTTATCGGAAACAACACTTGTTGTCAACAATTGAGGGAATTCTTCCATCATATCGAGGTATTTTTGATCCATCAATGGAACTCCCCTTTGCTCATTGAGATCATTGTCAAGTGTTTGATCAATATGGGGGATTGATAGCCTCAATGCCAAATTCGGTGGCAACGATCCTCTTGCCCCCATGACTCTGCGAACAGATCCCCATTCTCTTGTTGGAATCCAGTTGAATATGTCTGGATTTTTCTCTGCGATTGCAATCATGTAGGCCAAATGTTCGGGTGAATCAACATCTCCCGAATCATGCCATCGGAAATCTCCGAACGGTTGAGGAGCAACAGAAGGAATTTTGTGAGCGAGGGCAGATGCCCAAAGAGAAGGATCGCGTTTCAAAGCAGCATAGTTCCGAAGTAAATGTCTTTGAACATTGTTAGCCCCATATGTGAAGCCCATATTCCCTTTTGGATGAGCATAACAATTGTGGCATACTGATCCTGGAACCTCTCGAAGCCGTCCACCTACTTTGCACATATGTGTCGGAAGAGAATATGTTTGATTCAACATTTTACCTGGTGTCGAAAAGCCCCCTCCCATCGCTGCTCTTGCTTCTTGTTCTGCCGTCCATTTGCTTTCAGGCATGAATGGAGCAATGTCTCGCGCTGTCATGTCAAGATCTGCATCGATTTTGCGGCTACGCAACTTTGCAAATTCCTTTATTCCTCTTGGATCCTTTGTGAGGTAATTGAAAGTGGTTCGGTTATTTTTGGGAAAGGGTTCATCGCTCAATAAATCATCAAAGGTAAAATCATCAGGATCAAGGGCTTTGATGAGTAAATTCCATGCTTGATTAAACAGATTCATCTCGATCCCCCCTCACTTTACGGTGGAGGTTCTGCAATGTTTGCGTTGGTAATTCACTTGTCTCGCTTTTCTTAGGGCGTTTTTGTTCGCCTTCTTTCTTTCGAGGAACGCCTCTTGCACGATCCAGCAGGTTTTGAATTGAAGGGGGGAGGGGTTCGTCTTTTGCTTTTGGAGGAGGAGATCCCATTTTGAAACCTGTTATGGCGGGTTTATTGAAATCCTTTGTTGCTACACGCTTTGGTGCGCCTCCCTTGCCGCTCATAACCTCATCAACAGCGGCCTCAATGTCCCGTTCCATATCAGGATTGGGTTTGTGAGGATAACGGCCTTTCCAAGGATTATCACCTTTCATGATCAGCCACGCTTTTTGAAACGTAGCATCCGCCATAAGGATCGGTAAATGGCCTTTGGATTTGAATATGTTGATTCAATAACGCTCCAAAAGTGTTCTTTGTCTTGCGGATGGGCCAAAGGCAGAAGATGCGATTGCCCCTCCCACAGCAGGGACGACTACATTTCCGACTCCTGTATCAAACACTTTTTGTTGTTTTCCTGTTGTGTAAGTCCTATGAGTCAAACCATCGATTGGACTTGTATTGTATTTTGGATCAAACGTTTGAACTGCAAGCCATTCTTCGTCAGTCAAAGGTCGATTAAACATGAGCGTGGGACGATTATGGGTTTGACCTGATGTGTGTCGATTCGCAGGGTATGAATGAGAAAATGATCTCCTCTGCTTGTTTCGAGGCCCCCTTGCATCATCCCAAACAGATCCACCGCCCCTCATTCCCAAAGCGTTGATTTCTGGACCCGTGTTCCCTTTACCAGGTACTGTCGCTCCACTTAAGGAAATTTGAGGTCCATCGCCCAGTTCTCTTGCGCCAGTTGGCGTCAATCGACCATGTTCCACCAAAGCACGAATCCATTCGTCAGTCAATCCTTTGTTTTCCTCCCATTCTCTTTGCAGATGGGGTGCAAAATCCAAGATTGATCTGCTTGGCAATCGTCCAGCAACTGGCTTCTTTCGACGCGTTCGATCATAATGAGTTGGGTTCTTTGTCCATCCTTCGCCAATGATCATACGGTTTCGCGTTGATGGTGCGCCATAGTCAATTGCGTTCATCCGTGGATTTTGCTTTGGCATACCAAATGTGCCATCTCCTCGAAGCATCGCAAACACCTTATTGCGGAAATCCCGATCTAATCCATCAAGCAATTTAGGATACTTGAGCAGGATTGGAATTGCTTCTTTTGCTTGTTCCATGTGCCATGAATTAAGGTCAATATCGGGATGCTTCTGCATTTCTTGAGCCGTGTAAAACGAATTAAAAATTGGAGGGATCCCCTCCAATGCCCTTGCTTCTCGTTCTGCTGCACTTAACCCTGCATTTCCAGCAGAAGTCAATTTTTGACAAGGCGGTGAAAAACCAATGTGTGCCTTTCGTCCAGCGAGAGCATCGGCGTACAATTCGATTTGATCATCAGGATGTGCCATCCCTTGATCGATACCAAGCAGGGCGGTCATTGTATTTTCTTCATATGGCCTTCGGACTGTATTGATTGCGTCCCATGCATCAACACCCATGGCAGTTGGAATTCCTGCTCTGCGGAATCCAGATGAGGTTCCGCCAATTCCTGCGTGTTCGTGAATTGCGGCAGCATCATCTCGCATCTCCTGTTGAGGGAACATGATGCGATTCAATCGCGCCATCTCTTCAAGATCTTCGGGCGTCATGGCTTTCCACAACATATCCGAGAAAGCGAACTCGAATAAAGCCTCACTCAAATAACCGCCTCCATCTGTTGGCATACGCTTCTCCAATATCAGGATACCTATTGCCACTTAACCGATCATTTCGTTGTAGCATTTGAACAAAATCCCACCATTCCATCTCAGTCATCGATTTGTTGCCCATTGCAAAAAGTTGGATGTTTTTAGGATCAAGGCGATTGCCCATCATGATATGTCCATATTCCTCCGTGCCAAAATCATAACCGTGATCCCAGGGATCGAGGACTTGGGTGTTTTCATCTGTGCTAAATCCAAGCAACGCAGGTCCTTCGGATTCAGGATGGTTATCAACCATGCGATCCCACGCATAGGAGATGGCATCCTCATCATGAGGTGATCCAAAAGAATGCGGCTCAAATCCTTCTTCGAGGATCTTTTTTGCATTGGCAGCAGTTGTTCCGTGCCAATACTCAGGGTATCGGAATGCTTTCCAAACGAGGTCGAAGGCGGTCATATCCAATCATCCTCCGAATACCCCGCTTCAATAGCGGCCTTTCGTTGCCAATCCTCTAAATCGTTCCATTCGCCAAGCATTTCAACCATGCTATCATCGTAGCCGAGCGTGTCTATGAAATCATCATAATCAGCCGTTCTAAACACATCTCCATCCATCTCATAACTTGGTGGTTTTGGGTTGAACCTCTCAAGTGATTCGTTGTTTCTGTAAGCGATCAATCGGCTCAAGGCATCTTGTGCGTGTTTCAAACGCTTTGGAGCCGAATACAAATCGCCTGTTGTTCCTCCCAATCCCCCTCTGTACCTTTCTTCTTCGATGTATTGTTGCAACAACTCAATGACTCGATCATGCGATAAACGATCACCCATGTTATCTTCATCGATAATACCAACATTGGGGCTAAAAGGATCTTCGGTCATAGGAGGAATGTCTGCCGAAGTGTAGTTGCCTTCTTCATCCCTATCCGAATAGTCGCTTGGGTCAATTATGCTAATGCTCGGTATTGTCCTTCGCATTGGAGGAATGGATTTGTCTTGTGTATCTCTTCGCCCCCTACTATCGGAATAAGGAACGGCTGAACCATACAAAGCATAATGCAAAGCAATATCAGAATCGGTTGAATAATAACGTGGGTCATCTCTAAAATCACCACCGCTGTATAACATCTCATCATCAGTTATCACTCTTACTCGGCCACGATCCGAATAAACATCAATAGGGGCTTTAATCAATCCCCAAGCGGTGTCGAAGGCGGTCAATTCCACACCGCCTTGAATCGATTCTTGGTTTCGTTGATCTTGTTCTTGGCTGCAACCCTCAACGTAGGATTCTTGATCTTGTGTGCCAATTTCCGAGCCTTCTTGAGATCGGAATACTTCACGCCACAGTCAATGCCACTCTTTTCGCACCACTTGACGAGATCCTCAGTAGCAAGGTTTGCCCCTGATCCTTCAACGAAAGGACATCCGCCCAATCCTCCAATGCTTGAATCAAATTCTCGAACACCCTTTGCATAGCCTGTGGCAACGTTGTCCATCAAATACTTGCCATGATGGAGGTGCAATGCCAGATCGAGGGTGAAATCGTTAGCGGTATCGATTCCTGATGCAATGTCAAAAGGTTGAGCAGTTCCTTTCGTATCACAAAGAACGATGGTCTTTCCAAATCGAAGACCATGCTGAACAGCGATGGCGAGATCCTCATGACTTGCATCAAAGGCTTCGGAGAGGTACACTCGAACAGATTCTTTTGGAATTCCCTGGAGACACTTCTCATAATTGTCGAGGATCCGTTTCATTTTTAATCCATAATTGGCGATATTAAACGATTCGACGGGTGAGAAGAAAATGTTGTACCGATCCATTCCGCTATCCTTGGCTCGGTCGAGTCCACGTTGGTTCGGAACGAGTACGGAGAATCCCTCCTTATCGTCAAAGGCATTGCAGATCTCTTCTGCATCAGCCATGTTTGGAACCGCTTTAGGATGGACAAAGGATGCGATTTCGATGTGATTGAGGCCAGCGTCCCTCAACAACTGGATGAGATGGATTTTATCATCGGTGGACGGGACGAACGGCAGGTTTTGTAGTCCATCACGTGGCCCAACCTCAAAAATACGAATCATTCCTTTGGCCTCCTGTAAATGCGGTTGCCAACTGCGAAATAATACCAAAGGTTCTGTCCTTTGTTCATGTTAGCAGCATAGAATGTTGCTTGCCCGTTGGTATCTCTTGCATCAACATATTCTCTGCCTTTGAGCAAATCCCAAGCGGTTTCAAAGGCGGTCATTTTTCCACCTCTCAAGTGCTTCATTTGCTAATGGAGTCATAGCGGCTCGCCATCTATTCCTTGTTGGTTGTTTAGGCAAAGGTAAATCGTCGGCATCCATAGCGGCATAATACTTGTCCTTCATTTCCTTTTCCCAATCCGCATAGGGTCGCCCCCTCCATATTTCTTGCGAATGTTTGGCGGGAACATCAAACGGATAATACCCATAACTCGAATACTCGTCATAATCACCCACGCCTTCTATGGTTCGTGGTAAATAATGGACTAAGGGGGCTTCATCGGGTTTTGCCGCACCGAGAGCATAAGCGAGAGCCGTAGCCATAGAATCGCTCGCCCAAACCCCTTTGCGATCTTTTTCAACCTGCCTTGCAGGTATCACGCCTTCTTGCATGGCTTGATCGTAATACTTGTCCTGTGTTCCTCGTAATGGTGCTTTCACCAAAGCCCAAGCGGTGTCGAAGGCGGTCATTCATCATCACTCCAATTGATTTCGTCCGATGGGCTGTATCTGGATCCTTTCTTGGGAAGAAGGTTCAGCATTGCTTGAGTTGCAGTTGGATAACTGACTGGTCGAGGGAGCCTTGTCATCGGTTTTCCTTTTGGTTTGAACACATAACGGTCTTCGATCATCTCTGCTTGAGCATGATTTAACCAAGCCATGGCTTCGTTGTATCTGTCGCCATCAAGATCATATTCTGGATCCATCTCAATATATGGGCTTTTGAACCGATAACTGGGATAGTCTCGGAAGTATTTGTCAGGATTCTGTTCGTATTCTTGCCGAGTTAATGCGGTATGAGATGCTAAGAAACCTTCTGGATCTGCAAGCAATAAGTCAAGTGGTTCAACAATGCTCTCTGACAAATACTTCCGCGTGTGAATGTACGGATCTCTTTCTCGAACCGATTCTGCAAGAGATTCTCTCATTTGGATTGACCCAATGAGGTCTTGGATCTTAGGGGGGAGCATTGAATAACTTGTAGGAAGCGGTTCTTTTCCTGCCAATACCTTCTTTTTGTGCCTTTTTAATTCACTCAACAAAGGTTTTGTCAATCGTTTTGCATTCCAGATCCGATCAGCCTGTTTATCAGCGTATCCGTGCGTAAAGTAATCGTTATTCAATCCGCTGTCCATCACCCGATCCATTGCAGCATTTTCCAAATTTTGAAAAATTCTGTCAACCATGGTTCGATCTTTCATTCGACCTTGACGAGGAATGCTCAACAAACGTGGATTGGCTTTCTCTCGTTTTTCGTATTGAGATCCAACATCAGGATGATTCCTCAAACCTCTCATCACACCGCGATCTCTTTTGTTTGTACGAACAATCTCGTCTGTCGGACTGTCATGCACGATGGGGGGGGCATTGTGTTGAAGCATATATGCAACCTTTTCTTGCATTGAATTCATTGCACTTGGACTCTCTGCACGGAATGAACGGTATCCGCTCATTTCATTATTGTCCTGCGACCTGTGGCTATACCCGCTCCCTAACGAGCGATTTGAAATGAAACCATAATGCGGATCTGCAAGTGAATGGGCTTCGTGGCCTCCTTCATGGGATGCCGTGTTAGCAATCTCACGGATCATCGCTTCATCGATGAGATTTTCGTCGGAAAGTCCTATTCGATTAACTCGACGCTTCATCTCTGGTAAATTGATCCACATATTGTCAACGGTGGTTTGAAAATCCTTTTGAGAATGCTTCTTTCCCTCGTTATCCTGTTTGTCTCTGTACCCTTGGAATCTGTATCCTACATTGTTCCCCGAACGGATACCAGCCCAATTTCTCCCCAAACCTGGTTGGAGGAATTTCCCATCAAGAATAAAATCCATTTTGGCGAATGCAACATTGTGTGCATCGCCGCTCATGATGCGACATAGGGGTTTTTGCCTTCAACTTAACTCAAGTAGTGGCACTTGTGCGCTCGCTTATCGAGAATCATTGCTGAACACAAGTATTGCTCATCTCGACCGATCCATTTAGACTCCACCCACCGCCCCGAAAAAGCAAAATGCGAATTCAGCGTCTTATCCATGAAGGACCACCGATCCATGCGGATGGCGCACTCCGATATAAAATGATCATTTGCGAAGCCATTCGTGATGCATCATGATTCCGTAAAAGAATCCGATGACCAAAAACAAAGCAATGGGGATCAAAATCTTATCAGCGTTATCGATTTTTTTCGCCATCTCTTAGTCCATCCCAACACAGTTGTTGCAATTCCTCTTCGCTGGCGAAGATCACCACATTGCTGCCCAGATCATTGGTCCAGAACCACATCGTCAAGAATCCAGCGATAAATGAAAGCACGAACAGTACGATTAGGGTTGTCATCCACTTAACCTCCCACGTTGGTCATTTTGTAAGTCTCTTAGCCTAAACCTGCGACCATCTTCATGAAAATCACGATGGTTGTCAGCCATGGCTTCTTGATAGGTAAAGCCCTCCTCCATTCGCTTTCTGGGGAACTCTTGGATCATGTGTTTGTTTCGATCAAACTTTGACGATTCTCTTGAACCCTTTCGGGTTTGTCGAGGCGAAACCTTCCTGTTTTCATAATCGCTTGATGCGGTGTGCGCTCCAAACTCTTGATAATAGGGATAGGCAAAATAAGGATCTCCCATTTCTTCCTCTTCAACTCGTCGATTTTGCATCCCACGTCTTGGGAGAGGTTGATTCTCATCAAGTATTTGTTGGATAATTGGATCAAGAGCGATGTGCGTTCCCTCATGAAGGCCAATCGTTCCGATTTGATCAATGATTCCTTCGATTTCATCATCACTCAAATCTCGATCAAACTTTTCATCTGGTGCAACTCCCGTAATTCTTGAGATAATTGGCTTCACATTGATGGCCGAATACCAATCTAAGCCTTGTTTTGGGTTAGGTCGAACAAAGTATCCTGGTGCAGGGTACGCTTTATCATCAACAAACCCCATCGTTTTCCAACCAGGATGATCGGTTCTTCGGGCTTGTTGTGGTTTTAGGTCATCACGCATTCGTCCGTGAACAAATGGAATCTCAAATTTCAGCAGATTCCATGTGGCGTCAAAAGCGGTCAATCCAAAAGCCTCCTCTTGGTACTCTCTGGCATATTCGTTGTGGCGATAACCTCGATCTGGGGTAATTTATTGGCCTTTGGTTTCCTCATCCATGGGAATACATCGGCGTCAATGTCAAGTAAATCATCAATCAGTTCTCGATACGGATCCTTTTCGTCCCGTGGGAACAAATAATTGGAATAAATCGACGGCCCCGTGTGTTCACCCATCAAATCAACAACATCTCGTTGATCGTCATCGTATTGCATTCCCCAATCCTGTTTGACGTCGCCACCATATTCCACTTTCCGACTCATGTACGGAGGATCCCAATAAGCCAAATGACGTGGCGTCAAGAAATTAAACGCATCACGGAAGTCCTCATTGTAAATTTCAATGTCTTTCATAGCATTTGACCATGGAGATATGTCCAAACGGCCAACATCACCAGGCATTATCCGATAATTTGGATGACCTGGTGGTTTTGCTGCTTTTCGATAGGCAATACCCCCATATCGACCATCCGTGTACCAATTTTGTGGCGTTTGATCCCACGGCTTGAATGAAAACATTCCATCACGTTGAGTATTGTTTGCTCCAATCATCAACTCCGCCAAGAATTTATTTTCGTCAGGAGTCAAAGGAGTCCCTTCAACATCACGGATCCGTCGAAGATAATTGATCGTATCAACCATTTCCGACAATTCTTCTGCACTTCTTGGCATTGAAACCTCTCCAAGCCCACCTCGAACTTGTTCCATGATGTTTGTGAGATCAGGATTGATGTCATTGTAAATTGCGTCCTTTCCTGCTCCGAATCCCATCAAAAAGGATCCGCTGCCGCCGAATAACTCCGCAGGTGCATGATCATGACGCACATCTTGAGCCAATGTCCTAAATCGAGGCATCAAAGAGGTCTTGCCCCCGATCCAATTCATGAAAGTAGGCATCATTTCATCTTGACCTTGAAAACCTGCAAGGCTTGTCAAAGCATCGGATGTCCCTTCTCGATGCATTTGAGTCCATGGGACACCACGCGCTCTGCCTCCAGAGGATCCTTTTCCGCCCTCAAACGGCAATTGGGGCAGAGGGTTGGCCTTTTTGTCATCAACGAAGCGATCATAGTATCCCAAAATCGATGGAAGGATCTCATCAATGTCATCGTACTCTTTTCCTTCCCAAATGATGCCTTTTTCGATATGATCCCACACTTGATCGAAAGCACGGGTCATGATCAGCGCAAAGACAAATAAGGCTTAATTCCTTCGTTAGAAAGAGAGGCTTTATACCCTTTTTCAGCAACCGAGAATTTGGCGGTGGATTGAGACTCGGCTCCAAAGTGGTTCTTGGGCTTCTATCACTTCACCTTTTTTCCTTTCTCGGTTCACCGCCACCCCCTGCAAAAAAAAAACGCATGAAATGGCCTTATTTTTGCCTCGTCGAGGTTCCGACGAGATCACAACAAAAAAATTCTTTCCAGTTTTTTTTCAAGACTTGAATCCACACGACTCAATACTTCGCAGGTTGGGACGAATCCCTCCTGAAAAGCCGAACAACCCGTATTTTTGCATAAGAAACAACGTATTACGCTGTGCAGGGGTGGTCGTGCGGTGGCCTTGATGACCAGAAGCAAAGACGCTTGCCACGGTTGATGCTATCAATCCGCTATATATCTAACCTTGCCAGCCTTGTCAAGGTTGTGGATCACAATTCAACGTCGTGCCGAGCATCCCTAAACGAAATTGAAGATCCAATCATTCGTCCTTTCTTTGATGATTCTTGCAATTCGGAGATCAGTTGTCGGATGTTTTGATCCAGATCGGTGGAGTATTGTCGGTATCGCTTTGGAACCCTCTTCTGTTCTCGAATAGTATCCTCAAGAATCCTGTCGATTCGATCCTGCGTCAACAATTTGCGTTCATCATTTTGAAACGGTCGCTGAGAAACATAATCGTAAATGAGTCCATCCACATCAACATTCCCTGATCCGAGTCGATGGCCCTCCTCACCAATCTGTTCATCGCTTAAATCACCTTGTTGATGAAAATCATCTTCGTATCCTCTAATTTCTTGATCGGCAAGACCTTGCTGAGTCATACTTCTTGTTGGACTCCAATCATCAAACATTGATATGAAATCTTCATCATCATACGGGGTGTCCTTCAAATCGAGAATATGCCCCATGCGTTGATCCATTGGCTTCACAAAAGGAGAATAATGTCGCAAATCACGCTGCACCAAATCCAAAGTATCACCTGAACTGAATACGGAGTAAGGAACAATCGGTTCGGAATTCCCCATCACCTTGCTCCAAAATGCTTCAATTGGCGCACGTGTGATTCCTTCGGGTGCTGAATACTCTTCCTGCCGCCGCACATGATCTGGTTGACCAGATTTAGGGATTGGTACTTTAGCAACATATTGCGAAGGACGATATTGATCCAAAGCAGGGATTGAATGAACAATATGTTCGTACCCTCTGCCAATATCAACGGGAACTTTACCCAACGGTTCGCCCTCGGAAGGATGATAGTCATAATCAACATAACCCTCATCATCAAGAATGGGAGCGTACATTTCACCATCATTCCGATCAACATAACGCCCATCCTCAAGTTCACGGTACAGCCCTTCGTTTGACCCAGGGAAACCACCATGGCGATCCATAAGTTGTTTGAAACGAGCATACGCCGCTTCATCGACTGTTGCCTTTATCAAATCCCAAGACTGATCAAATACGCTCACAGGTATCCTCTCCGTCGAAGAATATCCGCTTGCTGATCAAATGGAATCCCCTCGATCAACATTGCTCCTGCCTCATGGGTATTTGTGCTTGGCTGAAAATCACTCAATTGCGCTTGCTCATATGGATCATTCATCCAATCCTCATGTGCCTCTGATCGAAGAGGCGGATCAATTGCTGCGTGTCCCTGTTCGTGGACAATGGTATCGACAATCCGTTGAATCATCTCGTCTTCATTCATCGGTATAGATCCTATGTCATGTTCACGTACTCCAAAAACATCTCTCTTTGAGTTCAAGCCCCAGTCTTTATTGTGAAAATAAGGGTTGGCTAAATTGTAAGCCGTGTAGTATGTATCGCCTTCCGCATTTTTTTGACCGTAGTCGAGAAGATCAGGGCGAGGTTTCCCTCCTGGCTCAACTGTTGGCAAAACATATTGATACGGGGTGTATGTCGCCACCGTCGAATCATTTGGATCAAGGTAAAAGGATTTCATGAAATCCCAAGACTGATCGAATACGCTCATTCAACCCGCTCCCTCATGCCTCTCCATTCGGAATCATCATCAATCTCTCGACCTTGGTTCTTTCTCCAAAGACCTTCGCCCCCATCGGAAAGGTTGCTCGATGGTTTGATCCGATAACCCAACTCTCGAACGAGATCGTAAATGGCTTGAGCCATTCCCTTTCTTCGATAAGGTTCGGCAATGTACGGGCTAACTCCCACGATTGATCTGTTGGGAGGGTATTGCATTGCAAATTCTGGATCACTTGGCTCATGATCTTCATGATAATGAACGTTTGAATTTCCAATGTGTCGGCCAATGGTTTCATCAAAACCAGCCTCCTGATTTGGAGGGAAGTCTATGTCCACGTTGAAATCATGTGAATATGAAGGAGTTGAGATCACCATTGGATACCGCTGTTGATTATCGGGGTCAACGAAATCTGCAACGTGCATCCGCTTCTCTTGCTCCGCATCCTCTGCCGAATACATGAACGGCTTGATCGAATCAAGATCCAAAGGAGCCTTCATGATCTCCCATGCGGAATCAAATGCGCTCATGATTTCCTCTCCAGATCTGGATTCGGCATCATCCGTACATCATTGTCAAGAATCAACTCATCACCGTGCTGATTCATCATTGTCGAAAGCATTTCGAGATATTCCATCAATTTCTCACGGTCTTTACCTTGCAAGTTGCCTTCTTCAATCCTGTATTGATTGCCCTCTTCCATTGCAACATTGCCTTTGCCATCGCCTCTTCGAGCGTAAAGATCTCCGTGTGGACCTTGAAGCCACCATTCTCTTCGCTGAGATAATGGATCGCCCCAAACACGTTTATCCTCTCTTCCCGCAATGATCTCCGAACTATCAGGTGTATCAACACGTTCTGCGATGATACCTTCGGGTCCAACAATCGTAGCAGGTGTGTGGCTAAAACCATCATCGTGATCATAAATCGCCTCATAACTGAGTTGATCGTCATCACTCTCATCGCCTTCATCGATTGGAACCGCCATTAGGGGAGGGATTTGATCCATGAACTGTTTAGCCTTACGCTTCGGATTGAAGTACGAATACTCTCGACGCTTTTGGTGCAACGATCCTGGGCGGATAGGCATCTTGATCACCATGTCCCAAGCAATCTCAAACGGATCCTCGCTTGCCGTGAAATCCAAATGATTGACATCACCAAATTGAGTCCCTTTGCAAGAATCGTATTCCAACTTCGCTTGTTGCAATTCATCAAGACATTCCCTAACCGCATCAAACGGTTTAGGATTCATTCGGTGCATCACGGCTGATGCATCTGGATCGAGATAAGTGGAGAGTAAATGTTCGGCATATTGAGTCAAATCATCAAGGGCATCCTCTAATTCAGCGCAACCCTCATCTTGCATGAATTGCATATGTTCAAAGAGCAATTCGGCGGTTGTACCCTGGTATTTGTGATCGAGTCGAATCAATTCGGTTCGCAGATCCTCACAGCATTCATCGCCTTGAGGGGGGATCTCATTCATCCCAACTCCCGTGATCTCATCATCGCCCACGTAGGGTGGATCCTCAACCTTCATCCATTGAGGGGCAATCCGTTGATCGTTCTTAAGAACAGACCAAACATCCGTGAACACGTCCGAACTGGTGTATTTCATCTCAAGATCTGCGCGATCATCGGGATCATAATTGATTGGAACACCGTACATCGTATCCAGATCGCCAACCGTCATTTCCTCCATCGGCTTATCATAAGCACCAACTCGACCCAATTCAACTGGACCTTCGGTCATATGCTGGATGAATTTGGTATCCTCACCGTGTTGCATTAAATCATACTCTGCGGCAATAGACTCAAGGTGATAGTTCGATTCAACTGGATCATAAATGTCATTATTCAAGTTGAAATAATTCATCACGATCAAGTTCAAACGTTCTTGTTCGGATGGATCCTTTGATGCAAACCACCTTTCAAAATCAAAAGGAGGACCATCATCCAGATCCTCGTCCATGACCATCGCATGATCGTTGCTCCGATAAATCTGCCCCTGTCAAACATGACAACATTTTCCCCAAAATTTTTCCGTGTAGCATCTGCGCCCAGTCGCCGCCTGGCGACAAAAAAAAAAACATTTCCAGGTTTACCCCGCACAAAAAGCATCGCCCAGTCGCAGACTGGGCGCACCTCGACGCTCACCGTGGCACGGTGGGTGTCCCGTGGTCGATCAAATGCCCCGCTAAACGGCGTACTGGAAGCCTGGGGCTGGCCGAAAACGGGCGGGTGGCACACCCGCCCCGCCTCACCCAGTCGGTGCGCCCAGTCGGTTCCTCGAAGGGTGGCCTGTTTTGTGGCGATAGGGGGTGCTATCTGCACATTTGTGGCGATGGGTGCGCCAACCGAGTCTCAACCCAGTTCAACCGCCCACAATCCATGCTTATCGGCACATTTCAGGGCATTATCACCACATCTGTGGCGATACCCAGTCGATCACCCAGTCAACAACCAGCCTGGGGCTTGCCACCCACCCTCCGACACCCAAAAACGCACCACCAGGGCACGATTGAGACAACATTCGCATCGATTTGTCCGAGATCGTGGCGTCAATCTCGAAGACACCGAGCCTCCCCGCAGGGGCTTCGGAGTACCTCTTTTTCGCCTTGGATGTGATGTGATGGAGGGCGTTTGAGATGGGTCAACAATAGACACGATAGACAACAAAGACATGGGGTAAAGGAAAGGACATGAAATACAAGACAGAGAGAGAGTATTTTCACCCCCTCTCCCTCTCTCTATTCCCCCTACTGTGTCCCTTTCCTTGTCTCCTTTCCCTTTGATTGGTGTCGTTTGTGTCGTTTGTGTCGGCTGATCTTGCTCATCGTTGGACACGTGCCTCGTTTAGCCGTTGATGGACAACTGTCTCGAACCGTGTCTTTTGTGTCCAAAGTGTCCGACGCCTTTACAAGGACAAGAGGGTTCGGATGGGGGGAGGGGGGCGACAATGAAACCCCCGCTAACCAACCAAAGGAGAATGAAAAACATGAGCCAAGAACAAGAATTGAAGACCACCGATGTGGACGCAGCCAAGCGTTTCATCGTCAAGAACGACCAGAAGAAAGGGTATCGCTTGCGATGTACCTTTGGGACATTCCATCCCACGATTTACACCAACCTACGGTTCCCAACCCGTAAATCGTTCTTTGAAGCCCTCGACGAGATCGACCGAAAGAACCTGCCAGATGGATACCATTACCACCACCTGCCCCGTGAAGAACGCATCATCGTTTGTGATATGCTTCACGACACCAAGATGCGTGAAACGATCTGCACCTTCGAGGTGGACATCAACAAGTACCACGGCGAGGTTTCTGTTGACATCAGCGTTGAGAAGAACCCTGTCTGGGATGCATTGGACAGCCAATGGCGCACCGAGCGAAAGGCCATCCGAGAGGCCGAAGAAGCGGCTGACGCTGATTGCAACGAGGAGGAGGAGTGAACATGGTAAGCCCATTCGGAACCCCTGCCAACATTGCCAACACCAACGACCGCAACGGCGACCATGTACGCCTCCCAATGGTGGGTCAACTGGTTGATGCTCTGCGCCTCAACTGGAGGCCAGCCCCAACCATGTCTCCCTACGGTGTCCTGTCGGAAATCGCCAAGATCATCCGTCGATTCGGCAACCATGTCGATCAACCGCATTCAACTGGCTGGTCAATCTGTGAAGAGATGTACGGCGACACCGTTGATGAAACGGTGTTCTTGATGCTCGATCTCGAAGGACTCGCTGAGGACTGGGATGCAAGCGATGACAAGGACGGTTTGTTCCTTCTCAAATCAGCGGGGTGGGATGCTGAAACCATCGCCCTCGTCAAGCAGATGTTCTGTTCAGTTGCAGGTGAGATTGAGTTCATCAGCCTGGGCAACTGGGACTTCTTTGACCACAACGGGGAATGCTACGATGGTGCTGGAAGCATCACTTGGGTTGACGGTGAGAAGATCACCTCAACGGCCTCTGACCCTGCTCCCTACGGCCTCAACGGATGGTGGGACTACATGACCTGCGGGTACGGCCACAACCTCTGCCGTATGTCCCTCGAAGTGTACCTCCTGTGGCTGGAATTGATTGGTTTCAAGGTCAACGACAGGGCAGGTGGATTCTCCTCCTTGATGATGCAGGACGACCAGTCTCAGGCTGAGTTCCACATCAGCATCAATGGCCTTGCTCCGACCACCGATCTCCGTCCCAACGAGGGCGACCACACGGGTCTTTACTTCGTCAACTTCGAGGTGCAGATGCTTGCCCACTACGAGGATGAATTCATTGACATGAACCTCATCCGTGGCTTGAAATCATGGCCGTCAATGGGCAAGTACCACAACTACACTCTGGATGAGCAGGGATGGGCTTCGTTCCGTATCCCTCTGTTCGAGTTGCCTCGCCTCTTTGGGATGATTGGTCATTCCAACGAATCGTACCTCCCACAAGGCTCCTTAGCCATCAATGCTGATGATGCCGACCGTGCCGTCCAGAACCTCAATTGGAGGCTCTGCACCGCTCCACAGGAGGAGGCTTGAACATGGCTGTTGAACGCAACATCTGCTACGGCACGGGCAACCATTACCACGAAGCCTTCCATGTGGAAGCCTTCGCCACCACCCTCGCCGTCCTCGATGAGATGACTGGCAACACCCACGGAGGAACCGTCAATGTCCACAGTACCGATGACAGGGTGAATGGCAACCGCTACGATCTCCTGTACCACGCCCTCTGCAACTTCGTCAACCGACACGTGCTGGACACGTGGGAACCTCGCAAGAATTCCTTCGCCCAACTCCACGATGTCAAGTCAGCCGAACACCTCCAGCGTGAAGCGGCCTCCTTTGACCTCTCTGCTGATGATGTGGTGATGAAGGGGGGCTATCTCCCTCACCTCACCCAAACCATGCAACAGGTCGCCTCGTACCGCTTCACTTGGTCGAATCACCACCCTGTCGAGGCAGCGGAGATGACCTTCATTGAGAACGGCCTCCATGCCATCGTTCGTGATGCTCTGGATGCTCACCGTGGGGTGGTTGAATGAGTACCTTCCACGATGCTGAAATCGTCTTCAACGGACGAACCTACACCATCAGTTGGGACGATGATCGAACGGGGAACCCTGATGAAATCACCTACTCCGTGCATTCTGCTGAGGGCGACCAACCTTGGCTTGGCGATGTCATCCGCACCTTCGAGACAACCTCATCCTATCACGCTGGCTACACCTACTACAAGCGAGGAGCAACCAAGGCTTGGTATGTTGATGTGAGTGAAAGCGACCATACTGATGACCTCGAAGAACCGTTCAAGACTGAATGGATTGACGCCGTTCAAGAGGGCTTTGATGATCTCGTTGCAAGCCGTCAAAACGAAGGTCGCACCAGCACTTGGAAAACCATTGTCAAGCAACTCCTCCAAGCCATCGAGGACGCTCCAGACGAATCGCATTACGAGATGCATCGCACACCACCTGCACCTCTCCACGACATCAACGACACCCGTCTGCGCTTCTCTCCGACCCCCTCTGTGGCGTCGTTCGAGGCTGACCCTGCCCACCGTACCGAATGCCCTCATCCAGACTGTCTCAGCCGTGCTGAGAACGCCTGTCATGGGAATTCGATCAACAGCCGTGTTGTGGTTGATGGTGGCGAGGACTACTGCATCCATCACAGTTGCACATGGACTGAGGATCAGGGTGAACACTTCGCCCCGTCTGCTGATGTCTGCCCCAACTGCAACCGCCTCACCATGGAGCATGGCCTCCATGAGGCGAGGGATTGTCTCCAGTTCCTCATCAATCAAGGGATGCCAACTGAGTACGATGCGACCAAGACTGTCCCATACGAGGTGGTTGAATGAATTCCTGTTTCCCCATCAAATGCATTCTCTGCGACAAGATCATTCTGTCGGCTGACGACTCCTTCTCGCCCTCTCCTGTGGCTGAGAAGGGACGATGCTGTGCCAAGTGCCTGTACCATCAGGTTGAGCCAGCATTGTTCGCTCAACGGCAACAACCGCACCCTCTGGGCATTGCCCAATTCCCCAACGCTCATCGAGCCACGTGGTACACCCGCTTCATCAACAGGAGGCGATCTGCTTGAGTTCCATACGCACCACCCCAACTGCTGCCCCTGCCTTCGTCGTGTTCACCCGTCGCAACTGCCCTGCAAAGGGTGTCTCCGACATCAAGTGCATTGGCGTCCACAGCACCCGCAATGAGATGCAGAATCATGTCCAGGCTTGCCCTGTTCTCGATCTCAGCGACGATGATGTTCCCCATATTTTCGGTGCAACCTACGCCACCGAAAGGTCGTTTGAATTCGGTACGGACACCTTCTTTCATGTCGTTGACGATGAGGAGATTGGCATCATGCGAGCCGAGGTGTTTTACGCAGGTTCGGAGTACGATGACTCCTCGAAGCCGTACACCAAGGCTCTCCTTGATTTCATCATCCCTCCCACCGATCAAAACGGCAACCCTTGGTCGAACGAGCAATGGGATTCTCTGCGTGAGTTCGCTCACAAGATCATCTTGGGCAACACCGCAGACCCTGCTCGCATTGCCATCTCGTCTGTTGCAGGTTCTGGAAAGTCCTCGCTCATCAACGGGATGGAGCGCACCGTGGCTCGATGGAACCCCACCTTGAGAATCTCAAGCACCGCCTTCAACACCCACATCGCCATTGGTCGCAAGGACGCTCTCAATGGCCTCAAGAAGGAGTACGGCCTCAATGCCAATATCCTGGGACGGAACAACACCGTCAACGCTGGTGGACACGCTCTGCTCACGGCCAAGGCCAAGGCAGAGGGTTTCAGCCGTGTTGAATTGATCGATGCAGGTGAACACCGTTGGACACGCTTCTGTCGCATTGTCCTCTCTGGTGCGCTTGGTTCCTCCCTGTACGGGATGAACCTCAACTCTCTGGTCATCTGTGCCAACCAGTTGGACTTGAAGACCACCTCTCACGCCTTCAACGACCTCTCCTACGGGTTGAGGGACTTGTGTACCATTCTCATGAACGAGGGCTTTGTACCTCGAACCATGGGCATTGACACCACCGCTGATGGATACTTCTTCGCCGTTCGTACCTCCACGGAGGAGGAATGGGATGAGGAGATCACAGAGGCCGTTGCCATCGTCAAGCGCGTCGGTGTCAACCAAGGTTGGGTTGACAACTCCATCGCCTCCTTCGGTGATCGAGTCGCCTGTCGCCTCGCCATGTCCGTCCTTGCCCTTGGCATCCATTCAGCCTTCAAGCGTGGCAAGCACCGCCCTCATTGCGATGCCAACCCGTGGACTGATGCTGTCGTTCCTGTCAAGGACTCTCGCCTCGAGAAGTATTGGGAGGACGCCAACACCGTCAAGGCGTTGACTCGCACCAAAGACCCTGCCAAGGTCGATCAAGCCCATTGGCAGATTCTCCGTGTGGCCTCCGCCGTGTTCCCTCCTGTTGCCAAGAAGGACAACGACTTCAAGTCCGTGTCCCTCAAGACTCAAGGCGACTCTGCAACGAAAGTTGTCATCGCTCAGGACGCCAACGAACGCATCGTCATGACCTTCGAGAACGAGGGTCAAAAGGAGAAGTTGGATGGCACTTGGATTGGCCGTCAATTCGGCAAGCAAGGCACGTACAAGGTCGATGGCAAGCGCATTGCACCTTGGGCAAAGTACGACCGTGCAACGGGTGTCCGTGTGGTTCAAGCCAAGCGTCTTGATGACCTCATCACCGTTCTCAGCCTGGTGTTCAAGCAGGACGAGATTGACATCCGTCTTGATGGATACGAACGCCCTGTCGAGGACGCCTCCATTGATCTTGATGAGGCTGAAACAGGCACAGGAGCCTGTCTCTTGACCATGGATGACCAAGTGTACCTCCCTCATGCTCTCGACCTCTCTCTGCCCGAATCTCAGCGTGTTGATGTCATGATGATCGATGAGGTTCAAGACCTCAGCGTACTCAAGGCACAACTCGTTTGGAGGCTCACCAAGAGCGATGCTCACATCGCCATCTGTGGAGACATCTCGCAAGCGATTTACCTCTTTGCTGGAGCATCGAGTAGTGCTTTCCATGACAACGCCAAGGAGATTGGTGCAACCTATTTCCCTCAAACCGTCTGTTGGCGTGGGGCTGAAATGGTCGCTGCCTCTGCACGTGTGGCCTGTGCTGATGCCATCGCTCAAGTCCGTGCCATGTGGGGAGATAAGGTTCCAGCAACCAATTATCACAACCACAAAAGCCCTGCACATCCATCGGTTGCCGATCAATTCGGACACCTCGATTGGAACCGTGGACCCTTGCCCATCACCATCAACCCTGATGAGGTCAGCAAGGCCGTCCTCCACGCTCAGGAACTGCTTGGTGCTGGAACCACCTTCGGACTCCTCTGTCGGCTCAAAGCACCGCTTGCAGAGTACCTCATTGGACTTGTCAAGCAAGGCATCCCAGTCTCGACGCCATCAGGCAAGGACGGATTGATCAAGCAAGCCTTCAACGCCACCGCCAACCGCACCCGTACCTCCGACAAGGTTCTCAGCGGTACATGGGCTGTCAAGAAGCAGACTCGCATTGGACTTGGTTGGAAAGACAGGGACGCCTCTGGGATGACCCGTCGAATCGCCATCAAGGAGTTGGAGCAACTCAAGCAACACGCCGTCCAGAAGTTCACCGACCTTCATGGAGGACACGCCAAGGCCATCGCATCCGATTCCAACTTCGAGGACTTGTCTGCGAACATCGATCTCATGGTTGCCTTCGTCAACCTGTATTTTGACCGCACCCAAGACTTCGCTCCAAGTGGTAAATTCGCTGATGTTTTGTTCAAATGGGTGAAGACCACCCTGTTCACCGAAGAGGGCGGTACAGCCGTCCACATCTCCACCATTCACCGCTACAAGGGTGAAGAGGCTGATGTGATGTTCATCATTGACTCCATCAAGACTGAGGAGGGTACGATGCCAGCCTTCATGTCTCCTCGATCAATGGAGGCATCTGTGGACTCTGCTTTGAACGAGGCCAATATGTGCTATGTCGCTTGGACGAGAGCCAAGGTCTGGAACATCGTTGTCAACGCTGGCGAGAATTACTTCTGTGATCTCAAGGCCGTCATGACGGCTGGCATTGAGCATGATGTCGAGGGCGTTCTCAAGGCTCCAAAGACGGACGACCCTACTGATACTCCAACTGAGGCATTTGAGCCTCTGGAGGGTGATGAACAATGAACACAATAACGATTGAAGTTGAAGGCTTGATGAACGAATTGTTTGAGATGACGGAATTCCTTCAATACCGCTTGAAGGGCTGTGATTGGCTTGAGGGAGGGACATTCCTTGAGTTGGGCAGCGAGGACGACAACAATGCTTGGAAACACGCACGTGTCGTTGAGATGACCATGCCCTTGACCCGTCAAGAAGACACCCACCGTGATGCCGTACCGTTCGACGAATTGATGTTCAACAGAGGCAAGCAACTGGGGGCGTGGCCAGGTGCTGACTGGCATGAAATCATGAACGAAATCAACTTCGCATTGCACCCCATCGATCATCGCTCAGGGACTGACCCTAAATCCGCTTGGACTGGTCGCCTCCTCGACGACAGCGAGGTGGCTTGAGATGGCGGCGTTGACTCCACGGGAGCGGAAGATCGAGGAGTGGACCCACCTCATCCACAAGGAGGCCAAGCGGCTCAGTCTGCTCAAGAACGAGGAGGAGCGGCTCGCCAAAGCCCACGCTTCCAAACAGCAACAGGTTCGAGCGAGCGTTGAAATGATTCAGCAACTCCACGACCTCCTTGAAGAGGTGAAGGAATGAGCAACTTCGTTGAGATCACAAAGGGTCAATTTGACGCCTTCATGGAACACCTTGGTTTCGATCAAGTTGAACCCAATCACCCCTGCAAAGAAGCCGTGTACGACCAGGGCTTTGGCGACCACGGATGCTTTGTCCGTGTGTATTCCACCATCGCAACTGGAGATGTCGGCAGGGATGTCGGCAAGGACGCCATCCGTGTCGTTGTTGTCAGCCCTGGAGGGGATGTTTTCCTCAAGCCCTGCAAGCGTGTTCATCGCACCAAGAATTGGAGGAGGAACCTGCTTGATCGAATCGATTCAGTCCATGAGTTGAATCCTCAGTTCGAGGAACGCCCCTGCTCATGTGGAGGAACGCTCAGGACACGTGCAGGACGCCACGGTGCTTTCCTTGGGTGCAGCGAGTACCCACGGTGCAGAATCACCGCTCAACCAACGAAGAGGGATGCTTGATGGTTGAGTATTGCTTTGATTGCGGAAACAAGATCAAGCGAGGCCACAACAAGAAGTGGAACCTGCGACTCCACGATCTTGATAAGGGCAAGACCCCTCGGATGAAATCCTGCGGAGAGTATTGACATGGTTAAAGGACACAGCAAGCACGGTGAGAAGTCCTATCACTTCACCACCAAAAGACTTCCAAATGGCATGATGTCCTATGCTCGCATCAAGTGGGATGATTGCATTCATGAATACACGATGGGATGGGGTGCATCCCGTGTCATGAATGTCGTAATCTTTGACCTCGACGGCAACATCGTCGCCTGGGGCGACGAGATGGATTTGGTCAATGGATCGTGCAAAAAGAACGGTGCGACCAAAAGCGAGGCGATAGCCAACATCAAGGCTATGCCCGAATATCACCTCAATGATGACTATCCCCTATGGACACCAAGCGGCTGGACGCTTGACCCTTCGATTGCAGGTTTTGATGATCTTGCCGAAGAACACCCAACCAGAAAACAAAAAGGTGAATGAAATGAAGAACGAACCAAAAACGAACGAAGAACGAAACGATGGAATGGAAAGCGGCGACGAGCAATCGTACCTGCCCTACTGAGGTGATTATGATGAGCAACGAACAACCGATTGACCACACGATCATCTGCATTCCAACCGAACATTGGGACGTGTTGGAGGAAACCCTCGGGTTGGACTCTCAGTCCTCGATGTACGATACTGACATCAAGGAGGACATCAATGCCGCTCTGGATGAGTTGGAACAATCCATCCTTCCTTCACGCATCGTTGAGATGCTGCCCAAGTCCATCCTCGACGGCGACCTACGCTTCCCTGACTACAACGGGGCGTGTACCCTTGGCGAGGTTCTCAACGCTCTCTTTGGAGACATCCAAGACCTCCTTGATGCAATTCATTATCCCAACGACCCACGCTTTGGAAAATCGCTTTTGATCGACAGGCAGGTTGTTGAGGGCTTCAAGGCTCTGTACGGACGAAAGGAGGAATCTCAATGACCGACATCATCCGTACCGATACCGACCTCGTAAGGCGCAACTTCGAGTTGATGCTCGCAGAGTCAAGCGACGATGACCTCACCAACGCCAACACCAACATGGCGATGGTTCTCTCCATGATCAAAGACGAGCAACTCCGTCGAATCCGCATGATGTGGCAAGCCCACAACGATGCGATGATGGAGGAACACGCTGATTCCTTGGAGGCATACGAAATGCTCCAAGAGACATACCTCTGCCCTGAAGAGGGGCAATTGATCGAGGACAGCGACAGACTCATTTGGAATCACCTCTGTGGCAACAGGCTCACAGAAGACCCTGCTCTGTTCAAGTCGTTGACCAAATTCATGGTCTTTGACATCAACAGCGACAACCTCAAACAACGAGCAAGCAACCCGCTTGAATTGACGATGGCTCCTTGGATGGAGAACCCCCGTGAGAGCAAGGAACGCTGCTCCTCGATTGAACAAGCGCGTTGCAAAAACGATGATTGCTTTGGCTCTCGTCAATCGATCAAACACATCCACCATTACCCCTCCGAACAGGAGATGCCAGGTGCGCCCGTGTACCCTGCGTTTGATGTGTACCATTGCTTCTCTTGTGGCGACCAACTCCATGTGAATGGTGGCCGACAGCACATGGTTGGTGGCGTTGACTTCATGGGTCAACCTCTCCACGCCAACCTCACCACAGAAGAGGTGGTTGAGCAATACGCTCGCACCCATCCTCACGAATTTTCCCCTGACGAGTTGGAGCGTTATCTCCCACGTGAGGAGGACTGGTGATTACGATGACTGAAACAGACGAATTTACAGCGAGATGGATACTTCTCGATCTCAAGAAGCAAGACACTTTGACCGATGAACAAGCCGATTGGTATCAGGAATCCATGTGGTTCCGACCTGCTCTGCACGGGGGTCTTGTACCTGCTGTGATGCGTATCACAGAGAGGCATCTCCACATCTTCCGTGAGGATTATCACACCCCTGAGATGGCTTCATTGGGAATGTATGAGCGAGGAGAAATCACTCCTCTCGCTCAATTGATCTATGTCAAAACCGACTTTGTTGGCAACACAGAACGAGCCGAACGACGTTTGATTCAACAGGCGTACAAAGAGTACGAGAATCGATTGTTCAACACTCAATACATCCATTCAATGATCATGAGCGGTATCCCTCAAGGACACACCGTCATCAAGGGACTCATGGCTTCATGGCACGATTGGAATGGCGTCCATGGATTCGACGCTGAGTCCTTTGAGAAGGGATACCTCGAAGACCACAAAACCGAATACAGGATTGAAAGCATTTCACCTGTTGAGGATAATGACATCGATCTCATCACTTCATTCTGCCCTCATTGCTTGCACCATGCGGTGGGCGAATGCATGAGCGATTCCGATTTACTGCATTGCTCTCATTGCGACACATTGATCGAGGTGGTTGAATGATTCCTTCGCTCCGTGAAGAATTGATTGTTGCCTATCTCGAAGGCGACAGCCCTGATGTGGAAGAAGTGCAAACAATCGCAACCATGTCGGATGCCAAGATTGCTGAATTGTACGCCGTCTGGGATAGCGTAAAGCCTCATGACGGTTGCATCTCTTACGAGGACTCAGTACGGCTGGCTCTGTACGTGTACGAAGGAGGGCTTCGTGCCGTTCGTACAACCGACAAGGCAAACCAATGCATTGTCTGTCAAGAAGGATTTGACACCAACGGATTGGCGTTTGAGATCGGCAGCCATGTGGCAGACTACTGTGCAGATTGCGCTCAAATGGTCGCTGATGTCATGAAGCATCACTTCCCAGACGACGATGATCACACCTGTTGGGAGGCTCAAGATGAAGACGAGCAGCGGGACGGCATTTGGGTTGACACCACGGATGGCCCATTCCTCGTTGAGCCGAAGTCTCTTGAATTGGAAGAGGATGCTATCGTCGCTTCCGTGGACAGGCGAAAATACAACGGACGCCCCAAGGGAATCAAGGAGGAGCAACCACGTGAAGAGTGCGTGTCCTCTTGTTGTGGAACGCTTGGCGCACGGACGAGGAACGGCACTTGCAAGGGGTGTCGTTGATGAACACGATGCTCCTCGAAGAGAACGATCTGGGACAGCCCTGTCCATTCAAATCTGCTCAATCGATGGATGATGGTCGCCTTTGCAAAATGTTGCTTGAGATGAATCAAATGCTCCAAGCAGGTTTGATCTTGAACGGTGCGCCCGTGGAGTATCAACTCCACACCAAATTAGGAAAGCCATACGGCTTGACCCACCAGCATCACCCATGCACCAAATGGATTGCAACGAATCGATCAAATTGGCTATGGGGATACTGCCATGGTCGAGAGTTGGCGTCGGAATACACCCGCAGGTATGGCAAGGTTCACGCCTGTCAAACCTCGCTTGAGGCTCTCCCTCATGACACCTTCAAGTGGCTCCCTCCAGGGGAAATCACGCCGTTTCCTTTGGCAATGCCTGATGAATTCAAGGACGAATCCGACCCAGTTGGATCGTACCGCAGGTATTATCACACAAAGCGAAACGTGTATTGGACACGGACTTTGCCACCAACATGGTGGAAGGGAATTGAGGTGAAGCAATGAACAAAGATGAGATCAAGTCGATGACTGTAAAACAACTGAGAGCGCAATTGGTGTCCAAAGGACTCCCTGTTGGGGGCAAGAAGGCCGTACTGATTCAAAGGCTCTTGGACGCATCTCCTGAGATTGTTGAACCTGGGACGACTCGCAAATGGACTGAGGAGGATGTTGGCAAGAAAGTCATCATGCGCTGCGCCTTTGGGACTGAAATCCTCACAACGATTGAGGCATTGCCATTCACGATTCCTTGGGCAAGGAGGATGACAGACGACAAAGGAAAGGAGTATCTCGAACGAGGTGCATGGGGATCGGGTGAAATCATCATCGGACCCCTTCTCGAAGTCGGTCAAAAATTTGCTCAAGCAGAGTGTGCATTCCCTGTCATTCAGCGAATGAAGGATTTGCAGACCCAAATGGAGGGATTTGAATAACTTCGATCAATTTGGAATGCCCAAAGTGCAAGTGCAAAATGTGGCACATCACCATCAAGGATGATGGCTATCACAACGAATGTTGGAAGTGCGGTCATGTCGTTCGATTCTCTGCAAACCTCTCAGTTAGCGGGAAGAAGGAGGAAGGTTTCCTCGATCTCCCTGCATTGACGAACCCTGCTTCGACCTGGCACGTGGTCATCACCGACCTTGTTGAGGGAGGAGATCATGATGCCAGCGCACACGGATTGGGATTGGGTGAGGCAATTGAGTGGATGCAGCGATGGTTCTTTGAACGCTCCTTTGGCGTTTTCTCCGTTGAAGATATTGATCTTCATTGGAGTTCTGTTCAGGAACACCCATTCACCTCAAAGCGTTATATTGATGCCACGTGTCAAGACGAGGGTACTGCTCCCAAAGATGAATTTGGGAACTTACTTGCAACCCTTTGGGAGGACTGAACATGAGTGAAGAACCAGTCTTTGATGAGGAAGGTCAATGCTCAAAGTGCGGGACTTTTGATGACGTGCATGAGTGTTGGCATTGCGATATTTCACTTTGTATCGAGTGCGACCCAGAGGAGATGCGCTCCGATCTCGACGGCCACACCTACTGCCATAAGCACGGCCCAGATAGCACAATGACCGTAAAAGAAAAGACCATTCACCCAGAAGATGCTCCAACTTGCGAAGAATGCGGAGGCCAAATTGAGCATTCAAAATTTCTTTTCACATTCCCTCCACATAACGGATTGTGTGAATGTCTAAACGTTATTGAGTGGAAGTGAGTCTTGATAAGGGCGACACCGATACGGTGTTTCTATGCAGGGGAATTCTCAGCAACATCCAGTCGTCATCATGCAAAACGGAACAAAGCAAACCAATGGTTCAGCCGCTCAACGGGGGAACATTGGTGCAGCCAAAGCCGTCGCAGATGCAATCCGTACAACTCTCGGACCGCTTGGCATGGACAAGATGCTGATCGACCCTGCGGGGAATATCCTGATTACCAACGATGGAGTATCCATCCTGCGTGAGATCGGGATTGAACATCCAGCGGCCAAGATGATTGTTGAGGTCGCCAAGACTCAAGAGGACAAATGCTTCGACGGGACAACTTCTGCTGTTGTTCTATCAGGGGCATTATTGGCGGAGGCGGAACGACTCCTCGACAAAAACATCCATCCAACGACGATCATCAAAGGATACCGTATCGCACGGGATCATTGCGTTGCAACAATGAAAGAGTGGGCTGGATCGAAGGAGATTGCCATTGGGGAACTTGAGAACAAGCACGAATTATCTGCTGCAACATCATTGACAGGTAAATCCGCAGAGGGAATCCGAAACTTTTTGGTTGACATCTGTGATCAAGCGGTGCAAGCAGTTGATGACTTCGAGGACATTGCCATCATTTCAGCAGCAGGAAGGTGGGAAACCGACACGTGCCTCGTAAAGGGAGTTGTCGTTGAAAGACCCTTGACCAGCCCCTCAATGAAGAAAGACATCTTAGATGCCCCCATCCTCCTTTTGGACACGGGCATTGAGCCAAGAGATACCAAAATGGATGCTCAGGTTCAAATCACATCTCCAGATCAAGTGGCTTCCTTCTTGCAACAGGAAGAGGATGCTATTCGAGAGATGGTTGATCGAATAGTCAAGTCCAAAGCAGAGGTGGTTTTTACTCAAAAGAAGGTGGATGAATTGGCACTACACTATCTCGTCAAAGGAGGAATTGTAGTGGTTGACAACGTGCAAAAGTCATCTCTTGAAGCACTTGCCAAGGAGACAGGAGGAACAATCGTATCCTCGTTATCTCAACCCATTGTAAAGGAAAACCTTGGCCGTGGCGATTACTTTCTCAACGAACATTTTGACAACGAATTGGTTGAGATCAAAGGTAAATCCAACTGCCACGCAACGATCATTGCCAGCGGAGCAACCCGTCATGTTGCAGAAGAAATTGAACGTGCGCTCGAAGACGCTGTTGGCGTTTGCTGGCTTGCTTGGAAAGAGCCTGTCCTCCCAGGAGGGGGAGCAACTCACGCGCATCTGTGGCACAACTTATCTGTCGAAAACATGAATCGAAAGCACGAAAACGGAAGAATCTCAATGGCGATTGAATCATTCCGTGAAGCCCTGCTATGCATCCCTGAATCCATTGCAGAGAACGCGGGTCTTGATCCCGTGGATGCACGTGCAACTCTGTTGCATTACCACGCAACAGGCCCTGGAGAGCCATGGCACATCAACATCGAGAATACCCAAGTGCCAGAACACGCATTTCAAACAGGACTGGTTGAACCTATGTCCTTGCACATTCAAGCCTTGACCTCTGCTACTGAGGCAGCCATCATGATCTTGCGGATTGATGATGTCATCAGTATGAATCCAGAAGGTGCAAAGCCACCAATGTGAGCATTTATGTGTGAGTGTTTCTTGTCTTGAATCCATGGCGAGAACATTGCGTGTAAGATCGAGAATCGTTTCGATGCTGAGGGATCTGGGTCCACTATCAACAACGGAAATTTACAACGAATTAAACAAGCATCGAGGCAAATTTGCCATGAAACATGGAGTTGTTTCAGCACAACTGAACAATGTCTTAGGCAAGGAACGTGTTTTTCGCAAAGTCAGCAATCCCGACAAATTGCAAGCAAAGGATTATCACAAAACCATTGGACTTGACGGATACGGATACCCAATCTGCGTTTGGGATGTCGATCAAGAGTACCTTGATTCTGGAGTTCACATTCGAGGAATCACCGATAATTTGAATCAACCAAGGCCGTCCTCGTAGGGTATCATTAAATAGGCCACCCGTTGTGGTTCAGTTGCTCCGAGGAGTAGGTGAAACCATGTCCAAGAAATTTTTAACCGAACAAATTGAAAACCAAACGAACGATCTCCCCCCTGATGTAGGCCCTGCATTGAAGTTGTTGGGAACCGTGCTGACTGAACAGTTCTGGAAACCCGAAAGCAATGGCGTTTTCATGAGCAAGGAAGAACGAAAGAACAACCCTGATCCTTTGGCTCTCGTTGGACGCTCCGACATTCAAATCCGTGCTGGCAATCGTTTGATTACGCTCGTACCTTCACACGAAGGCAAACCAATGGTGTCAATACCAGTTGGTCAAAGCGACAAACGAACTCCTGCAACAATCCCCCGTGAGTGGCTGACTGGCACATTCATTGACGGCCTTCTCTCGATGTTCAATGGAGACACGGAGGTTGTCTGGAAATATGTCCAAGGCATCAACGCTGCCATTGACGCTGCAACTGAGGTTGACGACAATGGAAAGATGAAGATCAATCAAAAGAAGTTGGGAGCGCACGTGTACCCTGTTGAGGTCGCTGAGATGCTTGAATCGATGAAGCGTCAATACACCTCAAAGTCAAACGGTTCAGCGACTCTCCACTTTGGTATCGAGATTACCGAATTGAAACCTGTTGAAGCCGAACCCGAACCAGAACCCGTGATCGTGGACAACTCATCCATGGCAGAGAGGCTCCTCGAAAGCATTCAACCCCCCAACTCCAACGAAGAACAGACGGAGGTCGTTAATGGCGAACTGCATGACCGCCAAATCCCCGTACCGTCTGCTGCTCCTGCATCCCAACCCGCAACGGAGGAGATCACCACGGACGACGACCCCGTGGCTCCTCCTGTGGACATTGACGACCTCACATCCAATCCTCACAACTTCAAGAAGAATCCCACAGAATGGATCAAGTGGCAAATGTTCTCTCTTTGGTTGGACGACGAGGTTGAAGACGCAACTCTCACGATTGAGGATGTTGCTGAAATCGCAGGTTGCCATGTGCAAACCATCAAGCGAGTGTTGGATCAATTCGAGACTGAGGTTAAAACCAATGGCGAATCCTACAAATTCACGCAAGAAGGCACGGAGGCTTGGATTGAACTTGGTTTTGCCTTGAGTGATACCGTTCGCCTTCTCATCACTTGTGAGCGTTCCCCAACGGGTCGTTATGCACGTGGCCGACCAATCTGCTTTAGGGTTGGTGCAAAGTTGGATTTGCCCTTTGACGGACCAACTGAGGAGCCAGACGAGATTCCACTTGAGGCTTTGATCGATGTTGGCCGAAGTCGAGAGGATGTTCAAGAAGAATGGGATGAACTGATGGTTGACGCAGAACCCTATGATTTCGATGCTCGGCTCGACCCTCCTGTGTTGGCAGAATTTGACAAGACAGATCCATCACTACACCCCTGCCCTGATTGTGGCACGAAGATCAAAGCGGAAGACTGTCCCAAGGAGGCTCCCGATTTCGTTTGTGGCGATTGCCATGTCGTGCGTGTCGATGAGGACGAGCAATGGGCTGAGGAGACTCAACAACGCCTTGCTCAACAGGCCATCTATGACGGAACGGCTGCCGACATCGCTGAGGTGGAGGAACCCCCCGTTGAGGTGGAAGAACCTGTTCCTGAGCCAGCCGAAGAAGTTGCTCAAGCAACGTCTGGTGCAGAGAATGAATTCCCGATCTCCCAACTCATTGGCCGAGGTGGTCAATGATGACATACATCAAAAACCGATACATCGTTGGTGATCTCGTCGAGGCTCAAGAGGACATCTTTGAACCTGGTTTTGAGAAATTCGTGGATGGAGCGTCGGAGGCTGATGCCCCATGGTGTCATGCTGAGAAGGGACAAATCGGACTTGTGGTCTATGTTCATCCAGAGGACGGAATCCCCTGCGTTCGATTCGCTAACAGCGGAACGGCAACGGACTGTGGCTTCGATCAAATCAAATTCAAAATGCGATGTCATTCCATGCGACACGGGAAATTTGCAGGGATGGGTGCTGAACACTATCCTGACGATGGACTCGAACACGCCCCCACCTATGACAAAATTGAACCTGCTGCATCTTCATCAAGGGGTGCGAATTTTGGCAAGTAAGATCATCTGCCGATGCGGTGATGAGAGTTGCCCTCACAGAGCCAGGTGCTATTCTTTTTATCCGAAGGGGGAAGAGGAGTGAGGCTTTTCAACAGAACCTGCTCCCGTAAGGGTTGCAATCAACCCGCTCGCTCAGGATTCCGATTCTGCATGGGCTGGCTGAAAGATCGAAAGTGCAATGAGGAGGAAGAGTGATGTCTTTTACAGGAAAACGCAATGGTGGCCCTCGAAAGACATTGTTCACCCGAAAACCCAAATCACGCAGCATGGCGAACCGTGTTTGGAATACTGTCCATAGCGTGTACGGTCGCCCACCGACCTGGATGCACATGATTCCCCCTCGACGCTGGTATGAAGGCGATGACGGCGAGAGAGTCTTTACAGAAACAACACGTTGGGTTATCTCGTTCGATGAGGACGGCGAAAACAAAATGATCATGGATGGTCGAGCCAAGGATGTTGCAGAGGCAATCCTACAAGGAGGAATCAACGATGCTTGATGAATTCAAATTTCCTTCTGCACCAAAGACGCCTTTGTTTGCCATCGTATGCGAGCGCATCGTTGGCGGAGAGTTCAATCAAGACGAAGTTGTGATTGAGGATGGAATTTCGTACCCTGACGACTTTCATACAATCATGGGGTTCTTGCCAACCCTCGATCTCCCCTTTCATTTGGTTTCGTGCAACCACATCGGTTTCGTTGATCTCAATGGAAACGTTGGAACAATGAGGCTCGATTATGCCAGAGCGAATTATGCTCCCTTGATCAAAAAGGATGCATCGATTGAAGAACACTTTAGGAGGATGCTGCATCACAAGAGATTCACCAACAACATGGAGGCGGCAGGTTGGAATTGCATGGTTTCGGAAGAAGCCATCGCAGCATTTGCCGATCTCGGACGCCCAAGCGATAGGAAATTGTTTGAAGGTACATTGGGAGCATTTGAGGAACCTTTGCCTTTTGACCCTATTCCAAAGGCCATACTCGAACGACTTCAACGCTTTGCCTTTTGCGAGGCTTGCGGCCACCCCCATGACATGGACACTTATGCCATGGACATGGAAGGGTGTGAATCATGTGGTGCTGAATTCGACGGAGTTCAATTCTTAGGGCAGATATTCATCATCGGCAGCAATGAAGAGTCTATGCCAGGTTTGGATCAAGAGGAATGGGCATGACTTTCACAATACCCGATCCTCGGCCTCGAAAACCTTCTGCAAAGATTCCACGGACGTGGAAATGCGGATGCGATGTTGATCTGGATTGGGTTCTTGATGGATTCCAGTATTGCCCATACTGCGGGATGAAGTATCCAAAGAACAAGTTGAATTTGATCGGCAGGTGGATGTCTTATGCCAGTTGGCACACGACTTACAGGAAGATCTCACTTTCACGCGAGGACATGATGCAATGCAAGACAGTTGAGCATGAGCCTGGAAATGAGGGATTTACCTCAAAGTTATGAGTGAGGCTTTATGACCCAAACCCCTTTGGGTACAAATATGTGGCTTTTCAGCACGTTGACCAGGAGAGAGCAATCTCGAAAGGAACATGAGGCATTTATTGCTCCATTGAAGGATTTACTTGCAGAGTTGTTTGCAGATCGAGGAATGCTTCTTGGGAGCAGCCAGTATTTGGAAATGATTGGTGTTGAGAAGTGGAAGGCATTGAACGAGATCGACGACCGAATCATAGCCGTGAAGGAAAGAATACATTCGGAGGCCATGCGATGGAAGAAACGACGTCCTTTGTGAAAATCTGGGAGGAAGGCAACGCCCAACTTTGGACATTATGTTCAAGCGTTGAGTCATGGGAAATTGCGGTTATGATCGCTCCTCCAAATCGAACAGGTTGGAGCATTGTTGACATTGACGCTGAGTGCCTTACTTCTCGAACCTTTGCAGAGGCGGTGCTTGGCGAAGTCCAAGAGCATCTCAAGAACATTGGATACCGATTGAATAATGATCATGTTAAGTGGCGTTGGAAATACGATCATGAGGCTAATTCGTTCCGAATGAATCTTCGCGCTCCAAAAGCCATTACAACATCTTTGGAGGAGGAATGAATATGAAATGTGAAGATTGCGGGAGCAAGAATTTGACACCAAATGGGAAGAGGTATTGCCCCATCGAAAAGATCGAGAAGGATACCCTTCGCTGCAAACAATGTAGGAGGTGGTTCTTTGGCAGTATCCATGCCCAATCCGAATGAGGAAGACGTCGAATGGGCGTATTACCTTTGGAACTCGTTGTCTCAAGACAATGGAAAATGGGTTCTCCCAGGCGTCGGTGTTTATCGGAGGACTGGTGAGAAGACCTTGACATTGACAGAGATCCATTTCGCTAAACCCAACAAAAATGAATTTGGGCAAAGCGTGTTTGATCGGCATCATTGGATCATGGTTCTTGCCGACAACATTGGCTGGACAATCGATGAATCAGTTGAATCGGCAAAGGACGAAGATGGCGAATTGAACATCCCTGAAGAGTTGATCGGCCATGTGTCTGTTTGTTCGTCTCGATGCGGAGCAATACTTCGTGTTGAAAGGGCGATTCCTTCGGAAATTTATGAAATGATAGGAGATGACCTAAAATGCCCATGCTGTCAAATGGAGCAGGTCATTGAACCAATTTTGAAAGGAGTCCATGTCATCGTTGATGATCGAGGATGGCAATTGCAACAAGAACGCCGAGAAGAAGAAGAGGAATGAGAATGAGTCAAGATTTCAATTCAAGGCTTAACGGGGTGGTTCCATCAAAATTCCACCCTGGTCATGAGTTGCACGTTATGACAAGTGAAGCCTTTGGGACAAGAGTCCTCAACTTGAGATTGAATCGAATCATCCCCTCTATCAGGGGGTACACGGGATACACAAAGCAAGGCTTCATGTTGAATCGAGATGAGGCAAGAGTCCTCTTGGAACAACTTCTTGAAACCATAAACGACGACGATCAATGGGAGGAAGAGGCAGAGGAAATCATTCCAATGACGGGGGATGCCGATGATTGAACGATGGCTCCAAAGACACAAAGAAGTCATGGAACAAATGATTCGTGATCTTGAACTTCCCGAAGAGTTGTTGGATTTAGCCTATCCCTTGTGGCTTGGATCAAGGAGGTATGCTCCTCGAACTCCAAATTCTTTGATTGTTGATTGTGTTTATGTGGTCGCCCACATGACTGGAAACCGTCGATCATTTACGCAAATGAAAGACTCCTCTATGCGAATCATAAGACGAAGGTGCGAGCCACTTCACCACGATAAGCGACGTGGAGGAGACACCCGTTGGGTCGAAACCGATTGGGGAAAGGAATTGATTATCTCATTGATGCATGATGAAAACTCCTACGAGGACATGATCAATGGGAGTGGTTGATTGACAACGAATTATCGAGAAGTTGCCGAATCAATCCGTGTTGCTCAGGTATTGAAACGAAAGAGATTCTCACTTATTGAGAACCTGTTGCGAAAGAACGAATTGAATCAATGGAAGATCGTTTATCTCATGCATTCCCCTTCATCGCCTGTTCGTTTATCGGATGAAGACCTTCGAGAGATTTATTTTGCTTTGACTGATTTGTATCCAGAGGAGGTGGAATCAAATCCTGATCCCGTGAACCTCTTGTCTTATCTCTCAAAAGCGAAGAAAACAACTGCTATTGCAGAACGAGTGTTTGAGATCACAAGACAGGTTCTTCATGAAGATCGAGACAATCTTGAGAGGGCAGCATTGCTCCGCCCTTTGTTTTCAAGAATTGAAAGGGAGGATTTGTTCTATGCACTACTTCGCATGAGTAGCAGACCTATGCCGATCAATCGACACGATATTGTCAAAGCGTTGGCAAGAACAAATGGAAACTTATTGCGGAATGTTCGCAAAGCATCCTTTCTCATTGGCATGGAAAAGGTGTGTCAAAGGCTCTCCAGGGGCGAAGGGCTTCAAGACGTTTTGACTCCAGCCTTTGGAATGCCAATGATCTTGCCCTCTCCATCTGTTCTTCATATTGATGACCTTCCTTTTGGCAAGTGTTTCATGGAGATCCCAGAAGGGCAATGGATGACAATGCACGTGCTTCGAGATGACATCATCCTGTATGATTCAGCAGGGGCAAAGGTGATTGTTGAGGATGCTACAAAGCAAATGGTGGAGGCAGCATCAATCAATGAAGGGATTTATTTGGTTGAATATGCATCTGGAAGAGATGTGGAGGTGCAGATACTCGATCAACTCAATGTGGAAAACGACATGGTTTCATTCCAAAAGCGAAGAGAAAATATCGTTTGTGCAGATTGGGCAAAAAAAGACATGACTCTCTTGAAAGACGCATCCTATTACATGGAGAAGGTTGGAGTGTCTCAGCCCGTGTTGGTTTGGAATTACAATGGAGTATTGACCTATGAGAACTCAATTTATGAGGTTGCTTTGCTGAATGCACAATCATCAAAGCATTCCATATTCCAAGTCGTGGGCGGCGTTTATACTGTTGAGACTCCGCTCGCTGCTCCTAAATTGTCCAAATGGAGAGTGGCGGTTCGAGATGGGGATTCACATTATCCAGTTGGTTTGATCGAAGCCGTTCCATCCGTTTCATTAAATCGATTTGTCAAACCACATAAAATTGCAGAGGGAGAAGAGGTCGTCATGATCTCGCCCGTCTTCGTGAAAGTCAAAGTGATTGGATCGGGATGGGGGGATTATGGTGCGTACATTCAAGGTGTGATTACTGGTCATGCAGAACAGGCGGGTTTGTCGGACTGTGTTAGCATCGATGAACTCGAAGTATTATCCAAAGGATGGGACGATGGATATGATAGTGGAGATCGGGAAGAAAATTAGCGAATGGGCTTTACAACAAGAGGGATTATTTTCATGGATAGCAGTACCGATGGCAATCCTCTTGATACTGGGAATGACACTACTTTACCTGGTGGTGATGCTACTGATACTCCCATTCGCTTGGCTCAAACAGAAGTTGATTTGACGTCTTTCCTCATGTCGGCGGTCTTAATCCGTGGTCAAATTCGTTGCAGACTTTCGACCAATTTCAAATGTGGATATGAGATAAGGCCAATCATTTGGTTTGCAAAACAGACCCCTCAAGTCATGGACAATTTGGAGCGTCTTGGGATCAAATACCGTCAAACCTTTGTTCGTACTGAGGACATCTCAAAATTGTGCCATGCCTATCGGCGGTACTTCAATCTCAGCAGTATGGAAAATGAATTGAAAGCCGTCGATCACTTTAATGGCATATTGCCTCAGCCCCATACATACGACGAAGTTGAGGAGATCATTGAACTCCTCGATGAGTATAGTGAGTCTTTAAGACCCCCCACCCGTTCGGATGAATCCCGCAAAGGAAGTGAACAAGTATGAACGAAGCATTGAACCGCATCAAGGAAGCCAAGAACTGGGATGAAGCCACAACGAAGGAGAACTTCGCTAAATTCATCTCTGAGAATTACCCCGAAATCTGGAGCCAAGCAGGGACTGTCCTTGCCAACGTGTCTCCCGATGACATCGATTTCTTCTCATCTGCATTTGAAGTCAACTCTGTCCGAAGAACAGGCTCAGGTGGCAAAGGTGATGAATGGGTTGGAATGATCGTTGCATACGATGGAACACGGGACACCATGGGTCGTCAGCGTGATTCAGCAATCGAGGCAGCAGAGATCAACCTCAGCCAAGCATTGCGCTATGGGATTGACGTCAACAACCGCACCGTTTCCATTGGTCGAGTTGCCAAGAAAGATGGCGAATGGACTGTCTTTGATGCCAACGATTCCATCACCTACAAGGAGTCTGCCAAAGGCGACGATGTTCCTATGTGGGTCATCGCCATCAATGGTGGAGCCTCTCACATCTGTCTCCTGAAGAACGACAATCGATCACCGAAGCGAGCCTTCATGCCGAAGCGCAAGTGGGTCTTCATTGGAAACAAAACGGATTCCTTCTTCAACGAGGGGCCATTGCCTCCAATGACTTTGGAATGCTCCTTCTCCGCTGCGGAGGTTGACCTCCAAATGCTTCGTCCTATCCGCTTCAAGGCGGAAAAGGAATTGGCATGGAAACCCTCCGACTCCACCGAGCCAGACGAGGACATCCTCAAGGCTCTTGACCTCGACCCTCAATACGGACTTGATTGGGTTGAAGACGCAATGGTGTCAAAAGCCACGCAGATCTTCTCGCCCGATCAATTCTTGGCGAATTTCATGGGCGGGGTCGATTTGGCTTCTGTCTTTGACCATCACATGGAAAAGCGCAAGGTGCTTTCAAGTGGCCGAGATTGGGGTCCTGTTTTCGCAATCAGCGGTACTGTCGATTACATCGATTACGCTGGCAAGGAAAACGCATACACCGAGGGTGGCTTCAAGCATTCCCTCACTTTGACCTCCAACAGCCTCCGTCGAGAAGATCCAAAGGCGAGCCTCTGGATTGACGTGCCTCGCGTCTTGGTTGAAAGCCACCACGCACTTCAAGTCAAGAAGGGCGATGCTTGGAAGGACTACGCTCAGGGAAGCCGAGTGTGGGCTGTTGTACGCTCTCGATCATGGCAGGGTACTGATGGGGGCGTCAACCTCAACATGGATGCTCTCAGCGTCTATGCTATGCCTCTCCGCTCCATCGTTGCACAGAACGCTCCTGATGACGCCAACTCTCTTGAACACACGGAGGGATTTTGATTGTCAGGGACTGGATTCTTTGACAACTGGGAGCCAGTTGACACCACCAAGGAACCTGTTCGAGGGGAAACCGCTGCACCTGTTGCAGAAAACCTCCCTTCGACCTCCCAGGTTGAAGTCGTCGATGTATTTGCCAACACGGGGGGCGCACCCCCTCTTGAGGCTTTGATCGATGACGCACCCGATGCTCCTGAGCAAGAACCTGATGAACCTGCTCCCGCCCTCCCTCCCTTGGGAGATCAAGACGGAATGGTTTCTGGTTTCGACGCACCTGCGCCTTCATTCTCATCAAAGAGCGGTTGGCAATTGCCACAATCAGCAAACCCTGCTTGGAAATTGATTGCGAAGGCGGTCAACACCAACCTTCGTGATTTCAATTTCGTCTTCGCAGGTGTTGACGGTCCTCGAAAGGCGGGTAAGACTGGATTCGTTTTGGACTCTCTCACGGAGGAAGAAATCGCCAATGGCGCACAGATCTGGCATCTCGACTTTGATCTTGGAGGAGAAACCACCAAAATGGCTCACCACAAGGACAAGGCACAGAACATCGTTGTGCTGAATCCTTGGGTCGTTTTCAAGGCTCGAAGCCGTGTACCTTTCGATTTCCCTGCAACCTTCCAGAACACCATGGACATTCTGCTCTATGCTGTTGAAGTTGCTGAGGCTCAGGAGGAATACTTCCTCGCTCACGGCGAAATGCCGAAGCCTTATCTCAAGACTCTTTGTTTCGATGGCCTTGACCATTGGTTGAACATCTGTGAAACCGTGATGAAGATCGAAGACCTCGACTTGGGCGTTGACGGGATTGCCGTGGCAGGAAAGGCAGCCACCACCAAAATTGGACGATTCAATTGGAACATCCGAAAGAATCGGTACAACGCTGCTATGTCCAATATGCTTGAGTTGGCACGTCGCTTTGTCCATGTGTATTGCATCACAGGTCGCAAGCCGTCTTACGACAAGAACGGCAACGAGATCCGTGGAGCAGACGTTCCTGCATGGCTCAAGGACTCCGAGCGTGATTTCCAGCAACTGATCTCAGTTGACATTGAGGAGATGCGCGATGACTACGGTGCTTTAACAGGCGAATCCAAGGCGACCGCTGTCTTGAAAGCGAACCGAACAAGCCTCGATTGCCCCCCTCCCGTGGTTCTCTTCAACAGAACGCATCAGGGCGGGAACTGGAATGGATGGCCTGGTGTCAGCGACGGTTCCTTCCGACATCCTGATGATGTCTATGATGGCGTTTCGATCAACGAAGACGGCGAATTGGTCGTCCTCCCTGGAGTTGAGTGAATGCCGATTCAAACATCGGAACACGGGTACACCCTCTCGTTCGAGCATACTCCTGAGATCATGAACGAAGCATACCGCATACGTGGTCTTTTACACACAATGCATGATATGACTTTTGACACGGGAGTCGGTACTGAAATCGATTGGTTTTTGGATTGGTCGCTTAGTGGAGATCACATGAACGATGTCTTCACAGCCCTCACCACCGTGCTGAAATACATTCACGAATCAACAATCATCAAAGGCTATACGATCACGAAGACTCGGTGATTCGATGGAGGATGAATTCCCCACGACAGGAATGGTTGCATTCAGCGGTGGCAAGGACAGCGCAGCCATGCTCTTGCGTATGCTTGAGTTGTGGACACAAGGGGATAAACGATACCCAATCACCAAGATCACATTTGCCGACACAGGATTTGAATTGCCAGAGTTGATTGAATACATCCGAATGATCGAGGCGTACATTCAAGAAACATATCCTGAATTGAATTTGAAAATTGACTTTGTGGGTTCTCCTCGAACATGGGAGGACTGGTTCTATGGTGAGATCACCAAAGGAAACAACAAAGGAAAACAACGTGGCGCACCTCTCCGTGCATATCCTTGCTATTGGGCAAGGGAAGCAAAGGTTCAGCCATTGCAGAAGGCGCAGAAGGATTGTGATGTCGTCTATATTGGCATCGCTGCCGATGAAGCCCACAGAGTTGGGAAGAAGGAGGACAAGAGGAATGCCAAGAACAGATACCCTCTGGTCGATTGGGGATGGTCGGAAGCCGATTGTATGCGCTATCTC
>Ga0208899_1000009_pt1 | contig 107098 bp, 116 predicted proteins | sample VirMetDEL_Nov_24_FD_184518 | JGI IMG/M metagenome (GOLD analysis project Ga0208899, IMG submission 184518) | Aqueous microbial communities from the Delaware River and Bay under freshwater to marine salinity gradient to study organic matter... | ecosystem: Environmental > Aquatic > Marine >... | reverse complement strand
AGTTTGATTGCAACATGGCATCGCCTCGTGTACCTAAACCCGATTCTTCTCTTACTGGATTTGCATTTCTCGCAAATTCTCTTTCCATGGGAGACAATTGAATCTGCTTTAGCAAAGCCCAAGCATCGTCAAAGAAAGGCATGTAATCATCCTCTTTGTGCGGCACTATAGTCGGTCATTGGCATGTTGGGGCCACGGAATCCGGGTCGCTTAAATCGTGGCTTTCGGGCCGGGTCGCCTCGCTTGCGAGAGCGCATTGGGCCACGGGACATGGCTTCTGTGCCGCCCATCGGTGGGTCATCCTCTTGTCGCATTGGAGGAGGGGTTGAGGGTGGTTTTGCAGTGAATGGGTTGAATGGTTCTTGTTCACGCTGGCGTTGACGAATTGGCTCAAGTACATCATCAGCCATCGGCATAGGTAGGCTTGCACCCATCGGCCCATCTTCTCCGAATGGCTCTAAGCCGTGGATAGGCGATTCACGAGGAATTGAAATGTTGGCATAACTGGCCTCTTCACTGGTTTGTGGAACACGAGGATTGCCTCTTAAACCACGCCGTGCAAATGCCTCGTTGCTGGTTCGCTCACCGATTGAGCGACTTTTTTCATCTGCTCTTCGTTGCCTGCGTCCCGCACTTTCCATTCCCGATGAGGCTGAAATAAGGGCATTTTGGATTGGAAGGGTAAAGTTTTGATTGATGTGGTCGCTATATGCCCTACCTTCGGGATTAAACTCATTGTCAATTTTGTCTTGAGGAATACCCGCTTGTGATAATTGATGGCGATGTATTTGCTCCACCATTTCTGCCGCCTTTTCTCTATCAACGCCAAACATGTCTTGTACGGCATCAATGCTGTTAAGGTACCAATCAGCCTCGCCCTTGAGAATTGTCCAAGCAAACTCAAACGGGCTGGATTTTAGTTTGAAGGGGTTGGTAGGGTCATCGGGGAATTGCCGTAATTGTTCATAGGGGAGTGGGCCTTGAAGCGTGCTACCTCGCATTCGTTGTGCTTCTGCGAATGAGAGAGGTGCAGGCATTTCATGTGCTTGTGGAAGACCTCTTCTTTGTGCATCACTCACCATATGCCCAATTTGTATTTCCGGTGGAACCGTTTTGTCTCGGTATCGGGTATCTTGATACATGTGTTGAGGTGCAGAATTTCTTGACATTTTTTCATTAATTACCATGTTCGGAGTCATGTTTTCTTCTGCGATTTCATCTGCTCTCTTGTCTCGGTTTCCTCGGTGCATATTGTGGAATTTTTCTGCGGCACTGGGTTTAACCCTCAATTTTCCCCCAGTTCCCCTCATTGTAGGGTCTGCAATTTCACTTACAAGGTTTTTCAAAATTTCAAGAGACTCCTCAAACGAGCGTCCTGCCATAGCACGCACAGGGGGTTTTGATATAAAAAATCCATTCTGTAATTTTTTTTTGGGAACGCTATGCGTGCCCAAAAGAAGTGCTATGGGATAGCACTGTGCTATGGCTCCTTCTAAGGGGGTGCTATGGGGCTGTGCTATGGGGTGGGTGGGCCGCAGTGCCCCGTTCTATAGACCGCTGTACTGCGTCAGGCTATGGCCCCCAGTCCCTCCCGTCGTGGGCGGGGGCGTGTCTATAGACAGGGGCGCAGGGGCGGGGTCTATAGAATCCCCACCCCTCTCGCCCGCCTATGTGTGAGCGTGTCTATAGATTCCAGACCCTTCGCCCCATGCCCCATAACCTAACACGCCCACAGGACGCAAGCCCCCATGAATAGCGACACCTTGACCCCAACCCATATGGGTGCGTTATGCACCTCCCTCACGGTGCTTTGCGCTATGTGCTATGTACGCACGGGGGAAGCAAAATCGGGGTACTGAAGGTCAGTAGGTTATAAATCGGCAAAGAATGAAGGGTTGATTCACATGGTACAAAACACCTACACCGAACCGTTGCCCGCCGTCAGCCTACCCCTCCCTGCCTTCGCTGTGCAGGTGGCCCCAGTGGTGGGGCGCATCGTGGCCTTCCTTGGCTCTCGTGCCAAGGTGTGCTCCCTGCCCCTGTCCACTACCTCCACGGTGTCGCCCCTTGAGTTGGCCCCTGCCGACAAGCAGGGCAACCGTGCCCACTCCACCTTCACGAAGGCCCAAGTCGTGGCCATCGCTCGTGAGGTCGTGGCCATCATGTCCGAGCGTCCATCTCCTGCCGATGTCCGTGGTCGTGTGCCCTCGTACTGGCTCGGCCCCAAGGCTCGCAACAGCGACTTGGCCAAGGCCCTCACCCTCACCTACACCCCGTCCAAGGGCAACAACGCTGATGTTGAGTTGAACGCCGCTGGCCACTGTGTCGCCGCCTTCCGCCGTGATGTCAAGCGGCTCAACAAGGCCAACAAACTCGCCTCCACCCTCAAGAGCGGTGATGGCTGGTTCGCTGTCGGTGTCCTTGACAACAAGGGCCAACCCCGTGCCTACACCTCCGAGAAGAAGGCTCGCAAAGCCTTCTGCCGCCTCAAGTACACGGTGTACGCCGCTGACGGCAAGACCGTGCTTGAGACTTGGTACGACACCGACAAGGCCAACCGCCTCGCCTCCGCTGAGGTGTACCAACAGGCCGACTCGGTGGGCAAGGCTGACCAAGGCCGTGTCTCTCGGTTCGCCGCCGCCACCCTTGACGACCTCAGCCCCTCCGCTGTCCGTGCCCTCGCAAAGAAGGCCGGTGCCCCAAAGCGTGTTCACACTGGCTCCGGTTCCACGGCCCGCTCCCGACAGTGGTTCAGCGACGACATCACACGCCTTGAGGGTGTCATGACCCCGCAGTGAGCCGTTCACCGGCCCGCTTCCTCCTGCTCTCTGAGTAGTACACCGCTCACCCATGCCCCACGGGGCGTGGGTGGGCCTCGCCCACCTGCCCCACTGGGGGCGGGTGGGCTTTTTTCATGTCACGCAACCCCATAGCGCAAGGCTTTGGGGGTGCTGTTGCCACGCCTACGCCTGAACATAAGGTTCAGCCTTGCGTGTGAAAGCAACGCACCCATATGGGTTGGACTCTTCACGCATCGTGTTCGTGTAGCGCAACGGCCAAAGAAAAAGTCTGGGTTCCGAGGCACGCACGCTCGCAAATCATACGCTTATGACCATTCCTCGCCCACTTCTATAGAAAGAGACATCTCTTCGGGTGGGGGCATGACAGCCTCAACAATACGAACATGTTCGCCCGTACATGTTCGCCCTAACATGTTCGGTGTCGCTTACCTCACCCCTTGACTCATCCTAAACGCTACACTGCAAGCCTGTTTATTCACTTACCTCAAAAACCACTTCACTCATTTGAGGTAAGCACCACTTCACTCATACCCCCTACACTCAATAGGAAGAGAAGCCGCCACGCTTACTTCACTTATTCACTATGCTTGTTACATATATACTATTGAGAGTAAGACCTATGAGTAAAGTGAGTATTCGTAGGGGGGTCAAAACAGGTGAGTAAAGAAATGAGTAAAGTGAGGTAAGTGGGGTACATGACACAGCCTGTAAGCGTGAACCAAAACGATGGACTGAAAGCCAACAGTATTTAAATCGGCAAAGAATAGAGAGCCGATGTCAAACACAACGAATCCCATCCAAGCCGTACCACCATACCCCGAACAGGGTGCCTTCACCGCACAGTACAAGCGGTATGGGTGGGAAGCCAGTGTCCACTTCGTACTGGACAAGAGCAACAACTACCGAGCGTATGTCTCCGACTACGCTGTGAGTGGGACACCTACCCTGCAAGACATCTCTCGCATCAGCACCAAAGTCCACGCCGACTTCAACAAGTGGGTGTCGCAGACTCGCCTCATCAACTGGGCCACTCGCAATGGGATGCACTTCACTCGCTGGCGACAGCAAGCAGACAACACCTTGGAGGTGATTGCATGATTGGGCCACAAGCATACGAGAACCTGTTCCAAACCTCGGTGGACTACAGCACCAAGGCTGTTCGCATCAAGCACGACGGCAAGCGATTCATCTACTACATCCAAACAAGCGATTGGGAGTTGTTCAATTCCTACGATGAGTTCATCACATGGTGCGAGGTTGACATCCGAGACAACAACGGCGGCTACGCTGACACCGTGGAGGTGATTGCATGAACGACCACACCGATTGTGAAGACTGTGCCTACGAAGGTGAGTACGAAGTGGATGCTGAATACATCTGCGCTGATTGCGAGAGCGACATCTGCTTTGACCACATGAAGGTGTGGCCCCAACCGAAGTGGGAGAAGACCAAACCAATTCACTACTGCAAACAATGTTTCCAACACCGATGGGAGGCGATGGTATGAGCATGGAGACAGCCGCCATCATCAGCGAAGTGTTTGCTACACACCCCGACCTCAAGGACAGCGACCCCTTGTTGGACAATGCTTACGCCGACTTGCACACACTCGCCGTGTACCATTTGCTTGATGAGTTGATGCCCGACAAGAAGGAGAAACAACGGCTGGTCGCACAGTGGATGCTCACCATCTCAAAGAGCGAAGCCGCACGACGCACACAGGAGGAATGAACATGAACACACAACAAGCACAGAAATTGATGGGCCGATACCAACTGACACACAAGGTGCCCTTTACTCAACCAGCGTATGTCATTGCCTACGCCATTGGCAAGAAAGGCATGGCCTACCTACCTGCACTCACATGGGTGAAGAAGTTCTACAAAGACGGCGGCTTCACCTACTACACTGGCACATGGAAAGATACCATGAGCGTCATCAACATGTACATGGAGGCGAGCGAATGAGCGAGAAACAAATCATCGGAAAAGAAAGCAGGTTCACGCACTACCCTGACACACTCATCAGTGCATTGGGTAAGGACAGAAACAGCATGGTAGACTCCTTCGTGGATGAGGCTGTGCGTTTCTACATCATCATGAATGTCTATCCATCCTTCCCCGTTGAGGAAGCGATGGAGTTAGCCATGCGTCCCAAGAACTACTGGATAGAAGTTCGTGAGGAAGTAGGCACAGAAGGATACCTCGTGTCCATCACGGAGGTGAGTGAGTGAACACTTACCAAGACTGGATGGCGTTCCTTGCCAAAGCAAAAGACCCAAGCAAAGGGCGGCCTGTTGCCAAGGCAACACGCATCAAGTTTCACATACATGGGAAGAATAGCGGCAGACTTCCAAGTGTGCTTCTCACATACCACGATAGTATCATTGCTGAGTGGACACCAACCAAAATGTACTTCACCAATGGTGGGTATATGACGCGGACCACAAAGAAAAGACTCAACGACTACCTCCCATCCGACTACTACATCCAACAGAAGAAAGGCGTGTGGTACCTACGGAACCATGCGAACACCATGATTAGGAAATTGAAGAACACATTCACAATCAAGTTCACCCACGAAGGAGAACGAATCAAGGACTGAGGCTGAACAGTATATAAATCGGCAAAGAAATGAGGAAGTGAATACCATGACAGAAGCAACACAAACCAAGGAAGTGAATACCATGAGCCAAAAATACGAAGCCCTGCAAGCATACAAAGCACTCAAAGACAACTACGATTGCAGTACCGAGTGGGATGTTCTCTCCACTTGTGCTGTTCACCTTGTACCCACAAGTGAGGACTTGCCCGACGACACCAACGCTTTCGTTGAACAGACAGTGGTTCATCTCATCAGCATGGTCAAGGAAAAGTTCACCAACGCCTCTTACCCTCTCTTCGTCCGTGCCTGTCCACTTGTGCCACGACCCGGTGTGCTTGAGTCCAGCCGTGCCGACAGCATCCTTGATGTTGAGGTCGTCGCTCACCGCATCATCACCACCATGATGTCGCCCGACACATCCGACGAACCCATGTATGAGCATGGCTTCATTGACCCACACGGCACCGTCATGGTTCAGCCATTCATCAACGCCACCGCATCAGCGGTGGCCGCACCCGACAACTACATTCTCATGGGCCGAGACAACGACGGCATCACCGCTGGTAAGGACGGCCTTCAAGTCGCTATCCCAATCGGTGATGACACACGCACTCGCTATGACTTGGGTAAGTTGGACATGGCTCCCGACAAGGTTGAGATTGAGTTCGTGTCCGAGTTGAAGCATGGCTCCCGACCCAAGCGGGAGTTCCTTCGTGATACCCACCAATCATACATGAATCAAAAGGTAGCCATGGTTCAACTGCGTGGCTCCGAGGGTGTGCGTCCCATCTCCCCACCTCCGAAGGGTGTCACCATCAGCGGCACCTTCCACGGTGCCGAGCGCATCAACATCAATCACATTCACCTCGTGAGCGACAACACCGACGAGCAACTTGACCTCATGGAGCAAGCACTTCGTGAGGGTATGCCCGAAGGCTCCGTTGTCCTCCATCCCAACGGCTCTCACCTGTCCCACCATGCAGGGCAGTGCTTCAAGTATGGTGTTCCTTACATTGCATCCACCGACCCGAAGGTTGGTGAGCAGTGGACTCAAGCCGCCCTCGGTTGGGTGGTGCTTGACAACGACGGCACCTACGAGCCTCAACCCTACGACCCAATGGACTTCACTGATGAGTTCATCGCTGGCTTCAATGCTGGCTTCACCAACTTCGCTCGCCAGCATGGTTGGTTATCCAATCACTTCCACCAGTTCATCGGTGGGCCTATCGGCAACCCTGCTGAGACAGCACACCTCGCTGGTGGTTATGTTGCATGGCTCATCAATGGCACCTTGTCCGTTGGTCTTGGTGAGTTGCGGCACATCACTGGTAGTGTGCAGAATGCAACCATGCTACCCTTCGTAGCCGTCGCATCCATCTATGGTGTGGACAACTGGAAGGAGGTTTGGCCAAATGGTATCTCACAGAACCGCCGCCACTTCTACACCATGGTTGAGCAACACCCCGCCACCATTGAGTCGGTCATTGGTCTGCTCAAGTTCGCTGAGTCCTGCTACAAGTTGGAATGGCAATCGGGATACGGTGGCCACAAGTATGGCGAGTCGTGCAGGAATGCTCGGCAACTTACCGAGTCCATGCTCTCCTTCCTTGCTGACCCAACCGAGGCTCACTTCAAGTCTATGATAGGTAAGGCCAACCTCACTGAGCACAATGTTCACAACAATGGTTTCTTCTTCAACAAGTTCATTTCCAAGACCGCACTTGATTGGGGTACCAATCCCGCCTTGGTTCGCCTTCAACCACGATACTTCTTCTCCATCTACTACGCCGCCGAGGACTTGATGAACAGCAAGCCCCGATTGGCTGGCGACTTCACAGACATTCTCAACACCGTGGCGAGTATCACCAAGACCGACATGCAGAAGAACCCATTGGGTAAGCGCAACGATGAACTGGGTCGTGCTGTTGCATACATCGGCAACAACTACCGACATCCAAACGGCATCTACTCCGACTACACTGCGAACACCTTCATCCCCTGTGGTCATGTTGGTTGCGAAGTCTGCGCTCAACACACAGCGCACATCGCCAGCACTCTTACCAAGGGCTACTTACCCATCACTGATTCGTATGAGGCTTCGTTCCCCGTGGACAAGCAAGCCGAGAACAATAACGCATTCAAGATGTTGAGCAAGGAAGATGATGAAACATTCGCTCACCCAACCAAGGTTCCTCAAGCATTGGCCGTACTGATTCACGGGCTTACACATGGTGGGGTCAAGGATGTGGAGAAGTACATTGCACTCATCGTATCTAAAATGAATAGCGAGCAATTGATTGAGTTCTCAAATTACAAGAAAGCACTTGAAGGAGATGAATGATATGGGTAAGAAAGGACGAGCACGACGAGCACAACGACGCAAGGACAAACAGAACAAGAAGGAGATGAAGAACATGAGCAAGACACCACACAATTACAAGACGACGACGACCACCACATGGAAGGGCAACAATCTTTCCAAGCACAACTGTCACACAGGGCAGAAGAAAATCTTCACCACCACGGGTGGTGTTGATGTGTATGGTGGAGGCCGCAACCGTGACGGTGGTTGGTGGAAGGCACCCATCGTGGTGGACTTAGCCATGGGGCCGGACGAAACCATGAAGCCATTCAACAAGTCTGCTTTGACAGGCGGCACCATCGTACCTGCTGGCTGGTCATGCGACGACCACACCGGACGCATTGACCCGCCCAAGTATATCATTGAGTTGGACTTCCCCGACTTCGGCGTACCACAAGTGAACAAGTTGTTTTGGTATGCGCTGTGCGATGACATCCTTGAGCATGGTATCAAGTCCATCTCTACGCAGTGTGCTGGTGGCCATGGTCGCACGGGTGTGCAACTGTGCATCCTCTACTACCTACTCAACGATGATGATGTCAAGTCCACCATCACCGATGCGGCTCAACTGATTGAACTCATCCGAGACTTGCACTGCCACCATGCGGTTGAGACTGACGGACAGCAACGCTACATTGCGAATGTCCTTGACATCCCTGCTGGTGAGTCCAAGATTGAATCCACCTACGGTGGTTGGGGTGGCGGCTACTCCTATGGTGGTGGTGCTTCGGGAAAAGCGGGGAAGAAGACACCTACGACAAAGACTACGACTCCTACTGGGACGACCTCGCAGAAGGCTACGACGATTTCTGGCAAGTATGACCTCAATGAAGAATACAAGTTGCCTCCCCTACCACCGAAGCCTCAATCAAAGGCTCTCGCCTTTGAAGAGTGTGAGTGTTGTGGTGAGACTGATTACAATGTGGACACAGGGCAGTGTACATCATGTGGGTGGGAAGCACCCGACCCAACTGCTGAACGAATGCTGTGCTACACTTGTGGTAAAACGAAGTTGCCGCATGACTACCTCTCACCATCCGACGACACTTGCATCACTTGTCTTGCGGATGAGATGAAGGTGAAGCACACTGACAACGAGGTTCAATGTTCAGTGTGCAAGCGTATGCGATACACTGACATGTTCTCCGAGACAACGGATGAAGGATTCATCTGCATGTCATGTGAGGTGAAACAATGACAATGAACGACCACCAAGACAGCGAGCACTTTGCTTACGACAAGACATGGGAAGAGATTGAAGCCATGCTGGACAGGGCGGAGCGCAAACAGAATCAACACTACACAGCCATGCTGGACGGGCCGAAGAAGAAACGCATGTACCACATGAGGAACTACAAAGCATTGGAGGGCGTGGTCAAGGCTCTTCGTTGGGTGCTTGGAGATAAGGACATTGACCATCCATTGGAGTGAGACACATGAACACCACAACAATCCACAGAATGATACGAGTCTTCACGGGCTACGGCAAGCCGGACATCAAGGATGATGTCGGGCCGAACAAAGCCGACTGGCCTTTCTTCCACAGGGTCGCAAGCCAAGATGATATGCAAGACCACCAACTGCTGGAAGCCGCCGAGCGATTCCACAAGTACCGCAACACACAACTGCCATCCATCATGCGTGATGCTGGACTCATCAGCAAAGCAAACCAAGTGGAGTCCTACCTTGACAAGATGAAGGTGCGAGGCACCGAGGCTAAGGTTGAGTACGAAGCACAGCAAGCCATCATCAGTGAACGCAATCGGGCACAAGCGCAAGCAAGGCTGATGGTCACCATGCGACTGAACCACCGTGATGAACCGATTGACGATGAAACGATTGATGCGTACATGGGTGCGTATGACTGTGAGCGTGATGAAGCCATGTCCCTCATTGAACAACGAGTGGCTGAATGGAAACCACCGGCCAGCAAGGTCGTGTCCTTCTCCAATGTGGATGACACATGGACAAACCGATGGGGCAAACAATTCACCAGCAAACGAATCGCACTTGACTACACATACAACCCTGACCTCAACAACGCACTCAAGAATGCACTCGGCTTCCCTGCTGTCAAGTGGGACGGCAAGAAGAAGAAGTGGACACTGCAAGACGACGCTGATGTTCTCGCCAAGGCGAAGGACATCATGGTTGAGCAGGGCATGTTCTTCAACGAGTTATCCCTTGAGCGACTTGAGGTATCGGCACCGAAGGAGAAGTCTATAGAACGCAAGACTACGGAGTTGTCTGCTCGCCTTGTTGGTAAGTCAAGCATTGAGATGGAGTGGCCATACATTGGTGATGAGTTCATCCGTGGTCAGTTGTTGAATGTGGTCAAGGCTACACAAGGTCGCAAGTTCAACCCAAGCAACAAGACTTGGAGTGTGAGTGTAGGAGAAGCGGCACCACTGATTGACCGCTTGCGTAAGCATGATGAGAATGATTGGTGCTTACGCTTAGCCGACGCACTGCAAGCCATACCTGAGATTGAGACTTACATGACTGAGCGTGCGGAGCGTATCGCTATCAGCGGTGCGGCATCCCTTGACCAAGAGATGATAGTCGCCCAGTTGCAGGAAGATTTGAGCAAGCACTTTCCCGTGGGCCGTGAACTTTATCCGTTCCAATATGTGGGTGTTCACTTCGCTCAACTCGCTGGTGGGCGTTGCCTCATCGGTGATGACATGGGCGTGGGTAAGACCATCCAAGCCCTTGCACACATCGCACTCAATGAAGAGCAACTACCCGCACTCGTCGTATGTCCTGCCTCAGTCAAATACAACTGGGCCAAAGAATGCAGGGCGTGGTTGCCTAACATGACCGTTGAGGTATTGGAAGGTCGCAAGGGTGTGATTCCCGATGCTGACATCATCGTGTGCAACTACGACATCATCAGTGGGCGCAAGGATTCACTGCTTGACTACGGCTTCAACATCGTGGTGTGCGACGAGAGCCACTACTTGAAGAACATCAAGGCGAAGCGTACTGCTTCCACCCTTGAGGTAGCCAGCGAGTCCGAGTCTGTCCTGTGTCTTTCGGGCACAGCCGTGACCAACCGACCAAGCGAGTTCTTCACCACACTCAACCTCCTTCGTCCCAACGAGTTCCCATCCTTTTTCCCCTACGGCCAACGCTACTGCGACGGACAGAACAACGGGTGGGGGTGGGACTTCACCGGAGCCAGCAACACCGATGAGTTGCACGCTCGCACACGGGACTTCTGTATTCGTCGCCTCAAGCAAGAGGTCTTGACTGAACTGCCCGACAAGGTGCGTACCATCATGGACATTCAACCAAGCAGGGCTGACCTCAAACGATACAGCGACCTCCATCGTTCATGGATGGATGAGTACGAGATGTATCAAAACCGACCTCCTCTACCTGCTGGCTTTGTTCTCAATATGCTCACTGCCTTACGACACGAGTGTGGACTCATCAAGATTCCATCAACCGTGGCTTACATCAAAGAGCACTACGACATCACGGACGGCAAACCGTTGGTTGTCTTTGCTCACCATACCGATGTATTGAAAGGCTGTGTTGATGCACTGCGAGCCGACAAAGACCGCAACTGGCGCATCGGTGGTATCACCGGAGACATGCCCGCACAGAAGAGGCAATCCAATGTTGAAGCATTCCAAGCAGGGCACATTGATGTCCTGTTCTGTTCTACCGTTGCCGCCAAGGAAGGTATCACTCTCACTGCCGCTAACACTGCGGTGTTCGTGGAGCGTGAGTGGGTGCCCGGATGGGAAGAACAGGCTGAGGACAGGGTGTACCGCATCGGTCAAGAGAGCGATTCAGTCCACGCCGTTTACCTCTCGGTGGCTCGCACCATTGACGAGAAGTTCAACCAAGTGATTGAAGAGAAGCGCAAGGTCGTGAAGGCCGTGCTGGATGGCGGCGACCTCAACGAGCGTGAAGGCATCGCCAACGCACTGATTCAGTCCATGATTGACAGTGGCGACCTGCCAGCGAACTTTGGAAAGATGAAGGTGAAAGCATGAGAGAAGAATTACGAGTGCGTCTTGAGGCTGAATACTTTGACAACCCCCAATGCACCTGCGATAAGTGCGATACGAAGTTTCGCTTCTTACATAGCAAGTATGGTTGTGTTGCGTGCAATCCCGAAGAGAACGATTGATTTCAATTGAACAGTATTTAAATCAGCAAAGAAAGAGAGGATGATAACATGGTAAAGAAAACATACATCATACAAGAGCATGAACGAAACGGTTTCACTATGGACACCAAGGTGTACGGTTCCAAAGCGAGAGCCATCAAAGCCTTCACCGAGGCGGTGAATCACCGAATCGCATATGACTATTTCAAGAACGCTGGACTCGCCCGAAATGACAAAGAGTTCTTTGAGGCTGAAAGGAAATTGAAAGAGTGGAATGACTGGTACAATGTACACACCACACACCATACCATCGTCACCCGACCATACGATGAGAAGAAATGGTGGGCTGTGTTGCTCAAGGAATCAGCCGTCGCTCTTGAGTTCGGTGATGCAACCGAAGGAAAAACAGGTGGATATGTACACTTTCAACTCACAGAAGAATGTTCGGGAGAATACGACACTGTGGAATCAATCACACTTGAAGAGGTGGAACTACAATGAGCATGGAGAATAAAATAATTGAATGGATGAGCAAGGACAAGAACTTCGTCAAGTGGAATGGCTACAGCGACGGCATTGGGTGGTACGCATGTGTACCCATGACTGTACTGGCATCATCACTTGGCTTGAGCGTACTTGAACTTGAAGATGCAATTCGCTACAACAGCAAGGAGGAATGAACATGACAAAGAAATGGAAAACACGAACAGTAAGCAGAACATACCAAGGCCGACCCATGCGGGAGGTAGAACGAATGAGTCTCAAGGAGAGGCACCGCCGTCACCGGCTGGCCCATCCCAATGACTTGACCATGGCGGTGAAAGAATGTACCGAATGACACCACAAGGCTTGGCCCGTCATGTCATGACGATTGAGAACGAGGCTACAGGTGTAGTTGAAGTCATCTTGGAGTTGGTTGAATGATTTATTCTGTAAAGCAGACGCAACTTGACCGAATGGTGGAGGACATCAAAGCGTTAGGGCTGGACAAAGTACCCGTTTACCACTACAGCACAGACTTCACGAAGGGGCACACTCTAACCGTCTATGATGACAACCGTGGCGAAGATGTAGCGATTGGAACCATCAAAGACTTTTGGCTTCCCGAATTGTTTTCTTCAGCACCCGAACTTGCTTTGGAAGTCCAGTGGTTGCGTAAAGAGTTGAGCAAGTACAAAAGCATAGATTGGCAGAAACAAATTGAACTGGGGAGTGATGAAGAATGATTGACACAGACAAATACGAAGGACACACAGAAGGACTGTGGGAATACGACAGTGCTACTATTCATGCTACTGCTAAAGGTGGTAATGAAATCATAGCAGAATATCCTTGTTGGAATTACAACAAAGACCAACTGATAACCAAAGAGGAAGAGGCTAACCTACGACTCATGGCAGACGCACCACTTCTCTTAGCAGAAGTCCAGCGGTTGCGTGAAGCACTCATCAATGTTCAACGCTCACTCATATGGGATGAGAAAGATAGGGCGATGGATGGCGACCCCATTACACTTGAAGCACTTGTCGCTCAAGTTGAGCAAGTGCGAAGCGACATAACGGAGATGATTGAATGATTGACACAGACAAATACGAAGAGACAGACCACCCCGAACTTATAGAGTTTGAAGGTGAAACATTAGGAGATACGCTAACAAACCTGCTCACAGAAGTCAAGCGGTTGCGTGGGAGACTACGAGATGCTGAGGACTTGTTAGAGAACTGTGGCTACTGTCGTGAATGCTTTTGGGATAAAGAAAGTATCAGCGATGTTGCGGTGCAATTAACAGAACCTGTTTGGCCTAATGATTGCACACCGTTATGCGAGTCATGTATGGAAGACTTCAAGGAGATGTTTGAATGACGGAAGAAGAACTGGAAGAATGGAAGAATGAAAGCATTGACACAGACGAATACGAAGGACACTCAACCGAATACACTTATGAGATATTGGATGTGGATGATGGAAAAGAACTGTTTGCTACTTATGCACTACTGAATGACGCACCACTTCTCCTCGCAGAAGTCAAGCGGTTGCGTCGTGTCATTGAGGACATTGAATCAATGATACCCGACAACCACGAAGAGGTAAGTCCTATCTTGAGCGACATCCTTAGCGAATGCCACAGGATGCTACCCATGTTCAACGAGGTGAGCGAATGATTGACACAGACAAATACGAAGGGCACATTGAGAACATTGGGCGTTGGCAAATGTTCGCAAACACTCTCCCCCGATGGGCGGAAGATGCAGACAGGAAACTCGTAGCAGACGCACCACTTCTCCTTGAAGAAGTCAAGCAGTTGCGTGAAGCGATTGCTGATATTGCTAACAACATGGAGGCGGCAGACCCGTCATACTTGCAGGGATTTATTAGAGATTTACTTGAGGTGATTGAATGATTGACACCAACGCACACAACCTCAAAATCAAAATTGAAACAGACGAGTACATTTACTGGGAATACTTGGAGGCATGAACATGGCAGACACAAAGAAGGACATACTGGAATGGGTGAAAGAGCGACTGGCATCCGTACCCGACGACGCAGAAATGACAGTGCGGGTTGAACTCGCATACTACGACGAAGAGAATGCAAGGATGGTAGAAGTATGAAGAAGATGGATGAGAGAAACCTGCGCCTCTTGAATGAGGCGACTGTGATAGGTGAGTATTTCAGCGCACGACAGGCGTTGGAGAAGTTGATGAATATCCTCATTACAAAGAAGCAAAGCACGAAGTATGTACCTCATGCGAACAGGCTCTCCCACATCCTACGACTATCCAACCACTACAAGGTACATGAGAAGAATGCAACACGAAGTCACACAATGTACGAGAGAATCAATTGAAGAGTATATAAATCAGCAAAGAAAGAAGAGATGAGAAACATGACGAAGACAAAGCGAGATAAGAACGAAGGCAAGACGGCGTTTGCGGCAAGGGTGGTTTCCCTGTACGGTGATTACATCAGTGCAAAGGACGCATGGGAACGACTGGTGGACAAGCGAGGTATAGGTGTGAAGGATTGGCAACGATTCCAATCTAACCTCAGTGATGCTGTGCGTATGGGCTTGCTTGACAAGAAACGAGGTGAAGACATGAAGGGTAAGAGCCGTGTGCTGTACGGCCCGATGATTTCACCTGTGGTTTACAGTGTGAAGCATGAGGAGGATGCGATGACATCCTTTGAGTCCGAGAACTTCAAAGGCGAACTTGCGACCGAGGTAGTGGACGCAGTGCAACGACCCAACCGACCATCCATCAACGACATCCCCCTTGGCGACATCCTATCCTACAATCATGTGGAGCGTGATGACATCATGAGCGTGATTGAAGACCTACTCTACGACACACCCCTTGGTGAGTTGCGACAGCGATACCCTACCCTTGAGGACTTAGCGTGGAGCGTTGCACTTGATGGAGGTGAGCAGTGATGCACTTTACCGGCTACCGTGACCCCGAAGTGTGGGCTGAACTTGGAGTGGTTGGCGAAAGCCTTTCATTCACAACTGACGAAACCGTGACCAAGTTAGGAATTGGTTACATCAAGAACTGTAGTGTAGAGTGTGCCATGGACACGGCTGTTCGTTTCACCCTGCTCAACGCAGGTGAGAACGGTGAAATCAACGCCAAGCAAATGCTCAATCAACACACCCGACTGGCCGCACTCATTGAGACTGGCCTTGTGGCTGATGGTTGGTACATGGATAACGATGACGAGAAGCAAAAAGGATGGGTCTTCCACGAAGATGGTATTCGCCTTCATTGGAATCGTATATCTTCTCGCTGGTCACACGATAACTCTCACTTTGGTGGTCATATGATTGGCGCAACAGAACTGTGGCAATACGACACTGGATGGAGTGGGCGTTCTTGGACACTACGAGGCGACGGCGCAAGTTTCCGAAGAGATTACAAGAAGTTGTGGGAGAGTGAAGACGGTTTCTACCCTATCCCATTGGTGGGCAATGAGCGTACAGCAGTGAACATGCTTGAGGACAAAGAGGTACTGAAGTGCATCAACAAATCTCTCAACCGTATGACCAAGAGTGGTAAGGCTGTCCAAGTCACGCAAGGTCGGGGCCGCACCTTCCGTTGGAACAAGTGGGGCTGGCTTGATGATTACCGACAGAAGCACCTCGTCACGATGGCGAAGCAACGCAAGTTGGGTGATGTGGTCAATGGGTGGGAGTTCACCAAAGGGAAGGTCACCAACATGTACGGTGTGGAGATTTGCGACCATGAGTGGCACCCTGTCTCTCCTGTCTCATACTTCACGGTGGAGCAAACCATCCCGTCTATCTCACAAGACCGATACGGGAGATACGACCATGATACAAATCGTTGGGTTCCAACATTGAACATTCAATGGCTCAACGCTCGCCTCCCTTACTTCTTCATGGATGAAGGTGAAGCGCAGGAAATTGTTGATGAACTTAACAGCCACTCTTACCCACGCAAGGGCATGGGTATTCGTTTCAACGGTGAACTTCTCACTCCAACCCACGAGGTTGTAGAAGTATCAGCACCAATGATTGTTCGTGGTGATGCAGTGATTGAAGACTACATGCACCCCGAAGAGATGTACAAGCGTATTCAACTGAGTAGCCCCGACATCAGCAAAGAATTGAATGCTCTACTGAAAAATACAATTGGTAAGCACTACGGAAGTATCACAGAAAAGGAGGAATGAACATGGAAAAAGGAATGACACAAGAAGAAAAAGAACAATGGAAAAAAGTAATGAAGATTGAAAACGACAAGCCGCTTATTCAAGTGAGGCGAACTACTGGGACAAACCTGCTTCACCTACAGGTGTTTGGTGAGAACGCTTCGGAGTTGAGCAACCGTCCATACGGATACGCTGACAAGTTCAGTGTCCCACCCGTGGTCACTGCTTCAGTAGCAACGGTGGAAGCACCTTACCCTTCTTTCGCATCAGCGCAAGAAATCTACATTCGGGACATCGCCACCGTTCACGGCTACGCTGACGGCGTGCAGTTGCACATCACCGCCCCGTCCACTGAATGGAACGCACCCCATGGCTTTGTCCTTGACCTACCTGCTCTACGGTTCTCGGAGTTCATCGCCTTCGTTGAGGCGGTTGGTTTGCTGACCAATCATGAAGGCGAGCAACGCTTTGTTGCACCATTACAGGAGGAAGAGTGAATGGGTGACGCTTCCAAGGTTGACAAACTCACTCTCATTCGTGCCATCCTTTCGGACTACGACATTCGTGATTTACTTCGCAGTGTGTCCGAAGACGAGCGTAACTTTGAGGAGCGAGCATTGGTGAAGATTTGGCAGGTGGTGAAGGAATGACTTGGCTTGAGCAATTGAATACCCTTCAATCAAAACTGGTGGATGCCAGTCCCATTGATGTGAGCAACGAACTGTTTGATGCAGTGAACTTGTTCCAAGACGCATACAGCGAGGTGGCTCAACGGGCTACTGAGAGCCTACACATCAGTCCATACTGGGCTGAGGCTGGTCGTTTGATGCCACCGTTCAACTCGGAGATGGTAGTGTACCTTGCCGTGCGGGACATCGCTAAGATGTATGGTGTTCCCATGACATGGATTTACCTCCTCCCCTTCAAGATTCAAATTGACAATGCGGCACGCTCGGTTATTTTCATCAGTGAACAAATCATGTATGTGAACAAGGAAGGCTACGCCACACCTACGACACTGATGGCTTGGCATGATGGGAAGAAAGCGGGGCTGATTGATGAGGACGATGAGTTGTTGTTCGCTCAAAGCGACTTCACGAAAGACTACACGGCCAACGCTAATCAAACGCTTGAGGACATGGCGAAGTCCATGGGTGCATCCAAGGAGCAGGTTCAACAGATGATGTCGTCCACGCACATTGAGGCACCATTCCCGCACGAGAATGATGATAGTCCTTGGGGGGATGTGTGATGACTCCCATTGACATCAACACACTCACCAAATTGGCTTTTAATGCCCACATGCACGGTGGTGGCGACATTACGCTTGAAGACCTTGCGATGCGGGACTGGGACACCAAAGAACATATCGCTGAAATTATGAAGCAAGTAAATGCTTACATCGGTGTGTGGGAAGACACTCTCATGAACATACACGATGCACTCAACGAATTGCGAGACAGGGAGATGAGTGAATGAAAGGACGACTTGAGATTGGACAGAACAAGTGGCTGATGCTTGAACAAGTGGTGGGCGAGTGGTTTCAAATCACCGAGTCCCACCGATGTACCGAGGTTGAGGTTGGCGAGATGGGGCGGCAGATGACCCGTGGTTGGTCGTTCTATAGAACGCTGGACACACCCACACCTACACATACCTATCCTCCCGCAGTGCGCTTTGTTTTGATTGCTGATGAAACGGATGGTGAAGAAGAATGATGCCCGAAGACTACATACAGAATCATATTGAAATTGAAACCCCACACTTGCGTGAAACGGGAATGACCCGATACGAACAATGTTGGGAAGCGTTGATGGAGCAGATGCATAAGCATGCCAAGACTATTCATGGCGGAGGTTGGCCTATCTTTGTGCTTGAACGAATGCGTTTAATTGAAGATGAGGTTTGTGGAAAAATGGATGGTGAAGAAGAATAACCGTTAAACAAAATGACCCCATGCGATAACCATGTCACCTTTTGAACAAGCGTTTGACTACCTGCGGCAGAACAGGCCGCAGGGACGCTTCATGGGTGGCAGTACAGGGGCACGAGGCTACGACCTACCGATGGGACGATTCGTTGGTAAGCGTGGCGACAGCCCACAACACATTCAAAATGAATACGACATGAACAGGTACCTCAACGAACTGGGTGTACCCGTACCACAAGCACAGATGCAAGACGGACTCATGCTGACACAAATGGAGGAGGGACAACGATTGGGCTTCAATCCATCAGCAAGAGATGTTCGCCAGTTGCGTAGGGACTTCGTTCCCCACGCCACGATTGCGAACTGGGACATGCTCGGCTTAGACCGAGACAATGTTATTCGCCGTCCCGATGGAACGCTCTCCTATGTTGATGTAGGAGGCGCAGGGGCGTTCCGTGCCCAAGGCGCACCGAAGGGTGGGGCATTCGGCTCCACGGTTGGCGAACTTGACACGCTACGAGATAAGAATCCCGAACTGGCAGGTATCAGCGAGGCTGACCTTGGCCGTTCTTACGACGCATACGGAGGCGAGGATGCCATGACCCAAGCACTTGATGTGCTGAGGCAACCCGACACCCGCCGTATCATGCAACAACGCGTACAGGATGTTGCACGACGAGTTGCTTGAAATTATTTCAGCAGTATATAAATCGGCAAAGAATGAATGGTTAGCGAAAGCAAGGTGATTAAACATGAAAGAAAATTGGAAGCAATGGACACGAGGAGATGGCTACATCTACCTCAAGAGCGATGAAGACCACGAGAAGCGCAAGGTGAAAGCCCTTGCCTCACAGGGGGGAGTTGCCAAGGGCGAGAGCATCGCACTGGCAAAGAACAGTCAAGCGATTTACTGCGGCAAGTGCTACCAGTACACCTACCACACTTACTCGGTAGGAGAAGACATCAGTGCTGACTATGGCGACTACGAGAACATGACGATGAGGGACGGGGTTGCGGTGACTGGCGACGGCAAGGAGATTCCAAAGGAACTGTGCGCTAATTGCGGCGACTTCCATCCTGTCACCTCGTGGGCAGGGCCAACTCGCTTTGAGTTGTCATGGCTTGACCTACCTGAAAAGGTGAAGGCGTTAGAGTGGTTCTACAACGAACACAGCGAAGACGATGTTCTCTATCGCTACGAAGTACGGTGGGAGCGTGAGGGTATGCACCACAATGCACAAAAGTTTCACTGCTTGATGCGATACCAGCGCAGTGAGAATGGATGGTACCCCGACCAATACTCTTCAAAACTCCTCTTCCTCGGTCATGACTACGCCGATGCTCAGTACACTGTACACTCTTACATTCGTACCCTATTGGATTTGGGTACCATCACTGAACCGGAGTTTGAATATCAACTCAAAAAGTTCCGTGCCAAGCGGGACGAATTGTACGGTGAGGACGGGCGTATCATTGGTATGCCCTTCCCCGGAGAGGAGGAATGAACATGACCGAATACGAAGAATACAGAATTGAGATACATAGAGGAAACAGCGGCAGTGGGTGGTGGTGCCAAAAGCGCATCCAATTACCCGTGAAAGGGAATGGATGGGATGAAGAAGACCTGCACTCCATGTTGGAGTATGAACTCTTTGAGAAAATGATGGCCGTTATCACGGGTTGGCTCGGCCCCAAATCCGACTGGGAAGATGTGTACGGAGGCGAGGAAGAATGACTAATGTACAGTGCAGTAAGTGTGGGGAGTGGTGTGTGATAGATGACACTGACTTTTCGCAAGGCGACCTTGAGGACTTTGCTGATGATAATTTGATTTTCCGATTCACTGATTACTGTGAAGGCGTGATTGATTTAGACGGTGATGATTGGGAAACATGTGGACAGGCGATTGAGGTACTGCGCTACGCAACCGTACTTGAACACCGAGATATTGAACAGGAGGAATGAAACATGGGATGGAATAATTTGAATGACGAACAATTGAAAGCATCGCTTTGGATAAATGTGACAGAAGAAATGGGCGTGACGGCTGAGGGTATTGCTCTCGCCATCCACCTCAAAGACAAGGGTACCTTTACGGCTTCGGACTTTGAGGAAGCGCAACACGAAGTTGACATGGAGAACTACTTGGTTCTCACAGACGAGCAAGCAGACGAGTGGTGTAAAGAAGAGATTGAAGAGATGGTGTGGGCGTTCTCCCCATCGTTCCTGCAAGCATACACAGGAGTTGATGCTGATGCAATCACGAAAATACAGGAGATGTGTGAGGGTGCAAACGAACCACTCAAGGCGATGATAAAGGATTTTGATTACTTCGTTAAAGACGCAATGAGTTGCGACGGGCGAGGGCAATTCCTCGCTGGCTACGACCATGAGGAGAATTATGTCACTTACAATGACACGATTTACTACATCTATCGGAGGAACTGACATGACACGAGAAGAACAAATTGCTGATGAATTGAAACAAGAGATGGCCGCTCTCAACCGTCGTATTGCACGGTTGAATGCGTGGAAAGAAAGTGGGTACGAAGAACCGTGCCAAGAACACGATTGGTTTTACACTGAGATGCGTGAAGAGGTTGGTAGCGACCCCACGACTTGGTACATTATACGATACAAGTGCCATCGTTGCGGTATGACGATGGAACAACATGCTGTTGTTAAGCAGGAAATCCTGTTTGACGAATGGCAAGAATACCGAGAAAACAAAGGAGATGAAGAAGAATGAAGACACAACGGCAACGGAAAGCAGGATTGGCAAGACAACGAGCCAAGTACAAGAAAGCGAAAATGAAGAACGCACTACGAGGTGAAGAAGAATGAAGACATATAGCGTAGAGGTCACCTACCAAGGTGAGATTGAGGCGAAGAGCAAAGAAGAATTGGAAGAGGCGTTGTTTGTGGTTATTGCCCTGTTTGGTAAGCCGTTCACAAATGACACCTTTGAGGCTGTGGACTGGACGATTGAAGGAGATGAAGAAGAATGAGTGATTATACTGAAGAAGAAGTGCAACAGATGATTGAAGAAATCCGTGAATCGTACAATGTGCGAGAAGTTGTTTGTTTGAAAACGATGCGACGATTCCGTGTGAAGACATGGGCATACGCTACAGGAGTTGTCACGATTGATACGACGGAGGGAGTTGAATGAAACTGGCACTGACAATGGAGAAGTTTACCTTTTGGGGTAACGATACGGACGACTTGGCTGACAGCATCAAGGAACTGCTGTTCAAAGAACATTTCGTGAAACTACGAATGACGACCAGCACAGCACTTGCGAATGACTTGTACACGCTTGATTGCATGGCGCAAATGTGGAAAGTGCAAATGCAAATTGGCTACGAGATTGACGAGAGTTACAGCAACAAACCTGCACGGGTAGTTGTCCACCTCAATCCCAACTTTGGCTACAGCGGCAAGAGCAAATCGGAGAGTGATGAGTGATGTGGATTGCACTGACAGAAGGATGGTTGAGCATCGTTGCTCACCGTGACAAGCCCGACCACCTACTGGTGCGGGCACGCAACCCTAAGCACATTCGTCGCACATTCGGAGAGCAGGTCATGTACACTGACGCTAACGCTGACTATCCGTTCCGTGCTGATGTGCCACGGGGTGCCGTCATTGATTTCCTCATCAATCGTTTGGAGCGCATGACCTATGACAACTTCAAGAACACGATTGATGAAGGGCGATACCACGATGTGGCACTGGATATATGGCGGGTTATGTACCGATACGGAGAGAACTACCGAGGTGATGCAGAATGAACACACCAATCAAACTGGGCGAAGGCTCGCTGACGATGTGTGGTATTGACGACTTCCGTGACACACTTCGCAAGGAGCATACGGTAGTCACGCTGTGCCGCTACACTCCCAAGTGGAGCATGGTGGACAAGAACGAGCGACACCACTACTACTTCCGGGCGCACAACAAAGACCCCGCCATTTGGACACACGCTATTCAAATCGTCATGGACGCTATCGCTGAGGGCAAGGATGTTCTCTTGCACTGCGTCCATGGCCGTGACCGCACGGGTGGCGTAGGCTACGCCGTGCTACGACTCCACGATTATGAACACGACCAAGCGCACTTTGCCATGGCGGAGGCTCGCCCCTGCATGGCATCAATGTGGGACAACATTATCCCGCAACGCCGTGAAATGTACGAGGAAATAATTGAGGAGTATATAAATCAGCAAAGAGAGAGGAGATGAGAAACATGACCAACAACAGGAGAAAAAGTATCACACGAGGCTACAGCCTCATGGTGAATCAAATTGACGAACACTTCAGCATGACCAGTGACCCATTGACAGAACTGCAATTCCGTGAAATTGAATTGATGGCATACGAGAATGTAGAGTGTATGAAAGACTACTGCGAAATGCTGAGGAAAGAAACTATACCACTATTGGAGGAATGAACATGGCAGTACAGATTACGATAACGATTGAGAAAGAATTTGAAGTTGAAATGGAAGAACTGAAGTGCATGACACTCTTTGAGTATATCAAAGAACATGTGCTTGACGACATACAAGAAGAAGAAATAAACATAACGGGGGAATGAATATGGCGCACAATTTAGCACAGACAAGAAACGGACAATACATGACGGCTTGGGCAGGGGATACACCTTGGCACGGGCTTGGGACACAAGCAGAAGCACTGATGACGGCTACCGAGGCGTTGAAACTCGGCAACCTTGATTGGACTGTAGAGAAGCGACCACTGTACAACCGCACCGAACTCGGTGAGGTTGAGGTGGTGGAGAACACCTTTGGTGTGTTCCGTAAGCAAATCAACGAAGACGGTTCACACTCGTGGATTGCACTCAACCGTGGCACAGCCGTGGGCCGAGTGTGGAAGCCCTTCCAAAACATTGAGGCGATGGACTTCCTTGATGAGTTGGTGCAAACCCAAGAGGCCAAGATTGAGGTCGTGGGTGCATTGGGTAAGGGTGAGAAAGTATGGGTGCTTGCGAAGTTGCCCGACAGCATTCTCATCAACGGCGTGGACAAGGTTGACCAGTACATCCTCATCGTGAACAGCCACGATGGTAGCGGCTCACTCAAAATTTTCCTCACACCCATTCGTGTGGTGTGCAACAACACGCTCACCATGGCACTACAAGGACGAAAGGGTGGCTACAACATCCGACACACCGGCAAACTGCATGACCGCTTGGAGCAAGCACGAGAAGTCTTGGGCTTGGTGAACACAGACTTCATGGCGTGGGGTGAGATGGCACAGTCGTTGGTTGAGGTCAAACTCACCGAAGACGAGATGGAGTCCTACTTCATTGACGCACTCAACCTCACCTTCAACGACGAAGGTGACCTTACGACCCGCTCATCTAACATGCTCAAGACCGTGAAGGGCTTGCTCGGCAACGAGAAGAACACCCTCAACGGTATGGAAGGCACGGCATGGGCGGCATACAACGCACTCACCGAAGCGGTTGACCACAACTTCACTCGCCTCGCCAACGGCAAGGTAAGTTCCAAGCGCATGGAGTCGGCACTCTTCGGTACCTACTCCCGCACCAAGCAGAAGGCATTCGTGAAGGCATTGGAGTTGACGGTATAATGAACATCTTCGTACTTGACAACGACCCCGTGAAAGCGGCGCAGTACATGGACGACCAGCGAGTGAGCAAGATGATAATTGAGTCCGGCCAAATGATGCGAGCGGCTCTCGGTCGTCACGGTATGACTGAGGATGACTGTCGGCAGTTTGGCATCCTCACCAAGAGCGGAACGCCGTGGCGCATCACACACAAGAACCATCCTTGCACACTGTGGGCTGGCGAGTCACGCATGAACTTCATGTGGCTGGCGACCCACGCTCTTGCATTGTGTCGGGAGTTTGAGCAACGCTACCTCAAGGAACATGCTTGTCGGCAACCCATCATGCACATGATTGAGTACATGGAGCAGTACATCCCCGAAGGAGACTACACCCCATTCGCTCAAGCGATGCCTGTGGAGTACAAGCACGACAACGCAGTGACGGCCTACCGTCGCTACTACCAAAGCAAAGACAACATCCGGTACAGGAAGACGGATGTACCCACATGGTGGGGGGTGACGGCGTGATACAAGTACAATGTACAAAGTGCGATAGAATCAGCGAAGTACCACACACCAACTTCACTGCCATATTGTGTCAAACATGTATCACTGATGGTGACATCGGTTTCATGAAAGTCGTGGAGGTGAAAGCATGAGCCTGCACGAGAACTTCGGCAGTGGCAACGCTGATGCCAACCCCGACCTCAAGCCCAATGACATGGTGATGACCCCACGGCACATCGCCAAGCAGATGATTTCTTTCTACACACATGACTTGGTGAGATTATGGGGGCCAACAGTGGGCGGTATCTCGCAAACCAAACATGATGTTGTACTTGACCCATGCCGTGGTGATGGTGCATTCTACGACCAATACCCCGAATACTGTACGAAAGACTGGTGCGAAATTACTGAGGGCCGTGACTTCTTTGACTGGCCCTACAAGGTGGACTGGATTATCACCAACCCACCCTACAGCATTTTCCCTCAGTTCTTGGAGAAGTGCTTTGAGGTGGCTGACAATGTGGCCTTGCTGATACCACTTGCGAAGTTGGTGTCAAGCCTCAAGCGCATAAATATGGTCATGGACTACGGAGGCATTGTGTCAATGCGAGTTATTGGAGCAAGCAAGTGCGGGTTCCCCTTCGGGTTCCCTGCCGCCGCCATCCACATGAAGCGAGGCTTCAACGGCAAAACGCTGATTGAGATGTGGCCAACAGACGAGGAGGAATGAACATGGGACAAATGACTGATGGAACCGAATGCTTACTGTGCGAACTGTGGCAAGACCTTGACAGCACTGACGACTTGGACAAGTGCTGTGCTGAATGCCGAGGCGAGATTGAATGGATGCTCGCACGACGAAGGGCAGGTGATGAATGATGGCAGGTACTTACACAGGCTACAAATGTAAATGCGGTCACGGTATCCATACCACTTTTGATGGTTCGGGAATCGTACCGTGTAAAAAATGTGGAAACACTTCAGGAACGATGAAGCGACAAATGCACAAGTGGGTGCTTTCGGGATGGGAGGATAGGGGGCGAAAGCCCCGTGCTGATGAATGGGAATGCGTTCATTGTGGACTTGTAGTTGATGATGGCGAGCGTGCCCCTTCACGCTACTGCGAGGAAGGTGAGCAAGAATGACTGAAGTGCTTGACGCTGAGATGAAGGACGAGTGCCACATCATGCTCCTCGTGCGACGAGACAGCGGTGATGTGTGGGAGGACTACGGTTCCATCCTGCGAGTTCAATGCAACATATACGACAGACTCCTTGTTTGGGTAGGCGATGAAGAGCCACCCACATGGTGGGAGGGAAAGAAGAATGGATGAACAACTTGATAACGGAAAGGTAAGTGGTGAGGACAATGGAATGGCAACCGAGTGAAGAATTGATTGCATGGGGGAACGAACACTTTCACGGTATGCCTGTGGACAGTGTATGGTCGCCCGACGACAGCGGTGTGCAGTATCGCAAGATGAGTGAGACAAGTTACGCACTCATCTTCATGCTCAACCACCCGCTGGCACAGGAACACCACGAGAAGTTCACGCTCCTCATGGAAGCGTGTGGCTACACCGTGGAGAAGCCCGATGGGTTGGAGATGGTGACACCACCGATTGACCCGGCGGCACAGGCTGAGATGAACTTCCGTGCGAAGCAGGAGGTTGCTCAGTCATGGACTTGTGAGTGCGGTTTCCCGTTGGCGAACAACGACTTCTCCAAGTCGGTGTACGAGTATGTGGAAACGATTGATGCTGAAACAAGCAACGGCGGCACGACCCCCATTGACCTGTGGCGTGTCGTGTTGAGTTGCGATAACTGCGGCAAGGATAACACGATTGACCCCGATGACTTTCACCTGCTGGCTGGCGACGACGAGTTCATGCGCTGGCGCAACGGAGACAAGGAGTACATTGCTCTCACACGAGAACAACTCAAGGACTTCGCTGACAGCGGTATGTTTGATGAAGGCTACAGCAACCGCACCGTGACCGTCATGGGTAAGTTCCGTGGCGAGGACAGGGTACCACCTTGGTTGTGGGGTATCACTTGCCTCATCAAGAGCAACACCGAAGAGGAGTGAGCACATGCTTACACTGGCGAGGGCCAGTGATTTGTTCGCTCGGATGCCAAACAAATTACTGGTGAAAGAAATTAGCAAGCGTGAGTGTGAGGAACTTTGGGAGTTCGTCAATACCAATGACAAACTCTCAATCTCACAACACAAACTCAAGACAGCCATGGCTGATGAGTGCGGTGTGATGCTTGAGCGTTTGCTTGAGGTGTTAGGTGATAGTCCCTTTGTAGATGGGCTGGTCATGGAGGCTGGCGAGGAGGAGAGTGATTACACACTCAAAGAGGCAGTACAACTCATGCGCTCCGCTCACCTTGTGGACAACTGGATTCTACCCTTCTGTCATTCAATCAGTAAGGAAGAGGCCACAGTCATTTGGCGGTGGGCGATTGGCTATTACTGGACAGCCTACCGGAACCGCTTCCTCAAGTGGATTAAAATCATGAGTAAATTAAATGGAGATTTTTCTTTTGATGTTCATTTGGCTGTCATTTATGATGGCCTTCAAATCTCGGACGACATCAAGCCGTTCAAGCGGTTAGAGCCATGGGAGGGCGGAGTACCCGACAAGTGGTGGTTCGTGCCCGACTGTGGTACGCTGAAACATGTGGGTGATGGAGTGGTTAGGAACCGAAACGGCACACTGAACACCAAGTTCACACCGTTGCTGGATAGTGACGCTGAGTGTTGGATGTGGGAAAACCCACTTGGCACGGGCTACCATCACTCAACAAACGACAAACTACCTTTTTCATCGTACAAGAACGCTATGGCAGATAAGTTTCACTGGAATGAATCACAGGTACTACTGGATTCATATGCCAAGGGTGGATTTTTAATTGCTCATGAAACGACAGGTGGATATAAAGAACCCAAAAATTTGACCTACTATTTACTGAGTAAAGGAAGCAATACACTGTACGGACAAGTCATGACTGTACGCAACATGAACAAAGGAGGGTATGAGATTGTTATCGGTTTTAGCGATGCTGGCGAAGTTGTGGAGACAACGACACATAGAATGAATGAACTGCCGCTTCAATTGAATGAAGCACTACTAAGGCGTGGGGTGAGTGCAAGTGTTCGCTACGCCTTTCAACATGTAGAGGATTGCTTGGTTGCCAAGTTCATGTACACTTGGAGTCCTAACGAAGAGTGGCACTTGAAGTTCATAGAAGTAGAGAACAACAAAGGTGAGAGCGATGTGGATGACATACTGGATTACTTCGCAGTGGTAGGTGGCGAGGATGAATCATCTTGAATCAATTGGCCTCGGTCTTGCTCTCACCAAACTACAGTTCGTGGTACAGGTAAAGCGGCATCCATTTGCATACGGCTTCAAGACCGTGACTCATATTCGTTTCAAGCGTTCAAGCACGGAAGAACAGAAGAAGTGCATTGAGGTGTGGCTACAATCGCACGGGCTTTCCTTGTTAGGTAGATTCCAATTGGGTGGTGAAGACATGTGGCGGGTACTGGAACTGCTTGAACCGTATCACTCACTGATGGGGAAGTCCGACATTATCAACATCAAGAAGATGAACTGGCTCAAAGAGAACCCCATCCCCAAGGTATCGTTCAAGGATGATGGTACACGACGCAGTAAGAAAATTGGGAAGGACTGGAAGAAGTTCATGTATTGGGCTGAGGCTTGGGACGCATACGGCGATTCCTTGAAGAGTATATAAATCAGCAAAGAAAGAGAGGTTGAGAAGAAATGACTTGGAACGAAGTATTACGACCTGTTCACCCATCCGAAGTGGTGGGCAACCAGCAGTTCGTAGAGGATGCCGCTGAATGGGAGAAGACGGGGGATTACCCCTCGGCCCTTCTGTTCATCGGGGAGCCGGGTACTGGCAAGACCAGTGCCGCCAATGCAATTTCTCGCACCATGCTCAGTGGTGCCTACAATGACATGAATGTAATGTGGACGAATGCCAGCGACGACCGAGGTATCTCTCACATCCGAGAGGAAGTGAAGAACTTCGCACGACTCAGCGGTGTTGGAGCAAAGAGGAAAGTGGTGGTACTTGATGAGGCCGATGGCCTTACCAATCAAGCCCAAGATGCCATGCGTGGTATCATGGAGAAATATGCCGCCAAGGTTCTCTTCATCCTCACCGCCAACTATGCTGACAAAATCCGCCCTGCAATCAAGAGTAGATGCACGGTGTACACCTTTCGCCGTGTCTCCGCTGAGCATGGTGCATCTCACCTTACACGGCTCACCGAGTCGTGCGGTGTCCCTACTGACTGGGAACCGTTCTACGGTGATGTCGTGGAGTATCACGGTGGCGACTTGCGAGCGGCTGTCGCCTCCCTTGAGCGCATCCCCAAGACGGCTGATGCAATCAAACAATTCACGGTCAAACAAAGTGATGATGATTGGTGGGACTTTACCATCAGCAACAAGTGGAACGAGTTGCGAGAACATCTCATTGAGGTATTACATTCATCGGGCGATAAGTTGTCATTCATGAACAACTTCCATCGTGCCATTCGGAAGCATTTTGATAACGATGCTGACACCACATTTGCCATCATGGTAGTGTGGGGAGACATGATGAAGTATGTCTATGAATGGGGCGGGTCGGGGGAATCCTATGTGGATGTCCTTGTCGCACGATTGAAGAAACAAATAGAGGTGAAAGAAACATGAGTACATGGAAAGACACAGATGAATACGAAGACATTGATGATAACACAAGTAACGGTTTTGGGGCGGCTTCCGAAAGCAACGCCAACGCTGGACTACCAAGCGGTGTCATTGACAGATTGAAAGCATACGCTGAGCGGGTGAGCCTACCATTGGCTGACATCACAAAGCAGTTCGTTGAGAACATTGCTACCGAATACGGTTGCGCTGACCCAAGCACAGAAGACGAAGACCTACTGGTTGATTGGGCTGAACAACTTGTTGTTGAGACACGCCGCTCAAGCGGTGGCGGCAACAGCCGACTACAAACATGGGTTGGATGCTTCCTCGGTGTGGCTGACAAGAAGCGTGACAGGCTCGCCAACATTGTGCGTTCCAATCTCAAACTGTTCAAGGACGACCCCGAACAGGCCATCAGCAGTGGTCGCCTTGGTGTATATTCCAAGAACGATGGTGTGTGGCACTTGACCAACAAAGAAGGGCAAGTCTCCACCGAGATTCCTGTGGAGGGTAATCCCACTCCACCATACGCAATCAAGCATGAGAACATGTTTGTGTGTCTCACGACATGGGACGGCAAGGCCGCTCCATCCAAGAAGATGGGTCGCTACGCTTACTTCCTCGGTGGCGAGGAAGAAGACTTCGTGAAGAACGGCAACATTGGTATGTGGCGCATTGACCTCACTGGTGCCAATGTGTACGCTAATCTCACCGTTGGTCGCCCATGCAAGGTGCCGGTCATCCCACCCCGTGAGGGTGGGAGTGAGGCATTCAAGGATGTGCTGACCACCTACGACGATTTCTCCGTGAACTACACTGATGAGTTCGTGAACGACGACCTGCGCCCTCTCCTTACACCATCACGATTTTGGACGAACCCCGACTTCCATGAGTTGTTTGTCCCTGTTGACTCGTTGGAGGAAGCATACGAAGAGCGCAAGCAGTTCTACGATGCTGGCGGAGAACGCCGTTCCTTCGGGCCACTGGTCATCACCAAGGGCACGGTCACTCGCATGAGTACCGAGCCTCGTGAGAGCGAGTACGACGAGGAAGGCCACAACTACAACATGACGCTTTCAAGCAGTATCAGTGGAGACATTGACTGTTGGGTGCCCGGTGCCGTTGGTAAGTGTACCCAACCGTTCACCTCCCACTGGGGCGAAGACTCCTTCCCCTACGCTGAGCGTTCCACCGTCTTCGTGTTTGGTCGCATTGGACTCAAGACACGAGATGGACTCACTACTCCAAAACTAACGGTGTTCGGTGTCTATGCAGACCCACGCCGTTCTCGCCGCCGAATGACCGGCGGAGACACTGGTACGGAGCAATTCAACTGAGGTGAAGAAACATGGCAGGATTTGGACAAACAGCAAACGCACAAAAAGAAATCAAGAAAGAAGAGAAGGCTCAGCCGCCTATGGCTGTCACCACCATGACAGGTGGAGACATGTTCGCTGACATGCGAGCAGAAGAGGCGAAGATGACTGAACAAGACATTCAGCACATGTTCATTGGATTGGCTGGTTTTGATGGTACCTGTAAATCGGGTGTCGTCACTCACGCTTTTGGAGAATACCTCAAGAAGCATCCCGACGCTATCATGCCTGCGATTGATTTTGACATGGGAGTTGCCATGCTTAATTCAGCAGTGAACAACAACCCCAACATCAAGTCATGGAAGCCATGGCAGATGGGGGTCAATGACCGCACGGCTTACGACTACCCCGGTACGCATGACCGAGTGATGAAAATCATGCGCTACATTCTCCAACAAGTGGAGAGTGGAGAGGCACATGTTTGGGGTGTACTCGTGAGTGGCCTTGATTCATGGTTGGAGATTTGTACCAACAACATGCGTATCATTGACTTGGGACTGGCCAAGGACGGCATTGAGTCGGCTGACATCCGTGGTGCTGGTGAGGCCAAGCGTGTGGAGCGACAGTCCGATTGGGCGATTCGCAACACTCGGTTCCACCAACTCACGGCTCTTTCTCGTAGCCTTGTGCGTGCTGGTGTTCGTGTCTTTTGGGAGACTCACCTTCGTGCTACGAACTTCTCCTACGGCAAGGAGAGCGACAAGACAACGCTCGCCCCGGAGTGGGAGAAGAAGACCAACAACTACCTTCCTACCATCATTTGGATGGAGCAGGAACAACACTACAACGACGAGAACGAATTGGTCAAGACGGAGTACAAGGCTCGCTTCAAGAAATGCAAGACGAACCCGGAACTTCAAGACCAAACACGCACTGTGTTTGTGACTCGTCCTAATGGTGAACCCGAATGGTTTGGCTTGCCCGAACTGTATGATGGGAGTTTGTGATACTCGTTGCATCCCGGTAATTGAGAGAGGTTTTAGCAGGTAATGAATGGACAATGTTTCATGGCTTGTGCAATTTAGGTTGCACGCTAAGGGGGCTTTGTATCTTGGTTCGGTGTTTCCCCTCCTTCCATTCCCCTCTCTTACAAGGTGATTTGATATGACGAAAGTAGTAATTGACAGAAAGAGTTTGCTGGACTTCCTTACCTCGTTTGGTAAGGGCGTGACTGATGTACGCATGAGTTGTGCTGGCAACCGCTTGACGGTTGAGGTGGGCTTCGCAACCTACTACCTGCGTAAGCAACTCGTTGGTGTCACCATTGAGGATGAGGGCATCATCCACATTGCTTTACTGGAAAAAGCAATTGCTTTCCTCAAGGCCAGCAAGCAGGATAGCGTGACGCTACGGCAGACGGCTGAGACAAAGCCACTTCACTTGGAGGCTGGTGGGAACAAACTGCAACTACCAAGCACTGACGACATTACCTCAGCGGCCAAGACCGTGGTAGTGCGTGCCCTACTTGAGAAGGCATCGGCACAGGGATGGAGCAAGTTCGCTGATGATGAACTGTCCGTACACGCTACGCTCAAGACGAAGGACTTGATTTCACTGGCTGGTATGAAAGGATTGCTGGCCAAAGACTCCATGTACAAGATGCGTATCCACTGCGGCGAGGGTGAGTTTGGTATCGTGGCTGGCAAGGCGGCTACTGGTCGCCTGTTTACCACTCTACCTGCCCTTGACACGGACGGCCCGAATGCTACCGTACAGACACACTTCGGTGAATGGCTACCCACTTGTTTGCAGTATCTTGACGATGGTGAGGCCCGCCTCTACATGGGTGATGATACACTGGTCATCTTTGAGCAACAGAATACTTTACTGATGATTGTAAACGAGAGTGATGTTTGATGATTATTGACTTCATCTCCGATGACCCCTACGAACCGCTCACCATTTACGAGCGTACTCGTAGGGCTGACGGGGTGTTGAAGGAACGCTACATCACCCACGAAGACAGGGGGTATGTGTATCCATTCTGTTGGGTACGACAAGGTGCACCGAACTGGGTGCTTAATCGCTTACGCAACATCCATGCCCGTGTACTCAAGGACGAGGTTGGTGTAGGACTTGACGGTGGAAAGTTGTGGAAGGTGCAGGTGAACCACCCCAATCAATTGTGGGAAATCAAAGACTTGGTAGGCAAGTGGACATACGAAGCCGATTTGAATTACCTTGACCAAATCCTTCTTACCAACTATCCCGATGAGTTGCCGGAGTTTCACCCACGCAAGTGGTACTACGACTTGGAGTGGGAAACATCGGGCGACGGTGCCATCACGGTCATGGCTGTGGCTGACACACACGCTGAACACAATGTGGTGTTCGCTTGGAGTCAAGAGTCCATTCGTGATACCATCACCAAGACCGAGTGGATTGACCGCTACGAAGGGTACGAGTTGCGTACCTACCCCAATGAGGACAAGATGCTCATGGGTTTCCTTGAACACCTCAAGGAGTGCGACCCCGACATGCTGATTGCTCACGCTGGTGGATGGGCTGACCTACCCAAGTTGCACGAGCGTATGGGTGCCCTGCGTCACGACATGTCTCCCATTGGTTACTTCCTCCCACCGAAGAAGGACGGGTCGGGATACAAGTCCACGGCTCAACCCATCAAAGGGCGGCTGGTGTTTGACACAGCGGCTCAAGCGGCTGAGGGTAGTGGCTTTGAGGGTGTGTGGCAGAAGAGCGGGCGTGGGCAAGCACAGCAACGCAAGTTGAATTGGTTCGCCACCGAACTCGGACTTGGTCACAAACTTACTGATGAAATAGAAGGCATGACCGTACACAACGGTTGGGCTGAATACTATGATGACTTCGTGGATTACTGTTTGGTGGATACTACACTGCTTCGTGACATTGACAAGAAACTCAACTGCACTGATTTCCACCTCGCACTACAGCAAGTTGCTGGTGTACAGTTCGGTAGCACGCACAATGTGAGCCGATACTTCCGTGGTTTAATTGGTCGTAAAACAAATCTCAAGGCACCAACCTCCTACATTGAGGAACGGCCCGAACTACAGGCCGCATGGGTAATGCCTCCTGTACCGGGTCGTCACATGAATGTGGCGTTGAAGGATTTCGCATCCCTATACCCGAACATCATTCTCTCCGCCAACTTGTGTCACACAACACTTACTGACCAACCCGGCCCCAATGTTCTCACACTTGACATCCCACCTAAGTTGGGTGATGATGGTAACTACATTCCCGGCACGGGTGGTGTATTCCATTGGAAGCAAGACAAGGAAGGTTTGCTTCCGAAGGTTGTCAAAGACCTACTCGCTCTTCGTAAGCACTACAAAGGTATGATGAAAGAGGCTACCGACCCCGATGAGAAGTTGGGATACAACATGCTACAGATGGCTGTCAAGGTTTCAGTGAATGCCATCTACGGTATGGTGGGTAGTCGCAAGGTTCGTGGGCAGTGGAGCAGTTATGAGATTGCTCAGTCCATCACTTACCTTGGGCGACAATCCATCGCCATGCTGGTAGAGCGTAGCGAAGAGATGGGGTACCGTGCGTTGGCTGGCCACACTGATTCATGCTACATCCAAGTACCCTTTGAGGAGGCTGAAGAAGTAGCACAGAAACTCACCACCATCGCACAAGAAGAGATGGGGCTGAAGTACCTTGATGTGGAGTTGGAGGCGTTCTTCCCGTACTGGTTTACTGGTAATGTGAAGAACCGTAACTTCGGTGTCAAGTCATGGCCACCCGAAGAAGAGGGTGGTATGAAAGTGACTGGCTTCTCCATCAAAGCCTCAAGTGCGCCACCGCTGACAAAAGAATTACTGGGTAAAGTATTCCGAATGGTTTCCACTGGAAGTGAGGAAGAGGAAATCTTTGATGAGATTCGTCCCGCTATCCGTGAGGTGTACTTGGGTGAGCGGCCCGCTACTGATGCCTCTTCGTATGGGCGTGTCAATAAGAACTTGGACGACTACGACAAGGTGGTACCCAACCCCGCTAAGGCGGCACGATATTCCAACGAGCATCTTGGTACAGGCTACAAGAAGAACGACAGCGTAAGGTGGGTGTTTGTAGATGATGTACCCGAAGGACAACCATACTGCAATGTGGTGGCCTACGAGGATGAGCGACAACTCAGTGAGTACGGCATTGACTGGACAACCATCGTTGACAAATGGATTCATCGTAAATTAAAATTGGTGTATGAAACACTTGATTGGGATTTGGAAAGGCTGACGGCACGCCGAGTGCCGAGAAAACTGTGGTGATATGATGAGCAGAATTGAAGACGAAGTGTGTAAGAAGATTGCACAGCGAGCGGAAGTAGGCAAGAACAAGTACGGGGTGACTATGGAGACAGCCCCGTTGTCTCGCCTTGAATGGCTCATTCATGCACAGGAAGAGGCCATGGACTTGGCCGTGTACTTGCAGAAGTTGATTGAGATGGAAACACCTGTAGAAGAAAAATTCTTTCCTGTTAAAGAAGCATACGAAGAACTCACCGACGATAATTCCCCTGTTCCTTTACACAAAGTAGTGTCGCAGATAATTGAAACTCAAAAAATTCCTTATGGTGAGGCTATCAAGTTGTTGGAACAAGAAAAGAGAGAATATATTTTTAATTTCAAAGAGGGTATCAGCATGATTCAAATGGCACCTCATCCAAACAAAGAAGAGATATACTCACAAGACCAGCACAATACACATCCTAAACGATGTGAGGCAATTACTGTACATGGCACACGATGTCAAGTTCCCGTTCACCACGACAGACCTCACTACAACAACCCACACAACCCTTGTAAGAAGGAAAAGTTGCTTTGCTGGCAACATTGTGATTGTGGTGGCTCTCATTTCAATGAGGTGGAAGAATGAGATGGAACCCCAACGGTGATGATAGTCGTCCACTCATTGAGGACTACCTCGCTGAGACAGGCCACGAGGAGGAGGCCGAGTCCTACCGCATGAGTACCTATGCGTGGAGTCCACTGCTCACGCCCGACAAGAAACTGCGGGTCACCAAGTCAAGCCTCGGTACCTTCGGTTGGTGTCGCCAGCAATACTACCTTGAGAAGTTCAAGGGCTTGCGTGGAGAGACAGTCGCTCACCACATTCGTGGGTTGAATGTCCACGACATGATGGAATGGTTTTGGGCAAACTTCACTACTGAACAAGAGGTTGAGGTATTGGCACTGGCTGATGATGTACCCAAGGCTCGCCAATTGTTTTACGCCGCTATCCCTACACCACCCGAACCTTACATTTATGGTGAGGATGAGCAGATTGCTCAGTGGACTGAGTGGCAGTTCCAACGCCTCCTGCACACTGGTGGTAAGCAATGGCGACCTACGGGAGTTGAGGCCAATGTCCACGCTACACGGTTTGTAGAAGTGGACGGCGAGGCTATTCCTATTCACATCAATGGATTCATTGATACGCTGTTTGCTGATGATGACGGCTTTGCTCTCATGGAATTGAAGACGGGTAAGTACAAAGCCCGTAGCAAAGTCCCATCCATGCGAAAAGAAATGGCGTTTTACAAAATGATGCTGGAACACAGCAAGCACGCTGAGTTCCTACCCATCACCCATTGGGGGTGGGAGTTTCCGGGTGGGGGCATCAATGGGGGCGAAGGCCCAACGATTTACTACGAGCCTACTGAGAAGAAGTGGGCGGCGATGAAGTCTGTGGAGAAGGCACTTGAAAAACTGGTGAAGGCTCACATAGACATGGACTTCCCTCCCGACCCATGGATGGGTAGGAAGCGAGAAGATGAAACACTTGAGGACTTGTTGGAACGCAACGGCATGAAATGTTCGTGGTGCGACCACAGGGAACACTGTTCCTTTTGGTCACTAACTGATGAGTTCCTTGACGATATAATGGAGGAAAAACAATGAGAAATGCAGTGATGCTATTGGAAAAAGTGTTGAACGACACAGTGAACGAAGAGAAGTACAGGGTGCGAGTCCAAGTGACGAAGCAAGGCAATTTGCCAAACCGTGCGGCTTTCATCCGAAAGTCGTACAGGCAAACAACTTTGCATCAATTCATGGACAGCGGTATTGGTGAAACACCACACACCGTTGGCCCACTGGACATCATCTACACCGTGCAAGCATGGTACATGAAGAGTGAAAACATTTCCGATACGCAAGATAGTTTGAAGAAAGATTTGAACGAATACCTGTTTAGCCTACGGTGATTGTAGTGCCCTTCGTGCCCATTGATTATCCTCGTGAGGTGCTTGAGTTATCAAGCACTGGGGATAAGGGCTGGCGGCGCATGGTAAAAAACGCTGAGGAATTAGAATCCTATTGGCGAGGCAAGAGTGGTAGCGGTAATGTGTACTTCACTGCCTACGGCTACACAGCGACACAGGCACCAAAGCACCACCGTGTGGACTACAACACACCACTCATTCATCACTTTGTGATGGACTTTGATTGCAAGGACTTTAACAACAAAGGTGCTGATGTAGCGTTTGATGTACCACAGGAAGAGGTACGCCGCCTGCATCAATATCTTATGAGTAGCAACACCCTACACTACATTTGGTTTAGCGGTGGTGGATTCCATGTATGGATTCCGTTGGCTGAAACACTCGTACCGAAAAGTGGTAGCGAGGTTTCTCGCATCAAACAGTCGGGGCGGGTGTTGATTAAATCATGGGAAAAAGAAATTGGGCCGTTAAACTGTAACGACCCAACTGTGATGTTTGATACCAGTGGTATGATTCGCATACCCAACTCGTACAACGCCAAGCGCGGTGCGTGGTCTGTACCACTCACCAGTGAAGAGGTGATGACCCTCTCGTTTGACGGTTTGATGGACAAGGGTATGGAAGCACACAGTGGGTACATCGCCCACGGCGAAAATAAATTACTGATGAATTTAATTGAAAATAAGTTTGCTGTCAATTATGACCTCAAGCCGGTGGACTTGCCTACCGTATCACTCAACGACATTCACATCCTCCCTTGTTTATCTCAAGCGGCCATGGGTGGGGGCAACCCACCGCACCGGGCAAGGTATCATTTCGCATCGTACTTGGCTGACCGTTTCCGTATGTTCTTCCCTGCTTGGCGTGTAGGAAACGAAGAGAAGGAAGAACACATAAGGAACATCGTGAGTATCTGTGAACAACAGGAATGGGTGGACTACCGATACGAGAAGACTGAGGAACAAGTGAGGAGCATTGTCATGACAGGATACTCTCATGCCACCTGTTCAACATTATATACTGAAGGCTTCTGTATGGGAAAGTGCAAGTATTACGATGGTACGGGTGTGAATTAAATGAGGAATAAATGGGTTATCAAGAGATTAACTAAAATGCTCTACGAAACAAATGGTGCTGTTTCAATTGAAACACTGTACGATGGGTGTCTCAGTTTGAAACAATCACCAACAAGACAGCACATAGGCACAATCCTCTCATCCATGAAGAATGTAGAGTTTGTAGAAGAAGGTGTATGGAGGTTAAAGGATGAAACCCCAACTGATAATTGACAGCAATGAGCGTGGCTTGCTTTGCGAATCCGTAGAGCGCAAGGCCACTAAAGCAGGATTAACCGTGGCACGCCAAGTGTTGGTGGTTGGAGACTACCAACTTGGTGGGGCGTGCGTTGAAGCCAAGAGCATAGGTGATTTGTTTCAGTCAAGCCACAGTGGACACCTGTGGCGACAACTGGATAACATGGATGCCAACTACGAGCGTTTCTTCCTTGTCGTACACGGCGACATCGCCAAATACATCGCCATGGCGAAAAGGAATGGGCGAACAAAAATTTCATATTCAAAAGTGCAAAATGAATTGATAGGCACAATGGCTCGGTTGATGGCTGATTTTGATTGCCAAGTGTTTTACTGCAACAATGTGAGTGAAGCCGCATCGTTCATTGTGCGTTTGCATGGTAAACTACACAAGCCAGCGAGCAAGCACGGAGCGCAGGCGATACGCCGTGTAGCCTCCAATGACTTACGCCTTGACATGCTGATGACTGTACCGGGTATCGGACAGGAGACAGCCGAGAAGTTGCTTGAGAAGTGTGGGAACATTGAGGAGATGTGCTTCCCCGAATCCATCAAGCAGGTGAAAGGGCTTGGAGAAGTGAGAAGAAAGATGCTTGTTGATGTACTAACGAGTGAGGAGCCTGTGCGTCAAGAGCGCAGGGTTCGTCGTTGAGTATATAAATCGGCAAAGAAAGAGGGGATGAAGAACATGTTACTCAAAGAATACCGTGCCGTTGAACGATTCCCCATTTTGAAGGCTTACCTTCATCACTTTTCACAGACCTCAATGAAGAATGAGATGCCGGGTTTGCTGTCATTCTTTTTCATTCAAGGACAAACTACACTACCATACCTCCGGTTACCTACTGGTGATACTCACCTTGACTTGCGAGTGCATGTCTTTTGGATTCAACCGTCCCGTACAGGGAAATCAATCGCTTGGAACTTTATCAGTGACATTATGGAGCAGGCTGAGATTCCCTTTGAGTTGTTTGCATCGGGTACTGATGCAGGTTTGATTGGCTCAACCAACGCTATTCTTGATGACAAAGGAAAACCTACTGGTGATGTAGAAACTGTAGAGGGTCTTCTTGCGGGGCGTAAGGGTATCAATTTTGACGAAGGTTCCATCCTTCTTACACCCAACAAGCACAGCCAAGAGACAGTATTGTACCTACAGACGGCGTGCAACCCTGTGGGTAGCGGCAACAACACACTCGTGAAGCACATGAAGGGAAACAAAATTGAGTGTCCCTCAATGGTGTCGTTGTGGATTACCACTTACCCACCAAAGGGTGTCAAAGATTATGTTCTCACGAAGGGTATCTTTCAGCGTGTGCTGTTGTACTATCGCCACTGGGACATGGATGAGCGACAGGAGGTAAGCAATCGCCGTCTTGGTACATTCTTTGGCCGACCGCCCAAGAATGAAATCACCAAGGATGATTTGTATGCGTACTTCAAGGATACAGACAAGCGTATTCGTGACCGCCTACTTGACATGGGTGAACTCACCTTCACACAGTGGTCGGAGATGAGCGGTGATGACAAAGAGATAGTTGTACAGGAGCACATGTGGGAGATGTTTACCCCATCCGACGATTATCAAACGGCTTTGTATCAAGCGTCCGATGAGTTGTACGACCTGTTGCGAAACATGAGTCCATCCATGTCCGAGATTGTGGCATCGTTTACTCCCGCCATTGAGAACTACTTGGGTATCTTCTCAGTACACATGGCTATCCTTGATGAGAAGTGGGAGGTCACTGCGGAGCATGTGGACTTGGCTCACGAGATTTTGATTGACTTATTCCAAAACCTCATCGCATGGCTTGAGGATTCAGTTGAGGTTGGTGGCAACAAGCAGAAAGAGTCTAAGGCTCATGAGGGTATGATTGCCGCTTACAATGAATGTCAAGCCTACGAGATTGATGGGCATGGCGACGGGTGGCGATTACGCTCCATGTTCTTCAACATCTACATGGAGAAAGCCAAGGTGTCCAAGAGCACCGCCGAAAGACACTTCAAGGATTACGGTGGCTCCCTGTTTAAGAGCAAGAAGAGCGGTGGGCGTGTGTTCATTCGCAAGGTAGGCGATGCACAATGAGCGACATACTGGCACTGGATATTGAAACTGCGAACTTTTCTCATGAAATAGGTGGGTGGCACAACACTCACTTGTTTGAGCCATCGGTGGTCGCTACATGGGACGGGCACGATGGAACGATTTACTGCAACGAGGGATTGGATGTGGACAACAAGGTGAAAGCCTTGCACCCACGCACCCTCGGTGACGATTTAGCCAACCATGTGGAGAAGGGTGGTAAAATCCTTGGACACAACATAAAGGCATTTGACTTACCAGTGCTGAGGGATGCACTGGATTGCTGGACAGCCAGCGACTTGATGAAGTCGGATGCTGTCGTTGATACTCGCAACTTGGTACGCAGTGCCGCATTAAGTGTTGGGAGGGTGGATACATCGCTTGGTATGCTTACCAAGCACACCTTCAACACCAATAAGTTGATGAACAGTGCGGATGCACCCGTGGCTTGGAGAGAAGGCCGGTATGATGAGGTGGCGAAGTATTGCTTAAGCGATGCTCAACTTACCTACGACTTGTATCAGTTTGGAAAAGCCGAGGGACATGTCCTCTCAAGGAGCCTTGAGTCGGGAGAAGTTGTAGAAATAGAAGTGGAATGGTGAAGAACATGACAGAAAAAGATAGCGCAAAAGGCGGAAAAGCACAGATACACAACATTCGGGCGGCGAAGACGGTTGCAGAAACCGTCAAGACAACGCTTGGCCCGATGGGTATGGACAAAATGATGGTTGATGGTGGCGGTAATGTCATCGTCACGAATGACGGAGCAACAATCCTGCGAGAGTTGGATGTCTCCCACCCCGGTGGGAAGATGATTGCAGAAGTCGCTCGTACCCAAGAGTCGCTGTGTTACGATGGAACAACAAGTACGGTCGTCCTTTCGGGACAACTGCTCGGCAACAGCGAGATGCTGTTTGAGAAGGGGTTGCACCCCAATGTGATTTGCCGTGGTTATCACGAAGCCGCTCAAATGGCGGTGAAGTATCTCGTTAATGAGGTAGCCCAAGACAGCGATGACCGTGACAGGCTCGTGCATGTAGCCAAGACCGCCATCACTGGTAAGACCCTTGAAACGGCTCTTGATGCCGTGGCGGAACTGTGCGTGAGCGCAGTGGAGAAGGCTGGCGATGCTGAAAGTGTCAAGGTTGTTTCGTTCCCCGGTGGCTCACTTGAGGACTCATACCTGTACAACGGTGTGATTGTCAACAAGGACTTCGTGCTTGAAGGTGACAACGATTACCAAAGCATGTTGCTCATCAACACGGGTCTTGAGACTGAGAAGGCTGAGGACAATGTGCAGGTGCAACTTGATGCTAAGTCGTATCAGTCCTTCAAGGGTGCAAGTAAAGCCGACTTGGTGGCCAGTGCAAAGCACATCGTAGATGCCATGCCCAAGGGCGGTGTCGTGTTCGTGCGTGATGGTGTGAGCGACATGGTGTGTTCGTACCTCAAGAAGAACGGTATCATGGTCGTGCGTCGTATGCCTGAATCATCCATGCGTGCCTTGGGTCGCATGTCCGGTCTTGACATCGTGCAGGTGCCCGAAGAGATTGAAGGTGCCGCCGATGTTTCAATTACTCGTGAAAGAAAAAATGATATTTGGTATTTATTTGTTGGTAGCGAACAAGAGAATGAAGAGGCCACGCTGGTCTTGCACGGTGCTACCTCGCACACGCTGGAAGAAGTTGAGCGTGGGTTTGATGACGCACTGGGTGTTGTCTCGCTGGTCATGAAGAGTGGGCAGTTCGTCGTTGGTGGAGGCAACGCCTATGTGCGTATGGCCACGCACCTGCGCCAACATGCCGCCTCAGTGGGTGGACGGGCACAGATGGCCATTGAGTCGTTTGCTGATGCCTTGGAGGTCATTCCTGCCACCATCGCTGAGAATGCTGGTCATGACCCACTGGACACGATTCTCGCTATGCGCCACGAAATCCTACAGGGTAGGGTGTCGGTTGGCCCGGATGTCACCGAAGGTGGTGTGCGGGACTTGCTGGCTGATGGTGTGATTGAACCTGTAGCATTGGTGCGTCAAGCCGTGCTGAGTGCTGGTGAGGTCACTAACGCTATTCTACGCATTGATGACATCGTGGCTCGTCGCCCTACGCAGTGATACCATGGGAAAACTGATGGACAAGTTGAGGCAGAAGTGCCCTGTGTGCAAAGCGTATGAGATACCTCGCCGCCTTCGTGGTCGCTTCATTGACTACGGTAGTGAGCGTGTGTATCTCTTGCACTGTCGCAAGTGTGGCTTCTTTTGGCTTGACCCATCAGTGAAGAAACTCAAGCCGTATCGTTTGAAGGGTATTTATTTGCACCCGTCAATGGACGAAGAGGAGTAATCACTGCAACCGCACAAAAGTCGGGTCGGTGGCGTGGCTCACCGTACATACAAAGCGTGCATACCCACCGTCAGCGTCAGCGGTATCACCAATGGCTGATGTGGTAGAGTTGGTCAGTGCGAAGGTGCCGGTATTTGAACCATGAGTGTTTTTTATCTCAATGATGTAACCAGCAGGGAATGGGCCACTTGTAGTAACTGCAAACGACCCACCGGGTGTTAGCACGAGGATGTTTGCATCAGCCGAGGTGATGTCAATGCTCGTGGCTGTGCTGGTCAACACACGGTCAAACACGGAACGGGTAAAGCGGGCGGCGTGGGTGCCGCTGTAGTACAGTACATCTTTCGCACTATCGCCAGCAGTTGTGCTTCCAATTTGAGAGCCGAATGATTGCCACAACGCACCAAAGCGGCTTGCGGTGAAATTACCTGTATCTTGGTTGTAAGCATCAAGTTCAGTGTGTATGTCCACAGGGGTTGTAGCACCTACGGCCCCACTGGTCACTGGTGAAAGGTACATTGGGGTAGGGCGCACAAACACTCGCTTGTCATTGCTTTCACTGATGGACAACTTAAGGTCGCCACCCGATGCAGAATAAACAACACGAAGAACTGCAAGCACAACACTTTGCTTTACATCAAGACTTGCTAAAGGAGTGCTAAGAAATGCCGAAGGTGTAGTGGGATAGGTGTTAGATGATGTAGCCACAGGTGTGCCCAATTCCCATGTGATGCACTCTTCCGCAGTGTTGGTGCTTACATACACGACAATCAAGGCTTCCTGTCCACTGGTCAGTGCACTGTAATTTGAAGTGCTGGTATGGCTCCCTTGACGAGCATGATGGCTACTTGTTTGCAACTCCACATCTTGGGAAGAACCCGGCCCACCTGCAAACTTGTACAACACTCCATCAAGCACTGCGTGACCACCCGCTACCCGCACAGTGTATGTGTTCGTGACTTGTTCACAAACACCCGGTAGGTCTTCGGGATTATCACGAATGCTTGCCGTACCTGCTGTGTCTTCTTCAAGGATGATACCGTTCCCATGCACACCCTCAAGCATGTTTGTGAGGGAGGGGCTGGTGATATGTTCACCGTCTTCTAAACTGTCTGTAAAGACCCCGCTACCAGTCATTGCTGATGCGTGGTTTGCCGCTGTATGTCCCGATAATGGATTGCCTGTCATCATGCCACCTCAATTGCGATTTGGATTTTTAATTCATTTGCTGATGATTTAGTTATAGGGGAAATTGTGTACCGAGCCACGGGCGTGAAATCGCTTGTATCACGGAACTGGATGTACACCTCCTTTATTTGGTCAGCAAATGTAGTGTCATAGGGTAGTTTGGCCTCAACGAGTAGAGAGGTGTCGTCCACGATGGTGATGGTGGGGGTAAGGGTGATAGCAGGGCGACCCGCCGAGCCATCGTCAGTGGTGGCTGGTGTGCCGTCAAAGCCCAAAATCACCTCGTTGATGTTGCTGGCGAGTGTGTCAAGCAACAACCTTCGCATGTAATCGCTAATCGGCATAGATGTTCCTCCTTTCCACTGTCTTGTTTACTCCAATAGGCAAGCCATTTCCGCCTATCAGTCCACGATTATGTGTTCCCTTCACACCACCGATAAGGTATGCTGTGTTAAATACTCCTCTTTCCTTAACGACCGATACGATACGCAACTCCACCTTGCCAAACAAGGCCAAGTTCTGTTCCACCACCTGCACATAGGTGGCGGGGTTGCTGTCGTTTGCGCCCACGCTACTGCCCTCGGCCACGCCCTGTAGGATGCCCTCAATACCCGTATCTAAGTTCATCATTGTGAGGTCGCTCATGTTCTTCATTGGCATGTGTTTAACCTCAGTAACTACTTTGTTACCACCGTCATACTTGACAGTCATACCGGGACGCAGATTGAGTAGGTTGAGGTGGCCAGCACTGGATATAGAGCCACGGATGAGCGAGCGTGATTTGAGTACCTGCCGTGCTACACGACGGGCGGCGTTGGTGGTGCGGGCGGTGTTGTCCACGATAGGTGCGCTGTCCTCTCGCACTTCCTCTACCTGTCCTTCTACATCGTCCACCGTGACAATCACCAAGTCATTGAGAGCCAACGGCTGGCCTTGCACAGTGACACGGTTAGCGATGTTCTCAATCGGGTTATCGGTCTTGGCACCGAATCGCAGGTTCTTGTCCACGAACACGCTTGCCTCGCTGAATGTGATGGGAATGTACAACAGGTTGCCGAAGCGGTCAAGCAGGAGCATACGGCTGTCGTGACGGCCAAGGAAGCGCAGAGCGGTCATGAGGTTCATGTTGTTGAAGTCTTGACCCACGAAGCGTGTGCTATGCTTGCGTGCTGATGATGCGGTGACATTCTGTGGGCGTGAGATGTTCACGCTGGTTGCACCGCTGTTGATGGACTCACCAAGGCGCACAGCCAAGTCTGTGGTACGCAGGCCCACATCCACAGGCTGGCCGAGTTTGACAGTGCGACCAGTGAACCCGATACCATCCAGCGTCTTACCCTTCATGTTGCGTAGGTTTACCAACACACCAAACGATGATGATTCAACCGTGTGCGGCAACAGGCGTTGCGCTGATGCGTCAGCGTTGTAGATGAGCATGGGGCTGTTGGTGCTGGAAATTAAATCATCAGCAAAGAAAGGGGCAGTATTGAGTGAATGACCGGGGGTATTGTTATGCGACAACTGGATGTACGATTCACCCTCAAGGATGCGGTAATTGCGTTGCGGCATCACTTGTAAATTACGAGTGTTTTTCTTTTCTACCGTGACCTTAGCCTTGTTTGCCTTCTGCACGCTGATGCGACCGTGATGAATGGCGTTGTCCACGAACACGGGCTTACGCACATGCGTCATGACCTCATCTGCATCAGTGCTGTACCGACCAGTCCTTGTGTTCTTGAGGACGGTCATGGCTTAACCTCAGCAGTTCCATCGCTTCAAGGATGCTCCCTTTGGTGTGAGTTTACCACCTTTACTGGTCGGGCCTTTGACACCCGACATGCGAGCGCAAAACGATTTACGACGCTTTGCCTTCTTTGAGCCGGGTTTGAGTTTGCTTGGTTTGGTTGTCACGGGAGGTTTGAGGTTTGCACCACTCTTACGCTTGGCGGCGGCACGACCTTTAGCGTTCAGTCCACCTTTCTTACTGTGCTTATTTGGGTTATAACCATGAAATGGCTTACTTTTTTTGGCCTTCATTACAGCAAAGGCTAATTCAGCAGGCGAACAACAATCACAAAAATCGTAATCCATCACGAAGCATCACCACTATGGTCATTTGAATTGTAGGAGACATCTCCTTTATGTCCTTTGGGATGCAGGGATTGGGAGAAACGAGGCTGGACGGTGTAATCCATGCGCTCTTCCTTGCTCTCGCCCTCTTGATGGGTGCGGCGGCGAGCGGCATCTGCACGGTAGTGTTGCAGGGTGTTTTCACTCATCACGACACGAGTAATCTCGTTGTCCAATAACGATGAATCAAAGCCCGTGGCGGCGGTGCCGATGATTTTCGGGCCTTGACTCATTGGCACAGTGTCACTTGTACTGATGTCCATGTAGTATGCGGGCGCATAAGGTGGGTTGGTGTCGGGGTTGGTGCTACGAATGTAGGAGCCTGCCGATGCTTGACCGTTGGTTGTCTCGTACACATATAGCCCGTACTTACCACCAGCGGTGGCACCGAAGTAGTTGCTACCATACTGTGGGCTTGATGAGTGCAAGTTGAGGTTGGAGCGGAACATCTCGGCATGTTGTTTGTCCAGTAAACGAACTGGGCGCAACATGTAGGAAATGCGCTTGTCGGTGAGGTTGGTACGCTGGTGCCCGTTGGTGTCGGTTTGATATGGGTTGCTGGACTTCCATTGTGAAACATTGTTTGTGAATCCGTATTTTTCCGCAAGGTAGCCTTCTACTTGTTGTCTTTCTGTTGTACTCATAGCCCGATTATACTGAATGATTTCTGCAATTTTACCTTTTAATTCAAACGAACCTACATGGCCGATACCATATGGGTCTTCATCAGCCACATACCAAGCACCAGTGCTACTTCCTACACTAACACCTTGTAAAAATAGTTCAAAGTTAGCGTTGCTACCTGCGCCATCTCCACCTGCTATGGTTCCAGTAACCAATTCTGCTTGATTAACGACTACAGCATTACTTGGGGAGTTTACAACAGTGTAAGTAGTGTCAGCACCACCTCTCCACTGCCACTTGTCGCTTGAATCCCACCGAATAAACAACGAATGACCAGCACGGGTTACTGGGCTGTTTGCGAATGTTTCCAAAACCCCTTGAGCATTTCCATCGTCGTCATCCGACCAAGCAACGACAAAGAGTGTTACATCGGTAGTGTTTAAGCGAGCATCAAATGGTGTACTCATAATGTCTGTTCCATCACAATCTACAACTGGCATGTTGTTCACATTGGATGATGACGCAATATAGACTGGTTGTTTGGATGCAGTAGATTGTGTGAACTCAAAGCCATGCGGCCCGCTGTCTTTCCATGATGTTACAGCCGCCCCGTCTGCCAAATCAAGGCTATCGGCTTTGAGCCACAACGCCATGCCGGATGTGGGAATGCCGCCCCATTCAGTATCGTCAATAGGTGATACGAAGTTGCGGGCTTCTGCAATGTAGGTACCGCCGAGTGGGTTGAAGTTGGAGGTATGGGAGAGTCGCATAGCACCACCCTGCGGCTGGCCGCTGAAGTCAAGGGCGGTGAGGTCGTAATGGCCAATCGTCTGCGAGCCTGCTTGCATACCACCATGCACGATAACACGCTGGCCTACACCACGGTCGGAGTGTAGGCTGTGAGCCTCGGTGTTGATGGCAATGAGGTTATCATCCACACCCTCTACATTCTCAGTGTCAAGTCCAATGCGGGGTGCACTGCGGCTTACAGCGTCTTTGTGTGGAGAGTCACCGCTCACGGTTTCTACACGGTCGCTTACCACGGCTTCCGGCTTGAGCAAGCCGTCTTCTGCGATGTCAAGGCGTGCGCTGATACCACGAGGCACCTCGTCAGCCTGCAACACATCGTTGCGAGCACGGATGTAGCCGTCGTTCATGTTCGGCTCAGCGGTGTGATGAGACAACACAACACCCGATGCGTGATACGGCTCGTCAAGGGCTGTCAACACATCCTCGTTAAAGGCAGTAGGGTATCGCAAACCACGCCCGTGCCCGTCGTCGCCAACACGGTGAGCGTTGGTGGGGAAGTACACATCCACAAGTTCAGTAGCGTCGTTAGAGTTTACATTGTTAAGCCGTCCAGCAAAGCGTGGTATAGTAAAGCCCGTCGTGACACTGATGTTGCCCGAAGCATCTATCAACGCTTTCGTATTCATGATTGGGAAGCCACCGTTGTAGATTCTGTCAAACGGTGTTTTGTTGCCGGTGCGGTCATATTCGTACACATCACCAGCATCCCACGCAGGGCGAATACCGAAACCACGAACAGGGTGACGGCGTACTTCTTCACCACGGGTGTTACCCCACCAGTCCACCAAATAGTACGCTACAGCCTCATCCAACTTGTAGATGCCCTTTCCTTCTCCATCTCCCCACCAATCTCGTAGCACGCCGCTTGCGTTGCGTAGTGTGCGTACAGGACAACCGAAAGCACGAGCCATACGCATTCCATCACTGTAGCGCACCTGCCATTCGGGTTTATCCACACCGAGCATACCGGAGAAGTTGGTCTGCCGTTCCATAATACCGAGTTGAGTGTTGGGGTATGTGCCATTGGAAAGACCGCTACCACCTGCGTATGTCCATGTTTCAGTCTCGCCTTGCACAAGTGGGCCGTGTGGATAACCCACGCTGGTGTTTGTCCCAGTTACAGCGGCTTCTCGGAATGCACGCATACCATACAACGACCATTGTGGTTTGTTGTAGGGTTGGCGTAGGCCAATACGATAACCGAATGGTCGGGTGCGTGTTTGTACAGGAGTGAATGTGAGCGTGCCATTCGTCACAGACCCACCCGTGGTGGACGCACTCAACTCAAAGGTCGTAGCGTTGGTGATGGATGAAACCGTGGCACTTCCCGGTATGCCTGTGCCACTTACTCCCATACCGACTACAAGTTTTGCCGTAGAATCCATGGTGATGGTCGGGTCATTGTTGTAGTCGCATGTTGCATCGGTAAACGCATCGTATGTGGATTTGACCACACCGTTGGTGACAACATACGAACCGTCATCGTCTTGGTCAGCCCACACCGGGCCGTCAAAGGTGTATTCTCGTGGGAAGTCCCATGAGGTAGAAACATACCCATACCCGTCAAGTCGGCTGATGAGTGGGCCACCACGACTACCACACGGCCAGTAGTGGTTGAGATTGGTTTTGGTTGCGGCATCGGAAGCATCGGCCTGCCCACCCTGTGGGTCAAAGTTACCAGCAATTATCGGACTACCAAAGGTGGTGTCAAGTACATCGGCTGTTAGCATACTTCCGATAGCGTGTGCCATTATGGTAGAACCAATTGGTATGGTAGCGACTATTGGTTCAATAACAGGCATAACACCAAGTACATGATTGTCAAATACACTACCACCGTCGTCTTGTACCGTGTAAGCGATACCATCAATCATTATTTTTGTTCCACCGACAAGTTTTGCAGTTCTGCGAGTTGTGGTGATGAGTTTATTGGGAATATCTACCGATACTACAGTAGATGGCACATTAGTTCCAACTGAGGCGTGAGCAATGATTTCGTATGGAGGGGCCGGCGTTTTGCGGTCAAACGCAAACGGGCCGAGGCTGGCGTAGTATGCCGCATCATGGTAGTGTACAGTCTCAAAGTGTTCGGGCATACTGTTCAATGGTTTTTGGGCAACAGCACGGTCAGTCAACGGGTTGAGCCATGTACGGCTGGAATCCGAGTAGAAGGTGTGTGGTCGGCCAAGGTTGGGGTGCCATAGACACAGGAAGGCATCGGCCACATGTAGGCTGTTGGTATCTCGGCTACCCTGTAGCATCTGCGGTAAAATGCGTGTCACCATGCTGGTCTTGGAGTCTGTAAAGATGGCACCAGCAGGGCGGAAGTCGTAGGCACGGGTAAGGCGCAATTTTGTGCCAGCGGTCAGATTGCTGGTGAAAGAAGACTTGGCTGTGATGGTAAACTGCTTTGGTTTGTTCATGTTGCTTGAATCGTACCCGCTACGCTCAGTGTAAGTGTGTGTGCGTCGTACACCGTTTACATCCGTGTATTCCAACTTGTTGCCGTAATACGGTTTCTGTGGGAAGCCACGAGCATCATCAACAGTGATTTGAGTTGTAGAATCAACGCTTACTACAGTACACACAGGATTGAGGCTGATGTTTTCAAGCACCTCGTGGTAGATGTCGGGGTAAATGCTTGGATAACCTGCGAGTGTGATTTGACACGCTATGCTTCCTGTGCTTGCACGAAGGAACTCGTAGTAGTTGTCAAGTCGGTGATGGTTGAGATGGCGGAACCCTGTAGCGTCAGCGTGGTCGGGGCCGTCTTTATGGACAATACTCCACCATGGTATGTTGGTCGTCATACCCGGTGTAGCGTTATCAAACATTTGTGGTTGATATGGAAGTGAACGCTTGACAAAGGCGGGGCTTTCGGTTGCCTGTACACCCAATGCGTTGTACAGCATCAACGGTGGGATGTTGGTGAATTGGCTACCGTGGTCGGGGTCATGGTCAAGAATCAACTCATTGACAAACACCTCACAGCCTCGTACATCGGCCATCGTAGCCTCAGCCAACACAAGACCAACAGCACCCGTGGCACTGTCGGGTTCTCGTAGGCCAATAACCAGTGCAACCTGCTGGCTGGTCAATTCATTAACCGAACCATCGGGTAGTGCTGTTGCTCCACCATTGGCGTGATAACCCATGAGTTGTGATTTGTGGATGTTAGGTTGAATGACGATTTGGTATGCTCCCACTTCACTTGGGTCGGGGAAGTGATGACGCAGGGTGTAGGTAGCGGCGGCTTCCAACACGATGGTGTGTCCACCAGCGGCATTGATGACACCAGCCTGTCCTTCGGATGCCAGCACACCGTATCCGTCGCTACGAATCTTGGACTCAAACATCAGCGTGAAAGCCCCACCGTGTATGTCGCTTGGCCCACTGGGTGTGGCCGTGAGCGCACCGAAAGTATGCAGGGTATCGTAACCGTGTAAATTGTTTGTGAGTGTTGTTGAGATGTCAGTCTTCAAATTGCTCATGGTTTGCTCTTCCATCAACAAGGTTTCGTGCGGTTTAACCGTAGCAGAACGGATTGCTCGGTGTTTGTTGTACAACCCTTGGTATGCAGGATGAGCGAAATGGCCGGGGAGCATGGCCATTGTAGGGTTGACAAAGTGATGCCCCATTCTTGGTAATGCCATTGGTGTCATTTTCGGCCTTGAATAAACCGTATGACACAACAAAGCGTTGAGGGTTAATCCTGTGATATAGGTGCTGTGTACAATGTCGGGACTGTTGCCACTCACTTCCGCATGGTCACGCAAGCGGCGTGATGCAAAGAAGCGAGTGCTACCAGCAGGGATGTAATACGAAGGTACGACCTTGAGCGTTGTGATAGATGACTTGACCAATTCGGCAAAGTCGGCATCACCTACACAACCTGTGAAAGTAGAACTGCTGATACCCGTGAACGATGCAACTCCACCTTTATCGGTTGTGGGGTCATACAACCGTAGGAATTTGCGGCCATCACGAATAGATTCGTTAAACAGCGAAGCGTTAGGAGCAGTGTTGACAGTGAGAGTGGTGCCGCTAAACGATACAGCCGTCAATTCAGCGTTGACTACACCACCCGCATGTGTGTAGAAAGTTGGGTGGCGGTGGCTGTGCGTGTTGCCGTTCTTCGTGATGTGGAAGAACAGTGTGCGGTCGTGCAATTCGTAGGATGTTTCAAGTGGTGCGTTGCCCGTGGCTGTTTCCCATCCTGCGTATGTCGGGTCGGGGAACGAACCTTGGCTGATGTGTTCCCAGTTGTGGTCGCTGAATGTACCACCAAGGCGTGGCCCCTTTGTATCATCAGTAAACAAATGCTTGATGCTACTGCTTGACATTGGGCGCATCATACCGCCAGTGCCCATGCTTTCGTTTTGGTAGGCTTGCAGGCGGTCAAATCCAGCACGAATGAGAAGGTTGCCGGGGATGCTATCGGGATGGGGCAGACGCACTTTGAGGTTAGGCTCTACACCACTACCTGCGGTTGCAGGCGCAAACCCTTCTGCGCTACGGTCGGACACGGCGTTGAAGGTGCGAATAATCGTACCGAATGGCGAGCCGCCCTCAATGATGTGGATTTGGCCCGTGTCGTCTTCAACTTGCATCTCTTCAAACTGCAATTCCTCATTGGGGATGGCCAATACATTTCGCAACTCATCGGGATGTGCGGCGGCGATTTGTGGGTGTGCCAACTCTTGCGCCTGTATGATGGGGAACATGGCACTGTTGGTTGTTTCAAACGAGAATCGGTTGATACCGTACAATTTCTCTCCCATCGTATGCGGTGTGTTACTCAAGACACGAGTGACAAATGGAACAGCACCAAGACCACGAGCATTGACGGCTGGTAACGATAGATTACCTCCATCCATACGCTTCCACACAACATGCTCAACGGAGAAGTTCTTGGCGGGTGAGCGTTGATTCATCTTGAAAGCGTTGGTGTCGCCAAGCCAGTAGTTGGCATCGTCGCCATATCGGTCAAGTTCAGCACTGGTACTCGTTTTGAGGTCTGTAATGAGGTTGCGCTCTACACTGGTAGCGTCTTCCAAAAAGAAACTACCGGGGCTTTCATCAAGGTCAAAGAATAAATCACCAGTCTTTGCATAGCATGGTTCAGCGTTAAACAGTTCAATATCAGCGGCAAGAGGCGCATTGAACAAAAATGGGTCTGCTGGTATATCATCAGCAGGTAGAGACAAATTGGTCACAAGAGCCTCAATGTTTGGCCCACCGTGAGCAGGTGCAACGAACCTGTCAACACTGTGGATTCGCTCGTCCCACTGTGCAGTACCAGCAAAGGTGATGGCTGTAGCGGCGGCTACACCACCAGCAGTTTTGTTGACAACAGCCAACCAATCACCCATAGCAGTCACACCGTCACGGTCACGCTTTGCTACAAGACCCAATTCACCCTCATACGATATGACAAGGAAGGCACGACCAAAGACACCTTGTGGGTGATGAAGAGCACGAGGCACTGCATCTGCATCACCGATGTGTACGGGATTAGCGAAGTAGTCCGAGTGTTCCGCATCTGTTTTATCAGTATTATATGCAGGATTTGTATTTGTAGAAGCGTAAGTCCATGAGTAGGGTGTAGTGAGCATGGTTTCATCGTTATCTGTTCCACTTATTGGCCCACTGGCTTCGGGTGAGTTTCGCATTGGTGCGTAGTGTGGTAAATGGCTGTATGTACTCATTACACTTGATGCTGGCCCGTAAGGTGAGAAGCCCAATTTAGCGTGCCATGCACCCAAGCCCGCACCGTACAGGTTCGTGGTGAAGGTAAGCGTACCGTTTGTCACAGCCCCACCAGTTGTGCTTGCTGATAATTCAAAGGTCGTAGCATTGGTGATTGAAACCACAAACGCACCCGCTGGTATGCCTGTTCCGCTCACCAGCATGTTTTTCTTGAGTAAAGCAGTTGAGTCCATTGTAATGGTCGTAGCGTTGTTGTAATCACAAGTCGCATCGGTAAATGATGAAGTTGTAACTTTCAACGAATTAAGGTATGAGTATCGCTCACCCGACCAGCCCATTGCACCTACGGGTCGTGTGCGGTCTATGGCATCCACAAGGCCACTAAAGTGAGAACGAGTCATGTGGTCACGAGGTGTGTCGTAAGCGTTGTTGTGGTAATGTACGCCCGACTTGCTCCACACATACAATTTAGTTGGAAGGTTTGGTGGCACAGCCGTGAGGTCAAAGTCGGGCACAGTTATACCCGCACTTTCACACCTATTGTGCCAAGTTGTCATGTCCTCAAACTGTGCTTTACCAGTAATTTTGTTTGGTGCCAACCAAAATCGCACAGTCAGCACACCAGCCTTTTCATAAATTTCACGAGAATGATATGGAGCAAATGCAGGACAGGAATTATTTGGCGCAGTGGACGGGTGGCTTCTTCCACCCGTATCGGTACGAATCCAACCACATGCTGGTATTTGCTCTAAAACATCTCTTGTTGAACCCGCAATTGAACCTTCAATGTATGATTGTGAACTGCCACCAGTGGTAGCATTTTGATAAGAATTTGATGGGTCACCATAGTCCATTTCAATCCAACCGTAGCGGTCTTGGCGTTGAGCGTTGCTCATGCTTGGCATAAAGGTACCACCCATGGCTTTGAGTGCGCCCTTGCCGGGATTTTCGTTAATGGCTTGGCCGATGATAGTCGCTAACTCTTCACCGTTTTGACAGCGTGTGCCATCTACGACAATTATTTCACGGTCAAAGTCTGTCGCTGTTTCACCCAATGAACCAGCAAGCACGCTTTTGGCAATCACACCCGACACACGGTAAGCCGTAGGTTGTACAGCGTTTGCAAACAGTTTACTGATTTGCAAGTCGTCCTTTTCCATGGGTGGGTTGAATGCCATTTGGTTGTCCATCCATGAACCACCGGGGTGGTAGCCACCGTCCATGTGGAAAGTCATGTCAGCACTCATAGCAATGCCGTAGTATGCCATGGCGCAATGTTGGTAGGGATGTGCTTTCTTGTAATCAGCCTCGTTGTTTGCTACCACTCTACCACTTACGGGATTCATGAAATGCTCACCGTAATGGTAGCCGTGTTCGGGTCGTTGTTTCAACCCATAACCACTCGCTCCTGTGTCGCCAATGTTTGGTGTCCCTTGTGCTGGCGACCAATTCAATGTTGTTTGCCAGTGGAAACGATTCCGTCTTGATTGGTAATTAGCATCGGGTGGGCCGTAATCGTTGTCGTTGTTGGTAATCTCGTTGGGTAGGTTCTTGCTGTGAGGTACCTTACTCCATGAGTTTCCTGTTGTGACAACATATCCGGGGTGAGGCTCTACAACACCGAGGTTGCTTGCTGTTTCATTGAATGGGAAGGCTTGACCGGGGCCGTAGATGAGGTAAGTCGTGAAATACGGCGTGGCGGTCTTGTGGTCGGTATAGCGTGCCGTTTGATGAGGCATACGCATGATGAGTGGGATTGGACGCTGGCGTACAATTCCCGCAGTGTAGCGTGCTGTGACATGCGAAGGTTGACCCGATGCCAAATTGGGTAGAGTTCCACTGTCAATATCGGCAGATAGCACATTGTTTTGATTGTAGGCTGGTGGGTTGATGCTACCACGATGTTGATTGAGATATGGGGTACCGGGGAAGAAAGCAAGCAGGGCGTTGCAATCCATCAACGCATACGCTGTGCTGATTTCGTTAGCGTTCTGTATGCCTGCTGTACCAGTCGGGCCGTTGGAGTATGGATGTGTGTAGAATGACGAGTAATCGTTTTGCGAACCGTCGTTGACATCCAACACCACACCGCTAAATCCACCACCAAAGTAGAGTGGAACGCTGTGGTCGTTGCTGTCACGCCCGTTCTTGAAGTAAGTAACTGGTTCACTCTCAATGCTTCCATACAAACGATAACCGCTGAAATCCTTGTCAGCATGAAGCATCAACAAAACATCGGCCCTATCAGCACTTGCTCCGTACAATGTATTCCATTCTTCGTTGTAATTTATTGCAACAACTTTCAGTTTGGTTGCAGAATTAGCACCTTGAACAGAAGTCACAGTAGCGAACCTGTTGCTTCCCGACCAAATGACCTTTGCATCACCGAAAGAAACCAACTTGGTAAGGCTGTCAAATGTAGCCGCTTCTTCCCCTGCCGGAACAAGTATATGTGTCGTTGTTTCACCGGAATTTGTAGTAAAAACATCATCACTGTGGGTAAAGTCTGTAGTCACCAAGGCGTTGTCAAGAGCGGGTAAAATGTGGTCGCCGCTACGAGAAGTGTAAGTCAATCCTTTGAGGTTATTCGCCCAAGTCTTGGTAGGCACAGGGTCGTTATAGGAGTCAACAAGAATGGGTGTGGGTGTGTTGGTGTGATAACCACGGGCTTTTGTGCGAATCTGTAAGACAGTGTGGGGTAAGTAGCCGCAATCTACTTTGCGGTGATTGTCTTCAATATCAGCATCCGATACAGGTTTGTTGAAAGCCGCCGGTGCCGTGACCGTCCATTGACTGTTTGATGACTGGTCAAGTTTTTCGTACTCACCAAATTCAAGATGTGGTGCCTCAATACCCAAGTCTCGGTGCAGTGATGCCTCAAACATTGTGGACAGTGGGCGTGCGCCACGCTGTGGGTTGTGGGCACGGATTCGGATGGCATCAGCGGCCACACCCCACTCTCCAAAGGTACGCCCGTCAACCGCATACATGTGTCGGCAATCAAACGGAATGCCTTCGGGTGTGTTTGGGTCGGCCATGTTGATAGCCTCGGCAGTGACAGCCGCCATCAACTCATCAGTCATCAGCGTTGTCCAATTGATTCGTGGTGAAATAAGTGCTTTGATGATGCGGTCTGTAGATGCGTTAAACATTGACACCGCAGTATTGGTGAGAGAAGTTGCCGTAAGACCGGTCAATGAGTGAGATGCTGTAAACTCACTTCCTCTCACACCGTAGAATGTGTGAACTCCCGAATCACCAGCACTGTTCAGTTGTGTACGGCTTTCGTAAGAGATGACATTCCCCACAGTTCCCTTATCCGTTGTACCAGTCATCGGGTCAGTGATTTGAATGACACCGTTTTGACGAGGGAAACCGAGATAACCAAGAATGTCGGGGTGGTTGCCAAGTTCTTGCCCGCTATCAAACGGCGCACCAAGTTGTACCGTAAGCGTGGTTGCACTTGCATCCCAAGAAATAGCACAATCAATTCCAGCCGAAGGAGCATACACCCCTCGCCATTGATTCCCTCGCCAACTGTTCATCGTGACAGTAGTGACATCCAATCGCCCTGTAGCATCACCAAAGCCAAGCATGTGCTGTCCAATGGTAAAACCACCCTTAGCCACATCCCCATCGTTAAAGTAAACGCAAATCTCATCATCAAGTGTAGAGGGTATGGTTGTCAAATCGTTGGCAAACGCTTCATCCATTTTGCGATAAATGAAACGCACACCGTAACCTTGTCCTCGGTGGTCGTTAAAGCGGAAACCGTACAATGGTGTGTCTCCTACCGCATCGTCTGTTATTTCAGCAGTGTTTACATGTCCACTGTATGAAGTGATGGCTGTAGGGGATGTGCCCGCTTTGGGTAAGCCTTCGTTGTACAACTTGTCAAACTCGTCATCACCCTTGCGCCCAAGCCCATGCTTACCAGCGATAGGTGAAAATCCCGGTACCCCCGACGCTACAAGCCCACCGAAGTTGATACGACCAGTTGCTTGTTTGCCCATTCGCAATCCCTTAACCAACGCAGTGGACGGGCTTTGTGTTTCAAACGATTCGTCGTTTACGCTGTTATGTGCGATACCACCAAGATGAGCGGAAATGTTTCGTCCCTTGGGGTTAGCCGTTTCATTACGGCGTGGGGTAATATCGTGATTACTGGTGAAAGCCTCATCCGGTTCTTCTTGTGCTACGAACTCACGCAAAGTAGAGACTGGTGCAAATGGCCTTCCATCCTTGTTAAGCGGCATAGGGGCAGGGTGCATGTTTTCACTCAGTATTTCATCGGGTTGTGCCCAAAAATTGCGGAAACGACCACCATGACCGATGAGGAATTGCGGTTGATAGGAAGATTGCCCTTTGCTGTTGTCAAGCCACACACAGAAGTTGCGACCCGATGCACCGGGAATAGTAGAGTGAATAACAATGCTATAGCCCTCGTTGCCGTTGATGTCTTCAACAACCCGACCCATGTGCGCCCGAACATAACCCATGTGTGAACCACGGTCATGTGAGTCAAAGGCGATGTCTCCATACCAAAAGGGAGCAGGGTCATAGGTAGAGCCTGTAGCCGCAAAATCAGCGTTGATGTGAGCGGAGGTTGGGTCTTTGTTCGGGTCTGCTGTGTCTTGTCGCACACCAATACGAGTGAGGTCAAGCCGCTCACTTTCACCGGGGTATTGTTGTGATGGACGACGAGCATGTGTGCGACCGTTAAGCGCACCCCCTTGATTGATGAGGCGCACCATTTCTCGTGCCGCCGCCTCAATATCCGTGACACCTTCCTTCACACCAACTTCACCCAAATCAAGTGTCATGCGGCGTACAAAGTCCATCTGTGTCCAATGTTTGAGGTGTTGCAAGCGAGACTCTTCATGGCTGGCAAGTTCAAGTGTAGTGTTTCTTTTCCCCTTCAAACAAAGGAATGCTGAGATAACACGAGTACCATCGGGTGTGTCAAAGAGCGTGCTTGCATCTTTCAAAGAGTGCGTAGCGGGGTTTTGAGTTGCACGGTGTAATTTTAGTTCACGCAACAACAAATCTCCTTCTTTTGCTTTGCGAATCAACTTGTGAATTTCATTTGCGTAATACACTGATGCCACAGCAGGTTGTACACGAGGAAGCACGCTATCACCCACAGTATGTGTGTTCCCTGTTTCTTCGTGATATAATCCAGTATGTACAAAGTGTCCGTGTCCCTTACCTCGCAACAACGGATTGTTCCCAAGGCTACTTGGGTCTTGTAGGGTGTATTTGGTATCGGAGCCGGGTGTGCCGTCCACGAGGTCTTGTGATGCTGTATTGGGCACATTGTGTGCGTAGGCACTCTCAATGAATTTTGATTGTTGCGTAGAGCGCACATACTTGTTCTCCGATGGGAACCCATTGGCTACATCTATCTGCGTAGTGAAGTAATGGGGAGCACCGCCGTTGACACTGATAAGATGCTTGTCAAGTTTGATGGTGCCACCTTCGTATGCGATGTTGCGAGTAAAACCAATTGTTGGTGTATCGGCACTGGATTGCACTTGCATGTGAAGGTCGTGAAAGGCAATGAACTCACGGTCATGTCCCACATCAAACAAAAGGACACGAGCATTACCGTCAGTAGAAAGGTATGGGTCAATGTAGGCCACGGTGGGAGCCTGCGTTGCGTCCAGCCCCATAGCCTCGTAATTCATCTCCACTGTCTTGTTTACATGCTGAGCAAAGTTTTGCGCTGTTTCAAGACACGAGTTGCCAATCAAGAAGTTTTCAAGCGGAATAGAATCTCTTGGACGATTTGCCAGTGCCCCTTCGCCACCGTTAAATCCACTCCAAACAAAAGCCTCATTCATTACACCTCTACTTTTGGCGAACAACCCTTCCACAGCATGTGGATTATTGATGGTCATGTTCATCCAAACGGTATCTCCATCTCGTAGTCCACCTTGAGCGAATGGATAGACCCAACTTCGGTTGAGAATGGCATCAGCGTCATTCTGCACAACGGTGCCTACACCTATACGCACATCGTCGCCATTTGCTACAGCAACAGCATTTGCGGCCACAAGCGTGACAACTGTGTGTGCCCCGCTTGTCAAATTGGACTTTACATCTGCAACTTCACCCACATATTTTATGACATTGCTTGAATCTTCAAGGAATAACAAATCACCAGTACGAATGTTCGTACCGATGGTGTTAGCATGAGCAAAGCGATTATTTCCGTTTGTGATGTTTAGCGTTGTGGATGCACCTGCTGATGTGGCACCTACAAATGTCCACTGCTCGGCTGATGTAGATGGATGGAAAGTAGCCGTTTGCAACTCTTGGTTTTGCATGTTTGCGGGATTCACTATGGATTGGAAGGCGTTTCCTGCTTTTACAAGTTTAAACTCAGCCCCAACGAAGTCTCCAACAGTCAGCGAAACATTTTTTGGTGTTGTTACCAATACAGAATTTGCACCTGCTATTGAATCCAACTTGCCTAAATAGTACACTTCAAGCGGAGTGTCTGTGCCAATTTCAGCAATGTAGGTTAAATCGCCTTGTTCAGCGATGCTGTTATTATTGCTGTCCCTTGAGTATGGAACATCGGGAAAAAGTGAAGCATCATCAAGAATGATGTTGAATTGAAAGCCATCGGTTGCATTACCACTTATTTCTTGTACTTGCATGATGGTTGATTTTGCTCGTTTTGATATGGTGCGAGGTGCGTGTGGGTTGGCCAATGGGCCAGCCTTGAACTCCACGGCTGAAACATACTGGCGCAGGCCGTAATCAAGGTTCCCACCTTGCGTTTTCATGTTTGCCGCATCGTAATAAAATGGTGAGCGGCCTTCCAAATCCGACGATGGTAACTCAGCATCGGAGTCAATCGGCATGAGCGTTTCATTTCGGAAGCCGCCACCTGTATGGATTTTTGCCCCAACAATGGCGTTTTGGAAGAATGTCTCGGAATACCCATCAAAATAACCTCCTGTAGCATTGATTGGAATTGACAAAAACCCATCCAACGCTGGATTATTGTCATACACAGCCCATTCTCCGCTGGTGAGAAATACCCTGCGTAGGCGGTTAATCCCCTTGAGATTACCCACATCATCAGCCGCTACAATTGTAGGCGTAGCATCGGAAGAGTTTGTGGCATCGGGGAACATGTTTGGATGAGATACAAAAATGTGGAAGTGGTTGGTGTAAGTCGTGCCTCCTGTGCCTGTGCCTGTGCTTGTGTGTTTGTGGCTTGCAGTAGCATCTTCAATACGAAGAATGGTAGCCGACTCAATGTAATTTTGATTATTGATAGTGTACGAATACGCTGATTTTGCGCTCTTATCCGCTGTGGCAACATCGTTTGCTCTTCTACCCACTGGTGTTGGGTTCCATGTGTGAGCGGTGTAGGTAGCATCTACATGCACTTTCATGCTGTTATCGGGGCCGGGGAAAATACCAAGGTCGGTGTGGTCAAAGAATTGCTGAGGAAATATCGGTATCTCAACCATGGCACGGGTACTGGCATATTGAGTGCCCAACTGATAGTCGTGCGTTACATCGTCAAGCGATTGGAACAAGCGGTCATTGACGGTGCTACCGTCCTGTGTCAATGAGTCGTTGTCAAAGTCTCCATCGTTGAAGATGTAAACCGAGGTCAAATAAGTGCCTGCTGAGCCTTGACTGATGATACCTGTGGCGTTACACCACTCGTGGAAAGTCGCATACGCCGTACCTGCACCATCCAAAAATGTTCTACTGGCCACTGCATTGCTTTCACTGAAATAGAATCCTGCGCCCGTTTTTTCTGTGTATGCCGCACTTGCACCGTCTTCAAGGAATATGCGCCCTACCTGTGGGAAACAAATAGTTCCCCATGATTTAAGGTCGGGGGAGTCGTTGTTGAGCGGTGTGACGCTCATGCTAAAGGCACCAGTGGTGGTGACTATTCGTGCCTGTGTAGCGCAACTGCGACGAGTAGAACCCGGAAGTCGCATCAGCGGGCTTGGGTCAAAGGTAGGCTTGGTGTTCACACCGCCCTGCCCCGGCCCACCAAGCGTGACCGTGACCACGGGTGCGTTGGGTTCAATCTCCTTTACCACATGCGAGTCGGGCGAGCCACTACCAACAGCAGAGACATTCTCATTCACGAAGGAGTCAGCGATGCCCGAAGCAGTGATAACCACCGTGGTCATGTTGGTTTCGGGGCTTTCTTGCTTGGATACTCCACGCACACGACAGCGGCTCATGAGGAACATGATGCTGGCGATGTTGGGTGAATCACCTGCGCCAAGGGAACGCACCAGCGACAATTGATTTACTCGTGATTTAACAGACGGCTGAACGAAAATCTTCGCCATGATGCCCGCTTCATCAGTAATCAAAACATTGTCAATGATGTTAAACATCTCAAAGACACGACTTGAATGTGTGGTGGGGCCGAGGTCAAACACACCTGTGCCCGACTTGTCGGTGGTGGGCTGGCGTGTGCGTTTGCCTGCGCCTTCGTCGGTGATGGTGTCGCTTTGACTGGACGACATCGCTTCAATGGCAAGACGGTGGTACACGGATTCGTGCGTGCCTCCGTTGTGGGAACGAGCGACGGCCTTTGGTGGGCCTGCTGGTTCAGCATTGACATCGTTTGGTGGTGTGTACAATGCAGGTGTACGGCTAAGGTCAAGTTCAGTGTCGCTGTCCTGCCCGCCCGTGTTGTCACCAATCAGCGTGTGTGACTCCTGCATGAGTGAACCGTAGCCACTGATGGCGTTTGACAGGTAAATCACACCACCGGGCGAATAGAGTGTGGTGTTGGCAAGGTCGGAGGTGATGACATCCAACACCCGTGTTGTGCCAGTGAGAATGTGAGAACCTGCTGGTACGGTCTTGGTGACCATGAGCATGGGGGTGGATTGTCCCATGCTTGCTCCTGTGAGGTCTATGGCGTTGTAATGCACCTCAACATACGGGGCAAGGTCATGCGAAGTCCTCAAGGCAGGGACATGCAGAAGGGCCACACGGCTTTCGCTTTCGGGTGTAAGGTGGAAGAGGCGGTTGTTCTCGTCAATGTCGCCTGCTTCGGGCACCGGGCCTTTGAGCATAAACGGAGCATACTTGAAGCCGCTACCGCCAATGGCGATGAGTTCCTTCTTGCTGGCAGGCATACCGTTGTTGACGATGGTAGCAACGCTGGACGAGTTCTCAATGCGAGCGATGGGTGCTTCCAGTGTTTCGCTGTAGAAGTCAAGAAGTGAGTTCATTGGGAACATCTCGTCAATGTCACGAGTGTTGGAGTCATACGCCATCTGCACGATGTCAGCGGAGCCGTCAGCCTGCTGGTCAATGATGAGTTCACTGGGCTTGGGATAGCGGCGCATGTACTCGTGGCCGATGATGTGCGAGAAAGTGTGCCGCCCACTGTGTCCTACTTGGAACAGGGTGTCAAGAGTGGCTGGCCATGTCACGGCGTAAGGGTTGTTGGTGGTGTCAGTGGCCATCTGCGAAGAGTACACCAGCCCGTGATTACTGGCATTACCTTCGTCAAGCACCATCTGTCCCGTCTTGTCAAAGATTTGAGTGCCGTAGTGCGGAGGTTGGTATGGCTTACCCGTGCCGTTGTCAATGAGCAGGTCGGCCCCGATGACCACGAAATAATTGTCCACATTGGCTGTACGGCTGTGCAAAGCACCTCGCAGACCACTTGTACCGTTGATGAAATCTACATGAATGCTGTTGAATGTCACAACACCCGTGTTTCCATTGATGCTTTCCAGTCGTACCCTTTCGGGTGGGGATTGGTTGGGCTTCTGCGTGTTGCGATTGATGGCACCGGGGTTGATGAGTAGGTTGTAAGGTGTGTGCGCTACGCTTAGGGTAGCGGCTGTGCCACTGTTAGTGTAGTAGTCCACGACCTTGTAGTTGCCCATGCTATACGGTGTGCTTGTGAATGTGGTTGTTGGTGAAGTAGCGTCGTATGCCTTGCCGGTCAAGCGAGCGATAAGCGTCTGTGCATCAGCCGCCGTCATGGTTAGCGTTTTTGTTGTTCCATCGCTGGCCGCTGTAAATGCAGAAAACTCGTAAGTTCCCTCTACGATGTCTATTGGCTCTTCAAATCGGAAGAGTGCCGAAGTTGTATTACCCTTGATGGCCATAGATGGTTGAAGCATATTCTCATCAAATTCGTTTGAGAAGTGAATGGCTTCAATTGCACCACGGAACTCACCACCTTTACCACCGAGGTACACATGCTCAGTAGAGCGTGCAAGGCGTGTTTCGGGCGGAATGTCTTGTTGAGACACAATTTCACCGTTGACAGCCAAGAACACACGGTTCTTTTGAATACCAGCCACGACATGATATAGCGGTCGGTTGTTGAAGTTGAGGTTGGTGGCATCACCGTAGTTGCTCTTGTCGTAGCGATTGTACGAGTCGTGGATGCCGCCGTGTTCTTGCTGTGGGTACACGATACCGTCCCATCGTGTACTGGCATCGTAGGCAGTAGCCAAGCGGAAATACGATGGGCCAGCGATAGATTCAACATTAACGCTGAACACAGCGGGGCCGGGAGTATCCACGGTACCCATTTCAAGTGTAAACTGCCCCTCTCGGTGAGCAATCACACCGCCACAGTCGGGTACAACCCATGCCTCAATTACGAAGTCTCCCGCCGCCTTATCGTTGATTGTGGCAGAATCTCCAACTCCTTGCAGTGTCTTGGTCATGACCTTAGTACCACTACTGTCCTTTACACCCGTCTTGGTGAAGCGTCCTTGAGGGATAATCACTGAATCGCTCACGCCATCAAAGAAGAAGGCGTGACTACTGCGACCGATTGCAACCATCCATTCACCTCAAAATATCCAATCAATCGGTGCAAAGTTGATGGTGTAAGAATAAATCGGCTCACCACCAAGTTGAACGAATGTAGCGTTGGCTACAGTACCTTTGATTGCTGTGTATTCATCCCCTGTACCAGTGTATTCCGAACCTGCAACTACAGCGTTATCTGCTGTTTTATCATCTGTTTTCATAAAACCACCAGTTGGCATATAAAACAAAGATTCGTTGCTATTAACATTTGAAGAAAATGGGATTTGAATTGCGATGATATAATCACCGTATTTACTGTTTTGTAAAGCCAAAGCCGCCGCTAATCCAGCACCGCCACCTTGCACTGCTAACGCTCCACCGCTTGCGGCACCTGCTAACAATGCACCGCCGCCCACTAAAGCCGCTCCTCCTACAAAGGCTCCTCCTCCACCGTTGTTGCTGTTGTTAAGCACAGCATACAATTCAGCCACTTTGTCGCCAGCACTTTTGTTGGTGGTAGATGATGAATCACGACCTCCCGAATACTGAGTGTGATATGGTTTGAAAACATCCACCCCTGCATCATAATTTGGAAATGAAATGGTTTCATTATTTCCTGCTTTTCCTTTGTTTACATTTGTCAAAGTCACCGCAGTGTTAGTAGCACCGCTAATTGGTGAGTTAATTCGGGTTGCTGTTAATTCAAATGTACTACTGTATGTAGTCACGAGGGCAACAAGGCTGGCCGCAATATCCGATGCGCTTCTTGCAGAAGTATTGTTGTGAACGGCAATGTAATACCTCCCCGAAGAAAGTCCTTCGGTGGTACCGGAAGAAGTTTTTACCAAATAAACCTCATAAGAATTGTTGATTTTGATGGCATAATCGGCATCTGCTATAGCACCATTTCCATGACCACTTACCAAAGCGTCTATTTTTGTAGGCCAGTCCACTGTTGTTGAATTAAAAGCCTGTGAAAAATCAATTGTAGCACTTGCTTCTTGTTGGGAACTCGTATTTACCAATTGGTCATCAGTCATCACTCCCTCAATGGTGATGAGGGATTTGGGGAGGTTGAGGTCAAAGGCAAAGCGAGAGCCACCAGCAAAGGGCATAGGAAGGGGTGTAACGCCCCTGTCCACATTCATGGTCATCGTGGTAGCCATCAACTCAATGATGCCGCCATCGTTGCGTACAAGACGAATTGGCGTGCCCATCAGTACCGCCCCCTCATGGTGGTGCCGCCGATGTTGCGGGCCATCTCTTGTTGAATCATGTTACCAATTTCACGAGCAAGTGTGCGTTTGTCCGTGCGGTCGGTAATGCCGCTGGCGTTGACGGTGACATTGACCGTTCCACCACCCATGCCTACACCACCGGGGTTGTTACGCTGTGAAAGCGGGACAACGGCTTCCGGGCCGTCTTCACCAATCATAGCGAGTGTGGGCTTGTTCACGATACCACCCTTAGCAAGTTCGGGTATTTTCCAATCGGAAAGGTCAAAACTGTATTTTTCACCACCGATTAAAGGCACCCAATCGGGAATATCAATACTGAAATTAACAGCACTAAACGCCGCATTGATACCGGAAATCAACAAGTTGAAAGGTGCTTTAACGATGTCTCCAAGAGTCAAACCTTCAAACAATTCAGTGATTCCCTTCCCTACATCTGCAAAGGTGCCGAGTGGGTCATCAACCAATTTCTTGATAAAGTCCCACGCATCACCAACAAGGTCAATACCGAAGTCAATGTAGTCTCCAATGGAGATACCAAATACCCCTTGGAACAGGTCAGCGATGAACTTGAATGGCTGAGGCAACGCCCCAATAGCCAAATCCAATCGGTCGCCAATGCTGAATCCAGCAAACGGCCCATCTCCCGTCAAGAAGTCAATGGTGGTGAGAAGCCAGTCGGGGAGGTTAAAGGCGAAGTCAAGCCTGTCGGACAGGGAGAAGCCTGCAAACGCACCGTTTCCAAGAATGAAATCAACGGAGGTTTGCAACCAGTCGGGAAGTTCAAAAGAGAACATAGCACCCCAGTCGGGGCTTTCAAAAGTGAACAAATCAATCCAGTATTGTGCCGTTAAAAAGTCGGGCAATTCGGGTAACATGTCCCATATCGCACCAGCCCATCCATTGACAGTTTCACCTATACTCTCAAACAACCCTGTCCAAAATTCAAGTGTAAACACTGCTGGTAATTCTTGTAGCAAGTCCCACAGTGTGCCAAGAACACCAAGCGCAGTTTCTCCTATACTTGTAAAAACCGCACCAACCATCTCTTTGAGTGCATCCCATTTTTCTCCTACACTATCAACTGCATCACGAATGGGTTGAATGACGGTATCGTTGAACCAAGACGCTAAGCCTTTGAGAGCATCCATCGCCATCGTTCCAGCCGCTTTAAAGCCGGGGCCAATTTGTGACACCATGCTGGACATGGACGAAATCATGGAAATTAGCGACATTCTTTCACTCCCAGTCTAAAAACGAATAATCCAATGGTACGACTTCCCTATCTCCGGCTTTGGCCTGTTGCTTCTTACGCTCAATCTCCTTATTGTTCTCTTCGGTTGATACCATAGCCCAAACAAGCGATTGCTTGAACAAGTGAGGGGGCATTGAGTAAACTTCCATCAGTGAAATACCAAAGTGTTTTGCGATGATGTAAGCCCACAGTTCAATCTGTGTGCTTATGTCCTCCACCGAATTGTACTTGTCTTTCTTGAGGAAACTCTCTACCCTCACTCGGTCGGCTTGGTAAACCCCCCTTGCAGTGCCTCCGCCAACTCCTGTGGCTGTGGGAGCACCTTGCAGACCTGTTCTCCGACATGTCCTTTGAGGGAAAGTAATTCATCAGTGGTTAAACTGGGGTTGGTCTTGGTAATCCAATTGGAGAAGGCAAATGTCCAGTAGCCTGCCAAGTCAAGTGTCACATCGCCCTTTTCAACACGAAGCATGTGTTGTGCGGCGGCTTGTATGTCAAGGAAGGATATGTCTCGTATCCATACCTCAATGACCTGTGATTCATCGTCGGGGTCAATCCCAATCACATGCTTGGTCGTATCGTCATTCTTCAATAACAGGCTCTTGTTTGTCACTACTGTCTTTTTCATTTGTTTCCTCTCCATTGGATGCGGCTACCTCATCGGTAGGGGCTTCCGAATCGCCTTCAAGGGCCGCTTCTTCAGCAGGGCTTTCGGGGTCTTCTTCGGGAATAACGCCTCCGTCATTCTGCTTAAGGCGCAGGATGATTTCGGCCTTCGTACCGTACACAGGTAGGCCACGCTCTTTGCAAAGCGCACGCAGTTCTGCGACGGTCAATGAATCGTATTCTTGGATGTCAGTAGGGAAAGGGTTCACGACATCCTCTTCCACCAGCGGTGCTGGCTCGTTAGCAGGAGCAGGGGAAGATTTCTCAATCACCCATCGTTCAATGGAATGCCTATCCATGAGGTCAATCATTTCTTCGCTAAACTCCACTCCATTGTTTTCACACAACCAGCGGGCATAACCGAGCGCACCCATTCGTCGGTATTGTTGAAATGATGTTTTCATGTTAATCCCTCAGTATTTAACGATGGTATCTCGTGAAATTACCTTGATGGTCTTTGGCATGATTTTAAGTTGCGATTTGACCATACCTTTGTCTTCGGGGATTTGCAGTGGTGCCTCAATGATGTAGTAGTCATCAATGATAAGCATCATACGCTCAGTGGTTCCCGAAGTGGTTGTCTTTTCAAAATTGATGCGTATTTGGTTGGTAGTAGTTCCGTCTTCACTTGAACTGAACTCAGTAGTGGAACGCATTTTGTGGTAAAAGAGCGGGTCATCCACACCAATTTCCATGGTCATCTCGTAGGAAGTCTGCCCTTCAACCATAAGAGAGGTGTTGCGAGAGCCACCAAATGGAACTTGACTTGTAGCACTGGTTTGACTGTTTTCACCGTTGATAACATGGAATGCCTGCATACCTGTTTGGCCAGTGAGGGAGAAATTAAGCACCTGTGCGACTTGCACACCAGCCATGTTGATTGTACCGTTGTAAAACATGAATGGTTTTTGGGTCTTTGGCCCAATACCGCTTTGAAACCTTTTGATGTCCGTGTTAGCGGTATCATTGAACATACGATGGGAAGCATACCTTGAGGTGCTACCTTCCAAACGGGCAGTGTCCGTATAGCACAAAGCGGCGTTGAAGTTCACAGCCAAGCGAAGAGCGGCATCGTTGTCGGTCGTGAGGGTAAAGTCGGTGACCTTACATCCACGGAACACACGAGTCAACTCTTTGGAGTCTGTTGCAGTACCATCTACTGCTCCATCGTCTGTATCAACATCACGACGGCGTTGCGACACCTCAAGAGCAAAGGAGGGTTGGTGAGTATGTGTGAAAAGTAAGTGTGTTTGTGCATCTGCAATAACACCAGTGGATGAGACTGTGGGCGGGTTTGTATTGGGAGCATCATTAAAGTCAATGAATTGTACAGCCATGTTATCCCCGTGAGGGAAAAGAAGGGGTTCATCCAAGTAAACTTTGGTGCCATCCATACCGATGACACGACGGACTTCACTACGCAATGCGGTGTCAAAACGAGTGTCCGTAAATGACCCATCCCATTGTAAAGCGGCATCCGATATATCTGCCTCGTGTGTTGTGGTCACAGGGACATAAGTTGTGTCCACAATGAGTACATAATGGTTAGCGGCCAAATTACCATGGTCGTCAGTGAGAGTGATAAACGACTGTCCTGCTTTTGTTGCACCGTCAAGCGTCGTGAAGTGATTTGCTTCGGGGTTTGCCACTGGGTGAGCCAATTCACCACCAAGGCAGTATTTGAGCCAACGAGCAGAGTGCATTGCTACTTCAAAAGAGCCACCTTCCGTAATCAGTTTACCGGGCACTTGCACGCTGGTGTCTCGTCCAAGACCAACAACATGGAACCGCTTCAAATCTACCTTGGTTTCGGGAACGGTAAGAGCGTTAGCGATACCAAGAAACTGGTCAGTCAATACTGATTCTTCCGCTACTCCACCCGTTTTAGACTCATTCATAGTTGTGTCAAATGGTGGAGTTTTGTAAGGTAGAATGTGAAGGTCAATAGCGGCGGCACTAAGAGTTGCACCTCCTGTTTTCATTGCTGGTGAAATTTTGAGAGTTCGCCCATCGTTCTCCACGATAGTAAAAACACCAGCAGTGTCGTTTGCATCAATAGTTGAGCCAGTATCAGTCCACTTGACTTGAGAACCCACAAGCATGTTTTTTGGGTAACGAAGTGCATTACTTAAGAAAGTCAATGTAGCACCCGAAACAGCACCACCTGTTGTGGAAGCGGATAATTCAAATTCTGTAGCCGAGGTTATGCTGGCTACCGTAGAAGAGGCTGGAATACCAGCACCACTTGATGTGACTGTCATCCCTACTCGGATTTGGGTACTGGCATCGGAAGCGTGTGTGATAGTTGGGTCATCGTTGTAAGCACCGCTTCCAAGAGTAAAAGAAGGTTTGAAGAGTACGGCGTTAGATTGTGCGGAAAATGTGATGGTGGTAAAATCGTTGCCTGCAACTGTGGCAATGGTCATGTTTGCATCGGTATTTGCGTTAATTGAAACACCTACTTCGGGAGCGAAAGAAACCTCCGCCAAATCGCCCTTGTACACTGTTGATGGCATTCTTGTTCACCTATGGTATCAGTTCCGCTAAAATTACGACTTCAATTTGGAATGTCATACGGAAAAGGAATTTGCTTCGGTCGCTTAAATCGGTGCGGGTTTTGAACACGAGTCGGTCAAAGTTTGTACCGTCGCCTTTCCTCTTGGTATGTATCACCCTCCGAATTTCATTCTCAAGAGCCTGTAAATGCTTACGCCCCTTAACTGTACGGACATCAACCGTGATATTTATGCGTGTCGTTACAAAGTCGTAAAACAGTTCGGGTGCTTCTTCGTTGTGGGCTGTTTCATACAGCAGGACATAATCGTGTTTGTCCAAGTCAAGACGCTTTCCTTTCTCGGCTGATGTATCAGCGATGTCAAGCACGACAGGGCGGTAGTTGCTGGTGTTTCCACGGTTCCAATCGGACTGAAAGAGGTTGATGAGAGCGTCCAGCCCTTCTGTCCATGTGGCTACCATCACAGCCCCTCCTTCTCAATGATTTTCTTAAAGTCAATAGGGATGATAAAACCGTTGTCATGACGCATGTTGTACCGCTCAAGGTCGGGGTTTTGGCGTAGCATGGCCTTGTCCGTAGCGTCTTGAATGAGTTTGTGTTCTATCTCACTGGCTGGCTCTCCGGTCTTGTTGTTGATAGCCACACCGTCTTGCATGGCGAAGCCCTTAGCACCAGCCTCAATGCGCTCCATTTGCTCACGAAAAGCGGCAGGTTGAGTTGTGAATTGCTCACGAAACTGCGCCTGCATTTGCTTGTCTTTCTTGAATATCTCTTCAATCATACGCTGATGAATTGTTTCACCCTGCTTGTTGAAGTCACGCTGATTCACTCAAACACCACCATCTCAATGTACTTTGGTAGTGTTCGCTCAATCTCGGCTTGGTACAGTTGTACCTTGCTGGCGAGGTCAATGTTCTGTGTGCCTTCGGGAATCAGCACGCTACGGTCGTCAGCCATCAGCAATTCAATGGCCACCATCTTCGTACAGATGTCCTCAATGGCTTTCTCCACATACCGCTCACCGTAGATGTAGGCTACCTTGATGGCGTTCCACTCAAAGAACGGATAGGAGTTGTTGAAGTAAACGATACCCATTTCATGGTCAATCCACCAGTCTCGCAAACGACCTACATCGCCGCTACCACTGCCACCTTGCAAATCCACAAGGAAGGATTTCTGTGTAATCGTACCAGTGATTGCACCCAAACTACCAGTGACAGCCACGCATCCTGTAAAAGAGGTAGCCGTTTTTCCTGTGTACCGGAATACATCACCACTTGCATCTATGGCTACACCAGCGTTCACAAAACCTGTGGTGGAGACTACATTGATGGTGGTACTATCAAGGCTTGAGAATGTCGTGCTGTTGTTTTGTACTTGGTCAAGTTCAATGTCGCTTGATGTGGTGACAATGCTACACACCTCACCAGCCTTGACAGGACGCATGGAAGTGACTTTCACCACTCCCGTACCATAGTCGCTGTTGGCTGATGCCAAGAACTCGTTGTGAACCGCTACGGCGTTTGTGCTACCCTCCAAGGTAAATGTGGTGGTTGCATCAGTTGGAGTAAAGAGAAAGTTCACAGCCGTCTTGTCCACCCTGTCCTCTTTGTTGATGAGGTCAGCGAGGTTTTGGGCTACGGTGGTAGCGTCAAAATCGTCACGCCACTGGCCCGTGCCTGTGCCTTGAGCGAGTGTTGCTACACTGCCGTTGCCGGGTGATAGGTAGATGGCGGCTGATGAAAGGCTTGACACATCGTTGAACTTGATGCGTGCCTCAGCCCCGCAAATCTCACGGTAGTCATCACCTTGCCACAATTCTATGCGTAGCATTTGCTGGACATTGCGGAATAGAAGGGGACTGGTACCGACATAATCCGTATAATAACGGCGGCGATATGGCTTGTAAGTGTCAAAGTTGATGTATTCAGCCGACACCAAATACGGTCGCCATGCGTTGCGTGTCATGTTGTCAATACGGTCTTGCATTTTAAGAATAACATGCTCCACTTTTGCCTTGGTCACGCCACGAACACGCCCGTTGGTGAACGAGGCTTTGTTCTGCACATACCCGTTGTCAGCCACTTGATAGTCCGATGCTGTCAGCGTTGCTCCACTAAAGGTGATTTTGACATGTCCAGCCTTGCTACTCGTGCCTTTACCGATGGCAGTGATGGTCAACTCCTCTTCACCCAGTGGGTCAGCATCACTGTACACACGGATTTTGTCGCCTACGCTAAAGCCTACTTGACGGTACTCGTTGCCTGTGACATATACTGCGTCCGTGTCAGCGTCAGCACTCATGAGGATAGCGTCTTGTGGGCCGATGTCCAGTAGGTCAGCGACTTGTTGAGCGGTGCAGTACACAACAGCAGTGGGGTCAAGAGGCCGGGTTTCCGGCTCACCGGGACTGAACACTACTGGCACTCATATTCCTCCCTCAAGACTTCATAGCACAATCGGTACACATACCCATTTCATGAATGAATAACAAATCGTCTTCATCTTCCCGATAAATACCTTTGCGGCATCTTGGACAATGTGTATAGTATTCTTGCCCCTGCCAATCATACGGGTCATTTTTCAACACACTCCAAGCATCACGAATAGCGACATCACGAGAAGTCATGATACGACGGAGGTGTTCAGCCTCAGCATCGGGGTTGAACTCTTCTTCGGGCGATTTACCTGCTTGCCATCGTTGCACTTTTGGGTCGCCATCATCCACTTTAGGGTCATCCGGTATATCATCACGGAGTTTACCTTGCTCATCAAAAATGTCGGGTATTTCGGGCTTTTCCGGGGCAAACTCTTGGTCAACAGCGGCTTGCTCGCCCTCAACATCGGGTTCACTCAACGACTCTTCCAAGGTTTGACCCTCAAAGGGCACACGCTCGCCCATGAACTTGAGTCCATGCTCGTCGGGATTGGCTACAGCCTCACGCATGAGAGCGTCACGAGCCTGTGTGAATTGTTCACCACCGGCCTCTCCGCCAGCACCACGAAGAGCGGCTGATGCTGTTTTGTTTGCCCACTGTTGCAGGCGCATCTCTTGTCCGTCTTCAGTCAACACCTTTTGTCGGTGCGGTCGCATTGCTTTGATAAGTACCTTCATGTTCACAGCCTCTTCTTTTCATCACGGTGCGCTAAGTTGTATTCCATTGGTTTACCGCAAGTAGCACATGTGGCTCTCCATAAGAAATGAAGAAATCCACAATGTACACAGCGTGTACCCGAACCAATGTTAAGGATGTCTCCTATTTCTTGATTACGGTTGCGCTGAGATTGAGTCACACCTGCAAGTGGGTGGTCTGTGTTGGATACGACCTCACTACCGTATTGATAGTCGGCTTTGCGACCTTGCTTACCAGCACGGTTAATGTCGCTCAAGTCTATGTTTCGGACATCAAACCCCATGCTAACCCCTCAACATCATGCGAGTTGATAGGTCACCATGACGAAAAAATTGCCTAAAACAGGGAAGACCTCAGTATCAATCACCGAACTGGTGCTATTCGCATCAGCAATCGCTTGGATGTCTGCTTGAATAGCCGCTTGAAGGGTACCTGTGGCACTGAACTCCTTTGGGGAGAACGGGCCAAAGACCTTCACGCCAATCTTAGTCAGTGCCGCCACGAGGAATCACCTCATCTCTTTCCAAGAATCCACCAGCGTCCATCGGATGTTGATGTAGTAGCGGTTGCGCTCACTTTACCAACTTCAAACAACACCAAGTTGTTGGTTTCATCAACAGAAACATCAACACCAACCGATTTAAGAGTGATTGATGGCTTGTGGCCACCAAGAACTGCTATTTCAGTGTCATCCAAAAGCGGTTGCTCAGTGCCCCCACCAACGGTAATGCTCGTATCGCTACCGATTGCGGTTAGAACACCAATTTTAAAACCTGTATCAGCAGCGTAAAGCGTCTGTCCGACTGTAAGTGCCGCTCGTGCGGCAACAGTATCTACAGTCATTGCGCCTGTTTCTCCGGGGTTGTACCCCGGCCCGTTGTTAATGAGAACACCAGTTCCAGTCACACTGGTCAAATGTCCACCTGCCGCAAAGACTTCGGTGAGTTGGTCAGTAAAATCGTACTGCGTACCACCATCAGTAAATGTGCCTGTAATCAACACCATGTCGCCAAGAACATGGAGCCTTGAGTCGTCTGTATTTCCGTATGCCATATTTTTTCACCTCATTCTGTGGGATTCAAATGCCCTTCTACAAGAGCGAGAGCGGCGGTTTTCGTAAGATACCCGCTACCCTTGCTAACTCCGTTGTCGGTCAACCACTTAAGGATGTCCTTTCGTGACCAACCTTCATCGGGGATGCCGTCATCGCCACCATCAACGGTGACTCCTTCATCTCCTTCAATGGAGAAATGTTTAGCGGGTAGCGTATGTCGCCATTCGTTTAACCACTCTTGCGTGACCTCTACTGTATCACCACGAATCCAAGAGGTAGGCGTATCACGCCTACGCCTCTCAAAGAAGGGGCCAGTGTAAGTCACATTGGGCATTCAATCACACTCAGTTAAGCATCATTACGGTTACCGTTCCAGCACCGCCAGCCTCGCCGTGAAGGACGATTGCTGGAAGGAGCGCACCAGTCTTTGCGGCAGGTGCGGCACCAGTGTTGGTGAAAGTTGCAGATAGAGTCTTGTCGGCCACTGCGAAAGTAGTACCGAGCACACCGATAATCTTTGATGCACCTGCGGTAATAACCAGCACTTGCTCATTGGCATCCGCCAAGGTAAAACCAATGGTCACCATTCGCATACTGCCCACTGCGTTCCCGTCAGTGTTTTGAGCGGTGAAACCAGTAAGGGTGCCGGGGTATGAACCACCAGCGTTACCGTCCAACCAACCCGTTTCATCAACAGGGGTACCAGTTCGCATATCCAAGTCCAAAAGAACTGATACAGTTCCAGTGGAGAAATCACCATCGTCAAATGAAATCGTCAAGCCTTTTTGTGTCTTCGTTTCTGTCGTCATAATTTACACATCCATGTTTTTTTGTTTTCAACCCTCACTTGAGGTCACGGATTGAGCCGTGTCCACCGAAGAAAGTCGTCCATAGTTCTCCCATGGTGCGGTACATTCCTTCTTGTCCGAGGCGGTTGATAGCGAATGGGTCGCCAGTTTCAATACCGCTCTCAAAGTATTGGGTTGGAATTGCAGTGCTGAAGTACAAGTAATCCGTGTCAAGGAAGTACATACGGCTCAAAGTGTCCGTTTGAATGTCCTTGGATGGGATGATTGGGACACCGTTGTAGGTGGCCACAATGAAACCTGCTTCAATACCGGGAACACCTTTCACACCGTTGTAGGTAGGGGTGACACGCTTCTCTTCCATAAACCGCTGTTGGCTTTGGAGGAGTTGTTGTAGGCGCATCAAGGTGTCGTATCCAGTAAGAATAACCTTGGGGTTTCCACCACGAGTCCAAATCTTTTGGAACAGGTCATCCAACTGGTCAAGGGACAAGTTGCGGTCAGTACCACTGTTTTCATTGTGCTCAGCGAGCGACCACGAGTTTGCACTGCGGTCAATGGAGTACATGTCTTCAGTTGAACCTGCGGAAGCACCAACGGTCACACGGTCAAGGGATTCAAAGTCGTTCCCTGCAACGGTGGCTTTGTCGGTCGTAAGCATCTTGTTCACATGCTCAGCGTGGTGCTTACCCATTTCTTCCTTGAGAATTGCACGAATGTCGCCCAATCCATCGTCCTTGTCGGACAGGAACATTGCGGTTTCGCTCATGTCAAAGGTGTGAACCACAGTCTTTGGCTTGGCGGCAATGTGCTGGAAGGTTGGTTTGGTGGTGTCGGGGAGCGTAGCGTTTTCTGCAACACCGCCGCCAACCGTGAAGGAAGGACGCTCGGTGATGACTCGCCAACCACTGCGTTCCCAAGGTCGCTTGGGAAGGATGGAGAAGGCGTTGAACTCTTGGTTCAACTGGCTCCAAACCTTGCGTCCATAGATGGCTTGGTAAGTACCAGCCGTGGTGGACAGCATTGGAGCGTCAGCCTTGAGCAACTCGCTACCGGAGTAGGAGTATCCCATTGCGTTGCCTGCGCCGTAGTAGTATCGTTCCATGTCAGTAATGTTTCGGATGTAGTCTCTTGCCATATCATTTCACCTCATTTATTTGTGTGTTCATTCCCCTCGCAGGGTGCGATGTGCAAGGGCGTGAACTTCGTCCCACCCCATGTTCGCCATGTCTTGCGTTGAGGGAATGTCAATGGATGCAACCGACTTTTGAATGGTCGTGCCTGCTCCTGCACCGATGTTGTCAATGCGCTCGGAAAGAGCCTCAATGGACTTCACGATTTCCGTAAGTGGTGCTCGTGCGTCAAAGGCGGCTTTATCAGCCTCGGATTTAGCAACTTCCATCTCGTTGTTGAAGCGAGCGGCAAAGTTGCCTTCAAGGTTGTTTCGGAAGTCTTGTTCCAAAGCGGCGGCTTTGTAAACTTCGTAAGCGGCTTCAAGGTCTGCATCACTCACATTTTCGGAGTTGAGGTAGCCCTTGGACAATGAGGCTGGCCCCATTGCTCCGGCAGGAGTTTTACCACCGGAAGCGGTGATAGCGTTGATTGCACCAGTGGAGGGAGAACCGTTCTCCTGTCCTCGGCCACGGACTTGACCACCGAAGTAGTCAGCACCGTCAACAGCGTCGGGGTTGTCAAAGCCACCAAGTTGGGCTTTCTCAAGTTGGTCAAAGTGGAGGCGAGCACCATCAGTGTCAACGCCAGCCGACTTGAGGGTGTTTTCCATCCAAGAAAGGTATTCGGAGGAAATAACATCGGAGTATTCTCCTTTGTCCATGTACATCTTGTCATCGTCTTTCTTTTCGTCTTTCATTTCGTCACCTTCTTCTTTTTCGGGCTTTTTTTCTTCATCACTACCCTTACCCTTCATGTGTTCACGGAGTTGAGGAGGTAGTTCTCCCTTTTCCATGGCATCCAGTCGGCTTTCAAGTCGTGACATAATTTCTGTCAAATCACTGTTTTCGTTTGTCATAGTGTTGTCCTCCTTCAAAATGCGGAACTGTGCTTCGGGGTTGATACCCTTTTCACAAATCGTCACCTCATGCAACTCCATTTTTGAAATCTCTTGGTAGTCGCCTTTTTCCATGTCGGACTTTCGCACTCGCTTGAATGCTTGCCCTCCAATAGAAAATCCACGAAGGTTGCCCTTGCGGATTTCAGCGGCTACTTCACGAGCCTTCTCTATATCGTTGCGGAGTTTAACAACAACGAACAGCCCTGTGTCATCCGTTTCGGATTTCCACATGCGTCCGTTGGAATCAATGTACGAGTCAATGACTTCGCCAACTTGAATGTTGGAGTGAGCCAACTGTACATTGCGGTACTTTTCACCCTTCATGAAGCCATCAAAGGCATCCTTTAGGGCGGAGCGAGTAATGAGGTCGCCTTGCTTATCTACAAGTTCAACTGATGCGTAGCCAGCAACAACCAAATCGTTACCACTCTTGAGGAGAGTGATACCGTCAGTAGGTCGTTGAATGCTCAGCATTGAACTTCCGACTCCCTGTTATGGTATAAGAATGGTTCGTCAAGTCCGAGACACCAACGGCTGGTCATTGTCGTAGTCTATAGAGAGTCTTTCACCCTCGTCAGTTTCTACTTGAATGTGATTCAGTCGCTCGGTTTTCTTCTCTTTCTTTTCATCAGTAATTTTTTTCTCACCGTCAAAATCCGGTAAGGTTGACTCGTGACGAAGTTGGGTTGGGCCACGGGGCGATTCCTGCGGTGTACCAACATCAATACCCAGTCCCTTTGGCCCAGTCCATGTCATGCGCTCTTTGCTGATTTTATCCAAGGCTCGTACAATAACTTCCAATGCTTTCTTTGTTTGATTGGGTTTGAGAAGGCGATTTTCATCATCTTCTTCAAGAATACCCACGCTTTGCTCTTCAGTTCGTTTATCGCTCGGCTTCTTCGGCATTACATCACTTTCAGTTTGTTTACTGAGTAATCCTTTTACCATTAGTGGAGCAACCGACGACCAAAACGGCATAAGACTTTCAGCCAGCACCACAGGGTAATCGGTCTTGGTCAAATCACCCATCGTGCTTTTTGGTGAATGCACACACCACACATCGCCTATTTCTTCCATGTTGTACACTACTGTGTCAACTCCCTTCAACACGATTTGAATCTGTGAGTCCGAGATTTCAATATCGTGAGGAATAAGAATTGGTGCGAATGCTTTGGTCATGAGGTCAAGAGATTCTGTGCTGGCCGCACCCTCTCCTTCACCCTCCCCTTCCAACTCCTTGACTTGTACATTGTACACAGGGCGGTTTTTGCGGTTTTTCTTGGAAATACCCGTGATGGATGCACGAACAATGTCGCCAACCTTGAACACCATACGCTGGTTATGAGCCGTACCCACATCCATGTAATGTTCACCATCATGCTCCACAGCCCTGTTTCCAAGCCCCTCAATCTCAAGGATAGGGCCAGCACCCAACTGATAGGTGTACGGGCCTTTGCCACGACGGTCAAGGATGATGAAGTTGAAGTCTCGGCTGTCACGGTAAACAATCCACTTTGGATGTCGTCGCTCTCCACGCATGTAGGTGGATTTGTTGTCTCGCAACAAAATGTTGTCGTGGTCGTCTTTGAGGTTCTTTACAGCGTCGGCCAGTCCCTCATCGTCTGTCATACGAGTATCGTGTGGGCCGGGTACAATCACAGGCTCTTGACTGTCAAACTGTGAGCGTAGAATTTTCAACCGCTCAAACAACTGCATTTCACCCACATTGGTATCGTCGTAATTGATAATGTCAATGATGTTCAACTCTTCTTCACCAAGAATAGCGTCCAGCGTATAGTTCTTGTCGTTCATTTTTTCAAGAGCCTCTTTCGTGGCTTTGCGTAGCCCCTTCTTACGACCGTTTTCATCATACGCCGTAATCTCGTCATCACTGCGTACAATGATAATTCGCTTCCCATCATACCACTTACTTACAACCCACGAGCCGCTGAAACCACGAAGGTGTTCAAGGTCGGCCAAATCAAAAATGCGGTGCATAGGGCGAACAGCAGGACTCCATTTCGCATCGTCGCTCTTGCTCAACAACACATCCGGGTCAAGTAGAGAGGTGATGAGTTCGGTCATCTCACTTGCCGCTACCGTAGTTGGAATCTCGCTTGCTGTTTCTGCTGTCTCCATGTTCATGCTTTGGTGAGGATTGTCGGGGTACTGAGGTGGTGGTGCATTTGCATAGACTTGTTGCGCTACTTCTTTTCCGTGAATCATAGCGGTCAAATCCTCCGGCACAGAATGATACAACCCTGTGCCTACATTTGAACCGATGTGAATTGTACCGTCGTCGCCAAACTCAGCACCAAGTGTAGGTGTTGCTTCATACCCATGGTGCCACGCACCGCTGTCAAAGTTATCCGTCAACCCTGCGTGTGCGGGCGAAGGAATACCCAGTGGATACTGAGACATGCCTGCTGTTTCAGGAATTTCCAAGTCGGGTGTGAAGACACCTTCCTCTTCTTCAAGTACACGAGGGTCAAAGTGAATAATCGTGTCAAGGTGATTCTTGGTGTCGTTTGTTTTACGGGATTTTGATTGACTACCAAAGCCCTTTGCACCGTGAATATCACCTTTGACGGCACCAATACCAGCGGCTTTCATTGAGTCTTTGAATTGCTGTGGGTTAAGTTTCATACCCATGGCTCGTGGAATACCGTGAGAAAGATGTCCACCCCATGCTTTTATGTCAGTTTGTTGTGCAAAGTGGTTAATGGCTTGATGATACCCGTTTTCTCGTGCGTGGCGATAGAACGCCTCATGGTCGTCCAACTCCTCTTCGGGCTTGTTCATCATCTCTTCGTCGGTGAAATGATTGAGGTCAAGCCCGTCAATGTTCGGGATTTTACCACTGAGAAGAATGTTCTTAATTGTAGAAACTTGTAACGGCGCACCTCTTTCACCCACCATATCAATGAGTTCTTGGGCTTTCACTTTTGCAACAGGAGTTCGTTGGATTCCAAGTTTGTCCAACAGTTTGTCAGCATTTTCATCACCCTCAACCATTATACCGTCTGTGGACAAATGATTAGCGATAGTAGCGTGGAATGGATTTTGTGCCGCAGGGTCGGTGTCTCGTACAGAAGCCTGTAATCCATAATTGGTTGAAGAAACACCGTGTACACTGTGAGGAACAGACACAATGTAGCGTTGAGCGTCACGCATCAGTTGATGGGTGTTTGCGATAAACTTCTCCGGCTCGTCGGGATTGAAAGCATCGGGGTCATGCTCAAGGTATTTTGGTAGAAGAACATCTCGTGCAACCTCAGCAATGGTTTGTCGGTGGCCACCAAACAATTGCTCCATACGAGTGGCATCAAGTTTCCACATTGTGTTTTTACTCTTCTTTTGTGTGCTTTGCTGTACCTTTTCCAATTGTTGAGTCGTATCGTTGATTTCAGCCATCAACGGTTGCAATTCTTCAATGGGTGCGCCAGTGGTTTGCTTTTCAGTCAACTCTTGATTTAATTCTTCAAGCATTGTTGTGAGTTCGGATTCTTGTTGCGAAGCGGGTAACATACCGCCGAATTGAAGCAAACGAGAAACGGCATCCTTTTCGTCAGCCGCCATTGTGGTTTTTGTTTTCTGTGTCTTTTTCTTCGCTTGCAGTTCCTCAGTCATGGTTTCCGTCATGCTTTGAAGAGAAGAAAGCAACTTCTGTTCATCAAACTCACCAAGACCTCGGCCCAACAAAGCAGTGTTTAATTCGGGATGCTTATCTGTAACGACACCGGGTGCCATCGGGAGAGTGTTTCTACCGTGCATAAGGTACTCAAGAATCTCCTTTGGGTCTTGTGTACCCAGTATTTTTGACGCTTGAGTAATGGCCGTCATAGCGTGATTCATATCGGGATTGGTCAACACTTGATTCTTCAACGCATTGAACGAAAAGCCACTACCACCGCCCCATCGCATAAAATCAATGAAGTGTTCTTTGCTCTCCCCACCACTGAATGCCTCATCTCCACGAAGGAAGTCTTGAACTTTCATCAGTGATTTTTGTGCTGGTTGATGAGGGTGATTCATACGCCCGCCAAGCGTTTCAAGGAAGTGAGCCAGTTGTGCGTTCTTGTGCATATTGCTGTCCGAAGGAGATGCGCCGTAGGATGTGAAGGCACCCACATGATAGGTGGGAATAATTGTGTGTGGATATGTCAACGGTTTGAGATGGGTGCCAAACCTGTCCTTACGCTCTTTGTCCGTCATGTGGCGAATCGTGTATTCGTAATCGGGGTTGAGTGTCGTTTTGTGTTCTGTGTAGTTGTTCTTGCCGGTTGAACCGTCCCGGTACGCTCGTTTTTTGGAATGCCCTACGGGAGAAAGCAAGTTTTGTAGCAACTCTTTTTGGTTGAAGTATGAAAAGCCCTTACCAGTAGAAACAAATTGCTGTGTGCTTGTGTTTACCTTTTTCATTTTTTCGCCAAACTCACCAATCAACTTTGTTTTTAATGGCATGAAGTGATGAGCGAGCGTTGTGTTATCGGGATTGGCATTGATGTAATTTGCACCAGCATCGCTTAGTTCTGTGAATGGCGAAAGACCGTCCTCATCAGCATGTGTGGCGTGAAGGATGTCATGGTAAGTTGCAAGCGTTATACCTGCTCCGCCCGTTTTTGCAAAGGCTGAGTCCCAAAAGCGACCGGGGCCGTAAGTGAAACCGTCACTGTGGTTTCGCCAGTAATTCGGTTTTTCCTCTGTTGGATGAGGGCCGTGTGGGGAAGTAAAAAAGGCCCGATGATTGCGAGCATCCTTGATACCAGCATGAAGTGAAGAGTTCGCCTTAGCCATGGATTCAATGTCGTCAATCAAGTCAGCGTTGACAATTGGTTCTTCCAATTTACCGTGAATTGGATGGTCGGTCATCAACTCCCGTGTCTTAGGGTCGTAGCCAGCCAAATAAAGCAAATCAGCCTTGCTCATTCGCACATCGTCAAGACTTCGCTTTCTTCCCTTTACTTTGAAGTGGCTTGCCATTGCATCTTTCATTTCGTCTTGGTCAAGTTCTCTCATTGGGTTCTTGTCCACATAAAGGCGTGGTAGAAACTTGTGATGCCCCGATATACCGTAGTTGTCTCGGATGCGTTCAAGAATAATTTCTGAGAGTGAATGACCATCAAATTCATCCATAGGCTCGTGAGCAAATCTACCCATAGCCTGTTGCAAAAACATGTTGCTTTCACCAGCAATGTAGTCGTTGTCATTGTTTTCTTGATGGTAGTGTGCATTTCGCCCCATATGTGTCATTGGACGCATAGCCCAATTCATTTCGGGAGTCATACGCATGAGGGCGTTGTATTTGAGGCGAGCAGAAGGAAACTTTTGTCCGTTAGGTAGCGAAATCAAATCATGGTCGTCAAGACCCTTTTCACCGATATGCTCCATGATGGCTGTGCGTTCTTCGGGGTCAAACCATTCAAGGCCAAGCATGTAGCCAAGGTGCCCAAGCCGTGTTGGGTGTTCTTCATACTTGTCGCTGAGCATCATGTTGCTATCGTCATCAGCCTCCCACATGGCCGCTCGGTCAGCAAAGTGTTCTTTGCGAAGTTGCTCTTTCATCTCAGCGTTGTCCATACCTTCAGCCAGTAATTCCTCTTGACGATTCTTGTTCCGCTTTAACCAACGGAAATAATCTCGCTCGTAGAGGTCATGCTGGTGATGAAGAAGTGTGCCGTTTGGACGGGTATCACCAAGAATGTTTACCTTCTTTCCTCCTTTTTGCTGAAACCCACCGACAAGAGGATGGTCTTTACCGAGAGTATCAAAGAATTGCTTTTCCATTTCCTTCTCGGCTTCACCATGCCCACCCAGTGCCCAACTTCGTAGCATCTCTACATAGGCAGGCATCCCCGACACTGCGTTGGTACGAAGAAGCGGGTGGTTGACTTCGTGAAACGGGAAGTGGTGCCGCTGGTATGGATGTGTGCCGTCCTTTGGTTGGTAGTACGGCCACATTGCATGGCCGTGCTTTTTGTTTACAGGTGATTGAAGCCCGTCTTTCCATACATGGTTGGTCGGCTCGCCATGTGAGTGTTGAAGAGCGAACAAGTAGCCCATACCTTCGGGATATTTGTAATCGGTTTCACCGACTTTTACTGCATCTTTTTCTGCTTGTTCTTTATTCTTGTAAATCATCTCAGCCGTGGCTTTGAGAGATTTGAACAACGGTTCGCTTGGAGTCGTGTCAAGTGCTTCGTAGGCAAGAATGTATTCAGCCGCCGAATAAACAAGGTCAAGACCATCATCCAGTGATTTAAGCAGTTGGTTGCTACACACAAAGAAATGGTCGTTCACGCTATCACCGCCCTATTGGAGCGGTACAAATTGTGGACAAGCGTGCAAATCCATTCCGCCATGTTGCGGCAATTGACATCCTGTGCGTTCAACGCCTCCACACAGACCACAAATAACTGGTGCACCGCTTTCACGCATTGCCGCTTTTGGGTTAGGCATCAACGCCCACCCGCCGTGTCTTCTCGCTCAGCCCCTCGTCCCTCATGAGGATTCATACGAGAGCCGAGGCGTTGAGTGTCAATGGCTTCTTTGGGCTTCTTTTTCTTGGGAGCATCCTCAGTCTCAATGGTGCGTCCGTTAGTGGTAAAGTAACCACTTTTGGTTTGTCCACCCGATTCAGCGTGGAAAGAAGGATTGACATCGGTGATTTTCTCAGCCTTGAAGCCCGGTTCGGCTTTGGCCATTTTACCATGAGACTTGTTGCATTGTGCCTTTTGCTTTTCCGAGCATTCCGAATACTTCTTACCGAAGTTCTTCATACAGTATTTATCTTTGGTAGCCATGTCAGCCTTAGCCATTTTGCCACCGCAACCCATTTTCATACATTGGCCCATTTTGTTGAGTTTACCACCTTTACACTTTGGACAATCTTCACCTTTTAGCAATTCGTCAATTCGTTGTTCAAGTTCAATGGCCTTTGTCAAATATCCGTTTTCTACTGGTCGTGGTTTCATTGTACACCCTCCTTTGCACCTAAAGCCAATTCGTGAATGTCTTCCCACGACATGGCATGAATGTCCTCATTACTCATTGTGCCTATTTCGGGTGAACTCTTGAGAAGAGCACCACCTTCAAGAGCCATATCTCCCCGGAAAGGGTCAACTTGTAAGTCATTTGTGAAAGGAGTAGAGACATTGACAAGTCCCATTTTACGAAGAAGTTGTTGTGGGTTGTTGATGAGTCTTTTGAGAGCATCATTTTCAGCCTTAAGAATTGAAAGATTGGAATCCATAGACTCCATCTTATTGATGAGAACACCAATCAATTGTTCAGCATCGGATGATTCACTCATTTAATCACCTCAAAGACGACGACCGTAGGAACCTGCGCTTCGTTTGTACTGTGGGCTGTGGCGGGAGGAAGACATAAAGCCGAGTCGCTGTCCTTCAATGGCGGGCTTAGATGCTTCTTGTGGTTGCATTTTCAACACAGGGACACCGCCAGCAAAAATATCCCGTGGGCCTTGTGGGGTCACCACATCGGATTTAGCAATCTCTTGGTGCAAATCATCAGCCAAAAAATCGCTGAGTTTTTGTACTTCACTAAGGTGTTGCTTGGCCATTTGACCATCTCCACTTTCAAGAGCAGAAATAAATGATTTCTGTGCTTGTTCCATTTTTCGGGCCATCGGGTGCATTTTCAATAAGTCCATGTTAATCCCTGCTATGTTCGCCTCATGCCTTTCGTCTTTAAGAGCATTACTGTCCACGGGGGCGACGAGCATCCAAAAGTGCATTACTCAAGTTTTGTTGCATAGATGGTGCTGGCCCTCTTTGTTGTACATTCGTAAATGGTGCACCGCTACCCATACTTCCTCGTCGTTGAGGAGTCGCTGGCCCACGGTTTCGTAATCCCACGCCTTGACCTCCGGGTTGTGGAGGTGGCATCACCTGTTGAGCGAGTTGTGGAGGCATTTGTGGGCCTCTTCCTTGCATCATAGGCATACCCGGAGGCATACCCGGAGGCATACCGGGAGGCATACCGGGAGGCATACCGGGAGGCATACCTCCTCCCATTGGTGGAGCACCACCCGGCGGAGCACCTTGTTGTGGTGGTTGAGGTTCGGGACGCTTGTAAGTGAAACGGATGTCTCGGTTGGCTGTGTCTTCAATGAGTTCGGGCATAAAGCCAAGTTGCGCCATGCGTTGTGCGACATTGAGTTCTTCCGAATCACGGCGTAGGCGTGTAATCTCATCTTCTTCTTCGTTGGGATAGAGCGTAAGTTTCCAATCATTGATGTCCATTTGTTTGAGAAGACGAGGGAACAGAACTTCTGTGTACACTTTTTGTCCAAACTCAACGGCTCGGTTTGTCACGAGAATCTGCATACCTTCATTGTTAAGACCGCCTTTTTTACCAGCATCCATCATGAAAACCGACGAAACACCGTAGAAAGCGGCAATGCGATTACGAATTTCATCACGCACTGCAATGTATTGCATTTCTTCCAGTGTGTCCATGAACTTAACCCAATTAACGCCACCACGACCTGTAGATGATTCAATGCCAACCTTGGGCACATAGTGAGGGTCACGCTCCATTTTTTCGTCCACAGCCTTCCAAAATGACTTCATGGACTCCAAGTTATCTGTGGTGACTGATACGATACCCTTTGGCATCCGTCGCTTTTGATATGCTGTGTAAATGTAATTGTCCATAGCCGTGAGTGTCATGGCTTGTCGCCACATGGTGTTGACAGGAGAGCGACCATACAGTTTAGACGCTTTGTACTTACTCACATGAAGAATTTCGCCTTCAACGAAGTATTGGGTTTTTCCGCTACCTGCCATGTTTACATAATGCACATCGTGGAGGTCAGCACCGCACACTTCACATGTATCATCCTCAGCGTGTGTTTTGATTTGGTCACGATGAATTAAACATGTTTTGTAGCGTCCACCACGCACACCTCGCTTATCAGCAACGATACGCATGAAAATAGGGTCGCCACGCATGATTTCTTTAACACGGTAAAAAGCCACTTCTTTGCTCTTAGGGTCAATAAAATACTCCTTGACTAAAATCAAGAAAGCATCATCTACGATGTTGAGGTCAGCCTCTATTTCATTGAGTACAGTAATGAACGATTGCTCCATGCTGTTCTCTTGTTTAAGGAGCCACTTGGCGTAAGTCAATTCATCTATATCGGGTTTTCTTACAGCCCCGCCGCACTCAGCACATGTTTCCACTTCACTTTGATACTCCTCATCACACACCGTACATTTGCGTGCAAATTTCTTCTCCCAGTAGTAGCCACGACGAAACATCTCTTGGCGCAACTTGGCAAGCACTGTACGAAGAATCAGCGACTCGTTGCTTACAGCATACAACGCAGGGATGGTGATACCCTGCGCCATCACAGGCTCTTGAATACCACTTGTCCACAGCGGCATGGTTGGAGTGGGAGATTCTTTGCGACGGAAAGGCGTACCCAACGCTGAAAGAAATCGTGAAATTCTACCTTGTTCTTCAGCCATCACAATCCCTCAGCGTATGTACCTATCGTGTCAGCATTTAAGCCCCACTTATCAAGAAGAGAAGCGGCTTTGTTTTTATGTTCTTTCCAATTGTTGTAGGTAACCAATTGATACAACTCAGTCTTTCGCATGGTGTCCTTCTCTTCAATGTAATTCAACACCGCTTTGGCTTGTAGTGATTTGAGTTTAAGGTGTGGAAGCACCCCTTTGAGTATTTCACGAATGTCATTCTTTGATGAGAAAATAAGGCGATGAACGGGCTTAATGGTATTTTTTGCCAACTTTTGGTCGGACACAAGGCGACCACAACCAATCATTTTTTGCAATTCTTCACAATGGCTGAAACCATTGTCGCCACTGGCTACAATCGTCACACGAGGGTCGCCACGCTCGGAGATGAAAATGCTTCCATCGGCATCAACAAAACCAGCGGTGTATGCCCACATGTCTTTGATGATGAAACCATCAGTGCCTTGTTTGACAAAAGTTTGTCGTGCGCTACCTTTGTACACATCAACCTCTTCACCATACATTTTGAGTAAAGAACTCATTTTACCGGCTGTCATGGATTTGTTAAGGGTTCCATAGCCTCTACGCACAATTTCACGACTTCCGAGAGCACCTTCCTTTTGTAAAAGGTCGGATGCGAAATGCAATGCGGCTACATCTGTCTTTTTTAACCCATCAATTTGATGCAGTGTGTTCTTCCACATCTTTTGGGCTTCTTTCTTCATGTCGTTTGCATCAACCCAGTTTTGCTGGTCGTCAGTGTTCCAATCCAACTTGTCGTTAAGGTGTTGAAGCACTGTAATTGCTTTGAGGTATTGTTGACATGATTTTTGTAAACTGATACCACGGGATTCACCAAATTTACGCAATGCTTTGAGTGAGCGGTCATCAAGTCCGATATTGCGTATGACATCCTCCATACCATCAGCCCATGAAAGAGATTTGATGGTCAAATCAACCTCCATGGCTTTTACACGGCGTATGTCTTTGATGATGCCGTCATATTCATCCCGAAACGATTTGTCGTGTCGGCGCATTTTGCGACACATGCGAATAATAGTGTTGGCATCGGTACCGTATTTACTTTCAAACCAGCCATCTCCGTTTTTTGCAAACCGTGATACTGCGTTGTCTTCTTTGATGACTGTATTTAAAGTCTTAAGGGGTACACTTTGTGGCTGAAAATGGGGATGTTGAGCAATACTTTTCAAAACAGTATTGGAAAAATCATCTGCGACACGCAACGGTACATCGTACTCGTCACCGATAAACAGACTCCCCCACATATTGACCACTGGATTGACCATTCATTTAATCCTTCTTCTTTTTGACACCGACTTTTTTCGGTTTGGCTGTGACCGCAATCACCATTACCATACCCTTCTTGCCTTTCATGTCTTTCTTTTTGTCTTTCATTGCTTTCACCACCGTTGGTTTGCCGCCAACGCCTTGCTTTTTTGCACGCTTGCGTTTGGTAGCGGCTTGTTTTTGACCTTCACTCATAGAGCCACTGGTCTTAGGAGTTTTACTTGATACTTTGACGGAGGGACGGCACTTTGGGTAGCCTTTGCTTCCCTTCTTCGCTTTAGAACGGCCACATGGAGGGTGTTTTCCGTCTTTGTTCTTACGGGACACATCCACCCATTTCTCCTTGAACCAACGGTTCAAGTTTTTCACGATGAGAACATCATTCACTCTTTCCTCACCCACGCATCACAAATATGGTCAGCCATACAGTTGAAATCGTACCACTTACAAAAACCAGTCTTAGGGTCGTTTGTAGCAGAACTGTCCCATGCCTTACATGTGCCACAGTTTTTCTTTGCCTTCATCTCCTTTTCCGTTGCCTCACGGTAGTTGGGAGCATCACGCTTTGCTTTGAGAAAAGCCATAACATAATCAAAGTCCATCGTTTTTCACCGCCTCAAATGGATTTACAGGTTCAACCGGAGATTGTTCGGGCACCATGGTGTAGCATCCTGCACACATCATATCACCGCCACTTCTCTTACGGTACAACCCTCTCCCGCAATTGGGACAAGGTTGTTCGGGCTTTACACGAATCCAAGGGTCAGGATTTTCCGAATAAAACTTCAAAATATCCCAACTTTCTTCAAAGGGTTTCACTTCTTCTTACCTCCCTTTTTCTTGCGGAATTTACCTCGGCAGTATTGAACAGCCCAACCGTTAGCATAAGCAGACGGGTACACCTTGAACTTCCGCTTAGCGGCGGCTTTACCTTCGGGACACAGTTTCTTTTCAAGAGCGTCCCAAGCAATCCCCATTCCAAAGCAATGTCCACATTCACAAGTCATTCAAAACCCCCAGTCATCAAAAGGAAACATCATGGAATCATCCACCCATCAGCAGGATTGTGTTCTTTTGAGCGGTGTGGTTTACCACGAATCCACTCATCAAAGCCGGGTAACACATCGTCAAGCAGGACAACCGAGCCTTTGAACTCCTTGGTAGCCCAGTTTGCCAGTGCAAGTGACATAGCCAAGTCATCGTGAGTACCCACGCTTTCCAATTTACCATTTTTCTGCATACCGAAACGGTTGAGTTCAGTTTCCAATTTGTGAGTAAACTCACGGCTTCGTTTGTCACCGTATGGAGTTTGAATGCGGCCTTGCTCAAAAGCCATCAAAAGGGACATGAACAGGCTTTCCTTGCGTGTGCGTGTTGTCATGAAAGTCTTGATTGGAATGTCTTGGCGCATTTCAAGGAGTTCGGCTTGGAACATACGCTGGAAGTTGTTGCCTTCCAACTCAATGAGGTCGGGTTGGAAACGGTTGTTAAGCATCATGATTTGATTTTTCTGCGCCAGTCCCGACATACCACGCTCGTGAACGATGCCAACGATTTGTTTGACATCCTCACCCGGAAGCATACGCATGACGGTCATAGCGGTGAAGTCAGCGTTTTTATCCGATGCAATGGCTGTGTCCCACCCAATGAAATGTTGACCGAAAACTCCCATTGGTTCTCCTTCAGCATCGTACTCGGTATCAGCACGGTCAAGCAACACGAGGTCTTTGTTGCGTGCCTTTTCCAAGATGTCGTTAGGAAACATACTGGCAACATCGTGGATAGGCTCACACAGGTACTCACGAGAAAACTGAATGGCTGGCATGGTGAGTCGCCGCTCGTTAAGTGAGTCTAAATCCCATCGCTCCGGCCACAGGGCTTCGCCTTCTTTGTTGATAGCGGGGTATGTTTCCACTTGGAATGTTTCAGTTTGTTCCAACTGAGAGTACAAGTCGTTGTACGAAAACGGCGTACCCACCATCATAAGGCGACCCGTGTGGTGGAGAACAGGGAGCAGGACACCGTAGAACCAGTCTGCGGCACGCTGTAGTTCGGTACCCGTCGTACCCCACAGAATATCGTCGCACAACACAACATCCGGGTGGAAACCACGAGTACCACCGCCGACCGACTTGGCCATGATACGGCTACCATTGCTGAACTCAAAGTAGGTCTTGCGCCATGGTCGGCCTTCGGGGATGAGGTAGCGAATGGAGGGCGTGTTCTCAATGTTTTGACGGATGAAACGCATGTGTTCAAGCGTCTGTTCCAACGAGTGCGAGAAAATCATGATGTGCTTACCCGGCTGGAAAGCGGCAATCCACAGGGCGTAGGACATGAAGAACACGGACTTGCCGTGGTCACGAGATGCTTTCACGCAGTAGTATCGGTTGTCAGCCAGTCCTTTGTCCCACGACTTGTGATGGCCCGAATAATCAAAGCCCAAAATCTCCTTGAAGAAGTATTCAAACGACTTTGCAGACATCTTTCTGTCCATGTCGTGAATAAACCCCTCCATGTCGCTCATGGTATCACCGCATCACTTTGTCCATGTACACTCGGAAGGCGAGTAAACCAGCCACATGTGGGTCAGCCTTGTGGAGCATGTCGCCAAACTCGTTAAGCACTTGTTCTACAAAAGAGCGGAGAACAGGGTATGGTTGTCCAGTTGCCGGGTTAATTGTCCCTTGATAGTGAGTAAGACTGGCTGGTTGTAATGGATTAGCCGTTGAAGTAGGCTCTTCTTGATTATACATGGGTTGTACTGAACCATGTGTTGCTTGAATTATTTCGGGACTTACTGGTTGCTCCGATGCCACTGGCTGTATTGGTGGCGTTTGTTGCATATGGTCTGCTGGCGGCGTTGGTAAGTTTGCTGGTGGTGTTTGTGCAGGGACAGGAGGTGTTGGTAAGTTTGCTGGTGGTTGTGTTGCCGGTGTCGCAGAAGAGGAACCATAGGTGGGGGGTGCTACACCAACAGTAAGGTTGCCTTGTCTCGGTGGCGTGGCCTGTTGCATCATAGCGTTTTGAGCCATCGTTTGTTGTTGTTGGTTGAATGCCTCCGTAGCCATGTCTTGGGTCTGCTGTGCTTCAGTAGGTCTGTTCGCCGTCAAACCTTGCACATTCTGTGCATAAGTGTCTCCAACACTACCAAGCGCACCAACATTGCCTCCTTGTAGGCCGTATGCTGTTTGAAGACCCGTCAAAGCGGCGGCGAGTCCACGACCTGCGAGGTTAGCACCTGCACCCAATCTTTGCATCCTTGTAGGTGCGGCACCGGGAAGTTGTGCGCCGGGAATAAATGATTGACCACCTTGTGGATTAAGGCCCATTGCTCCACCACGAACAGCGGCCAAGTCTTGCATCAAGCCACCTTGACCTCGCCCGCCTACCTCACGAGTGTACATAATGCCGCCGCCACCGGCTTGCTTTCTCACTAAAATCGGTTTTTTCATCGTCGTCCACCTTTTACAATTTGCATGACATCATCCATGGCTTTGTCCATGGACTTGTAATACTCGCTGAGAAGAGATTGCTGTGGGTCAGCCATGAGTCGCTGTGCCGCCGCTTCCATAGGAGAAAGCGGTGCATCGCTCATCGGCATGGGTCTGCGACGGCCCGATTGTTCAAGCAGTTGTCGGAACTGCATGGGGTCAAGTTGCCCAATTTGCGGTCGCAATTGTTGATATTGCTGTCTCGCAGTATGCGGGAAAGAAGAAGGTGCCGCCCGAACCGGAGTAGGAACCGGAGAAGTAGTACCCGTTACAGGAGAAACGGGCTGAACAGGTGAAGAAATGACCTGCGGTTCGGGCGACTGTGTAAGGGAGGGGTCAAACGCCTCCGTTGGTGCAAAATCATGGATTTCGTGAAAGTACGCATCCATGTGAGGGTCAAGAGGAGGCATGGAGTATTCTCCTGTCTCGGTATTGAGTTCGGGGTAGCCGCCAATGGACATACCGGGACGAGCGGTGGTAGGGATGTCACCAATACCTCGCTTAACCTCGTGGCCTTGTGCGCTGGCTTGATGGTCAGCCAATGCTTCCAAAACATTTCGGAAACGGTCAACTTGACCCATAAGACCCTCACTGTGATACATACCCATGGCTTGAAGTTCATCAGCCGAGATACCGTGTTCACCAAATCGGCTACGACCTTCTTCACTACCCTCACCCGATGCACGGGCAAGAGCGAACATACGCTTAGCGGATTCGTGCATTCCCTTGCCGCCTTTTGCACCCGCTGAGAGGTACTTGGCCTGCTCACCTGCTGAGAGCATGTCTTCGGATGCACCATACTTTTCCATCATGTGGTCGTACAACTTTTTGAAATTACCTTGCCCACTACGACCAAACAGAAACATCATAGCAGGTACATGAGCCATGTCTTCTATCAGTTTATTTCGCAATTCGGGAGTTTGAAGGATTTCGTGAAGTGGTCGGCTTATCATGTTAGGGGCACCAAACGAACCAGTATTGACCGTGACATCTACATTGGGAATGTGTTCTATACCTTGTTGTAAAGCACTTTGAATCATTTTTGATGCCGCTTGATATAACCCATCTTTGTGTTCCCAAGAATGCTTTTTTCCTGTTTTTTGCATTTTTTCGTTAAGAGCAGGGTAAAAGAAAGCGTCGGGAAGGTGGTGCAAAACTTCCCATGTATGTACACCTTCTGTTTCACCAAAAAATCCTTCGGGGCCACGCCCCATCATGCTCTCATCAATGTCAGCACCGTGTTGCTTTTGATTTGAAACGAGGAAGTTTTTAGGTGTAAGAAAGTGAGGTTGCATCCAAGGATAGTCAAGAAACTTAAGTCCTTGTCGTATTTCTTGTGTTGGAATACCCATATCCTCTAATTGGTGAGTTATGTTACGGTGAAATGGAATGTAGCCACCCTCAACGAATTTACCAACAGGGGTGGACATGTGATTCTTATTGGTGAGCATCGTGATTTTTGTACCACCCTTTGTTCGTGCAGGCATGGTATTTTTTTCTCTTGTTGCATCCCCTCCGGGCATATCCGAAGCCCTAATTTTACGCCATTCGGGAGAGTCAAAACCCGCTAAAGCGTGTGCATCACCGTGAGAATGTGTGTCATTGAACTCGTTGATAGCGTTATTGATGACTTCGGAGACTGGAATGTTGAATCCTCTTGCACGAAGGAAATCACCAAGTCGGTGTGCTACAGCGTCAATAGGATGATGAAAATCACCGTAATCTGTTTGATATGTTTTTTGACCGTGTTCTCCGATAGCCCACTGGCCGGGAAGAAGGTTGCCCACACCATCGTGAGCATGTGCAGGAAGGTCATCCTCTCCTTCGGGGCGGAAAGCCTGTGGTGGTGGGTTGCGAAAAATTTGCGCTCCCGCTGGCCCGTGCCCCACAAGGCTCCATGCCTTCTTGAGAGGACGACCCACACGAATCATCATCACATGTGCCCCCTTCGGCTGTTGATGATACCAACAGGGTCAAGCCCGAAGGTCTTAGCATCTGTCTCAAGGTTCTCAGTTGGGCCTTGTGGGTCTTCGTCATCAGTCGGTTTGACACCAGCAGGATGACCGGGTAAATCTGCGGCATCTGTCGCTGTCAAGTTTTTCTTTATTTTCGCTTCACGCTCTTTGGCTTGAATAAGCCGTCGCATGAGATTAAGCAACTCAATACGATGAAGACTGTTGCGAGCCTTAAGTATTTCACTTCGGTATCGCTCTTCACTCATCATAATGCTGGAAGAAGGAGAAGGCATAGCAGGCACGCTGGATTGTGCCTGTGGCATCATAGGAGGAGAAGGAGGCATAGGAGCACGCATACGAGGCATACGAGGCATACGAGGACGACGCATACGACGAAGTGCCGGACGAGCCATTTGTCCACTTTGTCCAGCCATCAATCCACCGAGTCGTCCAGCACCCGTAGGGCCAGCGTAGTTGGAGCGGGCACCATACCTTGCGTGCGGTGAGAACGGTGTGCGAACATTGCCCAAGATTTTACGGGCCTCGGATTGTCCTTTGTACTGCGTGTACTTCTGCGGGTCTTTGGATAGCGGTTGCTTGGTTTGAATACCACGGTGGCTCATCTCAACCGATAGGTGTGGCTTCATCAGCCCCGTCTTTTTGCCGCTTTTGATACCACGCATCTGTGCTTTGAAGCGGCGCATCGTTGCACCAGCCCCACCGCTCATACCACCCGGTGGTGTCTTGAATTGTCCAGTAGATGGACGAAACTGTTGGCGTGCCTCACGCCGTCGTCGCCCTGCAATTGAGCGTGGAGTTTCACGCTTAAGCAGGCTACTCCAAGCATCCTCCATCGGCTCGCTGGCATTCTTTGTTCTAAAATCATCATCGGGTTCACCCATTTGGGGGCCAATGAGTTGTCCGAGATAATTCAAATTAGTGTACAAACCTGCTATATTTGCGGCTACTTGAGCATGTGAAGGTGCATCACTGAGCATCCTCGTCATATCCGCATTTTGATGTTGGTCAAGGAATTGTTGTGGTACAGTATCCCCCTTACCTTGCATCATTGCATCCAAAACCAACAAAGAATTACGATGCTCCATTACCATGTCCATTGATGCCTGTGGATGAAGGTTTTCTTCGTGCATACCGCTTAGCGTTTCTGCATCTCCATGATGGTGGTTTTTGTAACCCATTGCATCCATCATTCCGCTGTTGACCAAGTTCTGTATCATTGGCGTTTCCATACCCATAATTTGGTCATACCACTCGTGATTGGGTGATTTGAATACCTCGTTTAAATTGAATGAAAACGGCTCTTCATCCTGCTTTAACAAACTACTCCAAGCATCTTCCATCGGCTCGCTCATGGCGATTGGGAGGCCGGGACTCATGGCTGAGCCTGTTCCACTCTTTGCCCCAGTAGCAAGGTCAAGAAGTGTACCCCGACTTCCAGCAGGGCCACCAGCCAAACCAATTTCACGCTCAGCATCACGCTTGTTGCCATCATCCAACGGGGATGGAGACTCTTCTCCGCTTAATCCTTGCGTGGCACGGATTTTGATGTGCTTAATTTTTGCACGCTTGGCTTTCTTCTCCTCAGCCTTGCGCTTCTTTTCCTCACGCTTTTGCTCGTTGTACTCCGGGTCGGACGGGCTGTACTTGGTTTCATCCTCGTTGGCCGAGGAGTACATTTTGTCCGACTCGCTACGAGGCGAGTACATGCGAGTATCGGAGCCACGACCCATCATTGGCATTATTCAACCCCCATGTTTTCTTGCAACTGCTTCTTAATTCGCATCCATGTGTCGGGGCTTTCCTTACCCAACTCCACTTGCAAAATGTTGAATGTTTGATTGACCTGCTGGCCGTCGCTCTTGGCACCCCATTGGTCTTGAAATCGCAGGAGGTCTTTGACAGTCTCACGCACTTCTTTATGTAGAGCCACAGCATCTCGCACGAATCCGTCTTCATGAACTGTACCTTCATCCAACAACTCACTGAGTTTATGATTTAATTTCTCAGCATTTGAACGAAGAAGTGTAATTTCACTTCCAGCCGTGAGAGCGACTTCAATGGCGGCAGACTTCTGCACGAGTGGTTGGAAGTGATGTCGCATATGGTGGTACACATTGTCCTCGGAAATACCCATCTCTTGAGCAATGTGTTCACTTACGCTTCCATCCTCAAAGTAAGCACGCTCATACTCGCTTCGCATGGGAGTGACACACAGCGCACAGTCGGTGTTTGCGGCCATGTGGTAGTCGCCCATGTGGTTGCGGAAATGACGGTCTGCGGTATTGCTTCTCCACCCCATATCTTTGTCCAGTTGACGGGCAGAAATGAAGCCTTGAAGCATTTGCTCTTCAAGTGAATCACGGTCTTCATGCGTGCAAAACGCACATGAGCGCTTCGTGACTCGCTCCCCCGCCATGGCGGTGTTAGGAAGTAGGGATTAAAAACAATTGCGAATGAAACAAATTTATGCGGAGGATGCCGAGGGTTGCAAAAGTGCCTCTCAACTACGATACAATTCGTAGTCTCACCAACGCTGTGAAGGACATAGCAACGGGACAACATGCACCCGAAATACTTCGTGACGAGCGTGCTCGTATTTGTGGTACATGTCCCTTTGGTGGTGGAAAAAAACGATGTACACAGTGTGGTTGTTTTATCAAAACCAAAACAGCACTCCTTTCGTCGGAATGTCCGATTGGTAAATGGCCGTCATCTCGTAATGCGTGAATAAACAGCCGTCAAAAAGACAAGCGTTCCAGCCAGCCCCACCAATAGGTAGGAGGCATTGGTAGAACCAATTTCATTTCCTTTTAAGAAAAGCAACATAGTCAAAGTGATAATGGCAGAAAGAATCTGTACCATTATCATGTCCACAATAACACTGCGATTTGGGTTCATCACATTGAGTGATGTAGCCGCAAAAGATTGCCCAAGCATCATACTTCTATCCATCATCTCATCCCCATTAGTCCTCGTGCGACACTACCAACACCGCCACCGACTTTTTCCATCATACCTTCATCAGCCAATGCCGCTGAAAGCGCACCACTCATCATGTTCTGTTGTGAGTATGCGGCAATTTGCGACTGTCCCTGCTCGGCCAGTGTGATGTTTTGTTGTGCACCACTTTGCAAGGTATTGAACTCAGCCTTGATGTTTTCAGCACTCATAGTTTGAAGGTGCTGAGGCAACTTCGTAATGTCCATTTTGAGATTGCCATCGCCGTCTTCAGTGAACACCGCATTCTTCATGACTTCAAGCACGCTGAAACTCACGAGGTTGTTGAGCATCTGTACCAGCGTAGCCATTTGTTGACTTGCAATGAATCTGTCCATAGGAACAATACCACGGAGCAACATAATTTGCATTTCAATCTCCGATGGTGGTGCAACTGGTTGTTGCCCCCATTGTGCTGATGCTCCCCCAGTCATTCCTTGCATGAATGGACTTGCGGCGGCTTGACCGAAGGGACTTTGTTGTGCGGGCCATGGCTGTTGGTTGCCTGATACACCTAAATTCAAAGCACCATTATTCATTGGTGATTGATTGTTATTTCCGCCAAGCCCTAACATGTCACTCATTCCCCCCAAGGGGTTCTTGTTCAAGAGCGTTTTGATTGCCCATCATATTTTGAAAAGCCTGTGTAGGTTGATTCATCATGGCGATTTCATGTTCAAAAATACGCAAATCAAACACCACCATCGTAACATCATTTTGCTTATTCACAGGGTTTTGGTAGTGTATGATGTTGATACCTTTGGTTTTCTTTGCATCGTGCATCAATTGTTGGAAGAAAGGCTCATATTTTTCAAGCATGGGTGGGGTAGGGTCTTTTCTTGTAATGCTGGCCACTGGAACAGTTACCACACTTACCCCACGCTTAACATGGTCACGAAGTCGGCGTGGATTGTTTTCACGCACTTTTTCTTCTTCCGCTTCCCACTTGCATAGCAAATGAAACAGGTGGAGATGTTCGGGACAGTATGTGCCACGCATTTTGCGTCCACTGGTGACCTTGTCCTTAGCAATGAAAGCCTCAGCCTCACCAGTGACAGGATTTTGCCAGTACATCTCCCAAAGACTACGCCCATTGTCCTCATCGGAAATCTTAGCGTACAAATTGTCATGTTGAATAAGAGTAGCACAATCGCAACCGTCCACGACGCACACATGTGTTTGCTTGTCGTATCGGTGTTTGCGACCAAATAACCAACGAACAGGATTGAGAATGTGTCGCTTTGACGGCATAAGTAGTTTGTATGCTTGCTTGATGTCTTTACGACGAGCCTTGTGTGGGTCGGGATGGCGTGAAGGATAGAAGTTCACTTTCGGGACTTGGAGATTTTGCTCCCCTGCTACAGCCTGCATTTGTTGTTGCGCTGTGGCTTGCTCCATGAGTGCCGCATGAGATAATCCAGCATTTCCTTGTTGTGCAAGAGCATACAAGTGAGCGTTATTTGCATCACCGAGTGTTTGTTGTTGTTGTGGTCGTGTAAAGTTCATCATTGTTCATCACCTACAAATTGTGCCGCATATCCTTCATCTGTGCGTATCAGTTCCCATTTTATTTTTGCACCCTTCTCAAGTCCCATCAATTCTGCAATCCACATAGGGATAACCGTGCGAACACTGTTGCTCGTTTGTCCCACTGATGCTACTGTTGTTTTTGTCATTTTCCCACCTACGATGTTAAGAGATTTACCATGGTTGCATCCACATTCCACCCGATTCTTGTCGCCATAAACGAGCGACGAGTGGGTACACCTGCTTTTTGCAAGCGAATAAGGTCATCACGGAATGCGTCAAAGATTTTATGTTCACCGATGCGGTCTTGTTGCCAAAGCATAACCGCAGTTTCGTCAAAAAAACGGTCGGCTTTGTTGGCTACCAACATAATGAGTTTAGGAACATACTTCTTGCCTTTCCACCGGCTTTTGAAATTACGATAGCGATATTGGCGATTGATAACCGCATCCACGAAATACTTGAAGCCAGCAATTTGCTGTAGGGCTTCATCCCCTCCTTTGATGGCTCGGTCATCAAACATGTAAATGACACACTCCACTTGGCGTGCCACCATGTCATCAATCCATAAATTCCAAAATCGTTCTTGACCTCCAACATCCGATGAAAAGACGACCCTCTTTTCACCCTTCCACGATACACGCTTGCGTGTTGGTTTAGGGAGCATATGCCGTCCGAGCATTTTGAAGTGTGTTGTGCGTTCTTCTTCGGGTATCTCTTCCATTTCACCCGGAGTTGTCATGTATCGGTCAAGAGTCGTTTTACCAGTTAATCCTGCGCCGTAAATACCGACCTTGCGTGGCCTCCACGCATTGAAGACCGCTTTACCCCACACCATCGCTCCAACGACCGCTGTACTCGCTGGCTCAACCATTGAAAAGCCCCCAAAGCCAATCTGCGAAGTCTTGTGCCTTGCCCCAAGCCCATTCTACTGTGTTTTCCCATGCTGATTCACCTGTTTGAAGTTCCCAATAACTGGTTAAGAGTATCGCCACGCTCACAAAAAGCACTGTTCGTATCCACCCTACACCTCTTTCGTAATAATTGTCCAGTGTGTTTTGGGTGTGCATCGCACGAAGTGTAGCCTCAGTAGAATCGTCTGTAGGCGTTTTGAAAATGCGTCCCAAAACATCACCACTCATTCATTTTTGAATCGCTTATCGGGTGTGCCGTCTTGCTTGAGTGGAACTTCCTCATCTTGCTTGATACCAAGGTTGACTGGTGTTTTGATTTCAGCCGAATGCTTAGGTGGATTGCTAATGAGTTTGTTTTCTTGTTGTTGCACAAGTGAAGGTGAACCACCGGGTACACCCCACGAGGGTGGCATTTTGCCGGGGTTTTGCTCCATCCAACGCAACTCCTGTTCAAGTTGTGCTTCTTGCATACGAAGTTCCATTTCCGACCTGCGGTTATCAAATTGATACTGCATTGAACGGTATCGGCCCTGCCGCTCCCTTTCCATGTTTTGAACTCGTACACGCTCTTGCATGTTTTGTTCAAAGAACATTTTGAAGAAGTAGTACGCTATTCCTTGCACGAAGAAAGCGGCCATGGCGTATGTAAAACCGTTTACCATCGGGTCGTTTGTGTTTAACCACATGTCTGCGTCAAACAGACCAATCGCTAATCCCACGAGTGCGGATTGAGCGAGAATTAGGCCCATAAGTCGGATTTCAGCGTCGGATGTGTTGCTACCTTGTTGCATTGTCCTCACCTTTGGTCAATTGAATGGTCAATATAAGCGTTTCGCTTTCCTCACTTTAGTCAAAACTTCACTCACTTTTTTTGACCCCCCAAGTTTACCTCATTTATTCACTATCCCTATACTACTATTATATTGAGAGTAGGGGTACTGAGTAAAGTGAGTATTTCATTTACCTCATTTTAGGTGAAGTGAAGTTTGAGGAAAGTGAGGTAAGTGAATACTCACAATTCCCGAAGGGTTCCCTTGTCTTTGAAGTGCCGTGCCCTGTTTTCATGCTCGCCTTCAAGGGTCAATTTGCCGCCCTCGGTGTGGCTGATGTCCTTATGGTCGTGGCTACCGTAGATGCCACGGCGACGGCGTTCACGGTTCAACTCCTCCCGATACTTCACCCGCTCCGGCGTGGACTCGTACTTCTTGTCGTACTCCAACTTGTGCCGCTTGGCTTCGGGGCTTACACGCTCTTTGAGCAGTTGAAAGGCGATGTCCATGGGTTCGCTGGCGTACAACAGGTCTTCGGTTGGAATGTTGAGGCGTTGTTGGTTTTGACTCCATTGGCGGGTATCATCACGAATTGAATCAAGAGCATGGGGGTCGGTAATGTCCGGTATCATCAAGTGCTCATCTGTCAAAACAGGCGGGAGGCCAATTCTCATCATTTGACGAGCAATTGATTGTTGTTTTCCGCTCAGTTGGTCAGGAGTGAAACCACTGGATGGAAAAAGAGAGCGAGCCGCTACTCTCAAATCGGGATAATGTACAGGTTTGTTGAACACTGGCATAATGTTGCTTTCGTCCACATCGCCGTAAATGATGCCTTCTGTTTGTAGATTATTTGAAAATCGTTGTGGTGTAGTGTCTCTACCCTCAAAGGCGTACATTTGGAGATTGCGAGGTCTATTGCCCCTGCCTATTTTGTAAGAGCGAGGTAAATCGGCTTCTGTTCCACTATTAAACATGTTAGGATTCATTGAAAACGCTTGAAACGGGTACACATGGCGACCCATGAGTGGTTCGGTATGTCCCAGTTCAGTGGTTGATAAGGGCAAATTTGTGTTCATTCCCATACTTGCTAAATCGTGTTTAAAATTGACATTCGTAGGAGTGGTCAACGCTCTCGCCTCAGCAGGTGTGTTGTAGTCTGTAGGTTGCACACGCATGGAATGAAAACCCGGATGAGGATTGTACATCACATCGTCAAGGTAGTCCAAGTATTCTTGACGCAAAGGGGATTTGATGACCAACACGGGCTTCATGCGAACCTCACCCCTGCCTGCTTTGGATAAAGTGTTCGCAATTTTTCCGGTGGAAGATTCGTTACATCTGCTTCATAATTGTACCCGGTAGGTCTGCGTTCTTGTCTATTTATATCAGCAATGTAAGCCTCTTTTTCGGCTTCGGTAAGCAACGGATTTTCAAGTCCAAAAACACCCTGTTGCCACGCTAAAGGAAGTGCACCACGAAATTCGTTTGCCAAAAGTTCATGTGCTGATACCGCTCTTGAAGGTACTGATGAATTACCACGCTGTTCACGCTGACCAGCATCGGTGCCCTCTAAATCATACAAATCGGGATAAATGTCTCCGAATATCGGACCATCTCTTAAATCGGGATTTTGAATCTGTTTCGCTCTCATGCGAATTAAAGTATTCATAGCGTCCATTGGTGCAATTTTCCCTTCATCTACAAGTTGATACAATTTTTGGTCATATCCGAGTTTAGGTGAATAGAGATGTTTTAGCGCATTATTTTCTGCTTCTTCTGCGCTCATGCGTGTGTTTGGCATCACTCCAACAAGTCTTTCGGGTGGAATAGGTGCTGTAATCCCCCCTTCAATCCCTTCAGTTACAGCCCCACGAGCGAATGCTTTGTCTTGTGGGCGACCAAAGCCCCGAATACCTACAGCACCTTTACCTCGGCGGGGTGATACATTTCCCGCAGTGTTGGCTTCTATGTCCTTTTGTGATAAGTTTCCTACGAAACCAATGTTTTCGGAAGGAAAACGCACAGTATTCGGCATATCTGCTTCCCAATTCATATTGATTTTTCCAAATGGCACAGGTTTTAACCCATAGCCTTCTCTTGTACCCATGCTTGCAATGTCGTCTTCTCCCATAATTTTTATCGCATCAACGGGTGGTACTTGGCCGGGTAAAATGTTTCCTTGCTCATCATAATACGGCCCTTTAGTTTTGTACGACCAATCGTATTCAGGCAGGGTTGATTGACGGCTATGGTAATCACGCAAAAAAGGAAGATTTTTTGCATCAACATCTAAGGTAGAAGGAAAATCATGGGCAACCAATCCTTGTGCAAGTGCACCCTCTAAGCCCATTTGACGACCAAACCGTTCACCTGTTTCTCCAAAACGCTCAACGAATCCTTTTTCCCTTCGGTCAATAAGAGGAACTTTGTTGGAAAATTGTTGAGGTGTGAGGGCAACATCACTTTCACGCACAATACGCTCCATGTCTTCGGCTGTTGGTTGGTTTTGTCTGTACAAATTCCGCATATCAGCGTAGTGTTGCACCTCTTCGGATGGATGAGGTACACCAAAATCAGCGAGAGTAGCCTTGCTTATCAGCACCCTCGCCATGGTTATCTCATGGTCAAATAATTTAAAGACATACCGCCTCATAGCCGCACGCATGAGCAGGCGTGTTGCTGTCCGTAATAGCGGCGACACGGTAGAGAAGTTTGCTTTTCTTGCCCCTCTTGCGAGTGCCGCTATGGGCACTGTGGGAAGAGCCGCCGCAACAAAGGTAGGCCAAACTGCACTTGGACAAGGTGCAAAATCAATGGCTGGTAAACTTGCTGAAAGCAAAGTAGGACAAATGGCTGGCAAAGTCGCCAGTAAAACGAAGGATGTTTTGGGTGAGGATGCTGGAAAGAAAATTGGTGAAGCAGGTGCGGCAATGGCACAAATGCAACAACAAAAACAACAAGCCATGCAACAACAAAATCAACAAATGGCCGACAAAGCCAAGGCTGGCTCGCAAATCGCTACGGGTGAAGCCATGGACATGTCGTGGCAGATGCTTAAAGCGTGGTCGTTTCTTCCCGGCTTTGATGAATTTGACAAACACTCCATTATTCAACACGCTAAGAAAATGAAATTACAACATGTGAGTATTCATGACTTAGGGCATCATGATAAGCGTTTTAACGAGCGGTACAAACCCGACCAAGAAATGCCAAAGGGTGCTGAAAAACTCACTCCACGAGACTTGTCTCTCGCTTACATGGATTTGATGCTTCGTCGCAACCCCGAACTGATTGAGCGGGGCAATCAAAAATCAAAGGTAGGAGGAAAAGATGAATTTGGTAATCCTCACCCCGATAATTTTCCCGGTATTTCATTCCCTCTTCTTCAAACTGATGAGCCAATAAGGAGTCAAGTAAAAACAGACAAAGGTAGAATGATTGAACAGTATCATCCTGTCTTTGCCGCCGGTCATGCTCACCATGAGCCTTCCGAACATCCAAAGTTTGCCCTTGTCACTGCGAATGATGCGGCAACACAAGCAGGAAACAGGAATACAATTGGAGTAACACATACTGTGAATCGCTATTCACACGAACATTTCCCGATTGTTGATGATGCCGCTTCCGATGCGTTTTACAATGTGATGTATGAGCAAGAGCAAAAGCAAAAGCGAAAGCAAGGGAAAGACGAATACGATTTTGAGGAAAAGGAAGAATCCCCACAGGCTCGCAATAAGAGAATTATCACTGATGAAATAAATCGTCGTCATTTTGGTGATTTCTTGCAACCAATTGATTTTGAAAGAATGAAAGCAGGAGGTCTTTCTCCTTCAATCACTCAAAGAATTGCAGAACAACGAGTGCATGGTCAAAACCCAATGGCCGTTGAAGCCGATAATCCGTTGCTAATTTACCCGGATGGTAGTCCTCTTGCGAGGCAATATAGAAGTTTTCAAGCAAAAAATCCTCCTGCTGATGATGGAGATGATGGAGGCGATGGAGGCGGTGGAGGCGGTGGCGGTGGACTACCTAACTCAACTTTTCTCTCGCACCCGTCACCTCCCATACACCTCGGAGGTGGAATGTACATGTGGCGAGGAAACTACTACGGTGGCCTTGGTCAACCACCACTCCCACCCGAAGCGGAGGCAATGATTCAAAATGGAGAACCAATGGACATGGCATGGCGTATGCTCAAAGGTGAGTTGCAGTTGCCGCACCAAATCACTGAGGCACTGCGAGGCGACCTCACCACCCTTGACCGGGCACACAAAATGACCGACACCAATGAAGGGACGCTCATTGAGGGTATTCATCCCGACATGGAGAATGTGGTCAAGTTGCTGGCTGAGAAGCACATGGGAGACATATCCCCAACGATGCAACGGCCTGTCATGCCGCTATTTCACTCACCGTTTCACTGAGTTTTATTTTCTCAGCAATTCTTGAGGCCGCTTTGAGGGCTTCTTCGTCCACACCTGTGGTAAAACCCCATGCGTGTAGGTGAGTTACCAGTGTTTCAGTGGACAAGTTGGCTCCGCTGTTGTCGGCAAACGGGCAACCACCCAGTCCACCAATGCTTGAATCAATTTCGTAAATGCCGTTGAGTAGTGCGGCACGCACTAATTCAAGCGCACGCCCTTCGTTGCCGTTGTGATGCAGGTGCAATGCGGCACGCACACCTTCGTTTTTGGCGAGTTCAGCGACTTCGGCTATTTCTTTGCGTGTACCAGCCCCAACCGTGTCGGAGAACACCACAGTGTCGCCAAACATTTTCGCATCACGAATACACGAAATGAGAGTGGGCATACGAGGTGTGCCGCTGTGAGGTGAGCCAAACGCCATGCTGATGTACACTCGCACATTCTTTTTGGGCACTTTGTCCATGAAGGTCTTGTACATCAACACAATTTCACTGCGAGTCTTGCCCATGTTCTGCATGTTGAAAGTCTCGCAGGGAGAAAACACGATGTTGAACTTCTGCACACCAGCCGATACAGCCCGGTCGTAGCCACGCTTGTTCATCACCAGTGCACTGCCACGGTCAAACACTTCCTCAGCATCAGCCATTTGCGGCACAAGGCGGGGGTGAGCAAAACTCACTTCTTCTATAGAACGCAACCCTGCGTCGTATAGGCTTGCAATCAGTTGTTTTTTGGTCGCTGTTTCAACAGGCCGTTTGAGTGCTTGAAGTCCATCACGAGGGCCAACCTCGTAGATGGAGATGTTCATCATTTTTTATCACTCCATTTGCTCTTGGAATTGTTGAGCAAAAGCATTTGGGTCATTCATTGAATAACCTTGCTGGTCTGCACCTTGCTCAATTTCCGCTTCGTTTCCTTCAAACCATTCTTCCATTTTTCGTTGATGGCACAACTTACACCTCAATTCATTGGGATAAAAATGCCCTACATCAAGACTCCTAAGCCCGCTACCGCAAGGGCATTCCTTTGCCCCGTAATTTATGGGCAGTTGTTTTAACAAATTCCAAGTAATGTCAAAAGGTTTCACTGTATGCCCCTCCGCATACCGTTAAAGCAGGCTTGGTGAAAAGCCTCCTCATCTTCAATGTAAATCATGGTGTCTGTGGGGTCGGGCGTTGCCAGCCAAATCGTCACAAACCCTGCAATAAATGAGAGGATGAACAATGTCGGCAACAGCATGTGCAGAGCGAGTGCGGTGTGGAAATTAAACTTGTCGGTCAACGAAACAATGAGGCGAGATTTTCAAAACCGTCGTCGTAGTCTTCACCACCCACAGCGGCTTCTTGCCTACGCATCAATTCTTGAATTGCGGCCATCATCGGGGCGTTAGCGGGGTCGGAAAGGTCGCCTGCGTTGGGCAACAAGGCTTCCAGTGAATCTCGGCGTTGTTGCTCTTCCATTTGTTGCTGTTGTTGACGGGCTTCCAATATCTCCATTTCTCTTCGGCGGAAATCATCGTCAACTCGTTGTGCAATTTGACCACCCGGCTGAGCGTAAAGTAAAGGGTCGCCGGTTTTTTCATCTGTGGGCATGAATGTGTGTGGCGTGTGCATTCCAATAGCATACTTCAATGCGCCACCCCTTTCACCAATTGGAAAATCTGCACCAGCAAAAACCTCTCTGTTCATTGGAGAAGACACATTACGATTGAGTGCTTTTGTACCCATTCTGCCCCCTTGAAACAATAAATCCTCCATACTCATGGGTTTACTACGACCACGGTTCATGTTTGCTAACACTGCTTCAGCCAACAGCGTTTGTTCTGTTGTGGGGTCATTACCACGAACACTTCTATCCCTGTCAAAAGTATTCGGGCGAAACGGGAGGGCACCAAAATCGTAGCGGGCCAAACTACCAAATCCACCCTCCGGGTTTCCTGTTTCACTATTTTTTGTGGGCGTTTGTGTAATTGTTTGATAATCATTTCCTAAAACATTCGGTGGGTGATAATTTATTACATCGCTTGAGCCTATTTTTTTGTCGGGGTCAATATGGTCGGAAAAGGACTCTCCATCCACTTTTGAATTGTAAAGGCCACCCATTTTTCCGGCAAATTTACGATGAAAAGGATTTGACAACATGTTGCGATTTGTGCTTTGTATGCCAACACCCCTTGAAAGAATAGCACGCATCAACTTTTCGTAATTTCCCTGTCTTCGGAACTCAGCGGGTGTTTTACCACCAAGGCTGGTAAGTACAGGAGTATTCGGGTAATTACCGAAATATCCTGCTCTCGCTTCCGAACCTGTCAATTGGCTCATGACAACTGGTTTTCCACCACCAGCGGGATTACCCATGAGTTTGTAGCCACCGCTACCATCGGTAAAGTAAGGTGTCATAAATTCGCTTTCAATTTCAGGGGTACGGGGAGTTGGCTCCCCTCGTCCAACACGGATTGTTTGCGGGTTAAAATTAGTGCTTATTGATTGTACGGCAAGTGAAGGGTCAAACAAACCCAAGTTTGATTGCAACATGGCATCGCCTCGTGTACCTAAACCCGATTCTTCTCTTACTGGATTTGCATTTCTCGCAAATTCTCTTTCCATGGGAGACAATTGAATCTGCTTTAGCAAAGCCCAAGCATCATCAATAAATGACATGTAGTCATCCTCTTTGTGCGGCACTAAAGTCGGTCATTGGCATGTTGGGGCCACGGAATCCGGGTCGCTTAAACCGTGGGTTTCGGGCCGGGTCGCCTCGCTTGCGAGAACGCATAGGGCCACGAGACATGGCTTCTGTGCCGCCCATCGGTGGGTCATCCTCTTCTCGCATTGGTGGAGGGGTTGAGGATGGTTTTGCGGTGAAAGGATTGAATGGTTCCTCCTCACGCTGGCGTTGACGGATTGGCTCAAGTACATCATCAGCCATCGGCATAGGTAGGCTTGCACCCATCGGCCCATCCTCTCCGAATGGCTCTAAGCCGTGGATAGGCGATTCACGAGGAATTGAAATGTTGGCATAACTGGCCTCTTCATCCATTTGTGGGACACGGGGGCTACTTCTTGGCCGGTTGGTCATTGCCGCTCTACTGGTTTGTTCACCGATTCTACGGCTGTTCCTATCCTTGTATCGCTGATAACTCGCTACATCACCCATGACAGACGCAACATCTCGTAGTTGTTCTGCCATTGGTCTAGCAAATTGTTGACTGATGTAATCACTTGCTGGCTCACCGAGGTCTGGGCTTTCTCTATCAATTTTGTCTTGAGGGATGCCCGCTTGATTCAATTGATGGTTGTGCATTCGCTCCACCATTTCCATGGCTTCATCGTAATCAACACCGAACATACTCATCATTGAATGTATAGCGTCTTGAAGATAATTCATATCTTCTTTAAGCACTGTCCATGCGAAGTCAAACGGGCTGGCCATAGCACGCACAGGGGGTTTTGATATAAAAAATCCATTCTGTAATTTTTTTTTGGGAACGCTATGCGTGCCCAAAAGAAGTGCTATGGGATAGCACTGTGCTATGGCTCCT
>Ga0208899_1000008_pt1 | contig 110578 bp, 170 predicted proteins | sample VirMetDEL_Nov_24_FD_184518 | JGI IMG/M metagenome (GOLD analysis project Ga0208899, IMG submission 184518) | Aqueous microbial communities from the Delaware River and Bay under freshwater to marine salinity gradient to study organic matter... | ecosystem: Environmental > Aquatic > Marine >... | reverse complement strand
ACCAATAGATGTAAGTGATCTTTCAATGTACCACTGACCTGTTGGTCCTTTGAAACCATGATCCCAATAACGAACCCAAGGTAACTCATTACCTTCAGTTGCTGGAAGGAACCTTAGGATAGCATAGCCATTGCCGGCTTTATCTACTGTTGGTTTCCAAATACGATCATCGCCGTATTTCTTTTTCTGTTGTTCTCCACCTGCAGATTGTGCTGCTGCGACTAGTTTCGAAAAGTCGGTACGTGTACGTTTTAAATTTGCAAAAGACATTTATATTCTCCATATGTTTTTATATTTGCTGAATTATCCACATTATTCATGATATGATTATTATATACTAGTTTACTCAATAGGTAAACTGTTTTGTCGAGGTAAAAAGTTTAATCTCATTGCCTCGGCCTCAATTTTATTTTTTATAATTGGTGAAATGAATTTCTTCACTTCCTCTAGTTCCACCTCATGCTTTTCACAGAGGTGGATGACTGCATCCATATAGGATGACTTATGACTTTGGACGGTAGTTTCTATTTCCTTTGCGAAGTCGCTTTTGGTTAGAAAGGTTTTTTCTTGCTGCATTATCCTCATTTTCCATTTCTTGAGTATATTCTTCGCCGATGTCTGGATAGAAGACACCAACTGTTCTTTTAGGTGTACCATCTGAATGGTATGCCATTGTTACACTACGATAACGAATACGGTTCTGTTTTTCTTCACCGTAACGAAAATCTCGATACACGCCGTCACCTAAGTATCTTTGTAAGTTAAAGATATAAGCTTCAGTATCAAAATAAGCTTGTCGCTCATTCTTATCCTTACTGTCTTTGAAACCTTTCATAGACTTAAGAATATCTTTTTGATATTTTAGCCAGTCTTTTACTTTATTAGGATTTAGAGGATGATCCTCAGGCAAGTCACGAATAGCCTCATCAATAGATAAGTTTTTAGCAGGACCACGAGCTTCACGTGCTTTTTTCATACGCTCGACAAGAACAGCTTTTTGCTCTTCAGTAAGCTTACGTTTCTTACGTGTCTTTTTTACTTCACCCATAACGGTGCCTTTGACATCTCTCTAAATTTATCACGCTTTGACATGTATGTAACTCCTTCAGTTTACTATTATATTCTACCACAGTCGTGAGAAAAAGTAAACCTTTTTGTTTCGTTTAGAAACAATTACTTACGTTTTTTTTTAATTATGAATTTTCTTCATCAAGAGGAATGAGTTCAATCTCGCCGTCACGTGTTCGATAACGAACAAATCCACCTTCGACTAAATAGTCGATTGTATGTTCTATGGTATCGTTCTTATCGCCTTCGCCGTAGTGTCTTCCAATCATGAAAGCACAACCAGCAGCACCGGCTAATAAGATCCACAATACAGCTTGTGATGAGATGTAAATCATTCATTCCCCTTATAGCGTAGTACTATTTATATTACGTGTCAACACCGTTAAATGTACAGTCAAACGAGATAACGCTATCAACTCGAAAAGATCGCCATTGCTCTGATCCTACATCAATTACACGAATGACATCATTGTTAAAGCTCTTGCTTTCTTTGTCAGTGTTTTGATCTTTGGATGTTGTAGGTATCCAATCTTCATGAAGAGTGCACATCATATCACGCTCTTCACCATTTGCTTTTTTAAAGATTACACGGCATTTACGTTTCCGCAACTCGACAATCATTTCTTCACGATTCATCATTAGATGATCCTCCATTAGCACGTCTTTCATTATCTGCAATTATCCTTTCCAATAATTTTTCAGCACGACCTAAACGATAGTTGATCTTAGAAATCTTTTCGTTTAGATCATGCACTTTCATTTCTAATTGATTAGTCCCAGTCATTATCGAACCTTGTAGTTTCGTACATGACTTCGCCATAATATTCTTTGGCGTACTTAGAAGCATCAGTCCATGCATACATGTTTTCACCTTCTTTAGGTATTTGCATGAAGTCACGCTTAGCTTTTTTAGCTTTCTTTTTTACAGTAGCTGATTGAGCACGAACCTTAGCCATACGCTGTTTACGTGCTTCGTTTTGTTTTTTCGTTTCAGCGATTCTTTTGATTAGCGCCATACGATCGTCATAATTAGTTGCAACAGTCATTATATTCTCCTTCAATTTCTATAACCTTTCTACCACAGTTAAAAACAAATGTACACCATTATTTTTAATTTATGTAATGGTGTATCATTTATGTTACAGTTCATTTGGATTGTTTTTGTAAAGTTTAATAAGTTGAGAAAGTGTTAGATTATAAAAGATAGATGTTTTAGGATTATGAGGAGGGAAGATTAAAAAATCCGTAGTGGATGGAAGGTTAAGAGATTTGATATGTTTAATGATTTGAGGAATGGTTTTAAAAGATAGAGGTTGATTATAGTTAGTGTGGTTAATAAGAGTATAAGTCATATGTGTCTCCTTTTCTGACTATAACCTTTCTACTATAGTTTAAACTAAATGTACACCATTATTTTTAATTTATGTAATGGTGTATCATTTATGTTACACCTCTCTTCTTATCTAAAACAAACGTTCCTTCGGATAAGTAAAAAGATTTCATAAGTTTAAAATACGTTTCTGGTTTGAAAGTTACAACATCAAACTGTTTCATCTTTTCATTCCACTGGCGAATATGACAATAGTCATCGTATAGCAGCGCTTGCACATCCTCGAGCTCACCAGTGTCATCCATCACAGTGATAGTGGTTTCATCCATATCAAATTCTACAGTAATCATTCTTTTACATTCAAATTACTGGGGCTGTATTGTTCCCCATTATATTGAGATCCAGTTTTACTTTTACCTGTTTCAACGCCGCTGTTACATCCAACGACAACTAATAACAAAAAGAATACAGACCAACCTACTACTCTTTTAGTCCACAGCATAAACTGATCAAAAGTTTTCTCTGCTTCGATTTGTGCTGATTGTTTCGGATCCATCATTCAGGCTCCACCCATGGATAACAAGGTACAAGAATACTTTGCTTACAGTATCTCGCGTTGTCAACTAATAACAATGGTACGCCAAAAATAAAGAATGCACATACAAGAAATGCCCATCCTAGTCCTTTTGTAGTACAATAATTTTCACTCATTTACCACTCCTTGTAGTGTCCCATTTTTTCGTTATCACGGTAACCTGCAGTGTAGGCTGTAATTTCTGCAGGAGTCATATCTTTCATTTCAACTTTATCAGACATATTTGTATCGCCTGTAAAGTAATGAGGATTAAAAGGACGGCGGTAGTAACTATCAGCACCACCGCGATCAAAAGGTCCGCCATGTCTTTTACTATATCCCATTACGCACCTCTATAAAGCTTACGGATATTATTAATGTCTTCGAATCCAATATCCATTTTCCACAAAGCATGCTCAAAGTCCTGATCACATTCAGGATCGCAATTCTCATTTACAATAAGAAGACGAAGAGCTAGCTTCCAGTTACATTTAAGAGAATTCATTCTTGAACGAATGTTTTTACGAAGATCTACAAGAGCTTCTGCTTCTTTTTCTTTTGCGACTTCGATACCTTCATCAAGTATATCGCAAAGCTCATCCCATAAAAGTTGCTTTTGAACTCGATTCATGCCGTTCCATTTTTCCATGAAACCTTGACGAGGACGAAAACCATAAGCATCTTTGTGTAAGTCAGAAATTAAATTATCGTCAAAACAAAAAGCCATATCATATCTCCTTCATAACTTATAGTATTATTCTACCACAAGTAAATTAGAATGTACACCTTTTTGTTTTGTTTAAAATCAATCACTTACGTTTTTTTCTTCTTGCTCTTCTTCTTTGGCTTTCTTGAGTTCAATAATAGTTTTGTTTAATTCAATAACTTCATTTTCAAGATGGCGTATCTTTTTCTTTAGTTCACCTGTGTTTTGCCATACCATTTTGTCTACGTGCTGTAACTCGCTCCACATAGAGAAAACTACACCACCGATGAATAAAACACCAAGTATAAGTAAGATAGCCAATACATCCATTATGCAGCTACCTTAAACCACTCTGGTACATCACGCTTAGTCCATACCATTTTAAATCTATCTTGCTTTGTTTGATAGTATTCTTGATATGATCTAACAGATTGTCCTTCATGAATACACTGCGGTTCATGAGTCATAGCAAGTTTAAATTCTGTAAATGGCACCTGTGGAATATTCGTTGGCACTAATTCCAACCAAGGACGTAATTTTTCTGTGCCGTGCTTTTTGCCATAGCGATAAGTATACTCGTCAAGTAAAGCAACAAAGTGATCATAATGCCAATTGTAATTATATACTGATTCCATACTCCATACAGTACATGGATGACCATGATGCACAGCTTTGTAAAGTACATTTTCCATTTCTGGATTAGGATGCACCCAATAATTAATCATACGTTTGCCGGATTTTGATGGACGTTTTTCTGTGTAACCATCAAGCATACGATGAGCAGTAGATAACATTTGTGCAGACTCAACTATCATCTTAACAACATGCTTGTCGCATTGCAATTGAGCTGCAATTACTGGATCACGATCTAAGACAAAAATATTCATTTGTTTAACTTCTTTCTCATTTTAAAATGCATATCACAGTATTTTTCTGTGTTGCTGATTGACCAATCAAACTTTTTTGAGATACTCTCTACAAAACTTTCGTAGTTCTTCCCGTTCCACTTCGATATCAACTGCCACAGGATCTCGTCGATTTGCATCCAGTTCATATTTTTCTCGATCTTCCGCGTATTTCCTTCTGATGAACGCATGATAAGACTCATACTCCCTTTCTTTTTTAACCATTGATTCGGTTCCTTACTCTATCTTCATATATTCTATAACAAAACACACCAATTGTAAACCCCAAAATGTCAATATTTAGTAAAGTAACCGCAAAAATATTAGCGAAGAATAAACACGCCACATAATCATACCATCTCAACTCCATATCAACGCAGGCAAAACAAAAATCAATAAGAATATTGCAACAACATATAAAGCCCATTTCTCTGGACCATCAATCCAAGGTTGCTTTTTAGATTCTTCCCATCCTGTTTTTAAAGCCTCTTTCCAATTCATCTTCATTTTGATTGTGCTGTCTCCATATCATTATTCCACTTCTCTAGATTTGCTACATAGTTAACCATGCTGTGATCTGAAAAGTTATCTACTCCACCTTTTTTTAATCCCATCCACATACCACGCCAACGATCTTTAACACGTTGCCATGAAGTAAGTTTACGGACATTGCCATAGGCATTCATGTAATGTTCAGTTCCATCATGGCGATATCCCATAGCAGCAAACGGAACTCTTGTCACGATGTCATTGTTATTAACCCAACGATGATGCGTAACATTAAGATCTCTTACATATTTTTTCCAACCAGCTCTTGGTGATCCGTAGGTATAAACTTCAACCGGATCTTGTAGATCTGGATCATGCATACAACGTCCTGCCATAATAGTTGTCATCGCTGCGCCAAGAGAATGACCAGTAAACCATAAGCTTTTGTTACCTGGATTTGCAAGAATATCTTCCTTGACCATAGGCCAAAGATCGTCAACCTCTTGCTTGAATCCCTGGTGCACTCTTGATACTGTCTCTGACTTGACAGGGAAAGCTTTTAAGTCTGCTTTCAAATCATTAAACTCTTTTGGTTCCGTACCTCTACAAACAATAACTACATCATCTTTATTCCAGATACGATAAGCCTGTGCTCCATCTCTATCATAGTACTCAGCGTCAGTAAATCCAAGTGGCTTTATTTGTTGCGCCACTTTTTTCTTATCATTATAAGCAATTTTACTTAGCTTGGCAAAAAGCAAACTTTTTTGCTTCAAGTTCATTTTTTCTATTGGAACTCTCGCTATCATGATTTACTCCGCTTTCCACAATGTCCAAGCACCATAAACAATTGCAACACCAGCAGCAATCTTTGCCAATGGTGCCATGAATAGTACAAGAAAGCCAAGCGCCATAAGTGCTACACCGTCAAGACTCGTTCTTTCTTTTAATCTATTTTTTAGCCAGTTCATTTTCCAACTCCTTTAATCGTTGTTCTATGTTATCTATTTTCTTTGTCACTTTGGGGTATCTTTTTCTCCAAGCTTCAGGATCATCCTGTAACCAGTCCCAACCAAAGCGATCTACTAAATAATCTAAGTACGCGTCAAACTTTGACATAAGATATAACGCAGCATGTGTATTTCTAAACCATGCTAGAAAAGCTGCACCTACAATGGAACCTGCAATTGCTGTATATATCCATAGAGTATCACCAAACATTCTTGCAAATAAATCCATCGTAGTCTCCTAGTATATTTTCTTAACAAAGTAATCAAAAGGAACAGACGTTCTGAACTCAACCTTGTGGCCTAAATCATCTATGCCTTTTAAATAATTATTGGTAATCTTTTTAATTTCTCTTAAACGAATTTCTCTAGAAGAACCCTCATGATTTATTGTAACTACAAATAAGTCATTGAAAAGTCTGTATATGAATCCTCGTTCTTTATTCTTACTCATTTTAAATTCCCTTCAAGAGCTTTCTATACATCATTATTTATAAATATTCAATAAGGACATAAGGGAAATAAAAATGGCTGCAGCGAAAACACTACAACCGGATTCAATATTTGCTGAATTAGATACAGATGGTGATGGAGTCATTACCGATGAAGAAATGGCTCGTGCAAAAGAGATTGCCGAGTACGAACACAAACGTAAGATGCAAGAAAATGAAGATAAGAAAGAAGATCAAATACGCGCTATGGCTTGGTTTGCTCTCTGGGGCATGCTTCTATATCCAATTACAATCATTATAACTTCTATGATGGGGAAAGATACAGCTGCGCAATTAGTAAGTGACATAGCTCCGACTTACTTTGTCGCTATCGCTGGCTTAGTAGCAGCGTTCTTTGGGGCACAAGCTTACACCAAAGGTAAGGCAACACCCGAAAAGAAAACTTAAGTAGATATTTCAAGATCTTTAGTTTTCCAATCTAAACAGGTGTAATTTATTATAGTCCAACCTTCTGTTTCGGCTGCAACAATTCCTTCAGCTAACGAATCCAGGCAAGCATCTAATCTTATGTACACAACTGGATTTGCTAGGTTCTTACAAGTGTCAAGTTCTAGACTACATGCAAGTATTATTGCAGCCCACATATCATTTTCCTTTATATATCGTTTGTAGATGAGTCTCAAACTGCTCTACTTTTGCAAGTCTATTTGGCCAAAGAATATATTCTTTTTCAGGATTCTTTTTTAAATTGTTTAGCAATGGCACAACAGCATTGTAAAGATTATCTAATCTTTCTTGCGTTGTAGTAGCAAGTTGTTCAGCATCATTGGCAAGTGCAGCTGTTTGCTGCACCGCCGAAAGTTCATCTTCATCGACTGCTGTAAAACCAAAGTCGAATATCTCAGACATGTTGTTTCCTTTTTTGCGACTTCCTTCGGAGGTTTCGAAGTTTGGTATAAAGTCGTTCGGTCTTTCCTAGTAATATTTCTTTTGTTTCTCTACGTTTTGCTCGAGCGGCTTGTGACCGCGCCATACGTTCAGATCTAATCATTACTTTACCTCCGTTTGTTGATTGGTCTCGATGGCTGGATTTGAACCAACGACCTCTTGTACCCAAAACAAGCGCACTACCAAACTGTGCTACACCGAGTTAAGTATATTCTATACTAAAGTTGGATAAATGTAAACTACTTTTTTTCCTCCATTAGTTTTATCGCAGCGTTGTACGAGGTGCGAGAGATGACACCTTCACGTAGTAACTTCTCTCTATTTGCCATATGCTTCATATGGATCTCTTCTTTATTCCCACCAAAGTATGCTACGGCATGGCCTTCTTCTATAAGAACATCAGTAAGTTTTTCTTTCTTACCTTCATGTCGTTCAATCCAAAAATCTCCAAGAACACGACCAAACTTACCTTTCATATCTTCACCATGTCTATCTTCGGTTGTGATAAGTCTTATGCTTCCAGTCATGAGTTCCTTTACTCTTGCCTTAGCGGCTTCTCCAAATAGATCTTCAACTTTGTCAGAAGTACGTGATTCAGGTGTATCAATACCTATGATACGTACACGTTCATCTCTTAACATGATACCAAAACCTAGATGAATGTCCACATCTACTGTGTCACCATCAATAACTTTTAGTACTTCTACGTCGTATTCGTTGTGATTAGTCATTTTCATACCCTTATTAGTTTATAAGAGTATTTATTATGCCTATGAAAAATCTTTGTAATCCAGTGAAAAGTATTTATCGATCATTTCTAATCGTTCATGTGCAGCACCCATAGTAGATAATTCTTTTTGTATTGCTTCTACAATATCGCTATGTTCACCGATTCCTGCTGAATTATTCATATAAACCATAATGTTAGTTTTAGCTCGTTCCAACTCGCCTTCGGCATGCATTCGAGCTGCTTTAATTAATTGTGCTGATAGACTCATTTGTTTCTCCACTTATAAGGGTTTCAATTTTACATTCTCATCGTAGATGCCATAACACCATCCGTCCTTTTTCATTGAACCAAAACCAACTCTTTTTGCGAACGCTTCTCTATTCTTTGCGCCATCTTTCCAAGATGAAAGACTAGGACCAGCATCTACCTTTGATCCTTTTGGTTCACATGTCAATACGTAATTAGACTTAGGTATATATCCAAACATTCCATTATGAATGTTATCGTAGCAAGCGCGATTAAATTTAATCATTAGCTTTACTCGTTCACGTTTATCTAGTTGTGAGGGATGTGTTTGATATTTTACTTCCCATCCGACTTCTGCCATGACGGTATCGTTTTCATAATCAATATTTTCAGCAAAGCCTTTTATCAAGCTATCTTTTGGTGAAGCACCAGCATCGATATATCGATAATATAAGTAGCTTGCTTTATTTTGATAGGGAACAATATATGTAATAAACCAGAAAGGATGTGGTCCTATATGTGTTGCCCGCTTTTCAATATGCTTATCTGCAAGAATCAATGGTGTCTTGATTTTATAACCAAGACGCTCCATTGTATTTTCAAACATCAAACGTTTGAGAGCATCAGTTGCTTTCATCGGTTGTTGTAAGTGCGTCTGCTAATGTGTCGATGAGCAGATCAATATTGTTTTTATTATTTTGAATTGAATCATCGTGCTCTTCATCAATGAAATTAGAACGAGCTGCGTGTGCAGAATGTGCTCCAATTAGTTTCATTAGATCAAAATCTATATTTTCTACTTTATGATGTATTTCAACAATGTGCTTTTCTAAAAGACCAATTCTTGCGTCTTTGTCTTTTATATCTTCAGCCATTGAGTAAAATATCATCGCTGCGATTATTTCCATAACTTACTCCTCAGTTTCAACTTGCATGCAGATAGCCTGCACATTCAATGGGAAGTGGCCTTCTTGACCACCCGCATCATAACTTAACATTTCTCTTGCATAAAAACATTCATACATCTCTGGAAACGTGTAACCTGGCCCGTATGCATTTACTGCGTACACATCATTGCCTTGTATCATAATATATATTAGCATCCAAGCCATAATAAATTCCTTTTATAATCAGTGGGGAGTCTTTCCTAGGTGACCCCCCACCTATCTGCATTTAACGTATGCAGCAACCGACTGGGTTATTCGGTACCAGTGGTTACACCGACCTAGAATAGAGAGCGCCTACTCTATCTAGGATTTTATTTTGTAAATGCTGTCTGATAAGTTATACCATTGACAACCCAAGTGATAACAGAATAGTCATACACTTTTTTATTTACATCTCTATACTCAGTGATATCTTCGCACTGTCTCTCATATTTGTAACCAGTAATGACAGTTTCAGTCTTTGGCTTCTTTGCTTTATCGGCTGCAATTACACCACCAATTACTGCACCTGCGGCAGCACCGTTATCTTTATCTGTAATACCTTTACCAAGGATTGCTCCAAGAATCATGCCACCAAGTACATCACCACCGCTGGCACCGCTACCTTGGCGTGTGACTGTACCGTATATAGGCACTTCAACTTGTTGACAAACCTGTTTTGTATAAGGCGTGCTTTCAACTACAGTTGCGTAGAAATCTTCTACACTAGCAGTTACCTGCTCTGCAGCAGCAACTGGAGAAGCGAATGCTACAATGGTCGCTGCTGTGATTAATGTTTTCATATCTTTATTCCTTATTTTATGCAGCTTCTTCAACTGCGGGTACTTCGTCGAAACCTAACATTGCAACATCATACACTTTGCCATCACCAAGATAGAAACGATCGCCCATCATAGAAGATCTAAGACCATATGTTTTGCCACCAACTACTGGAAGTTCGCCAACGACTTCAACATTTTCGTTTTTGTCAGCAACACCTGCAGGATGGCTCCAGCTATCAGCAATATTCTGAGTCCAACGATAAGCATATTCTAAAGCAGCTTTTCTGATGCTAGCATTCTCTTTAGGAACATTAACTACAGCAACTCTTGTGTAACCGTTTCCTTCAAAATCTTTATGATAAACTGTGACTTTCATATGTATTCTCCTTCATTTGATATAACTATACTACACCATTACGAGCCGATTGTACACCTTTTTGTTTTGTTTAAAATCAACTACTTACGCTTTTTTTGTCTAAGTTGTTGAAATCAAACGAAACCTTTTTTTCATCACTATCACTTTTAGTCCACCCTTCTAGAGTACTTATATCTATTCTATCAAAAGGATCGTTATCTATAGGTTTCTCTGACATCTTGCAATGCTCCTTCTATTTGAGGCGGATACTTTCCCGTATAAGTTCCAGCCTCCAACATGTCTTTAGTTAAATAATCCTTGTGTCTATGATCTATGTTGTCCCAATCTTTCAAAATTTTTCGAGCTAGCTTATCGAACTCACTATCTTCTAAGATAGGATCGTCTTGTTCGTAATATGCGTATGCTGCCATAATGTACCAAGGGACGCTCATATTGATGTTGCCGTCGACTATGTCGATACACGCATCCTCAATACCTTTTTTGTCCATCGTACAATTCCTTTAATTCCTTTTCTTTATTATGAGCTTCGATCTCCCATGGTCTAGAATCGTAATCCATTTCTGCTTCAAATACTTTTTTTTCAAAAATAATTTCGTCGCCCCATTTTTGTTTCATTCTCCCCGTGAGATACTGATGCACGTGCACCATTTCGTGTAGCACTGTTGAAATCATGTCTTCGAGGGGGATAGATACATCGATGCGGATCGTAAACTCACGATCACCTTCATCCAGAACGTCGCCGTAAACTCCTTGCTTTTCGGTTAACTTTCGTATCGTTCTAATATTTATATAAACAGGCTTCTTGATACGAGGCATGAGTTGTTTCGCAGCAAACATCACTGAGTTAATAATTGCTTTTTGGCGATAACGGGCTGTTTTATTTTCAAAATCAATAACAATCATAATAGTATTCTATACTATTTTCTTGTAAATGTAAACTAGTTTTTTGTTCTAATTTCAACATTTTTTGGCACCGGAAACTTTATGTTTGGGTGCTTATGATATAAGACAAACTGTGTATCTGGAAACTCATTAAACATGTTTTGCCAGACTGGTCTCCAGTTGTTTATTAGTCGATTGTTATTCATATTTGATCTATCTGAATTAAGAAAGAAATCACTATTACTTAATAGATTAAAATCAAACATAGAGTCGAATCCATACATATGGATTTCAGTTGCTTCCATTTTACTTGCTACACAGTGCACTGCCATGTGACCGCAGTTAAAGTCTGTGTAATTTTGTACATATTTCGGTAGAGTTAAGTAGAACCCTTTAATTTGAGATGCAAACTTCATGTAAAAGTCTGGTCTCATCTCCATCCATTTCTTAGGTCGAGCACCAAGAGTCCATTCACCTGGAACTATTACAGATCCTTCATCAATTGCTTTCATCATCTTAAAGTCAACCATAAAGGTTGTGTAAACATTATGAACTTCAAGAGGCGGTAAGTTGCATGTTACTTTAAGTCCCTTTGCGGGTTTATACATTTGTGCACAATCGCCATTACCAATTACATGAGCTACTTTACTCATTTATCATACTCCAAAAATTCATTGCTTTCTCTTATCATTTTTTCAATTTTAAGCTTGCCTTTTCTACCAGTCCAATGCATAATAACGTGGTCCTTTGGCATAGAAGAATCTACTATATCCAGACGTAATGTATTATATTTTCTTGGAAGATCTGTTATATGTATGTGTCTTCTCATTCCATCTTTTACAAGTTCATGAAGGACTTCTTGGTCACCGACTTTAGGGTTTGCTTTAACTGCTGCATACCATTCATCAAGAATGTTAGGTCGATTCTGAAAAGCAACTACACCAGAGTTGTGCCATGTCTCTTGTCTTCGTCTAGACCAAGGAACATCTTCAGCCATTGTAAGTTTATTGGGTTGTATGTAATCAAATATTTCATCTACTTCACCAAGAACTTGGCAATCAGTATCCAGCCAACACACCTGTTCTGCAAGCTTAGATGCTTCGATCATTGCTTTTGGCTTTTTAAACCAGCCGCGTTCATTACCTTCAATAGGTCGAGCTGCAAACACACGTTTCATTTCTTCGGACATGCCAAAGTCATATACAACTAATTTAGTCTTAGTAAATCTTTTTAAATTATCAAAGAACCAGGGTAGCTGCCATTGTGTTTTATGATCACAACCAGTAATGAATATTTTAGATAACTTCATAAGTTTCTCCAAAAGAATGCTTTGCATAACATCCGATAGGATTTTGAATAGTGGAAAATGAGTCTCTTGCTTCTACAGGCCAGGGATAGTATTCTTGTAGGAAAGGAAACGATTCTTTGTTTAAAAATACATCAGTTGGCTGTGCATGCAGTTTAGCCTGCTTTACCAGTGCACGAGCTCCGGCAGGAGTGAGGCGATATGCATGTGCACCAGGGAAATACCTTTTAGATGTTAACAATCCAACCCCTAGAGCCGGCGTATGATATTTTCCATAGGAAGGTTTGCCTAATGAAATTACTTTGTCAAAGAGAAGTGAATCACTTATTGGTTGTACGATAAATGCATCATGCTCGAAGATAGTGTAAGTGACATTATCTTCTATACACTTTTTCCATAAGCTATAATGAGATAAGAAAGCAGCGATACAATTTTCAAGTCTTGAATATTCTTCAATAAAACCATGTGTATCGAGTTCTTCAGCTTCCATCATACGATATACGTTTATGTTTCGAGGAGTAACTGCATCATACATATCAATCTTCATACCGTGCTTAGTGCCAGATTTGACACACCGTCTTGCAGTTTGTACTGATCTTACAATATCAGTGATAGTAATTACAAAATTTTTCATTGTGTTGTAGTACTCTTTAGCTTTTGAACACTAGTATAGAATTTGCGAGTGACACCAAGTTTAGGAACTAATTGATAGCACATGATTGCATCATTAGGCCAGAGACCAAATTCCTTTACGAGACTAATAAGTTTATTAGCACCTTCTGGTTTAATTATATATGCTGAGTTTCCAGCTAAACCTTGTGGAACATTTGCAGGTGCTAAGCGAGGAACTGATTGTTGGTACCTATCATCATTTAAAATAGTTTGATAGTAATCACGTGATTTAAATGTGCAACCTATTGGATTATTAATTCCAAGAATATTAAACTTTGAATCATTCATATTGAAATCAAGTTTTATTGTAAACATTGCATCGTGTTCAAGAATAAGTATTGGCTTATTTAAATTAGAACACATGTTCCATAATCTGTAATGACTCAATGCACAAGCAACTCTTGCCTTTGGACTTCTTGTTTGGTATGCTCGTTTGGTAAGTCCAGAACTAAAGTCAGTGACAGTTCCTTCCCAAGGATAGTTCCATTGCAGTTTATGAGCCAACAGAACTTCTTTTACATCATCTGGTGTAATAGCCTTGAACTTTTCAATTTCAAAATCATTACCAACTCTTTTCGAAGATTCAATTAAATTATTAAATCCTGTTTCAGATATTTCATTATCTTTTATGACAATACTATAAGCAATCATTACTTCTTACCGATGACTGTATACCCTACATTTTTAGTAACACGTTCTAGAACTTTCCATTGATTCTTTGCAGCCCAAGCATTTAATACTTGAAATAAACTGTCATTCATTTTACCATGAAGAATGCTAGTATCATGAGCTATAATATACTTCTTAACGTTTCTACCATGCATGTCTAGTTCTTTTTGTAGATGATTGGGATGATGATAACTATCAATGACTAACATATCAGTCATGTTAATAGCACCGAAACCAGTAGAGTCAGTTTGATTGACAATTAATTCTATATTATTTGTATCACACCATTTCTCTGCAAGAGGTTTGAGGAACTTATTATATTTTGTAAAGTCAATATCTACAAGATAAACTCTGCTTGGTTTACATAACATGGCCACAGAAGCAGTGCCACCTTGGTGTGTACCAAGTTCCATATAACTCTTACAGTCTTTCATGTATTTCGTAATAGCATCATGGATAGCACAGTAGTCTTTACCATGTGCTTCTTCTTGCTGTTCTCTAATAGATTTGTTAAATGTTTTTACGGTCTTGCAATGACCTAGTTCGCTGTTAATCATTTTTCTATTGCTTCTTTTATCATTAAGATATTTTCTTTTAGTTTATCGTTAAACTGGCTTTCAGTTTGACCATATTTTAAACCTTCGCTCAATCCTCTGGAAAAACTAGCACTCATACCAGATTGACAAGCCAAACGTCTACACGCTTCTTTTGTCGTATATCCACCGCTAAGTCCAACAATCTGCATAACTTTATCGTGTTTCATGATGTCGCTATAAAAATTATCCATGTCTGGTAATGTAAGTTTAAGTATACACTTTCCTTGGAATGCATCTAATCTTTCGGCTAACTCGTCTCGAAGCTTACACTCATATACCGATTTCATAGGATGATCAATTGGAATCTCTGGTTCTACGATTGGCATGAGTCCACCTTTATATACTGTCTCTGCAATAGCAAATTGCTGAGATAATATCATGTCAATATCCTTTACGTCTTTTAGAATACTGCGCATCTTCGTACCAGTGCAAGCATGTTCTTGAGCATAGTCAACCATGTCATCCCATCTAAAATATTTTAGATAACCATTTTCTTCTACACCATTATCAATTTTTAGATAAGCCTGAATTCCTTTTTGTTTTAATATTGGTACCATGCCACGGTCAACTGTATCTTTGTACAGGATTGCTGCCCATATATTATCAGAATTAAACATAGGACTATTCACCATACGCATTCTCATGGCATGAATCTTATCCATCTTATCATCTTCTGTATATTCTTGACCATATCGTTCAAGTACACCGCCGGTACTTCCACCGCTATGATCCATTGCAGCTATAAATCTATTCATAGGTTTCGCCTGTTTCTCTAAAAAAGTTTTCACTCCAAAAAGCTTTATCATCTATCCACACATCATAGTGTTCTTTTTTACCAACACTTAATTCATGAAACTTTGCGCCCCATTTGATTAATTGATTGTTTGTCAAGTTATAATAATCTTTACCACTCACTGCACCGCGAGCTGTCATATACTTGATCGTATGTCCAGCATCGTAAAGTTTATTAATTTTTGTAATTCTGTCATACATTGGAATATGATTTGCGTAGTCTTTTTTACCACCGCTACCTGGAATGATAACTTCTTTACATATCGTTCCATCGATATCTATAACATACTTCACTTAATCACCTCTTCTTTCTATCCATCATTCGGCCAGTTTTCATTAACCGGTAAGTTCCATTCGCTTATTGGTTTATTTGTTATTTGCCATAATGCTTCTTCAGGCCAGTCATCTGCAGTTCTAAACATTATATGAACTAACTTAGGATTCTCTCCTCTATTGTCACCAATCTTAGCGTTAGGATGTGAGCCGACTTTATGCATATAACAGTTCCACTCATTTGGCATTCTCATTAACTTAAAACCTGGTAAATGAATAAACGCTGAAAAGTAATCTTGAAACAATCTATAGAAGTTAGGAAATCCGTTCATATTGTTTACATACTCTTGAAAGGAAGGCCATTCCTTTTTCATCTTTTGTAAACCATTTTTTGATATAACAACAACACCAGTATTGAATACTTCTGGTCTGTCTTTCTCATCTGTAGGATACTTGATACCCCACTTTTGTTCACAAACTCTCACCCATCTTTTATCAATAACACTATTGATTCCACCAGAGTTATATATTGTCCTGAAATAAGGTTGCTTTGGTTCTGTGCAAATACCAGCATCTTCTCCATTTAACATAAACAGATCATCAGCAAGGCCTTCTGTAGGAAAGACATCAATATCAACTAAAGCAACGTTATCATACTTATCAAAAGATTTATCAACTAAAGGATTAGCTGGTTCATAGTAAATAGGAACATTCACAGTTTTACTTGCAATCTCAATGTTATGGTCAAATCTATATTCAGCACCAATACGGTCTGCATATTCTTTCATTAGTCTTGTAGAAGCTATAACACCAGGCTTCATAGGACCTTTCCAATATTGATATATTATGTTTGCCATTTATTTCTCCTGATAAATTTCTTTGCTGTCTGCAAAGATGAGTTAATAGCCTGATGCATATCAATGTACGTGTACATTCCACATCTTCCAATAAAAGTCATCTTAGGATTGTTATATTGCTTGGCTGCATATTTTCTATATATGCCCGCATTAACGCCAGTATTATCTTTGACCGGATAGAACCTTTCATAATTGTTTTCTTTATAATCACATGGTTCTTCTGTAGTAAGTGTAGTCATATTAGAATTGATACCGTGAAAAGGATAGTTTTTCCATTCTGTAATTCTAGTGTAAGGACCATCATGTGTAAAATTTACAGTAGGTACAGGTAAGACTTTATTCATCGGTAAATGTGTATGATGAAACTTTATAGATCTATATGGCAGTTCACCGTATTCATAATCATAATAAACATCAATTGGCATTGAGTTAAATACATGATCATAAAGTTCTTCCATTCTTTTATCAAATGGCGTGTTTAAATGTATAACTATGTTTTGGTGATTTAGAATACTTTTGAACAAAGTTGTATAACCACACAGCGGCATTATTTGATACTCATCATTTGGAAAGTATAACTCGTTATCATCATCACGTATAGGTATTCTTTTTGTAACACTGCTATCTAAATCTTCTAGTTCCAATCCCCACATCTTTCTGGTGTAGGGTCTGTAAAAAGTATCTATGATATTTTCTTCGCCAACAATATCTTTTGTTTCGTTATTGACTGGTAAAGTAACATAACGTCCATCAGAAAGTTGTGCCTTTACTTTATGCTCGTATTCACCGAACCTACCATACATGGTTATCCAGTCATAAACTCTTTTATTATTTGTATGAAATATATGTGGTCCGTACTTGTGAACTCTTATGCCATGTTCATTTTCATAATCATATGCATTGCCACCTACGTGATCTCTTTGATCTATTACACATATCTTATGGCCAGCTTCTGCTAACTCACGAGCAATCGTAGCTCCAGCAAAACCGGCACCTACAACTAATATATTCAAAGTACACCTTCATCTACTAACTGTTGATAGTTTTCCATCTTATCACGCTTTGGTCCTTGAGGAGTAATCTTAGTACGTATATGAATAAACCCGGCCTTTTCTGGATTAGGAAGAAAACTACATTGACACCACTTCGGATCTAAGTGTGTTTTTCTCCAGTTAATACCTGCTCTTAGAGCTAACACATGAAAGATACCTTCATCTTCAAAGTGGTATGGCAAATTAAAGTTTTCCATCCATGTGTTTGGAGGTGTATTTGCTTCTCTTAGAGCTACCCTTAATTTCTTATTCATTTTATATATTGCACCGCCCCAATAAGGAGATCGAGAAGATGTGATTAAAGGATACTGTTGTACTATTTTTCTATGTAACATCTTCTGTACGGTGTGGTACATTCCAACACCTTGTTCTTCAAAGATATTAATAGTCATGCCTTTAGGTGCAAACATATCAATATCCACCATTAGTACATCATCGTACTCGTCAAACTCTTTTGAGATCATATGTACTTTTTGACAGGGTGCTGTTAGTCTTCGATTGAAAGGTTTGCCAGTAACAAGTTTATATTCAGCTCCAATCATATCAGCATACTCTTGCATGTTCGCCATCGAGAGTTTATCTAACGGCCGCAGCTCGCCATCAAAGTGTTGTAGTACAATATTCACCAAGGTTTGCTTGCCTCAACAACTGCAGAGTGTAACTTACGTATCAAGCCAGGAGTGTCAATACCATTAAAGTCTCTTACTCCAGATTTTCCATAAGGCATTTCTTGTACGTTTTTAAAACCAAGTTCAGTAAGTGTTTCTAACATTTCTTTCTTATACCAAAGATGTTTGTGTTCACCACCTTGATATAAAAGTCCTTCAGCACATTGAAGTTGTTTGGACAGGTGTTCAGTTCCGGGTGGTGCAAACTTATGTTTCAAAATATAAAATTGATAGTAATGTTGTACAAAAGGATGTTCATCTAAGTTTTGATCTTGCCTAAGAAAGTCTACAAAATCCATAGGAGGCCACACAGTACGAATGATACCACCTGGCTTCATTACTCTATACATTTCTTTAAAAAAGTTTATGCCTTCATCTTTTTCTAAGTGCTCAACAAAGTGTTCACTATAAACTGCGTTATACTGATCATCCATAACTCCCTTCATTGGAAGCTTACGCATATCATATACCATACAACCAGGAGTAGGTACATCCCGTACACTATCCCAATTCAATCCTCTGTTTGCATTTGGAGCGATTTCTAAATATCTCATATTACCAATTCCATTAGTCGCTCAATATCTTCTCCTTCATTAGGAATTAAATCTTTATGAAAGAAATGTAAGAAGTGAGCCTGTTGCATCTTCTCATGTGGTATAGCATTGAATAAGCCATTCCACTTCCAATGAAGATGTTTTTGTTTCATCTTTTCTTCTTTTACCCAAGTGTTCAGTAGTGTTTGATCCGTAGACCATTTCCACGCGCCTAATCCATCAATGAATCCTTTGAACTTTGCACGCATTAAAAACTCTCGAGGAGTTTGACCACGTAAATACTTTTGTATTTTTTTACTCATTAACATCATACCCATGTTATAGAACTCAGCACCATGATGATTCCACTTCCAATCAACGTGCTTTAATGATCCATACTGCATATGAGAATAGTTTGTAATTTTGTCGAAGTATCTTTGAGTTAGTGGCATCTGTCTTTCTATAACACCAGCAAATTCAGTGTCTTCATCTAACTCGTCAAACAGGTTAGGACTGTTTGGCCTGATCCATATATCACCATCTACAATCGCAATCTGATCATAACGATCAAAGTATGCAAATGCATTTTCTTTTTCATATATTGGTAGAAAGCCGCCATGTTTACCATAGGACTCTTTGCTGCGATTAGTAGCAAATACATCTGGTTTGATTCTTAGGATAGGTTCTCTTTGTATAACATGATCAATGCCATGTTCTTCACAGTAAGTAGCGACAGACTTTGTACAGTGGTCGTATAATCTTTTACGAGGTCCTGTGTATACCTGATAAATTAGTCTCTTCATAGTAACTCACGATTTTATTTGCGATAACTAATGCATTCTCAAAGTTTTTTCGAAAACGATTCTTCTTAGCTCCGGTTTCAATGAATGCATATAGATTATCTATAGTACCATTATAATGGCTCAGCTCATAAGACTTACGATACCTTACGATTTCTTCCCATTGACTACGAAGTGTAAGTACTTCACCTAGCGACATATTCATAGATATCCTTCCATGTTGCAAATGTTGGAAACTCGTCATTATTCATATTATGAGCATGTTCTACCATAATACTTTCGAGTCCTAGTCGATCACCTGTTTGTGCATTTAATAATTTATCTTCAATCCAAAGAAGACCAGAGTCACGATAAGGTTCTAGCACTTCATCTTTATCTTCACCAGTGTCACAAAAGATAAATTTAGTAAAAGCGGTTTCACCAAATAATTTTTTACAATTTTGAATACGAAGCATCTGAGCATGTTCGTTATTTGAAAGAGCGGTTATCATATGAAACGTATAACCATGTTTACGGTGAAGAAGATCTACATAATACATAGCATCACGAAGAGGAGGTAAGAATCCCATAGCAGCAGATTCATTGAACTGTCTAACTAATCTTCTACTTATAGATGATGGAAGATTGTATCGATCTTTCATATCATAGTATTGTTGACCATCTTCAACTATTTTATAACCTTGTGTTTGCATCCAGACATTCATGGCGTATTCCCAATTCATGAGAACACCATCGCAGTCAGTAAGTATCACCCGGTTTAAATTGTCTATCATTATATTCTCCTTCATTATAGTAGTATTCTACCATATTTTCAGAAGAATGTAAATAGTTTTTTTCGTTTTTAATATATTTTTTTATTCTAAAATCTTTATGAATAGATTGTTTCTTATGTTTTCCACGTTTTTTATTACGAGAATCAAAGCGACTGAACTTAGCCATTAGATTTTTTCCTGTCCGAAGTTGCGTGTGTTTTCAATTTCAGCTGCGAATTCTGTGTATCCGCCTATATGTTTATCATTCCAAAATATTTGAGGAACCGTTCGAGCTCCAGGCAATATTTCTGTGAGTTCCTGAAGTTTCCTTGGTCCATCAACTAAAATGTATTCGTACTCAAGTGCATGTTGTTCTGCGAGTGCTTTTGCTCTATCGCACCATATGCACCTTGGTCCTCCCCAAATTGTTATCATTAATCGTATCCTAACATTTCTTTTGTCATAATATAATCTCTCACCATTCCTGATCTTACAATGTCATCCCAACCAAACTGTATGATTGAAAAGTTTTTCATTTGTTCTAGTATTGCCATGAACTTAAATAAACCATCCTTTTCATCTTGAAACTTAAAGTCAGATTGTTTATAATCACCGCAAAATATAATCTTACTGTTACGTCCTACTCTTGTAATAACTGTATCAAGTTCGTGGAACGTAAGGTTCTGCATCTCATCAACAATAATAATAGAATCATCAAACGTGGATCCACGAATAAATGATGTAGATTCAAATTCAATTTGTCGAGCTGTTGTGAGTTTGTTATATGCTCCTACATCACCAAAGAGTTCAGCACAAATATTCTTATATGGAATATTGTACATGTCCTTTTTTTCTTCTGCGGTACCTGGAAGAAATCCAATGTCTCTTGTTGGTACAACAGATCTAATTATTACAATACGACGGAAAAAAGAATCTGAATCAAGAAGTTCTTCTAGCGCCATATAAAGAGCTATAAAAGTTTTACCTGTGCCTGCAGTTCCAGCTAATACCAGATTATCGTCATCTTCCCACGATTCAAAAGCAATCTTTTGATTTTCAGTAATAGGTTCATACTCTAACAAATCATCAATGCGAACTGTAAGAGAGTTGTTCTTACTTAAACGTTTACTCATACTATGTTTTTATTGTGTTGCTACGGCCTGATCCGGATTTCACTTTATTCAAAACTTCTTTCCATCCATCATCTGTTTTGCTCAAAGTACTTCCTACACCTGATACAATCTTTGGTGTACTTGGTACTTGAATTACGTCTGGCATAGCGTCTAATATATCTTGTAATTCATCCCAGGTACATATAGTGTCCCAGGTTTCTTGAGTCTTAGTATCTTTCAATGTATATGAGGGCATAATATTCTTTCTGTAAATCGGCCGACTAGTCGTGCTAGCCGACCGTCTACCTCCTATTGCAATGCTTGTTGTTTCTCAGTGATGAAGTCTTCGAGATATTCTCTCTTTCGACTTATTTTAGTAGCTAAATCAATTTTGCCTTTCTGTTTGAGCTTGGTGATATAGTTTTCTAATTCAATAACATCTTGTTTAAGTCTATCAAACTGAGCAGTCAATGCAATCTCCTATTGTTATTTTTTTACATGATTATTTTACGATAAGTTTTGGAAAAGCCTCCTCTACAAGTTTCTTGGTAATTCCTTTTGCTAATGCTTTCTTATCTTTCATAAGAATAAGAAGCTCAGCGTCTTTTGGGTGAATACCTTCAAGGATATCAATGAACATACGTTCACGTTTAAATCCCATCATCTGATCACCCACAAGTCCTTTAACGAAGTATTTAAACTTCTTGTGTTGATTGTGTAATGTGGAAGGTACAGTTTCTTCTTTGGCTGGTTCATACGGAGGATCACCAGGTGGTAATGACCACTGGACCAAATCATCGTATGTGCCGCGGAGTAAGTCTTTTAAAGCCCAAGACTCGTTTTCACGAAGGACGTTTATTCTATCCTGTTTCGTTTTTGCTTTTGAAGCAAGTTCAATTACTTCATAAACGTTTATAGTTCTAGTTTTAGTAACCATCTAAATAAAGTCCTCAATATCTTCAATCAATCTCTTGCATCGTTTAGCCACTAGGTAAGGAAAGACCTTGCCTTTATTATCATGTGTATCTTGGCTTTCAAATGTATTTATAATTTCGTTTTTTAGAACATCAGGTGTTTCATTTAGATCAATCAATTTTTTGTTACGTAAAAAATTACGATATATTTCTTGTCCTTGTGATTCAGGATTTTCTATTAATTGATCCAATAGTTTTTGTCGAAGAGGTGTTTGACGTGTACCTTCTACAAATACATTGTCACCAGACAAAACATTAGGTACACCGTCAGATGTATCACCTCTTAGAATAAGTTCCATTAACTGTTTCCTAGGATGTTCTATTTTTATATATTTCTTTGTCATAGGAGAATACTGTGACACATTGTCAAATTTTTGCAATTGTGCAAAATCTTTATCAGCAGATATAATCATAACTTTTTCGTATTGACCAAACTCCTGCGTATTGTAACAAAGCTGGCCAATAATATCATCAGCCTCGCATCCTTCGATCTTTAGTGTTTTATAGGGGAAGTGATCGCCAAGTTCTTCAAACACTAGATTAGTGATACGAAATACTTCGTCCCAATCCATACTTGATTTCTTACGGCCAATTTTACGAGCTGCTTTGTAATTAGGAAAAGCTTTGTATCGCCAGTTGTTACCTGCGTCAGAAGCAATAACAACTTCGCCAAAGTCTTTATGAAAACGTTTACGGTACATACGAATACTATTCAGAATCATATGCCTAATAAGGTTTTCATCTATGTCAAGCTTTTGAGTAACAATGTTTCCAATAGCTATTCCATTATAATCAATAATAATCATTACAAACTCCATTCATATTAAGTTTATTCTACCACAGTTTCATCCGATTGTAAACCTAAAATATGCTTTCGATGTATTTTTCCTCCAACAAATGCGTTATAGTATTCTTCTGGTTTAAGTAATACATCGAGTTCAAGTTGATATTTCATTTCATAGTAAGAACATTGTCCTTTGGTCTTACATAACATAAGTATTTCGCGATGAAATGCATCAGCGCCATTCTCTTCTACGAGTAATTGCACTTCTTTGCTAGATCCAAAATACTTACGCCAGTCAGATTCAGTTCTTGTCCTGACTCTACGTTTTCTTTTTTTAGTTTTTGGTAGAACTTTTGGTTTCCAGAAAAACTTCTTACCGATATATTTCATACCAGTTGCTTTTTCTGTTATTTGATACACGAATCCTTGATACTCTTCTGGAGTCTCGTCAAATTCTTTTCCATTATAATGCCACATAAGGCTATTTATTAATCGTCTTCAGTTTCTTCAAATTGTGATTCTTCACCACACATCGGGCAGAATATTGGAATTTCATCTCCTTCTTCTAATAAGACGTAAGTTACCATGTCACAAACGTCGCACTCGGTCCAATATTCTTTATCCATAGCTTACCTTACATTTTTTGTAGTCAAGTATAGGATTAAGAGTTTTATAATCTAAGATTTTATTTAACTTCCCCATCCAGCAAACTCCCCTCTGTTTTGCATTCTCACATACAAAGATCTTCATACTTTGTAGTATGTTGTCTATGTTTACTTTTGTCTTCTTTGTTTTTTCGTTTTATATCGTATGGCCATTCGCCTTCAACTTCGAATCTTGATTTATTATGCCAAGCCCATTCAATACTACTAAAGAATGGATAGCCTTTAGATCTTAGAAATTTGAACCATTCTATCATACGTCTTGTTTTTCCTGTTTAATAGATTCTAGAATATCTTTTATTTGTTCCATTTCAAGACAATTTGCTAATTCTATAGGCATTGGTTTACCGTATTCTTCATTTAACTTTTGAGCGATGCGTAATCTTTGAACAGGATCATTAAGTGCATTCATACATTCTTGACGAGTCTCGAATGTAGGTGTGGTGAATATATAAAAGTCACCCATCATAGTTCCAAATAATACTACTACCATCCAACTCATGTTCTGTTACCTCTCAAAGCAAAGTACAAACCACCAACCCATAACAGTACATGAAAGTTATCATATAATAATACATCAACAATACTTTCGGGTTGACTGGTCCATATCACACCAGTAATTATACTACAAATAGTAATTCCACTAAACCTTGTTATAATATCATAGAGTTCTCTCCATGCTTTTATTAACACAGCTCCACCTACAAGTAATCCAAGACCAGCACCTATTTCACCATAGATGACAAACCACCAGACTAATCCCGGAAGTTCAAAGGCTTCCGCATCAGCTATATCAAATGGAAGCTTCGATAAACCTTGTTGTAAGAATACAATAGCAAGTGGAATACGAATCAACCAATGACTCATACAAAAATCTGGAATACTTTTTACAAAACTAGAAAGTGATTTCACAAGCACCTCCTACACATGCCGCAGAACCAAGTGTGTCTACATCTACATATTTTTTCGTTTCAAGTTGAGAAGCAAAATCAACTGGTGCAAGGTTCTGTTGAATCTTAGTCCATTTATGCAAAAGGAATACGTCCTTTAAACAATACTCGGCTTCTTTTGTATCGCTCATAAAATAATTATCTGCAAACTTTTTAAAACGACGAATCCATTCTGCACGAATATCAGAAACTTCTCCATGGTTATCATCTGGTAGTTGTGCTATGGAAGTAGCTTCCCACAAGTCGTTGAATCCTTTGCGTGTATCTACAATTAAGCCGGCAGCAAACAACGCTGCTTTGCCATATTTATCCACTATTTGTTCTTCGGTCAAGACTTCTGTCATTGGCGCTTGATTAAAGTCTTTGTCACCTGATCCACCAAGGAAAGATATACCAGCATATGCACCACGATTTTCAAAAACATAGTCTTCTACTTCACGCCATTGGTGATCCATGACTGTTACAGTATTTGAAACATTGTGGCGTAACTTAGGATGTGCACATAGCTTTTCATTGGTTCCAAACTCTACCCAGTTATTTTGTACAGTGCTTACTTTTTCTAAAAGCTTTGTACCATATAGTTCTTCACGATATAATGAACCTTCTGGTGAGATAACAGGGAACGCAACAACATAGTCAGTTTTACCTGCAGACCATACTGATTCTTCTACCATGTAAGGATTTGTCTCAGCAATTAGTTGTGAAACTTCTGATTCCTTATTTAATTGCACGTGTCGTAGGTAACGCGGTGAGTGTTCTGAGTGAATGCCAGAGGCAGTCTGCAACAGCACAGAAGCATTGCCAGAAGGTTTAACGCAGGTGGTACGAGCTGCTTGATTGATACCAATTAATTCAGCAACATCTTTATTGACTTGCTTTACAATATCCGCGCCTTGTCTTTGAATCTCTTGATCAAAAAGAACTTCAGGATTGTTCATCCATCCTGTAATAGAAACACCAAGTAATGCTTCACGCTCAAAGATCTTACGAGTTGTATTTGATACATATTCAAATTTAGTGTAACCCGCTTGGAGTGTACCAAGAATAGCTGCAGCACGACATGCTTTGAAAAACTCTTCTTTGCTTGTACATTTACCGCCATTGATTTCTGTGAGGTTACAACCTTGCCATCCTGACTTTCCATTTAGTTGTGGATACATCCCAATCTCAACACAAGGGTTTGTAGTAAAATCTTTGTCCTCAACGAAATAAAAACCTGGTTCGCCGAATTCTTTGATTGATGTCATGAGATTAGAGAACTCTTCTTTTGTAACTTCATTGCGAACAATTACAGCTGAGTTATTTGAACGACCACGCTGTGGATTATCAATAAACCAATTACCAGTTTTTGCTTTCATCATTTCTTCATCATCAGGTGAGAATAAACAAATTGTTGCTGAACGACGAACACCACCAGACAATACTGCATCAGCAGCATGCATAGCAATATCATATACTTCAATTGGTTTCAATGTATTACGACCTGATAGAACAATACCTTGTAACATATGTTCAATTTTATCTAATGTACGACGCAATGGTTCTGGTCCTGGAGCTTTGAAGCCTCCGGAAATCATAGCACCTTTTGGACGAATTGCTGATAAGTCAAAATAAATCTTACGGCCTTCAAATTCTGGATGAGTACCACCGCCAACAAAATAAGAAGACATTAGAACTGAAAGAGAATCTGCCCAACCTTCAATTGAATCTTCTATGTTAAAACCTTTTGCTTGTTTTTTACGTTCCTGGATTTTAGGCATCTTTGCAACATGATGTTTTTGTACAGAGAATCCAGCACCTGCACCGCAAAGTAAAATATAAAATAGTTCGCCAAAGAATGCTGCGCGGTCTGCATATGTTGAAGTACAGTTATACATCTTCATAGGTTTTTTAAGTAATTGCTCACCACCAAACTGTAGAGCACGTTGTGCGCCAAGAGCATACTTTAATTTGTAAAGAGATTCAGCTTCATCAATTAGCTGTGATAGTTCAGGTGACATTTTCTTTTTATAATATGTACGATGCATATCCATAACACGGGTAACTGCTTCTTCCCATGTTTCGTAACGCTCATTATCTTCATCCCATCTACTATAACCTTCATAAAATTTAGTATCAGACATCATTGCACGGGTGTTTCTGTCTGGATTGTTTGGGATAAGTTTGAGCATGTATATTCTCCTAGAAAACAGTATAAAAAAAATACAACACGCGAAAATGCATGCTATATGTTGTTAGTCATTTTTTGTTGGTAGTATTATATATTACTTTTCGGATTTTGAAAACCCCTATAGAAGCAAAAAGAAAAATATTTTTTATTTCATAAAGGGGGTTTACTTTTTAGAAAAACTGTATATAATTTAAAGGTATCCTTTAAGGTGGATGGAGTATCACTCAGGTTTCATCGCACCTTCTAAAGCATCTTCAGCTTTCTTATAATAACTTTCGTAAGCTAAAATAATAGCCTGCTGTTGCTGGACCATTGCGCGTATATCACTAAAGTTTAAACCAAGATTCTCATAACCTTCGCCAGTAAGTCCAAATATAGCAATAGGTTGACCAGTGCCACGAAGCTCTATGAGTTTTTGTTCTAAATTTTCTTCTGTGATAATAACCCAATCTACTGGTCGCATATTGAGTTCATCTACTGGAGGCAGATTAAGCTGTGGTTTTTCTACAGGTTTAGCGCTAACCGCTATTTCCCGTGGTGGCTGTCCCGCTAGACTGCACCCCATCAGGGTTAGGACCAGGCCAAAGCCAAGGACATTCTTTATTAAATTGTTGCGCGTCAGTTGCATTTATTTCATCCTCTGTTAGTTCCGCTCCAGACAATATTTCAAAACACCGACCAGCGTTTAGAGTTCCTCTATTAATCGCTCGTTCAATGCTATCGGTTTTTTCAACTGCTAATAAACCTAAGTCCATATCTGCAAGTTTACTTGATAACCTACTGTTCTGTTTACGGATGTCCGCATATGCTTTATTAATTTTATTATTTTCTTCCATTACAGCAGCATAATTTTCTTTTAAAGATTTTATTGCTTCTTCGCTTGTTGCTACTGCCACTTCAAGTTTCGCATTATTACCTGCTAAAACACGAATCGTTTCCTGAGTCGTTATGTAATATGTATACGCGCTGTAACCAGCAGCGCTCAAGGATCCGATTATGAATAGCATTAGATATAATCTAAGCATCTTTCTGATCTTCCATATATTTTCTAAATCGTTTCAAAAGAATTGGATGTTTATCTTTTCGCCTACGACGATCTGTTACGTTTGTAGTTTTAAACCTAGCTGTTGGTGGCAATGCTACCGAAGCGTTACCAATTGATGTTGCTGGAGATTCTTCTTCTACTTTTTTCATTAGATTAACTCATCAACTGTTACGTATACTTTTTGGTTTGTTTTTATATGAATCGCTTCATATATATTCATTCCTAATACATCACCAACCGGATAAGCATCATCGCTTACACGAATACCGTCCTTAGGATTTACATATTCATCCAACGTTTTACACAATAGTTTTTCATATCTTACTTTATAAGTTCCTGGAGATAGCCTACCATCCTCAAGAATAAACCATTGTGATGATTCCACCATAATATCACTCATGTCTAGACCTAAGTCTTTCAAACCTTGTTCTAGTTTTGCATCTTTTATATTATAATGGTCTTTCAACAAGTAAAGAGCTGAAGCATAAGATCCAATCTTACCTGCTGGTATTAATTTTTTTATATTGAAAACGAGTCTATGAAAAGGTGTATAGACATCCCTTTCATCAGCAGAAACTGGTTTCTTAAGTTTCTTACCTTTTTCATCGATAAGGCCGAGCTCAAACGCTTTAGTGTCCTTAAAATCTGTGACAAGTAATTTAAGGAATCGAAAGGTGTAGACTAAATCACCGGCTCTTTTAATAATTCCCATTAAATTTTCCTTAGTGCATCTACTACGGTTTGATCCATAGTGATATTTGTATACTGATCATTACGAATGTAATCCAAAAATATTAAGAATGGTTTCACAATAGGCCAGTGTTTATCATTAAGTTTTAATTCTAAAATATTCAATGCAGCCTCAATACCAAATACATTAAAGACAACGATTAAATGATTTAAAACTAAACGTTCTGCTAATGTACCTGTTTCAATATAACGATTACATAATCTTTTTATATATTTAAATCTATTTAAATCTTCTGTAAATTCTTCTGCGTCGATATATTTTGGATTGTAGTAATTCTTCGCAGCGTATATAAACAGATTGTCATCTGATAATTCAATTTTCATTTTCAATACCTAATTAGACTATTCAAGTCTATTTAGGCGTTCATAAAAGCTTTTAAATCTTCTAACATTCCATTTTTTGTTTTACGACGATCTAACTCAATTCCTACAGTTCTACCGTATTCTTCAAGTTCACGTTTGCTCATCTTACAAGTACATGGATCACAATCGCAATCTTCGCAATCACAATCTCCACCATCTACGTGCATTTCCAACGTATCGTCAGACATTACATGTGATACGGGTTCAGGCGCTGGTGGCGGTGGAGCAACTTCTTCTTCTATTCTCGCTCCAAAGAACCCCGCAATAAATGATTCCGGAATCTTTTGAGATTTTAACAATTCACCCGTCTTCGGGTCGATCCATCCTCTTGTAGTTGGATGTGAGCCTTTCGGTCCTTTTATAGCCATGATTACATTATCCTTATGCTTCGGTTGATTTAATTACGCTTTTGTCTCCGCTCTTATTGTCATTTGGACGACCAGGTCCTGTTTTAACTCCAGCTGCTGCATTCTTTATTGTATCTGCTGCTGCTTTAGCGCCGTCAATACCAGAATCATTTCCGTCAAGACCACCATGTTTTGCTACGAAATCTTTTTCACCTTTTGATGCTTTTGAATCAATCGCTTCAGGTGGTGTTGCGCCTTTTACATGGTCAGCACGATTTCCTGCTTTTTCCATGATACGGTCAAAGATTGGTCGTCGTGATTCTTGCTTTTCAGACATTTCAGTATCTTTACTATTATCTTTTAATTCAGGCTTGGTGTTAACAACTTCTTTTTCTTTTTTCATTGATTTAGAAATTGCTTTCCTACGTTTGTGTAAAAACTTATCACTCGCATCAACGTCTCCATCGTTATCGATGTCTTTGTCTTTACGGTCTGAGTGTTTACCCTTTAATTCTTTTTTATCTACAGGGTCCATTGCTTCATTTGCTTCGTTCTTACCAGGTATTTTAAAAGGTGCTTTTGGCAACGTTACCGCTGCTTTTCCTTTTTCTGATGAAGCCGCAGATTTTGCTAGCTTCTTTGCTAATGCTGCTTTTTGATTTTCTTGGACCTCGGCCCAAGCTGCCGCAACATTTTTTATGTCTTTAGTTTTCATTTTGGTTTCCTTTACATCCAAACTTGGGCTGCGTATGCTCCTGCAACAGCAATCATTGCTATCCAGAATAGTTTATTTATTACATGCACTACTCGTGCGTTATCATCTACTTTACTCTCGATCTCATCTAACTTTTGAGAAAAACGATTAAGTCTTTCATAAGTTCGATCATGATCTTCTTTCAATCCTACTAATTTTTCTTCGGCGCGCGCCATAGCCACCATAGCTTCCGCTAGCTTATCGAGTTTATTCTCGATGTTGTCTAATCTTGCGTTTGTGGTTGACATCTTATTACCTATTTATTACCCGCCAAACTCGTGGCCGGCGACTCGCTTCATCTGTTTATTAAACTGTGCTTGCGATGGTTTTTCTTTATATAATTTAATTGAGATCTCAGGACGATCTTTACCTTTGATTCTCCAATTATATCCTTTATCTTTATGTTCTGGCTTGGTAGTCTTTACAACACGTCTTTTATAACCTGCTTCCCATGATTCTGGTTTACCGCTACCTTCTTTCATGTTATTTGCTTTTCTAAACTTTGCAAGATCTTTATCAGCTTCTTTTCTCCGAGCAGTTGCGGCTGCGGCATCTCTTTGACGATCTGCGTCTGTTCTACCACTGGCTTTATTGACTATCTTGAGTAGCCTAGCTCTTGCCGGTCCTTCTGAAAACGATTTAAATGACTCCATTAGTTATCTACCTTTGCTCCACCGCGCCACTGATAACAAGACCAGTATCTTGCTTTATACTTTGGTCCTGGATTATCACAGTTATGTCTTGCTCTAAAAGATTTTCTCCGAGCTGGATCATCTCTCTTAATCTCCATGTTTGGATCTCCGAAGCGAACAACTACAACTTTACCATTCGGACCCATTGTGTACACTTTAAACTTCTTATTAGGATTTTCAGAAGTACGAATAGGATCGTTCAATTTAACTTTTTTACCTTGATACTCTGCTTCAGTAATCTCCATATCTTCATACAGATTACATTCTTCACAAACTTGATCAATCTCATCGGCCCTATTCTGCTTAAATGTTTTCATTATCTGTCGCCACGTTTTGCTGATAGATAAGCTGCTATTGCCATGTCTCTTCGTTCTTCTTTATCTTTACCTTTAAACTGTGGTGCATCTGAACCTTGAAAGTCTTTGATCCAAGAACCCATGCCATCAGAAACTTTTAGTTTTTCGCTAAACTTCTTAAGTCTTTCACCGGCTTCAGCATCTGCTTTTTTATTACCAGCTTTTTTCAATGCATCAAGACCTTTTCTAATTTTATCTTTATTAGGTGATGCATGTTTATTTAAACCTGTCTTAGTAAGATCTTTCATGCTCATTGAAAGTTCAGCAACTGGTTTTTTCTTTTGTGCCGGTTGCGTTGGCTGATCATGGTGATACTCTTTAAGTGGTTTGTTTAGCAAACCGTCAGCCTTTTTGTATGATATAGGTTTCTTTAGTGTTACGTGTTTTAGTTTTACAACACTGCTCGAGCCTGGCCTACGTTTATTTCTTATTCTGGCCACATCTTTTGCATCGCTGTGGCTATTTGCAAATCCATGAGCTATTCCGTCTTTACCAACTGCAGCATGAGTAGATTTACTTGGACCGCTGGAAAATCCAACAACGTGCCCTCTATGATCAACTGCAGCATGAGTAAACTGTTTTTTATTCCGTGCTCGGCCCAGCGAGACGTCTGGATCTTCTTTTGTTAACTCTTGCACTGATTCTTTATGCGCAGCTTTATATAACTTTACTGCCTGAGCCATGTGTTTATCTTTCATAGCTCTTTTTGCCTGCATATGATTTGGATTATCATCAATAAAACGAACTGAAGGCTCATCTACATTATGCTTCTTAACATGCTTCTTATACGTATCAAACTTTTTAGCATCTATAGCTTTACCGAATCTCTTACTCATTGGCGTCATGCTACGAGAAATTTCATTTATAGATTCATCAGTTGATTCTCTTTTAAGTTTACCTAGTAAACCACTGTACTGTCTTCGCTTTAAGCTTCCAGGTGTCATGCTAGGTCGCTTGATTCCTGCAGCTCTTTGAGCTTTACGGTCTTTCTTTTTGTCAGCATCAATATCTGCTTGAGAAGGAGGTGTATATTTTTTCACTTCTTTCTTGACGATTTCTCGATCGACAGGAACCATACGAATTTTTGATTTTCCGTCTGGACCAATGTATCTTTCTGGTTTTCTATCTGCTGACTGTGGCATTTACTTTCCTCTTACTTTCGCGGCCAGATCTTTGTCTGCCTTTCCCCATGTACCAGATGATTTGGTAACAAATGAATTGACTCTTGCTAAACCCCATTGTTGTGGAGTAGTACCAGGCCTATGACCAGTTCTCCATGCGGCTACGCCTCGATTATAAACTTTACGAAGTATACCCATAGGCATACCAGACTTATCTGCTTTTTTCTTTAATGCTGCTGTAGCATTTTCGTTTATGTAAGCTTTAAACGTAATCATGTTGTTGCCCTATTCTTTGCTTTTGTATCTGCAGTACGAGCTCTGTCCATCATTCGATCGTGTTTACGAGCATCAGATGCTTTCTCTCGATCAATCTTCATTTTTGCAATATCTACTTTGCTATCTTTTTCACCGAACATTTGCTTGAACTTTTTCGTATGCTTTGAAGGTTTAGTTTTTGCAGTCTTGTCACCCGCAGCTGGTTTATATGCGGCTGGATTATCATCATCCATTTTAGATTGTCTTTTAAATTGACGATCTCTTGAAACTTTTTGTGCCTTTGACAATCCAGAATGATATGCCTTCGGTTGTGTACCTGGTCGATCCTTAATATCAGAATCTTGTGGTGAACCTTTTTTACGTTCTTTGTCTTCGATGTTTAGAGTTTTGGGGTAATTCTTGTCCCCTGGTTTTAATTTCGGTTTTCCTGAGGCTCGACGTGCTCTGATATTAGCCCACAAACTTTCATTTTGTCCAGGTGTAGCATCTTTCCACTTTTTTGCAGCTTCGGGTGTACCTTCATCAGGATAATCTTTGTACATGCTTTTAGTATTATCTTCTTCGAGCTTTGACACTTGGTCTAACCAGCATCTTAACTTTTCGGTTTTTGTTTCTACAATCAAATAGTTTGAGCCTAAGTGATGTATCTTGCCAACAATACCTTTATCATTAATAACAACTTCTTCACCGAGTTCAAATAAGTCATCACGAACATATGCTTCTCTTATATCTGAAACAGATTCTAACTGAATATGATTTTTAAATTCTCTCTTTTCTTTTAAGCCCATACCTCTACGCACGTCATTAAACAAACGTTTTGCATCGGCATTACTCATTGCCTTTGGTAAACCTTGAGCAAACTGAGTAAAGTCATTGTCGGAAGCATGACCACGCTGTTTCGTACCAGATGCTCCTTCTGCACCTGTGGCATCAGGATCTCTTTGGCCTGCTGATACTATCTTGACTCCACCGTCAAAGTTAAAGAATCCGTGTCCGCCTTTTTTACCATTGTACTTATTGAATCGTAAATCATATTCTTTTACACGATCAGATCCAGCAACCATTACAGCTTTACGAAAGCCTTCATCGTATAACGCAGATAAAGCATGGAAAGGTGTTACAACCTTTTTGTTTATCATAATCTGTCGACCATGTTTTGGAAACATTTTACGAACATATTTAACTTTATCTTTATAAGCTAAAGGATTTTCTTTTGGATCGTTTGATTGGGATAAAAATACACGATAAGGATTTTTACCTGCAGCTGCAGCAAGTTTATCTAGCAATTTGCCGTGACCAATAGTAGGAGGATTCATTCTACCAAAAGTAAAATAAACAACTCTTTCTTCTTCAACTAAAAATTGGCTAAATGAATTAATCATTATGTAGACTTGCTCCCACGTTTCTTTTCCATTTCAGCTTTACGAGTCTTTGGTAAAAGCTTCTTTGCAAGTCTATCTATCTTTTTCTTCATAGCAGGTTTTTCGAGACGTTTTTCAATCTCTTGCCTACGAGCAAAAGTCAAGTCTGATTTAGGAATATCCTTTGAGATCTTCTTAAATATTAACATTCGAGCAGCTTTACGTGCTCTGCTTTTTAATTTTTCCGGAGATGCAAACCTACGCTTCGCTCTTTCACGCCCCATCTTGATACGTGACTTATAGCGTTTAAGTAAACGAGCTCGAGCTCTACGCTGTTGCATAGTAAGAGCTTCATCTACTTCTTCATCTGATTTGGGTGGATTAGTCGACGCATAGTCTGGACGATACTTGCGCTTCTTTGCGTTCTTTTTAATTTGATCTGGCATGCCTGGAGCATAGTCTACAGTCAAAAAATCTTTGAAACCTAGTTTCTTATCCATTTTATCTGGCATTTAATTTCTTCCCGGTTTATCCCATCCTTTTAATATATCAGGCGAAAAGTTGTTATAGGAGAATTCCATCCTATCAACAATCTTTACCGCGTCACCACCAAGTTTATCAATAGCAACGTAACCTTCTTCTCCAGTTACCTTATATCCATTACGAGTCTTAACAAATGTTTTAACTTTAGCAAGTTTGTTAAGAGTATTTATAAGTTTTAATTTTGCAAGAACTATAACTTTTTGTAATTCAAACATATTTATGAGAGATTTTTTATTTTTTTCACTAAAGAATGATAAAATATTATCTAATTTTTGTCGCTGAGTTGCTTTTCCTTTTTCAGATTTTCTCTTTGCAATCTCTTTTGCATACTTAAGCCGTATCCACCTAATGAGTTTATCGGCGTGTCCTCTTGAATCTCCAGGGACTTGTCCCTTTCTGACATACTTATTATTGAATTGCTCAATGAGGCGCGGTAACTCATCCGATTTCTCGAGCGTCCTAAGTGTGGATCCTGCGATTTGATTAAAGAGTTTACCAGCTTGCGATAGATATTCATTCACTTTCTCCGTATCATTTTTGTTCATAGTAACATTTGTCATATCTCTAAGCATTGCATCTTGCGACCAAACGCCTTTAGATTTATTTAATTTAGAAACATTTACACCATATGAAGCTTTCATAGTTTCAAATGTTTTACCTGTATATGTAGTATGCCAAACAATTCCAATCTTAGATTTCTTAATCTCTGCAGCAGCGGCTGAATTACTTGGCACAGCATATACAATAGTATTAGGATGAAATGTAACATAAGATTCGCCATCAATCTTTTTAGTTGTGATATCACCTGGTCCATATAAGAAGTCACCTTGTACGACACCCTTGATACCTAAAGCTGGAAGTTCTTGTAAAGCTATTTTAAGCTTATCAGCAAGATCGCCAGAAGTATCAGCATCCACATCACCGGCTGTTTTATATACTTTTGGATTTTTATTAAAGATTCCCTTTTTAGCGACAAAAAACTTTCCATCAGATGGATCAATACCAGCAAAGATAGCAGGAGCGCCATCCCACTTGACAGATACACTACCATCGTGAGATCCTTTCAGCATGTTTCTTAATTCTCGCAAAGCATTAATAGCTTCCCTTGTTCCGTTTACACCACCATATAATACTTTATCCTCTATATGAGTCATATGAGTATTTTTTTGTTCTGTTATATATGAGCTAAAATTTTCCATATGTGTATTATATTCCATTTAAAGAAGAAAGTAAACCATCATTTATATTTAAAATCACACATCAGACGAGTAGGATAACCATCACCGCCTTGTGTATCTCTTAAGTTCAATTTGAAAACATATGTTGAGGATTGCATTTCTATATCTATACGTTTACCTTTACCACCTTTTCCTCCATAATAAACAACAGGAGCTGTTACTGCAGCTGCAGTTTTCATAGCACTTTGAGTCATTTCTTTTGACAATATCTTGCCACTTAATTTATGTATGATATGATAATTGAAACCAATACCAGATTGAAGTAGATGACTTAATCCAGCTTTATCAAACTTCGGTCTCTTGTCGACTCTTCCAGAACTCGTACCGTTAAATACATTGCAGAATTCTTGTTCGTTAACACCAAATAATTTTAAGAGTTTTTTACCATTTGGATTTACAATCTTTTCTGCCTGTATTTCTTTCTTAGTAAGAATAGTTTTGACACCAACATTAAAGAACGTAGTAGTGCCGCCAAGTTTTAAACTAAGATATATTGGTCCTTGATCAAGAGTAACTGTAATATCAGTTACAGATTTACCTACATCAAACCCTTTACCCTTTGGATTAGTAAGTTGGATCTTTGGAGAGAACACGAGAGGACGGCGAGTATTCTCACCACCTACAACATCCACTTTAAATTCTTTTGATTCCGACATTTCATATGTTTTGTCAAGGTGTTCAATTGCAGATGCCATGTTTCTATCTTTCACAGCATCACCAGCCCACCAAGCTAAAAGAGCATCAGCAAACTGTGGTTCAAATAAGTTACCACGGTTGTTGGCACCACGATTACCAGAGGACCCGTTACCAAACTTTATTTTTACTTTTGATAAGTCTGCTTTAGCTTTTATATCTGCAATGGACATATCGTCTTGTAACTGGCGAGTTACATTAACGTTGCCTTTTTTTCCTGGATCAATATTAATTGGTGTTTCTGCTTTTGATTTTAAAATAGCAAAAAGTCTCTTGATCTCTTTTAAATTTTCTTCAGGAAAATCTTTGAGTTCAGAGTCTATCTCTTGCGTTGATTTTGGAAAGAATGTATAGGCCACACTAAACCCCATTGAATTAACAGTTGGTACTATTTATAATAAAAATAAAAGGGGCCGTAGCCCCCTTATTTTAGTTCTATGTAAGTTTTCCGGCCTTTCCGGACTAGATGATATTGATATTGTTCGAATCCACTATCAACTAAGTCTTGGTTGAGACTATTCACCATCTTCTCTACATTCTGTAGTTCTACAATATCTTCAGGTGAATTTTTAAATGTGCCGATTAGTTGAGGTTCTTTTTCACTTACTACTATTCCCATTATCACTTTTCCTCTCATATTGCTTAACCAATGGTTTAGCAAGAAAGAAGTCACCATAGACTTCTTCTATATAATCTAATACTATACATATTTCTAGAGCATTATCAAAGAATGTTCTTGCACATAAGTCATAGTAAAATGTTTCATCAAGCTGGCCATAACAATGCGTCATGGTATAATGATGGAGAGCATCAACAATCATGCTTTCAGGAAAATCATATTGTTCTAATTGTTTTCGCACAATGCTCTCCATGTTTTAATTATTTATTCTTTTGTACTCTACGCTTGCGTGCCGCTTTTCTTTTACTTGATCCTTTCTTACGACGGCCAGGGCGTGGTCTGTTCTTATGAGGCCAAGGCATTAATTATCTCTTAGTTGCTGGATTTCATAATCAGACTTAGCTTTATCATATGCTAAATAAAAAGCTATAAGCACAGCAGGTAATATAACAAAGTAAGTGCTGTATGCCATAAGCTCAACTGTAACTAAAACAATGCCTATGCCGACACCGGTAAAGAATGAAAGTTGAGCTAAGTTCTTCAAAAATAATGATAACATATTAATTCTCCTTAAGAGGCAGTAGCGTATTCTACTGCCTTGTTAGCTGCTTTGATTTTACGAGATTGATTGACACCGAACCACGCTGATTGCATACGTGTATCTGCATTACGACCAAGTTTATGATCTGTTAGATACGTGACAGAATTAAGAGCCTGCCACCATGTGCCTTCACCGAAGTTTGCACCAGGTTGAGTTTCAAGAACTTCATAAGCATCGCGTGCTGTTTTAGAAAGATCTTTAACAGTTTTAACTTCTGATTCCTTATGTGTATAAGGAAAAACGTCATTGTAAAACTGAACCAATGACTCTGCAGTGAACCTACGAGTTGACAAAAACTCAGCCATTTCTTTGTACTGTGAGAATTTGTCATGAGCAATGCCAAGTGTTTCTTTTACTTGATCAGCATCGAATACTGAACGGTGGTTTAACTTGACAAAATTCTTTGAAGCTGAGTTCAAAGAAAAAGTAAGTGTGTTGCTACATACAACACGGATAGGAGTAAAACGAACGTCAATCGCTTTACCATATTGGTGAGGATTGCTAAACAATAAGTAAGAGTCAACTTGGTCTTCGCCAAGGATTGTGAAGGAGTCTTTTACTTTTGCTAGAGCAAATACGTTGCTACCACCTTTCAAAGATCCGGCTGTGTTCATTTCCATATCGCCTGCAAGGACATACTCAGAAAAGAACTCGAAAGCTTCGGAGTTTTGAACAGGATTCCAATCCCCACCAACATTAGTTAAGATTTTGTTATCAGATGAGCGAACCAAAGACTGTTGACCAGTAGGAATACGCTCTCCGTCTACTTCAATGAATGAATTAACTTTTTCTACTGTCCAATCAAGGCCAGCTTTTTTCATCATTTGCGCAGGAGTAAGATCGTTTGAGACTTCTACACCAAGACCATGCCAAGGCTTATCACCTGCATATGCCATTTGTGCTACGCCATCGATCATTTCAACTTCATGTGCCATAATATATTTTCCTTTTCATTTTCAATAATAATATAATACCATAATTCATATTGATTGTAAACCCCTAAAATGCATTTTTTTCATTTTTTTTTAACAATCATTACTTACGTCCCAAACATAGGGACAATACTCATGCTTTGGTCCGAAGATAACTACATCATCATCTCCGACCTCAGTGAATACTCTATCATCATATACTTTGTGGATCATAACCGGACCACCAAATATACGATATGCTCTTACATATTCATCTCCTCTGAATCCTACATAATGAACAGTACGTCCCATATCTTTTTTTATCGCCTCATACTTGCAGCATCAACTGCAGCTTGTTTATTATCTTTACGTACTGGCATTAAGTTTGATTTATGAGTAACAACTATGCCAGCTATTTCGTTACCTGTATATTTGACGGCATCTTTCTTTGTGCCATTTGAACAAATGTCATCTGATGTAACACGAGGACCGCAACTTAAATCAGGTAAGTCATTTTTATGTTTAGCTGTTGACTTACCTACACCTAACTGTTTTAAAAACTTTTCGTGTTCTGCTTCAGCTTTCCTAAGCTTTTTAGATTTATGCCCAGGCTTACGGCGCTTACCAGTGCCATGAACCTGAACTCCTCTAATCATATGCATTGACATTAAACCATACTCCTTAAGCTCCAAGTTGTTGCATCACTTCTTGTATATTTTGACATGATGTTATCATACCATTCAGGATTTTTATTTTTAAGGATGTTGAGTGGAGCGCTGTCAAGGCAATCTTTACTACGAGCTTCAGCATACTCTTCAACAGTATGAGATTTGATTAGCTCGGTTAAGAATTTAGCTTTAGTAAAAGGACCTTTATACTTGAAGCGAGCAATGAAAAGTTCCATTGGCATACCGATACGTGAAGGATGAATATTATCCTTGCCATACACTTCATCATATGTTGGCTGACCTTCATATGGTCCTTTATACTCTAAGTAGCCGCCATGATATATGAAGTTTTCTCTGATAAACTTAGTCATTACAATCTCCTTAACATTTGATATAACTATTCTACCACAGTTAAATCGAAATGTAAAGGAAAAAGTTTACTTTGAAAACAAATATTTGTGATTTTTTTTATAATGACTTTAATGCGTGTGCAATCTTATCAATAAGCCATTTTTCGTAGGCGCTTGGTATCCAAGTTTCTTCACGCTTTAGCGTGTCGAACGCTTGCCACATTTTATCTTGTTCTTCCATTCTTCTTCAAACCCTTCTTCTTTTTCATATAAAGGTGCGCCATTTCCTCCAGCATACCATAGACGTTTAAAATAACTATTGTATGATGAATAGGCTTGCTCATCACTTATATCGATGTGGCCTTTTACTAAATAATATATTCTATAAGCTTCTTTTAGATCTGGTTTATCATCCGTCATCAAACGCTTCTTGTTCATCTTTGGTTTTATATTGCCATTCATCAGTGTGTCCTACTGACCATTTAGGTTCAGTTTCAACTGCATAATTTTGAGTGCATACTTTAAAATCTGGTGTCATTAATTTATCAGGAGTCAAAGAGCTATCACGCCATATGATCCTGTTGTTCGGCTGAGCAGCAAACTGACCATTGTCTAATCTTAAAACATTAAATGATTTATGTTCTGGATCGTGTTCACTAAAATTTGTATCTAAAACAGAAGGATCTCTATGACAATTATCTATCGTAAATTCATATTCTCCTGGATGCATTTTCTTATCTTTACCAAAAAACTCAGCTCTACATAAAATTGGTTTTTCAATAACAGTAACATCATAATCAAAGCAATCCCAAAGTTGGAGAACGTCAAGTGGTAAGAGATCGCCATGATCAGTTTTCCAAACAAATGCTGAGATAGGAAGTTTGTCAAATAACGCACCGTATTCTGTTAATAATGTTTCGAAGTACAGTGCTTTATACATTGTACTTTTAACACTTATCCATATGCCTGGTGTAAATTCGCCATGTCCATGTTCGAGATCATAAAGATATTCTTTTCGAACATAGACATGGACTGGGGGGAGCGGGTGTACTAAAAATGCCATGATATTATATATTATCCTTTTTCGTTTCAACTTCAGGTATTCTTAAAACCTTATGTGCAAACCATTTTAAAAATCTTTTAATACTATTGACAATCCATTCATTAAAGAAATGTCTAAGAATTCTAACAATAATAAGAATAGGTGAGTAAAGAACATCAAAGACGACTAAGAGAAGATCGACAATCAAGTCAATCATGCTGTCTACATTCCACAGCTCCTTTAGTTTCTTTTTAAATTTTGTTCTTGTTTTCTTAAACATTAATCGTTATTAAGTGGGTTATCCAATGCTTCTTGTAACTTTTCATTTAAATCATTCTCAAGTTGTCTTGAATCTGCGTCAATACGATCTTCAGTTTCTCTCATAGTATTACGTACGTCCTTTTCAGATTCACGCATAATTCCTTCTACTTCACGTATAGATTGTGTAACATCTTTACGTAGCTGATTCATTTCTTCACGTATAGTTTCTAAATGAGTTTCTATTAAGTCTTGAGAATTTTTCACTCTTACCTCTGATGCTTCTACTTTATCTTCTGCTCTGTCGGCGTGTGCTTCCATTGCAGCTACGTCTTCACGTAAATCGTTTTTTATGTCTCTAGCATATTCAATAGCTTCTTCTACTCTTAACATGCTTTCATCTATTTTTAAAATAACTTTTTCATTTTCTGCGGCGATTGCATCTACATCAATGTTCTGTACAATTTCTTTCATGTCTGTATAATCTTTGTAAAATTCAAAGCCAGCCCAAAGTCCTCCACCTAAAGTAGATAATGCAGTAAGAACGACAAACATCTTGCCGCCTCTAAATGTTGTACCAGCAATTTCAAATTCTGCCATGTTAGTTTCCTTCGTACTGTTGTCTTACCATTTCTCTATGAGTAGCATCAGAAGCACCGTTAAAGAACCTTGCTGCAGGATTGTCATAGTTCTGTTGTCCTTCATATATTTCTTTTGGTGCATAAAAATCTGCGTCTGCCATCTGCGGTTGTTGATACTGTGCAAAGTTAGGATTGTATCCCATTAACGCAGCTTGAGCATCTTCGCTATCATCACCAGCAATAGCAGCAGCAACTAAATCTTCTTGAACTTCCAGTGATTCTTCTTTTGCTTCTTCTTCACTTTCTTCTTGATTTTGTTTTTGTTCTGCAATAACACTACGCTCAAGAGAAAGAACATTTGTTAAAGTATTTTCTATTACGTTAGTTGCGGTTACAACATCAAATGTATCTATTACTATTTCTATATTTATAGATTGCTCTATAATTGATTCTATAGATATATTACCTGTTTCATCTGGCAATGTTGATAGTGAATTAGATACAGCAGCTTCTGCTACACTTAACGGATCTATATCATTCTTTTTCTTGACATCTTCAGATACTACAACCTCTGGTTCCTCTACTTCTTCTATCAGTTCAAGTTGTTCTTCGAGTGATGCAACTTCTCCGGTTGATTGTATGTAAACCCATTCGTCTTCTTGTGGTTGTGGTATTGTTTCTTCTGGAGCATTACCTATAAAGTCTTCACAAGTAGGATCTACAACCGGAACCTGTTTACATGGATCTGGATCATATACAAATGTGCTATAGATTGCAGCATTACCGAACTCGGGTCCGTACCAGCCCGGCCACTCACCGGCATCTTTTCCTTCGACTTCAAGAGTAAGAGTGTCGATCTTGTCGCCAGTAATGAAAGGATCATACCAATGCATACCGTATTTTGTTTCCCATTGATCAATGTGTTCTGAGTAATCCCATTCTCTTTCGTCTAATATATTTCCTGATTTATCTTTTACCGTTACTGTAACGATAAGAGGATCCTGGCCAAGAGCGCCATTTGTATCTTCATTGTTTGTATCTGCGTTCTTAACTCTCCATTGCCAACGATAACCAACAACAGTTATGTCAGCGATTTTAAGAGCTTGAGCAATAGCATCTTGTGTTTGTGAAATAACGGTTGTAGTGTTACCAAAGGTAAACATACCTGTACCAACGTCTTCTGCAGTTGAACCAGTGTTAGCACACTCTCCTCCAGTCTCTCCACCCCATCTTCTATTCTGTAAAATATCTAAACAGCCTGTTGTGGCAGTGTATTCACCCGGATCAATTATCTGATCAATATATGTTTTATCTTCTTCAACATCAGAAGGATCATTAGGCGCGAAGTAAAGCACGCTTTGATCAATATCATTTTCAGTTAGGTCACCGTCATAAGAATATTCTTGACTAGATAGCGAGGAGCAAAGCAAGAATAACGCCGCCGATAGTAAGAGCGGTTGTTTTATCATTCTTTTCCTTTCCGTCATCTACTGGCTTAGCATCAGGATCGTTATCCCATAAAGCTTGAGCAACTGTGCCTATGTTTCCTTTGTATGGACAAGGTGTTCCAGCCATTTCCATAGCTTTAAATACGTTTTCTTCTTGACACATAAGTGCTACAGCTGCAACTTTCATACCCATGTTATAAAGTGTCTTGGCATTTTTTAATCTTTCACAATTCATATCGCGAATATGACCACCGCTGGACATACCAAGTATCTGAGTTTGAACCGCAGAAGAATATGATACGGTACAAGTATCATTTCCACCTGATTGAATTGACGGTGCAATTGCTGAAGGAGGTGGAGAAATTACTTCTTGAGTAATGTCACTAGTGTTGTTATTATTATTTGTATTGTTTGCTGTACTGTTGACAGTAGTGTTATTTGTATTTGTATTTGTACTAGTGCTCGTATTCGTATTATTTGTAGTAACATTAGAAGTAGAGTTCACAGTACTTGTACTGTTAACCGTGGTGTTGTTTGTATTCGTAGATGTAACTGTACTAGTGTTTGTATTATTAGTCGTTACATTCGAAGTATTTGTATTGTTAGTGGTGCTGTCAGTTTCCACATAACTGGTAGAATCAAATTTGCCATCTGCATCATCGGTGACATCTCCAAAGGCTGCAGTTGATGCAATCATTACGAAGAATGCACCAAGCAGATGCTTCTTCATTGAGTATCCTCTCTTTTAGATCTCTGTTCATAATTATTTATAAACTGTCTTTAAAAATGGTAGTGACAATAATTTGTCAATTTTTTACTGTCAAATTTTTGACAAATAAAAGGAGGGCTAACCGTGGCCCTCCGCGTGCTTATTGAGTAGCAACCCTATACTAGTTTAGAATGAGAATGAAATACCTACTTCGATATCGTCCATTGCTTCCAATTCTAGATCGTAACCTGTTTCAGCATAGACTTTGGAGTTCAGACCCCACATTGTCATGCCATACTCTGCACCGAAGTCTAGAGTTGGTAGTTCATCATTATTTAATGTGAATTCATTTTCATATAGAATGAAGTCCATATCTGCTGATAAATCAATACCTGATATAGTGTAACCAACTTCAGGTGTAAAAGTTACGGTCATATCATCGCCATCTATATTATAGCGATTGTCGAGTTCTGCACCGATTGAGATGCCTGTTGCTCCGATTTCAGCTGCTTCTGCTTCAGTTGCGTGCATGCAAGCTGTAAGTAGGAGTGCCGAAGTTGCTGCTGCTGCTGCAAGTTTCATTTAAATTTTTCCTCTATTAAAATTTATTTACGATTCCAGATTTCATATAGAACCCAAACTGAGATCAAACCCATGACGCCTTCAGCGCCGAGTCCAGCTAACATTGCTGTTACATTGTCAACTACACTCATACCTTCGGGCATGAATGGCATGCTGCTCAATCCTAATATTTCTAGGATGATCGCCAATGCAGCAACACTAAGTCCTACATCAGCTAGAGCACCTGCCCATGATTTCACTTTGTTTAAAGTTTCCATAATTGTCTCCCTTAATTTATGGTACCACTTTTCTGTTGCTAAGCAAGTGGCCAGCTCCCTGTGATTATGCAGCTAGTGCAAATCCAGAAGGTGCAAAGTTATTGTTTGCATTTATGTTTTATAGACTCAAATACCAGTCGATCCTATTTCACCCCCATAAAAACACACTACTTAGAATCTAAAACTTCTTTACATTTACTTGATGCATAAGTTTCAAACCAACGAGGAACAAAGGCATGTATGAAACAAGCATATGCTGCTTTTTCCAACTGCCAAGAAATCCACATAGCTCGTTTGAAATGTTGCCAACGTGTCATGCCGGCTTGTTCTACATGTAACTTACATTTCTTACTAATCATGTTTTTCCTTAATGTGTTTTTGGTGGAGGTGCTGGGTTCTGCCCCCAGGTCCTGTATATCCTCTAACATCTATGTCTATTATTTAACCACATATCCGAGAGAAAGTAAATGGCTTTTTATGATATTTCTTGACCGTGATATAATTATCACAGCACCGTTGGCATCATATACCACAAATTTATTCTTGTTCTTGAGTATCGTGAATGTGTAATTGGATAAGGGCATAGTGTAATACCTTCATCAAATCTTTACGGGCATCAGCATGGCTTCCTTTTTTGCCATATCGTTGAGCGTACTTAAGAACATTACCGATGCAGAAACCAGTGCCATGGCCTCCATCAATAATGAATTCTGTTGCTTGAAACTTATCCTTGGCGTAATGCTGTTCATATGTTCCGTCAATATAATCTTGGAACTCGTCAATTAATCTACCTTCGTTAAACTTATAATCAATCATGTTGTAATCATTTAAATCCAAAGTCAGTGGTCCTATCGTATCAATTTCAATTGTTGAATTCATATTAGCGAATTCGACTACGTTGTCGTCTTTTGCCATATCCAAGTCTCCTCATTATTTTCATTCTTTCGTGATAGTGCATTTTTGGCCATTTGCTTATTTCTTCTTGAGTTCGACCACAACCAACACATTCTTTTGTTTTTCTATCAATTCGACATATCTGTACGCATGGTGTTACGTACATCAATCCCACCTACCAGTCCAGACATAGAATACATGTAGTCCAATAATCTTACTTACGGTTAAAGATTTTTCTTTATTCCAAAACGGATCTACATAATTAGCGTGATAAAATGTAGCACCCTGTGACGGATCAATAGTGTTACCGATCATAACGTCACGCGCAATAACCATAGCTCTATCCCAAGCACGCTTTTCTCTTGGCGTATGGTCCTTTACAAGAAACGTCCAACTAAATTGTTTATATTGATAGACAACGTCACATATGCTATCAGGAAACTTTGCGTGGTTAACGCGATTCATTGTTACGTGTGCCACAGCAATTTGTCCTTCTATCCTTTCGCTTCTTGCTTCGTGATAGACATTCATTGCCAGGCAATTTTGCTGTTTTGGATCTACTTCAGGTAGACCCAGCATAGCGATGCTAAATAAGCCTGCTGTTATACTCATAGTGATTAACCCACTTGTTATGGAAATAAGTCTGTTCATTAGTATTTATTATAGCCTGTATTCCTCTTTTTCATGTACCATTCTATACTATTCTTTCGCAAATGTAAAGGAAAAAGTTTTGTTTGTTTTCAATAAGATACGTTTTTTTATAAATAGTTACGAAGGGAAACTGCTATGATAGATCCAATAAGCGCGATCGGAATGGCGACAGCCGCGTATAATGGTATTAAAAAAGCTGTTAGTACTGGTAAAGAGTTGCATGATATGGCGGGTACGCTGCAGAAATGGGCTACATCTATGTCTGACTTAGACTTCGCTCATAAACAAGCTCAGAATCCTCCGATGTTTAAAAAATTATTTGGCGCAAGTCAGATAGAACAAAACGCATTAGAAGTATGGGGCCATAAACAAAAGGCCAAAGAAATGCGTGAGGAAATGAAAACACATATTAGTTTTTATTATGGACCATCTGCTTGGGACGAGATTGTTCGTATAGAAGGCGATATGAGAAAGAAACGTAAAGAAGCTGTGTATGCGGCAGAAGAGCGTAAACAAAAAATATTAGAGTGGATAGTAGGAATTGCTATACTTACTGCTGGTATTAGCGTCATGGGTTTAATATTCTGGATTATAGGTTCAACACAAGGGAAATGGTAAATGTGGGTATTGCTATGGGTACAATTAATGGCAACACAAAATGTAAATCACTTTCATATTGGTAATTATTCAAAAGAAGTAGATTGCCAGTCAGCTATGAGTGCTGCGGCTGTTTTAGTTACTAGTAAGAATGAAAGTATTGCATGTTTATATGTAGACATTAATGACATTAGAAATTAAATAAAAGCTTCCAAAGTATTAGGAGCCTTTTCTATATTGTATGATCGAGTCTTGTTATCTTGCAAGATATATTCTGCTTCGACCATTTGTAAGTCACCACCTAAAAATCTTTTTACATTTTGTGCCATGTCCATTGCTGTCGTAACGGGCACGTTCTGACATATCATATTTAAGTTCTTTAGTCCTCCTTGTAATATAAAGTCTTTTGGCATCTTCATTATATCCAATGCTTCACGAGTATTGATGTATCGATCTTCATCAGGGTGACATAACGTATGAGGGAAGTGACCAACGAAAGCACCAATACGATCTTTACCAATCTCAGTCATTTTTCTCATTATGTTTCCACCAGCCGATAACTTATCAAACATATAGTTACACTTCTCAGAAAGCTTCTGGTGTCCCCTTTCTGCCATCCAAACGCCCACATCCTTATAAGATACACCTTTATCTTCAATATAGTGCAATGGATTGGTTGTCTTTTCAATTAGCTGAAAGAACTCAGGATGAGTAATTCCACCATGCATTTCTTCTAATACGTATTGATAGTAAGGATTGTCCGAAGGTTTCTGTTTACTATTTATTTGTTCGAACATTGGATCTGGTTCGTTTGTTGCTGATGAACGAATCTGATCTTCGATCTTAGTGTATGGTCGATTGTAATACGATAAGATCGGTACAGAGTTTCCTTTCCAAAAGAAATAGAACGTCCTATCTCTAACCTGACTTAATCCGTGGAGGATTGATTTGGTTTTGTAGATGGAGAAGACGTAACCGTTTCTTCTTCCGATTTCTCTAAGTTTTCCCACAACTGGTTCTCCCATTCGACTAGCGAGCCGTGGAGCATTTTCACCCCAGAACACAGTGGGTTGGATTGATTCGAGCACATACTCGGCAGACTTGACCATCCAATCATTAGTACTGCTATCACCGCTGCTAGTAGGGCTAAGTGAAGAAAGGCCCGCACAAGGGCAGACAGTATTGACCACATCCACTCTGCTAGGCGCAGTGTCCCCTTTATCAAGCAGTAAATAAGGAATATTATTATCGTAATAGTTAAGAAGTTGGCTATCATTTGCTATAAAATCCGTGTAAGAGAGGATGTATTCGGGTCTTTTCCCGAATACGTTTTCCATTGCTATTGTTTCACCACCGATAAGAGGAACAATACTTGCATAATTCATTAATTCACCTTGTAATAATCTTTGTACCAAGTGACAAATTTTTCCACGCCATCAGCAATAGGTGTTGTTGGATTGTAACCTAACTTTTGAAGTTTAGTCGTATCTGACCATGTGGCTGGAGTATCTGCCGGATGTGCTTCACAAGGATTACGTATTGCTGTGCGACCAAGATTCTTTTCAATATGATCTACAAAATCGAGTAACTGTACTTGTTGTCCATATCCGATATTATATATCTCATGATAACGATCACTATCTGTGACAACTTTATCTATCACTAAGCTGATACCATGCACGATATCTTCAACATAAGTAAAGTCACGTTTCATATCACCGAAGTTGTATAAGTCAATTGGTTTACCCTTTACAATATTATCAGTAAACTTAAAGAGCGCCATGTCTGGTCTTCCATACGGACCATACACAGTAAAGAACCGTAGACCAGCAGAACGTATAATCTTTGAATGGCCAAACTGACATTCATTTACTTTTTTAGACCAACCATATGGATTGTTTTGATTTTCAGGTTTATCATGTTCATTCCAAGGTAAAGGCTGTCCATGCATTACACATGATGATGAAGCATATACTATAGGAATATTAAGTCCTTTAACTTCTAATGCTTCGATAAGACGCTGTGTACCAGTAATGTTTGTGTCAATATAGTGCTGTGGTTCTTCCATAGCATGACGCGGGTTTGCATATGCAGCAAGGTGTAAGACTACATCTACATCATCAAACAAATGCTTATCAGCATGTATGTCTTGAATATCGAGCTGAAACGTATCAACTCCATAGTCTTCTCTTAATATTCTTGCTCTTTCTCTTTTTAGTTCTACATCGTAGTAGTCATTAAAATTATCGACACCTACTACCGCGTGTCCTTTTTCAGCATAGTATTTTGCTGAGTGGAAGCCTATCATGCCGGCTTGGCCTGTGATAAATATTTTCATACGAAGAATTCCTCGAGTCCTTGTGGTTGGGTGCTAGTAGTGTTTAAAGCGAGATCAACTATTTCTTTCACAACCATTTCTCCATCGGAGTGTTGTTTCCAAAATTCAAAAGCCATCTCTCTCCAATCATCTCTCATCGCAGGATCATTTTTAAGTTTGACCATCTGGTCACGACACTCATTAAAGTTAGTATGGTCAACGCCAAGAGTGCCAGAGTTTTGACATTGACTAATTGGTTTACCTTGTACAGGATGAATTACATTATCACAAAAGTGCTTGTGAAATAATGGAACTGTACCTGAAGCTATACATTCAGCATGGCAATTTTCTATATTGTTACCATAGTGTTCTGCTTTTAAAAAGTATAAGTCAGAACCAAATGCTGACCGTGACATACGATCCATAGCTTCTGAGTTTATATATTGTGGATAAAGGTATGCGCCTTTACCTTCAACTTCTTTGCCATACAAATCAGGTGTAAACTTGACTTCATTAAATTGTTTCTCAGGTCTGAAATGATTTTCTACAATTCTACGATCTGTAGGATTATCTGATTTATTATCACGATATAAGACCAGTGGATATTGTATAGAAGCTTCTAGTCCTTCCAACACCGTGATAAATCCTTGCTCCATCAAAGCATCTTGATGGAAGTCAATCATAACACTTGGTCCTTTCCACATAGCAGTACGGCCAATCCATCTTACCATGTTGTGTTGTTGTTCTTCAATAGGACGCCAGTACTTTGCACGGTGTCCGTCATAATCAAAGCCGAGGCCCATTTTTGTAAGTGGAGTTTCAATTTTATTTTTTCTCATAAACTTACAGAAATCATTTTCCATGCTATGAGTCATAATGACATCTACATTTTCGCATACTTCTTTTAAGTTAGCATTACGTGCAATGGATGCTGCTTTATGATCTACATTAATAAACGCTTTACGAATATTTAATCTTTTTAAGAATGGAACAAAATTATCTTGGCAATCTTGTGGATGAGACTTTGAGGGTACAGAGTAAATGATGGCTAAGTCATAACCATTGTTAATAATGTCAGCTGTCTTATCCCAACATGTTCCCATCATAAATTCTTTTTGTTGGATCTCAAGTCCTTTAGCTCTACCCCATTTCTTATCTACTGCAGAAAATATATCTGCATCCGTAACCTTTTGCATTTGAATAGCGCATTGAGTTACACCACAACCCTCGGTTCCTCTACCTAAGATGATTGCAATTCTAGTCATTAATAAATTCCTTACATTCAATTAAAACATTATGTACGTATTTATGATCGTTTAATTTACGATTTCTAGGGGAAGGATGTGGTAAGACAAAGTGATCTACAAAACCAAGACGTTTCAAATAGCTCGATACCATTGAACCCCATACAACTATCTTATCATAGTTTTTAAGACTTGTACATAATAAAGTGTGATCAAAAGTCTTAAATTTAAAATCCCATTCAGGATCAAATGATAAGTTAGTGAAGGAGACATGTGTGAGGTCCAATTGATCTAACCAGCTATGGAATCTTTTGTATGCAGACCCCTTTGCCTTACTCACCGCTACCTTTGAAGGATTCATTCCAACAAAGATAATTCTAGACCGAAACGAATTCATATTCAATTCCAGCTTCTTCAAACATAGCCGAAGTTAAAGCAAATGATTCCACCCAATGTTCAGGTATTTCCTGATTAGGCATAACCACACGTTTAACTCCAACTTGAATCACGCCTTTAGCGCAATCAGAACAAACAGGTAAACCCCATACGTATAATGTAGATCCATCAAGTGATACACCATTATATGTAGCGTTGTATATTACATTTTGTTCTGCATGAACAACATACCTGTACTTAATTTCTTTGACAGCGTATCTATTCAAATCATCTTTTATTCCACGAGGAAAGCCATTGTATCCTTGAGCAAGTACTTGCCCTTTCTTTCCTATAGCAACTGCACCAATCTTAGATGATGGATCTTTCGACCAAGAACTTACTTCTTTTGCTAATCCTAGGTATCTTATATCCCATTTACTTGACAAGGTGAAAGTGCCTTTCATATACATGCAAGTTTTGTACTTGCCACATAATCATACCAGGCTGAAGTCCTTCATAGCTATGAGCATGTCTATCAATTCTGTTTATGTTATCACATAACAATGAGAGTACATGCATTTGCCAAGCGTAATCATTCTTATAGCCAAAGACAACATCATTCGAACGCATTTGAACTACAGCGTTGAGTACATCATCACGAATATAATAGCTCACAGCATTTGTACATATGAAATCATTCTTTTCGTTTTCATTGTATTCTAGCCAGACAGAAGGACGATTGTATATCATTGTAGCTCTACGTCCATCAGGATTTTCAATTAACTCATCAAGGACATGACCATACTGTTGGTGGTACTTATCAGACCAGATAAGATGACCATAGTTTGAATTAATTTCACCATGTTTGTTTGCTGCGTATTGCCAAGCTTGTGGAACACTTTCACCAATATCATTTACATTTGTGGATTGACTTTCATACCAATCTAATTCTTCTTGAATATAATCATAGTTTGGTTTACCAAAGATAGCAGGTTCATCAGCAACAAACGATGCGCCAAACAATTCAATAGTCTTTTGACCAGTCTTATCGATTGTAAATGCTTCATCTTTTAATTCACCGATAAAGAACTGGCGAATATCATGTACACTATGCAGTTTCATTTTTTACTCGCTTTGGACGATTCAAAAAGTCACGATCAGGATCTTGGCCATCAATACCATTATTCATATATGCAGCAAAGAATGAAGCATAGTTAATAATATCAATGCATGAATCTTCGAGGCTTTCAAAGTTTGGTTCGTAATCTGGATCAGATTCCATTGCTTCGAGTACTGATTGCATGCGTAATACTTTTGCATACATTGTATCAAGAAGAGTTGAACAGCCTCTTGGGTAATACATTGCTTGTTGTATTCTAGAGCTTGGGTTTTGGTAATCATTACCTTTTTTGTTTTGTACTTCTGCAGCTTTCTGCAAAACTTTAAGTGATTCTTTACTCATAGTGTCTCCTATCTATAATAATCACGAATGTAAACATCAAAATGCGTTGCATTTTCTTTTGGTGTATCTTTTGCCCAACGATGTAAACGTGGACCACGTGGTCTGCACCATACACCTTGTGTAGGACGATCACGATTAATATCAAAGTATGGGGATTTACGATAGTTCTTGATGAAACTGTTGCGATAAGCAAGTAGTTCTTTAAGTCCAGCAATAGCAGGATCATCGAGAGTTTTAACCGTAAAACGATAATTTTCGGATGTACGATTTTTATAAGTTACATAAGCCATTATGACGCCTCCAATAACTTTTCAAATTCTATTTCATTTGCTTTTTCTTCACGCTCAATATTCTTTTCAAGATCTTCACAGATATCGAGCAACTCAATAATTATTTGAGTACGGGCCATTTGTTGGTTAAATGCTCTACGAGCGAGACTAGACAATTTCTTTTTCATTGTCATTGCATCATGTATATCACGAACTATAATCATTATTAACTCCTTCATTCATGATACTATTCTACCACAAAAAAAGGGGATTGTAAACCCCCTTTTTCATTTTATTTTAAATTTTTTTTTACCAGCCAGCAACCATTTCTTGTGTCTTAGCTAGTTCTGGATCTGATACTAATCCATACTCAGCTAGTGGTCCGTCTGGTCCTGCAATCTCATCTGATACGAAGAACTCAATATATTCTTTTAATCCAGGGATCTTACCAAGATGATCTAGCTTAACGTAAAACTGCAACGGACGAGAAACCGGATATTCTCCTGAGGCAATCGTCTCTGTTGTGGCTTCTACGCCGTTCATGCGGGCAGCATAAATCGTACCCGTGTTGTTGAGCAAGAAGCTTAGACCGAATACACCAATTCCATCTGTATTTGTTTCGATTGATGCTAGAGTTTCTGTATAGTCTCCATCGATGTCTACTGACAAACCATCTGTACGTACTTTCATGCATCCTTTTTTACCGAGCTCCTCATACATGCCAGCTGCTTTACAACCATCAATCATTACTTTCTTATCAAACACTTCACGTGTTCCGTGCTTAGTACCAGGAATGTACATTTTAATTGGACGATCTGGCATTGAAGGATCTACTTCTTTCCAATTTGTAAATGTAGAAGTATGAGAAATAGCCTTAAATATTTGTTCTGCTGTTAGATCTTCAAATCCTTTTGTTTCTAGACGTGATGCAAATACAATACCATCATAACCAATTTGTACTTTTTCAAAAGTAATATTTTCTGCACAACGAGCTGCTTCATCCTCTTTCATAAGAGAAGAAGAATTTGCAATATCGATTGTTTCTGTTCCTATACCAGAACATAAGCGTTTACGACCAGCACCTGAGCCACCTGACTCAACAACTGGATAAGGATAGTTGAAGTTTTCTCCAAACGCTTCTGCAACGATAGTGGCGTATGGTAGAACTGTTGATGATCCTGCAATGTGAACATAGTCACGAGCAAAAGATGGGGCTGCTGTGAGTGTGACTACTGCAGCGAGAGTAGTTAATAGTTTCATTGATTTCTCCGTGTTAAAAAAAGACTATACACTAACATTAGTATATAGCCCTGATTGTATAACAACTCGGTAACACCCGTGTAAAATTTCCAATATAGTTTTGTAACGATTACCAAGCACTACGATCAATAGGAGTTCGATCACGAATGTTTTGCTGTGCTACTTCCAATTCGCCATGATTATCTTCATGACTAGGTGGTGTCCATCCATCAGGCTTTAATAGATCTGGTAGACCAAATGGATTAGGACGTCCTGGTTTTACGCCAACCTGTTTATTCATATTGGCTTTATATATCTCGTCCCAAGCTTTACTTGCATCAACGTTGAATACATCGAGTGTGCCAATAGCAAAAACACATAGATCAATTAGACCATCTACAATTTCTTCTGAATTACCAGAGTTAGCAGCCTGCATAGTTTCATGTAGTTCTTCTTGACACATAAGCAAACGAAACATAAGGTACTTGTTCATAAGTACTTTGTCATCTTTGTGTTTTTCAAACCACTCATTTACACCATACTTCTGGTGCATGTCTGCCATGTCTTGTACCCAATTAGTACTCATACTTTGCCCTTTATTGTTTTGTACATTATATCACCTTTTGCATAATAAGTAAACCTTTAGTAACTATCATAAGGAAGAAATTCATCTATCTTTGGATATATTACACTTATAGCTTTGGCTATTTCTGTGGCCAGTTCCATATGTTCTTTTTGTGTCCCGTTTGCAGAACGTAACTCGATATAATGAATCCAGCTACGAATGGTGCCATTAACATAAAGCTTAGAAACTGTGTTCCCTTCTGGCAAGATTGCTCTTGCTTGTTCTTTTGCGATTCCTCGTTCGAGTGCTTCATTGTAGATCCTTTTTACATGTTCGATTACAAACTTCTGTTGAGCATCCCACCAAGCTTCAAGAGCTGGATCAGTTGCTTCAATACTGTTCTGACGATTCTTATCGTCTTGTAGTCGTGTTTCTCTTAAAACAAAATCATTATTAAGATCATTGATGCTAGCATACCGCTGAGAAAACTCTTGAAATGAAAACGATCTGTGCCTGAGGAATTGCCTCGCGATGTCTCTTGTCGTTGTGACTTCGATACAGGCGCTTGCCATTTCGAATGGTGACCAGTGCTTGTGCTTGATGAGGTATTCAAGTAACTTTCTCGTTGTTTTGGTGTTAGCCTGGTTCGATGGATTGGAGACACGGGCGCAATACGCGATGAGGTCTTGCGTGTTGTCGAGGCCCATAATGCCGAGTTCACCGGAGTGTATGTGCCGAACAGGTTGTGAGTATGAGATGAGTCGAGCATGCGTCAATGCAACGAGCCTCCCTCAGCAGATAATTTTTTTACATTATCTGAGTTATCTACAATCGCTTGAATCATATCATCATATTCGCTTTTAGATAGCATTGTCTTCCACATGGAAAGAGATATTGTATTAAACACTGCAGCTATAGCGAGTGGTTCATTTTCAAAAAGTAAATCATCTGCGAAGTTCATTACTTTACTATATAGTTTTTCTACGTCTTGCATTTTATTCTACCTTAAAGTCCTTAAATCTTTCATTCATTTTTGTTTTGTCAAAAGTTGGAGTATCATCAACTAATCCGTCAGAGCCGCCTTCCACGTCCTCTAGCCTCATCTTGGAGCGATCTACTTTTATAGCGAACCGTTTATATTGAGTTGGATCGTTATAACGATTCTTTAATTGTTTTACTAGTATCTGACCAAGAGCATTTAGTTCTTCGTTTGAAATAAGTGCGAACATGAGGTCGGCTGTAGCGGGTAATCCAAAAGACTCGCTCGTGTCTTCAAGCCCAATATCCGAAGAAGAATAACCAGCACGAGTCGTCTGTGTTGCAGATACGATCGGTACGTCAAATTCCACCGCAAGACCTCGTATCTCCTCAGCAATTGCTTTAATGTAGGAGTATGAGTTGATTGCACCGCCCATTCCTTTCATTCTACTAGATGCACAAATATTTAAATAATCAATAAAGATAATATCAGGTATGAAGTTCTTCTTTAACTTCAATTCATTTAACAAAGCACGGAAGTGTGATGTGTTTGCTTGACCAGTAGGATATTCCTTAATGATAAGCTTACCGTTAGTACGAGCTGCAATAGTGGAAACCTTGTTGGTTAGCATTTCTTTAGAAAGATGTTCTAACTGGTCGATCGGTACGTCAAGTAAATTGGCGTCCATACGTTCAGCGATTCTTTCCTCACTCATTTCCATAGTTATGTATAAGACATTCTTGCCTTGGGTTAGAGCCGATGCACCAACATGACACATGAATAAAGATTTACCTACACCAGTACCAGCAAGAGCAATGTTAAGAGTTTTGTTGGGGAGACCACCTTTTGTAATCTTGTTAAAGAACTCAAGATCAAACGGAATCCTTTCTTCTTGCTCATGATAAAAATCATACCGTTCACCGACGTTTTCAATATAGTCGTGACCAATGTTAGTATCAAAGGAAACAGCTAAAGCTTTCGATAAAATATCTGGTAAAGCATTCTTTGTAAGAGTCTGGTGTTTACCATCAATAATTGTAATTGATTGCATAATAGCATTATAGACTGCACGATCTTGACACCACTTTTCTGTAGTATCAACTAACCACTTATCATCAATCTTTTCGTCATCAAATATGCTAGGAATAATCTCCACAGCATGACGATACTGCTCATCATTAAACTTATCAGATTGATCTAACTCAATCTTAAATGATTCTTGACTTGGTAGTTTATTATACTTAGCAACATACTTAGCAATCTCTTTAAATAGTTGCTGATAAACACCTTCAAAATAATCTGGTTGTACAAATGGCAATACCTTGCGTGTATACTTCTCGTTAGTAAGAAGATTACGCAAGATAGTTTGTTCGATGTTAATATTATTCACGTTCGGATAGTTCCTTTATACGTTTATATGCGTCCTGCAATTGTTCTTGTAAATCCCTTACATTCTTTTTTAATAAATTAATTTCTGCTATCATTTGACCAGCGTTATTCATAGGAACCTCCCAATATTCTTTTTGCTCTTTAGTATGAGCCATTGCGTCAATATCATCTTTACTTATCATAATTTATTCTACCACAGTTTTCATGGAAAGTAAACCATTATTCTACCATTGCTGGTCCATGACCAGTTCCATCAGGAGCTGACGGCTCTTCCTCATCTAACTTTACTTCTATTTGTTTGTCTTCCATGTTTTCATTTAAAGTTGACATCAATATGCTATGTAAGATATGACTAGCTGTTTTATCTAATCCAGGATCACCAGCTTTAACCCATTCAATAGGTGTGTATTCTAGATTATAGTCAAACTTAAGTTCCATTGTTTCTTCGTTTATCTTGATACTAGTGTAACTAATATGACAACTTGAATAATCACCCTTAAGTATTTCAATATGCCAGTACTCATCCTTTTCAGGAATTAATTTATAGTCTCTATTTTCTACCCACTCTTCAGTTATTTTCGTTTTCACCATAAATCAATGTCCCGTTTGCTAAATTAGTTTTTATTAAATCTTCGAGTATGATACCAGCGTAGTCTTTAAACTCTGGATCTTCTGCACTTAAATCACTTATAGAAGTTTGACGAATCGCTAACTTAAACGATAACTTATTATTTACTCCATCAAACTTTACGTTACCAAAGGCACATACTGTACCTTTATATTTTCCTTCACGAAACTCAACCTCCCAGGCCTGTGAATTATCAACACCATCCATCTTATGTAAGACGTAATGAATGCCTTCACTTACTTTATCTAAGTTAATCATTTGGCTAAACTCTTACGTAGTTCTGCTCCTTCAAAGTTGTCCATACTTGCAAACTTTTTTAGTACTTCATTTTCAGGATCTAAACGCTGTACTTCACGTGCGAGTTGGTCAATCATATCATAATCCATTTTTGTTTTAATATGTTTACCCATTACTCTGCCTCAACGATAGCATCTGGATCTATCGGAGCTTTGTGACCAATTGAATACTGCTTCTTAATAAACTCTTTAAAATCTGTTTCTTTAAATATAGGTTGCCAAAATGATTCTTCTAGTGTTTGAGCTTCTCTAACTTTTTGTTCATCAACTTCTCCAGTTTCTTGATTCACACGACTGTACCAACCAGCCGAAGGTTTAGTAACATATCCACCAGCAAGAGCTACGTCAAGAAGTCCGCTGTAACTTTGAACTCCACCTTCCCAAGATACGGAGATAGGAATCTTTGATTTTTCTTTTACATAACGAGACTTATCAACATTAATTACAAAGTCATAACCTGTAATCTCTGTACCTTTTTTATTTTGCCTGCGTCCAATGATCCAAATGTTATCAGATGAGTAGTAAATACCTGTACCACCACCTACTATATCTTTTGGAAATAATCCGATTTCTTTATAAGTATGATTAACTGCTATTAAGGGAATATCCTTCATAGTTAAGTAAGGTGTCACCATACGGAACAAACCTTTGAGTGCTTTTGCTCGTGACATATCAGCAACAGACTTTTCATTCAATGCATCTTCAAGTTCTTTCTTCGATGCGAGGTTACCAATACTATCAATAACAATAACAACACGATCATTACGATCAAGTTCTTCAAGTTGACCGACAAGATCAAACTTGAGTTCTTCAACATTTGCAATAGGTGTATGCAATACACGCTGTACATCAATATCAAATTGTTCAAAGTAAGATTGTGGTGAACCAAACTCAGAATCATAAAATAACATGACTGCGTCAGGATACTTCTTCATGTATGCACTAGCCATGAGTAAACCAAAAGAAGTTTTAAAGTGTTTTGACGGACCAGCCAATACTGTAAGGCCCGGAGTTAACCCGCCGTCAACTGAACCAGATAAAGCAACGTTTACCATTGGTACATTTGTTGGAACCATATCTTTTTCAGTAAAGAACTTTGATTCGCCAAGAACTTCGGTAGATTTAATCTTCGAGTTCTTTTTTAATTTATCCATAATTGACATTTTGTTCTCTTTCTCTATCGTCTAATTCGTAGCGTTTACGGTACTCATTGTTTATTTTAATACATTTTTCAATAATTGTAAACCCCTCATCGAAATTTACTAGAGCTGCGGTATCTTTTGGAAAACATGCACCACCATAACCTTGCTTTAAATCTGGTCCAGGAACTTTGGTATGCGAATGACCAATACGTGAATCAGTGCCAATGGCTTTAACGACCTTATTAAATGTTTGTCCTTGACGAGCGATTGAATCGTATAACTGATTGAAGAATGTAACCTTTAATGCTAAGAAAGAATTTATACCATACTTTACAAAGCTAGCTTCTTTCGGAGTCATCTTATATACAGGACATGGTGTACATAGGCTATATTCATCATAGATCTTTTCTAAGAAATTTGTATTTATTTCGTTTCCGCCAAAAACATGAAACTCCGGACGAATAAAATCTTCGTTAGCAGCTTTTTCTGTAAGAAACTCTGGATTGTAAATGATGTTATATTTTTCAAACTTATCAAAGAAAGTGGGAACAACAGTTGATTTAATTACAATTGGAATATCAGGACCAAGAGCTAAGACTACTTCAGTTAAGATTGAATCGTCAATAGATCCATCTTCACCAAATGGTGTAGGTACACAGACAAATGCAACACTATACTTTGTTATATCGAGCTCATGTACACTATTACCATATAGTGGATCCACAATAGTTTTTTCTAACTTAGGATGATTAAATCCATAGTCTACTGCTTTGCCAACAAACCCGTGGCCTACAATTACCATCTTCATTTTACGCCTCTTCATTTTCAGCTACTCTCCTACGTAAATCACTACTACTAAATCTATGTTCACGCTTATTAAAATATAAACGAATACCTTTACGACGACATACTTCTTTGCCAGTAAAATCTTTGTTCTTGTATTCTTCACCCATGATTTTTACATTTATGTCAAACATTTCTAATATGTCAATCACGTCGCTTTCACCTTGATAACAAACTATCTCATCAACGTATTTTACACCAGCCAATTGAACATAACGTTCTACTAATGTTTGTACTGGCGCATTCTTACCTTCTCTGTCAAGAGAAGGATCTACCTGTAAACCACATATAAGATAGTCACAAATAGTTTTAGCTTCACGTAACATAGCTACATGACCAGCGTGTAATAAATCAAATGTTGATAATGTTAAGCCAATTGTTTTAGTAGATTCCATGTTTCTTCCCATGTTTTAACTTGATGTATGCCCTGACCGTTTGAGGCAAGAACCCAAGAAAGTTTATAGTCATTACCACCTGGTTCCATCTTATCTCCAAAGAATTCAATACGATCGTTTTGTAAATCAAAGTCACGTGTTATTTGTGACTTATCTCGACCAGGTAACGTAATATCAATTCCAGTATCACCTGCAACTTCAAATAATATATGCGGATATTTTTCTTGCATTGCCGAAGCAATCTCTACACGTTCATTCCATACCTCATCCCATTCTTTATACATAGCTCTTTCACCAAGTGTATTGTTTCTTCCTAGGATACTGAAGTTTACAAGACCAGGTCTTTGATCGAAGTGCATACCAGTTTTTGCTGGAAACTTTGAGTTAAGTAAATAATCTCTTAGTTCAAATTCAACATCTACGGGTAACGCAAAAATTCCAGAATGCAGGTTCTTGTCTTGTCTCCATACATCGTTTCCTGAACAATTATAAACCTTTTTACATAAGTTGTAAATAGTAGATCCAACTTGTTCTAAAGTTTTTTTTCTATCAGAACCAGTAACAAGATAGCAATCATTATGTGTAGCAAAATCCTCAAACCATTTTGCAAATTCAGGATCTATGGTAGATCTACTTGCAGTTAATGTCCCGTCTACGTCGAATATATATTTTTTCATGCTGGAGGTACCCTTCCTACATAGCCTACTGACTCGCGTTGGATATCATTATGATTGAATTCTGCCCAATACAGTTCAAATGCAACACCATCTTCTAAACATTCAAATTGATGATAAACTCCTGGCTTAACTTTAGTATATTCTCCAGGTTCTAAAATAGTTTCATCAACTAAGTCATAATCGTTTTGCCATACACGAATAAGCATACGACCAGACTCTACATAGAATCCATTCCATTTAAATTCATGGCAATGTTTAGAACATACGCCGCCTTTATTCATTTCAATTCTGTGAAACTCAAGAACACCATTCATTTCTATTTGTTCTGTAAGTCCCCATACTTTACCTGCTTTCATAGTAAACCTTTCAAATTTTTTACTATTATAACATAGTTTTCTTCTAAAGTAAACCGTCTAATATCTTTAATACTTCTTTACTGTTATCTGCTATACCAATGTCAATAGAACTCTTTACACACTTCCTTGTAAAATCTAAGCTGAATCTTTTACCAGTGGTATCCATTCCTGTGTTTATTAGATATACATTACAAACTTCATTTGTTATCTTATCCATCAACATATCACTATAAACTTTTACTGGTCTTGGCATAAAAGGTGATCCATAACATGGAGAGAATATTTTCTTGATCTCTTCATTACCAGCTTCTGTTCCTGGCATTTGGCTGGTGTATCCAGTTTCAAAGAAACGTCTAACCGCATCACCACTTATTTTATTAACAGGTGGAAACTCGCCTGATGCATCCATAGTTAAAAAGAATATATTATCAGGATGACTAAATTGTTCCTGATGAATATGAGCAACACTTACACAATCAAGAGGATAACTTAGTCTTGCATTTGCTTCTCCTGGATTTTCTACTACAAGTGTATCTCGTTTTCTTGCTTCTTCAACAGCGTTGAATATAGTTGGATGTGTTTCAGGGGAAAGTCCTTCTGACTTAGCATAACAACCGGTTTCTATAATACGAATGCCTTTATCGTTCCATGACACTTCATCGTCCGATATAAGTCCAAACTCAGGATCACTACTTAACGTTGTTTTACCAGTGCCACTTAATCCAAACATGAGATTTGTTTTATCTTTATATGTAAAGGCAGCACAATGCATAGGAAGAATATTTTGCTCTGGTAACTCAAATCCTAGGATACTAAATACTCCCTTTTTAATTTCACCAAGAAACGTAGTGCCACCAATTAGCATAGTATGTTCGTCTAGATGTACAGCAATAGTTGGAGGACATTTGATTTCTGTATTGTGAATTATAGTCCAATCAGCTGTATGTTCATATGGATTATCTACAACAGTAAACATATTACGCACAAACTGTGCATGTCTATCGTCATTTGTTTCTACACGAAAACAAAATCCTGATGTATAAAAAACAAGATTATGGTTTGTGTCATATTCATTTATATCTTCAAAGAACTCCCAGTAGTCGAGTTCTTTACCAATCTTATTGTACTTAGGTCTCGTTAGATCTAAATACTTGCTTCTATTTCCAAAGTGTACTTTGTTTTCAGGAGAACGTCCTGTTGGTTTAGTTGTTATTTCTATGTTGGGCATAACTAAATTCCATTATGTTTTCTACTACGTTGTCAAAATCAGAAAGCTTTAACATGTTTGGTCCATCAGATGGCGCGCTGTCTGGATCCGCATGCACTTCTATAAAAAAGCTAGAAATGCCGAGAGCAGCGCCAGCGCGAGCAAGATGAGGCACGTAGTCGCGATTTCCGCCAGTTGAGGTTCCTTGACTGCCTGGTGTTTGTACCGAATGAGTAATATCGTAAACAAATCTGTCACCAAGATCAGCAAGTAGATCATACATGCCAGTGAAATCATTAACAAGACGTCCGTAACCAAAGCTTGTTCCTCTTTCTGTTATCCAGACTTCTTTGGCTCTTTTAGTCTTAGATAATATTCCTTTTACGTCCCATGGTGCCAGAAACTGGCCTTTTTTAATATTTATGATTTTTTCAGTTTTAGATGCTTCTACAATCAAATCAGTTTGCCTACATAGGAAAGCGGGTATTTGTAACACGTCCACAGCGTGTCCACTTCCTTGATATGATAAAGATCTAATTTGATCTATATTATGAACATCAGTAAGAATCTTTAAACCTGATATTTCATGTTTTAAATCAATAAATGCATGATGAGTTGGTATTAAACCCAATCCTCTTTCACCATCTATTGATGTCCTATTTGCTTTATCAAAGCTAGCTTTAAAGTAATATTCCACACCGTACTTATCACAAATCTGTTTGCAATGTTCTGCTATTTCTCCCGATTTGCCTATGCTTTCATGCTGGCAGGGTCCTGCAATAATTCTCATCTATCCATTCCTATAAACATATTCTAATGCACGATCGGCTTCTACTTCCATAGGCCGATTTTCGTACCAGTTACCAGTTTCTCGATCAAACTCTTTACATAGCATAGCAATTTCAGATGTTGTGATAGGGTAACTACGTTTGACCGCGTTACCTGCAATTGCTACCATGATTTGATACATTTTGCTGTACCATCCAGTGTTACTTATAGTCATATAATCTGACGCTAATTTCTTTGGCCAGAACGGGCAATCGTGGTAACTTGACCACACAATACTATTATTATCCATCTGTGACTTACGATGTTCAATTACTTGCTTTGCCCATTCAGGTGGTAATCTATCTATGAAGTTATTAGAGTGCTTTTTTTCTTCATATGGATACTTAGCCATAAGTTCTTCTGGATCTATTGGATAACCAGCGTGATTACTAAATATGAAATTGTAAGCGCCAAGGTAACTACCAGGGATATAATACATGCGAGACAAGTCTTTAGTCTGCTTATCTCCGATGTCTCCGAGATCTGAGTTAAGTGCGTACCAGAAATGTCGAATTCGTACTCCATCAACTGATCCTGTAAGCGGAAAAACAAGACGGAACTTCGGTAGATCACGAGTGGAACTAGCAGTACTATAACAAATAAATTTATGTTGGCCAAAACGCTCAAGAAGCTCATTCTCTAGATCTCCTTTAAATTCATGATCATCAACGTCAACAGCCGCCCAAGCTCCCCAGCTAAGTACATTTCTGTTGGCCCTAGTAGTTCCGTCTTCATACGTAGCCGGCGATATAAGTTGTGCATCTTTCTTTCCTTTTAAAGGTTGTTCCGCTAATTTATATAGGAACTTTTCAAAGCTTGACCATTCTTCGAAGTCAAACCTTTTATGAGTCTTGTTGTCAAACTGACTATTAAATACTGTAACAGTATAATACATTATGCAAAGAAATCCTCCAAAGTAGCAACCGGTTCAGCTGTCCAACCTACGGCATCGAGGATTGGACGAAGCGGTTCAATAAAAGTCTTATCAAACATTATACCATAGTCTATATAGCTTTGTAAACCAATTTCTTTCGGTAAAATGCCAGGAAATGAAATAACATTTTCTTTGATAGGATTAGGAGTTTTAAGATAACAAAACTTAATTTTTTCACCGTTCTTAATCGTTTCATATTTACGTTCAAGCGAGTTTTGCTTGATAGCATGATTATATAATAATGAGCCACGTACATGTATTGGGCAACCTTTGCCGTATATGTTCCTACGGTCTTTCCATTTTACTATCTCAGTAACTCCACGAGGAAATGAGATCTCCTCTGGTGCGAGTGATGAGAACTCATTACGGAAATTACGGATAAATTCTTGTACGTCAGATTGAGAGCCTTCAATAATAACTTTAAATATTTCTTTGAATTTATTACGAACAACTTCTGGTGTAGATGACTTGATAGCTTCAATACCCATCATCTTTAATTTTGGTGTAGCATACTGTACACCTTCGGAGTTATGTACGTTGAGGATATATCTTTTCTTTGCTGTCCATATACCACGATCGGCAATAACTTCACGAGCCATTTCCATACGAGGAGTGTAGCCATTCATTACATGAAAGAATGCAGAATAAGAATCTTTTAAAACGTTTTCAAAATGATCTTTACAAATTTTATCAAGGAACTTAACAGGATCCTTAGGATTGAAGTTCTTTACAAATGGACTCATATTAATGTAAACTGAATCGGTATCGATTGCAACCACATAATCTTTCTTGGTGCCAAGCATCTTATTCATTTCGGAGTTGATTGCTTCTTCGGCCCAACGGATAACTGTTTGACCAGTAAGTGTAACTGATTCAGCCAGAGCATTATCAAAGTACTTAAAGTATTTGTTGGCCAATGCACCATACAATGAGTTAAGCAGGATTTTGATTGCCATCTGATTATTTTCAAGCTGGTTAATCGTAGATTCCAAAGCTTTATCTTTTGTTTTCTCGTACTCCGATTGTGCTTCAAGCATTTTCTTTTTAATAACTGTACGTTCAGAATAGTAATCAACAATTAGTTCAGGTATGATACCTTGAGTTTTTTTAGTAAATGGTACACCCGAAGCACATACAGCATAGTCCTCGCATACTTTCTTATGACGATCATGATCCAAATAATAATCAGGTCCTTGAGGAAATCTATATGTGTGGTCTTTATATAAATTTTCTGGTGATATGTTTTGCTGTACAATAATATTAGGATATAGAGAATTCAAATCAAAAGATACAACCCATTCATGTGCACCAACTTGAGGATCTTTTACATAACCACCTGCAATAGAATGCGCGCCGGTTGAACCCCATCCAGAAGATCCACCAGCTGGATTTTTCTTAGATGTTTCGGTAGCGCCATAAACTGCGTATGGAACAGGAGTAATTTGATCTATAGGTGAAACAATATTTTTACTAAGAAGCCTGCGATAGATAATAGATTCCCATATGTTTGTTACACCAAACACAGCATTTAAATTAACACCACCTCTGTATGCCATCGTTAAGGCAAGAGATATAAGCCCCATCTTCTGATCAATACGATCCACAAGTTGAACATCTTTAATATTATAGTCAATAAACTTTTGGTGATCTTCTTTATATAACGTATATAAATTACCATGTTCTTCGTATGACAACTTACGTTCACCAAGAACTACGTGGCCTATATGATCAAGCTTATAGGATTCTTGATTGCCATATGAATATCCAAACTTTTGAAATAACTCTAGATAATCTGCTGTTTGAATACCAACTAATTCAAAGGCCAATAGTTCACGTTGCATTTTTCTAACGGTACGTTCGTTAACCATGTTCCAAGGAGATAACCGACGTGCTGCTTCTTCAGATCCAATCATGCGAATACGATTTACAAGGTATGGAATATCAAAGAAATCAGAGTTCCAGCCAGTGATAACATCAGGATAGTTCTTTGTCCAATAACCAAGAAACTTGGCGAGCATATCTTCTTCTGAATTACAATGGTGATACTGAATCATATCACCTTTCATATCTACCTGTGTTTTTTCATAGTCATAAGTATCCAGTCCCCATACCTGATAGATAGAGGACTTACTTGATTTTAATGCAATAGAGATGATAGGATACGCGGCTTCTTCCGGTGTAGGGAAGCCGTCATCAGATGCAACCTCAATATCGAAGTTAACTACGTTGATGTGGTTAATATCGAACTTAATGTCATCTGGATATAAATCTGTAATAAACTGGTGAATGTAGTTTGTTGTGCCAAAAGTTTGTTTAGGTGGATTAGGTGGGATAGGTACTTTTCGATCTTCAATCCACTGCTTGGCCTCTGCCATACTACTTTTGCGTACTTCTTTTAAGTTATGTCCTTCAAAAGATTTGTACTCAGTTTCTTCTTCTACTGGTTCAAATAACCTAGGTTCAAACTTATGTCTTTTTGAAATTTGTGTACCGTTATCTGTATATCCACGATACAGGATAAAATTGCCTTTGCGATTGATAGACGTATAGAATGCCAAAAAATAAACCCTCCAATGTTGGTACTATTCTACCATAAAAAAGGGGGCTTGTAAACCCCCTAAATTTATTTTTTTTACATTTCATTTAGCAATTTTTCTAGTTTCTTTTTGCTCTTGCCTCTGACTTTTGCTTTGCTAACATCGTTCAATGGTACTTCACCACCTTCGGCTACCATCACTACTCCAAGCATACCCATTGTTGCGTGCGGTGTACAAACATACACATACACACCTGGTACATCGAAAGTAATACTAACTTCTTTGTTGTTTTTACTTTTCTTTGGAATATCCCATCCATCTGGTCCTGCAACAAATTGTACGTTGTGTCCTTTGGATGTCGGTACCCACGTGATTGTATCACCTACGTCAATAGTGACAACATCTTCGCTGTACACCATCTTAGCACCATCGTCACGCTTGTTTAACATTTCAATAGTAGTATCTTCTGCATATGCTGGTACTACAAACAGTGCTATAAACATAGCAAAATATAATACAGGATATATTAATCCTGTTGTAAATGTATTATCTTTCTTCATTATAAATTCCCCTGTGTTGTTTTGAAAGGGGCCACTACAGCCCCTTCGGTTTTTATAACTTCTTAATTTCTAACATGCAACGTTTAGATTCCTCGTGATACCCAAGACGCGTTAGTTCTGCCGCTGCCCGTGAGTAACCTATCACTCTCGTAGTCCGCTCTAATGAAGACCACAATCCCGATAAGGGCGAGAATATACAAGACATTACTGTTGTCATTAAACCCACCCTTTTAAGTTTGCGTTAACTTGATATGGGTTATCACCTTTTGCTACACGATATATATCACCTCGGCCTATGCCGATGTCATTGAGTTCACGATCGGTGAGTTTGCTTAATTCATTCAGCGATTGTCTGTATTGTCTGTAGTTACGTAGTTTCTGTAAGAAGTTGTTTGTTAGATTTGTCATTGATTACCTCGTTTTGACCAATATTGATTTTACGAGGACGCTTCTCTTCAGGTAGAATGACTTCAAGACCGACAGTCAATATTCCATCCTTCATGTCTGCTCCAGTGACTTCTGTGTATTCGCTTAGCCGATATGACTTCTTAAACTTTCGAGCACTTATACCCTTATGAACGTAACTACTTGGATCACGCCTCTGTGGTCTATCACCTGTGACAGTAAGCACATGGTCTTTTACTTCAATATCAATATGATCTTTATTGAAACCTGCTACTGCAAGTTCAATCTCATATTTCATACTGTCGTGTTTGATTACGTTATGTGGGGGATAAGTATCCTTCGCGTGGCTGTGTATTGATTCCAGCTGATCGAAGATGTGGTCGAAACCTAAGAATGCGTTTCGGGGATATACGAAATTACCTGTCATTTTTTCCTCCTATGACTAGCAAGGTTATGTTGGGCCCGATCCTTCGGCACCCATATTATTTATATAGTTATTGCTATTACAAATGTAAATAGCCGGTATTCATTTATTTCCAATATTATACTTTGGACACAGTTCCCACTGGTCCTTTTCTTTATAAGAAATTATTTTAATCTGCCGCAGTGGAGCAACGTTGAGTTCTTCATTACGAACAAAGTCAATAAGACCCCAATCGCTCAACAATGTAGCAATAGTATTCCTACGTGCAATATCGTTTTCTTCTAGATTAGCTTTCTTCCCATCCAGCATAAACAGCTCTTTAAAATGTACAATAAAGTACCGGCCTTGTTTATGTAGGATGTGGCATGATTGAAACAACTTACGATCTTTGCGTGATGCTACGCCGATACGAGTAAGTGTTTCACGAACCTTTAAAAAGTCATCTGGTTCGTTTAGTGTAATCTCCAACATAGTTGTTGGTGACCATTCAATTACATTATTTTCTTCCACCTTTACTCACCTTCTTTTCTAATTCTTTAATTTGCTCAGGTGATAGAAGTGAAAGAGCTTGTTTAGCTTTATCATTGCTGTAGCCATAATACTCTTTTATAACTTCAATATCACTTACTAAGTCAGGTTTGTTCCATTTTGAAAAACGTTTCCGCTTCCTGACAATATTTATAAGAAAATGAAATTGAAGCTTTTTATCGAGGTGAGCGTATTGATTCATCTCGTTTGCTATAGCTACAGTATCTGAGAAATAAGATAGACCACGATTCACCATAAAAGCGTTGTACTGCTTTTCAGTTATATCGTCAATCATTATATCTTGTTTAGTAAAATTAATCGCGTTTAAATATTCAAAAGGACTCATGATGATTCATTATAATTAAGAAAAATTAATCCAGAATGACTGGATGTTTCAAGTGTGCCAGTACTATGTGTAATGGCAAATGTTAAGTTATCACCTGCTGCAAAAGATTCAGGTGTAATAGCAGTATGGTTACCACGTGATCCAGTGGACGTACAATCAACGGTCACTGTCTTACTTGTGGCGCTATTATTTTTAAACAGCGTGACAGTAGTGTTACCAGATCCTGCAATAGTATTTAATTGCATAGAAATATTTCTAACAGTGCCACTGAAAGGCATACGATAACCGCTGTTCGTACCAGTAAGTACATGATTAGTTACACCAGTAAGACTTTGAGAATTTTCTAAATCATCATCAACTGGAATAAAAGCTTTTGATGTACCAGATTGTATTTGTGTAACTCCAGATAAATTGAAGTGCTGGCCATCAGTAATAAAATCTCCTGATGAAGCAGAGTCTAAATTAGCAAGAAAAATCGGATTGACAAGAATAAATCTATCATTTTCTTCATCTCTGAATCCGGCTACTTGATATGGTATTTCTTGTGGCATTATATCCTCATACAATTATAACACTATTTATAGTGCACGTACAACAGTTTGCATCCGCATGACATCCAATGAAATATCATGACGAGGATCATGGTGAATAAAAGATTGTGCACAACCATCTGGCATAAACTTATCGTCAATGTCTGATCCCCATAACAATCCATCAAGGAAAGATCGAGTATCTCTTACGTTCCACCAAGGATATGGTATTCCTTTATCACATGAATATAAAAGTTTTTCCATAAGAACTGGATCAAACATATTGCCACGTGTGTATACGCGCCGTATATCCATTCCTTGTGTATATTCTGTGATAAAGTTCCAAAGGTTAGAAATAGATACATCACTCGGTGAAGGCTTGAGTTGCTGTTGAGCCTGCTCTGATTGCTTTCCCCACCATTCTAAGGTAGATTTATCTATTTTTCTGCCAAACTTCTTTACCTGTTCTTCTACATCAAACTTTATAAAAGCTGTGTCTTCTACTAAGTTATCGTAGTTATAAGGATCTAAAGCATAGTTACTTTCATTGAAACGAAGAATAGCAAGAGATACTGCAACTCCAGTATATTGATTGCCTAACGTTTCAAAATCATATATGATACAATCATCCATTATTTAAAATCCACGTTTGCCATGATTTCTGTCATACAAGCTACAACATTTAATTCATGGTCTGCTACAAAAGCATCTTTATATTGATAGTCTGCAAGAATAAGAACTAGTTGTGGAATAGATCGAGGTTCTATAAATTCATTCATATTATCATATAGACCACGAAAGATTCCTACAGTATCTTGGTCCATATTGTTTACGACCCAAGATCTCATTTTCTTAAAATTCTTTTCTTTTAAACTGGCAGAAAGGGTAGCAAATCCAGTTCCGCTAGAATTATTATTACTACCATCAATACTACTCCCACCAATACTGTTTCGTTGTCCTTCATTTATTACTCTCCTCCAATCTGGTGCGTACTTCATAATTAGATCCGCCACTGCTTTCGAATCATAAGATACGTTTTCTTGGTCTAATATATATACGAAACGTTTATAGAATTGAGCTGCAATATCTGCTAGAGCTTTCTTTGACGTATTGAATTCATATACACCACATCGAGAATGTAGGGGTTCAATAACACGATTCTTAAAGTTACATGTTAAAATGAAACGACAGTTATTTGCAAACTCTTCCATGAAACCACGAAGAGCTGGCTGTGTTGATTGTGGATTAAGATAATCAGCCTCATCGAGAATGATAACTTTATATCCACCTTGTAAAGATACGGACGAAGCAAATTGTTTTATCTTGCCACGTAATGTATCGATGTTACCTTCTTCAGATCCATTGATTACTATGTAATCCAGATCGAGCTCGTTGCACATAGCACGAGCAATTGTAGTCTTACCAAGACCAGCAGTACCAGTAAGCAGCATGTTAGGCATGTCACCAGTATCAACTATTTTTTGAAATGTATTTTTTAAGTCTGCGGGTAAGATTGTATCGGCCACTTTCCGCGGCCGGTACTTTTCAACCCATAAGAAATCTTTACTCATCTGCTCTCCTCATAATGTAATAATAATATTCTAAACCAATTTTGAGCAAATGTAAACTATTCAGATTCCGCAGCCTCTTCTTCATCGCGTTGTTCTACGATTTGTATAAGCTGAATACATTGGTCTCGTAGTGTGCCAATAGTACTAAGCTCTTCGCCTTTGAATCCACCACGCTGCGTAATAGCATCAATGACTGCTACAGCTGAACGGCTGACTCGGTTACATAGATCATAAACCTGTTCGTGATCTGACATAATAATCTCCTATTAATCTTTGTAGGTTGAGGACTTTTCGAGGGCTACCCAATACTTTAAGTCCATATCATCTGAAGTACTGGTGAACTGTGATATAAGCTTCGATGATATTTCTACTTTATAGTCAGATGGAATCATTCGAAGATTACTAATGTTTAAAATGAAATTAAAGTCTTCCGACTTGTATTCTCCATCAACATCAATGGAGTAAGTATTCGATGTACTGTTAGTTGTATCTACAACCGTAAGTGTAACCACACCGTTTGAACCAGTGATCGATACCTCACTATGACCAAGTGCCGATGAAGCACGTTTTAGGTTAGCAAGTGTTGTTTGATCCAAAGTAAAAGTAACTTCAGGATCTGGCATATTGATTGGCTTACTTGGAGACGTAAGCATTTCTGTATCTGAAAAGAAATACTTAATCTTTGCTCTACCCGATGTATCACCAATTGTGGCAAACTGATCATCAAGTTTTAAGTTAGCTGCATCAAATAAATTTACAACCGATAAGAATTCTGATAGATCGTATATGCCAAATGTACGATCAAATTCTTCTGGTACAGTTGCCTGAGCAAGAATGTTCTTAGCTTCAGACATAGTCATAACAGACTTCCCTGGATGAATCACTAAGTTAGGATTGATCGAAGAGAAGTTCTTCAAAGTTTGCATAGTAAAGCTGGATAGTTCCATTATAAATTTCCTTTTAGTTTACTAAAATTCTTCTCTTTGTGAAACTCGAGTTTGTTTTCGAACTTCCCTTCAAGAATATCACCTTTATGAGAAATAACAAACACGTTAGTATCGTCATCTAATGTGTGTATTATCTTCATAAGATTGTCAACACCTTCATAATCTAAAGATGAATCAAATGTTTCATCCAAGATAAGTAAATTTGTTGCAACCGAGTTCTTCATCTTGGCTATCATACGCCAAGTAAAGAGTAATGCCAGATCGATACGTTGTTTCTCACCCTCGGAAAATGAGTCGTAAGTAAAGGCGTCGCGATGTCTGGATCGAATAGTTTCTGAGAATGCTTCGTCCAAATGAAAGGACACGAAGAAATCTAGAACCTGTAAGTATTGATTTACGAGTTTATTTATAACCGGTAAATATTGTTTAATAATTTTTGTTTTAATTCCTGTGTCTTTGAGCATTTCTAGTATAACACTATTATAACTCAAAGATTCGTTTAAGTACAATCTTTTTTCAAATAAATCGTCTTTTTTTCCTTTTAATAATTCAAGGTCAGTTTTAGACTTAGCAACATCACCATCATTGCCTCGTATCTTTGTTATTGCATCATTGATATTTTGTATCTGACCTTGAAGCCTCACGATTTCTCGATTGTTAGAAGATATAGATGCTGTTTTATTTCGTATGTCTTCTGAGGTATTTGTAAGTTGACTTAAAGCATCTTCTACAATAGTTGATTGATCACCTACATCATCCAAAGCTTTTTGTATTTCTGCTGCTTTTGTCTTGGCGTTAGTAAGTTTTGTAGATCGTAGTTCTGAATCAATATCCTGAGAACATGTAGGACATGTATCATTTTCTTCATAAAACTTTGTTTCTTTAACGAGTGTAGAGATCTTCTGATTGAACTCAGCTTTGTATTGTAACAAGGCTTGTTTCTTATCATGATTCTTTTTAAGGTCTTCTTGTAAGCCAATAGAGCTTTGATCAATCTCATCTGACAAAGTAGCATTACTTGTTTGCAATGTTTGTATCTCGTCATTGACATCTTTTATTTCAAGTTCTTTACTTTCAATCTGGTCGTTACTAAGACTTTCAACCTCTTTAATATATTTTGATTGTAAGTCAATCTTTTCTTTTGCGAGTTCTAAATCATATTCTGTAGACTTTATATCTTCTTTGAGTAAACCATTCTTTTCTTTTAGAATAGTATTCATCTTAGAGAATACATTAATATCCAGAAGATCCTCGATAACATCACGCCTAGCGCCGGCTGCAAGTTGCATGAAGGGAATGAAGGAGGAACTGCCGAGCACGACGATCTGGTGAAAGCTTTTATGATTAAGCTTAATGATGTTTTGCTCGAGGATCTTCTGGTACTCTTTGGAATGAGAGGACTGATTTATCATAGACCCGTCTTTCCAAATCTCGAATATGTTTGGTCTGATACCACGAACGATTTTATAGTTCGAACCAGACACGTTGAATTGAACTTCAACTACACAATTCTTATTATTAATCGAATTAAGAAGTTGAGGCTTACTAATATTTCTATGTGCTTTACCGAATAACGCAAATGCCAAAGCATCAAGCATGGTCGATTTGCCTGCACCATTGTGGCCTACAACCAATGTAGTTTTTGAGTCAGTAAAGTCTACTGTGGTAAAAGAGTTTCCTGTAGAAAGAAAATTCTTCCACTTTAAGGTGGTAAATTTTATCATGCTATTTCGAGTGTCTGTGCTTCCACATATAGATCGTTCATTTCTTTTTTGATACGATCTTTATCCAACTCTGTCTCCACGTTATCAATGTATGTATTAACGAGAGATGTTGTATCTTCGAGAGATACACTTTCATCTTCTACGTTACTTCCAATAAATTCTGAAAAATTATCTTGAATCTTGAGTTCATATATTTTCCTATTCTGTATTCTATCAACAAATCGGTCGAATGTAAATAGGTCGTTTTTATTAATTACTACAATTTTTACAAATTTATTGTCTAGTGATGTAACGTCATAATCTCCGAAATCAGCCACCACATCGTCATAATAGATCCGATGGAACAAAGTATGAGGGTTATGGATAGGAGTAAGGTCACGTGTTGATGTATCCAAGATGTGAAAGTATTTTTTGTCGTGGGCGTCATTCCAGAAAAACTCCATTTGTGATCCAAGGTAATGGATATTACCTTTGTTTGATTTTGTATGATAGTGTCCTGATAACACCATCTCGAATCTATCGAAGATAGAAGGGTCCATGCCATGTGTGCTTTCAATACCTTTCATCATTTCAAAACCATCAAGTTCTAAATGAGCACCAAGGATAGGAGCATCACATTTTTTAATAAATTCTATGTATTCTTTTTCATTCTCAGGATTAATCCATGGAACCATTGCAATCTTTAGTTCGTCATATTCTAAGACTGTAGGACTATTTACGATATGTACTTCATTCATATAATGTCCAAGTAATTCTTTTAATGAATTCAAGTCATTTGTATTCTTGTAGTACGTATCATGGTTACCACATATAATGTCCATAGTGATACCATACTCACGTAACTTATGAAGAAACATCTTACGATTACGTGTAAGTGCTTTAAAGTTAATAAACTTACGATTGTCATAGTAATCACCAAGGTGAAGAATATGTTTTATATTATGTTCTAAGAGATAGGGGAAAAATACTTCATTATAAAATTTATCTGCATTATCTAAAAAAATATCAGAAGAATTGCGAACACCACAATGAGTGTCATTCAATATAGCTATTTTCATTCATCATCCATAAATGTTTGTAGATCAGAATCAACACGCATAACTCGTTTCTTACGTGTCTTTTCTTCTTGTACGTATTGACGAAACTCTGTATCACGTTCTTTTACTTTATCAATACGATCTTTGAGTTGATCGACAAATAGCTGTACAGCATTATTAGCAGCTTTATCTTCAACGTCTCCGAATACATACTGTTCAATACCAGATTGTGATAGGTACTTGAGTTTAATGTCTTGTTGTTTCTTTTCTTTTGCGATACGACGTAAGAATGCGTACCAAGAAATTTGAGTGAAATACGCGAATGCGTTAGGGTTACCTGATCGTGTAGCAGCTTCAATGTTATAGTTTTCAATAGCCTTTAGACAATTCTCAACTGCGTCCATTACCATCTCTTCACGATAAGTGTAACGTATGAAATTAGATTTATGTGATAAGCCTTCGGCAATTTTAAGAAAGCATTGTGCGATGTAATTAGGAACTACTGGAAGCGTAGATTCTTTTTCTTTTGCTTCCTTCACTACCGTACAATAATCAACAACTGCTTGTGAGAATTCTTTGTTATTTACGTAGTGAATGCTTTTCTTCTTGGCCATAATATATCCTCATTCAATATTTCTATTCTATACTATTTTTTAATAAAAGTAAACTAAAAAAATTTATTTTTTTTTACGTTTTAGGGGTTTACAATCCGGCAAAACTGTATATAATTTAAAGGTATCCTTTATGGTGGGCTGGAGTACTAATGTAATTTATCTTTACCAGGTGTGGGAAATAATTTAATTACATTATCTTCATCGCTGTCATCTTCTCCATCTAGGATTTTAGTAATTTTTTTCATATACTTTTTAAATTTTTCGTCGCCATCAATTGGTGTACGTTCATCATTTTCTACATTTAGCGCGTTGTAATATTCTTTTACCACTTCTTTTATAGGAGTTGCTTCTACAAGAATGTGTTCTGCGTTTAAAGTTTGAAACGTTCCTTCTTCTAGTTGCATAATCATTAAAGGCCGAAAAATATGATATCGTAATCCATCAGGTCTATCTACCGTAACTACTTTCAAAGGGTTACGTATGACAAGACCAGGACCTTCATCATCGTCCCAATCAACAACCTCGCACACAATTTCATCACCGGTTGTGAGTAGGCATTGTTTTACGATTGTTTCGGTCATATGTCTACCTTAATGATTTTATATTTAAATTGTTCTTTGTCATATATTTTTATACGTTCTGCACCATGAAGTAACGTGTAATTTTTTCTATTATGCCAGTGCAAGTCGTCAGTTATGTCGTAGAGTGTTGTTTCACGTCCATCATCGGATTTGCGTAACCCTCGTCCGATAGATTGTAAAACCTTAATTTGAGACTTTGACGGGCTAGCGAACACGATATTGTGCAGATTCCGAATATTAATACCAGTACTAAAGGTACCAAGACTTGCAACAATAATTGCTCCATTTTGTTTCTCCACTATTTTACGAATTGCTTCTCTATCTGAAGTTGCTACTTCACCGGATACAAAGAAAACTTTTCTTCCTTCCTCTGCCTTACTATTTATTAAATCATAGAGAGGCTTTCCATGAGCCTCCACACGACTAAATAAGACAAGAGTATTTCCCTTAGCATCCAGAGCGAGATTCCGAATAAGCCTATTACGAGTATTATTTCCAATAATGAATTCAATTTCGTCTTGATATGTTTTGTTGCCAAAGTCTTTCCTCACTTCTTCTGTATAATTTAATAAAAGTACTTTAATATCTAAAGGTGCCAATGTTCCTTCGTCTTGTAACGTTTTAGTCATGGTAACCTGATGCACAGGACCAAATAATCCCTCAAGGACGAGTCTATGTGTCTGCGTACCGTCGAGTGTGCCAGTTGTGCCGAATCTATACTTTGCTTTCGTAGCCTTATTCATTATTGACGACAGGGACTTAGATTTAAATCCATGGCACTCATCTCCTATTACCATACCAAATTGTTCAAACCATTTCTTTGGATATTTGTATATTGATTGCCATGTAGAAATAATAACACGCTTGTCAGTGGTTTTGTCTTTACCAGAATAAATTCTATGACATGCGTTCTCAACTAACATTCCATAGTCTTTGAAGTCAGTATACATCTGTTCAACCAAAGAAGTAGTCGGTACGATAATCAGAATCTTGTCTTTTTCATTTACCATACTCATCCAATATTTCATAATCAAATAAATGATAAATGATTTACCAGATCCAGTTGGTGATAACAGTATAGCCCTATTTGAAATCAAAGAACGAATAACAGCGTCGTACTGATAGTCTCTTGGTGGAAACGGAAGGTGTGATACTTGAAGAAACTGGTCAAATACTTTTTGATCGACTACATTTTTATCAGTAGGAGATCCGTAATCGGATTCTTCTAATTCATATGTATATCCTCTTTCAGTACAAAACTTACGAAGGTAATGAAACAATCCAGCGTTTAATTCGTTTGTAAGATTATTATATAAACGTATCTTACCATCCCATACTTTATTCTTATACGCAGGCATAAACTTATAACCTGGAACATAGAATGAAAAGTACTCGGATAGTTCTTGAGCAGGACCACGTTCGCAGTCAACATACATCATACTATAATCTTTTAGCTGAACTTTAAAGTCTGCCATCAATCGCCTTGTTCAAACTGCCTCCAACGAATCATATTGGAAATAGTTTGATGTCTCCATTTTAAGTTATCAATTATATCTGTAAGACTATCTATAACTGTCTTCCAGTATTCTATTTTTTCTTCGGACTGCTGGATCTCTGGATCTGAATCATAGTAGTAATCCATCTCGCCTTTGAGGATACGCAACCCATTAAAAGGATCAGGATCCCATCCCTTTTCAGTTAATTCATCTTGATCCATTTTACCATTATAATAAAGCCATTTTTCTTTGAGCAAATTTTTCTGTGTAAACTCTGCCTTCTTCTTCATAAGCTTAGCCTCGGCTAGTAGCTGAAGATATTTAGCATGTAATTTAGGAGTATCTCTAGAAGTAGCATCTAGTTTGCTGTTATCAATAATGCAATCCTCTTGCCACATAGCAAGAATAGTTTTCAAGTCAATCATAATGTTCCTATTTCAGTTAAGAAATTTCAAAGTAAGAGAATCTAAAATTAGCGGGATACGTAAGGAAAGATTCAGATGTAGTCGATTCAAATGTAATATTACCGAGACCAGTTGGTATACAATCTTTATATTTAATTTTTCGTGTAGTATTATTGTGACTAGACAAAACAGACACAGTAATATCAGCGTTTGTTGGAGGTATCTTTTCAGTTCTATTTAGTGGCGATTTATAATCCTGTTGAACGATACGAGTAATCCAGTTATACATTTCAATGTATGAATTCATATTCTCATCAAGAATAATCATTGCAGATAGTTCGCCAAACCGAAGTGTATCTCCAGCAAAAGGTACATTTGCCACGCGTAGATGTGGAAGTTCTGCTGCAGTAAGAGATGTGTCTGGATGTAGCACAGATTGAGCAAAGAACTCTAGGTTAGGAAAGTTCTTTCGATCAATTGAAAGTTTAAACGCGTTTGGCTGTAAGTAGTTAATATTATTGAGCTGACTTTGTGAGCTCGTTAAACTGACATCTACTTCAACTGTTGGATTTAATGTAGGCATATTCTTTTTCCGTTCTGCTTACATCTATTTATATAAGTAAAAAGGCTGCTTTTCAGCAGCCTACCTTTTTCATGTGAAACCCAGACATGCATTTCTTGGGTTCCATGTGCCATAAGGCTGATATTGTAAAGTGGCCTTCTTTCTCTGGGCTAGCTTTGAGTGACCATTGTCTAGCTGATTCGTACACGTCTTCTTTTGTTGCGCCGTGTAAAGTTGTTTCGCACCATGTTTTTTCATTGTGCCAATATTTGAACATCATTTTATACATTAAGCTACCTCATAACCAAAGTTGTTTACCAAAAAGTCATTACCGTATTCTTCAGCAATCGCCATGCAGATTTGCTCACGTGGTTCAGTATCCATTTCGTCTACTAATGCTGAAGCCATTTTAAACTGCTTCATTCCAAGATGAAAATGTACTGCTAAGAAAGATTTACAATCGCTCATATAAAGATCTTTAAGATCTCCACCTGTTTGTGCGTAGCTGAATGTTTGATCGATTAGAGTTTTTACTGACATTTGGTTTTTCCTTTATCTGATATATCTTTTATACAACAGTTTCTAGGGAATGTACACCTTTTTGTTTCGTTTAAAAACAACAACTTACGCTTTTTTTTCATAAGTAGTTGAAAACAAACAAAACATTTTTTAAATTAAAATAAAAAAAAGGGCCGCCGAAGCGACCCTAGTTAGTATCGAGCTAGTGATACTTAATCTTATGCCATGATGTTGTCAACACGGAAGATTCTGTAGTACTGGTTTGTTTTCGCTGTTGCAAGACCATTTGCTGGTGTTGAACCTACGAATGGGTTTGACGCCATGCCGTAACGAGTTTTAAAACCAATTTTTGGCTGGAAGTCATTCTCACCAACCGCACGTACCATTGTTAACGGTACATATGGACAGTAGAAAACACCTGCGTCATATGGGTTAGTACCCTTATAACCTACAGTTACATAATCGGTTGTTGAATACGGGTCAATATAGACTCGTGTTTTACCGTTCATAACACCTGCAAATGTATTACCTGTGTCATCAACATTCAAGTTAGTTGAAAGTGCCGGAGCATAATCCAAAGAACCTGCAGCTGCTAGAGCAGAAGCAACGTCTGAAGAACAGATAATGAAGTTACCTTTTCCTCTACGTGTTTCTTTTGCAATCACGTTTGAATCTCGTTCGATTTGTACGTGTAAGCCTTTGAATTTTTCAACTGACCAACGACCGTCAGCATCTGTTGACATGTCAAAGATACCGTTGATTGCTGTTGAGGATTGACCTGCACCAGTTTTAGCTTGTGAGTTGATTGTTCGGATTACTTCACGGTTAATTTCCGCTAAGATCTCTGTTGACAGAATGTTTGCCAATTCTGTCTCAGCATCAAGACCATGAATTGCTTTCAAGTCTTGTGCTAGTTCTAGAGAGTATTCCGCTTTCAACGCACGTGACTTCGCTGTCACAGTTGATTTTTCGATGGTGAAGCCCATGTTACGGAATGCACCTGAAAGTTCAGCCCGACCAGTGTCAATACCGTCGCCGAATGTAAGGCTTCGTTCTGAGTCAAGTGATGAGTCACCAGCAACGTTACCAGCAGCTGGATCGATTCCGTCAAGACCTGATGGTGATGAGGAATGAGTATCTGCAGAGTCACCAGCGAATGTAGTGTCTGCTTCGTTGAATAGAGCTTCGGTTGCACCAGTTGTACCACTTGTGTAGCGAGCTTTCATTGCGAAGATCAGGCCTGTTGGACCAGTCATCGGCTGAACGCCAGCAACGTCATAAGCAATCATGTTAGGTGCTGCACGACGTACTAATGAAATCAATACTGGATCCCAGTTTGATACAGATGCATTAGATACAGAAGTTGCAGGTGCTTCTGACAAAAAGTTCATTTGTGCGCGCTCTTCTTGAAGAGCTTTTTCTGTGTTCTCTAAGAGAACAGCTGTTACTGCTTTACGGTGGTTATCGGAGATAGTACCGGCAGATTCTTCTGCTAATACTGGATTCCACTTTTCCACCAAACGATCATAAGTTTCCATTTCTAGAACTCCTTAAGGATTTGATTTTCGAATTGCGTTAAGGTACTGAGACATTACATCGCTGACTTCTACAGAAGGTGTATCTTCGTCTGTAGTGTCTTCTACGATTGCGGACTCAGCGGTTTTCTTTGCAAAATATGTTTCTTTGATAGTAGCAACTTTTTGTGCAAAAGTTTCTTCATCTTCAAAGTCTATTTCTTCTGCTAGAGTTTTTAGCTTCTCGACTTGAGTTTCTGCTAGATCTTTAGATGCTTCACGAATGATAGCATCACGCTTAAGATCTTCTAGCTCTTCAGCAAGTGCGATAGACTTAGTCATTGCATCGTTGTAGCTTTCTTCAAGCTCTTCGTTTGCAGTGGCTAGTTCGTCGACGAGGTCAACTTTGGACTCAGGTACTTCTACGTAAGACTCTACGAATAGATCTTTCATCTTGTTCATAAATGTCTCAGCGATTTCAGTACGCAAACCTGTTTGTACAGCAAGTTTGTTTTCTTCCATCCATGTCTCAACCACATAGTTGAGGTAGCTGTCAACCTTCTCTACCATCTGTTCTTTTGTAGAAGCAAGTTCTGTTTCCAGCTCTTCTTTATACGCTTCTTCCAAACGATCGATTTCTTGAGAAAGTTTTGCTTTTACCGCAGCTTCAAAAATTACAGCTGTTTTGGCTTTGAACTCTTCTGAAAGAGTTGCCTCAGATTCGACTAATGCATTTAAGTCATCAGAGAAATCAACTTTAATGTCGAGTTCTTGATCTTCAATAATTGTATCTTCGATATCATCTGCAGATACGTCTTCTCCCATCATTTTACCATATGCAGCCATTAGCTGGTCTTTTTTCATACCAGTCATCATGCCATGCATAGCATTAATCATGCCAGCTTTTGTCTTTGGCATTGGTTCGCTGTTCTTTTTATCACCTTTGCGAGCCGGAGCTTGCGAGGTGTTATCCCCAGCTTTATCTACAGAAGCAACTGATTGCGCCTCTGCATTTTTAGGATCATGAGCTTCTTCCACAACGTCGTTGTCATCGAGCTCAACTTCCTGGTCTTCTACTTGATCAGTCATGTTTGACTCCTTATGTTTTACTTTTCAGCAACGAGAGGAAATTCTTAAACTCACGAGTCTGAACCTCATAGAGATCCTTTCGTGGAGCCTTTTTAATTTCAGTCTCCATTTTTTCAATTTCCCGAGCTTCAATAACGCCGTTATTCCAGATCCACTCAACACCTTCCATTATTCCATTAACAAAAGCAGTTGGTGCTGATGGGTCTTGTACGATATCAACCGTATTAAGAATAAAGTCGTCCTTGACGACCATTGCGCCGTTTCTTTGCTCGAGGCTACCCATACCACGAGTTGAAACACCCAGTTTGACTCCGCCATCAAGCAGACCCTTAACGATCTGTCCATTTGGAGTATCCAAAATGCGTGCTTTACCCACAACATCGTTATTTTTCCAATCAAGGGCTTCGATGAGGTGGGATACTTTGTCTAAGTTTACAGTCGGTCCATCAGGGTGGTTTAACTCTCCAACTGCACGCTTAGTGCTAACTTGTTCTGTAACGTATTTGTCAACAGCCTTTTCCATAATGGGCTTAGGATAAACTCTACCATTACGGTTTTTCTTCTCGGCCTGCATGAACACGCCTTCGATGAAATAATCTTTACCGCCAGACTCTTTTGCTTCGGTAATGATTTCAACATCGTTGTCGCTATATTCAGCAATTAATTTCATAGTCTTAACCTTTATATTGTTTTATAAACTCTTTACCCATCTTCTCGGCTTCTGCCGCTGTACGGTAAGAGTCTAGTTTTTCCATATCAATATAGGTAATGAATCGCCCTTTGTCCTTGTGGATCATAAGATGATTCTTCCCAACCTTCATATCTTTAATATGCTGGCCAGGAGGCATTTTACCACGAGTTTTTTCTCTCAGCTGTTTAAACGTTTTCATTTTAAACCTTGTTTAACTATTATTTATACGAATTAAAATTTGTAATAAAATTATTTTTCTTCTGCTTCTTCTTCCTCTTCAGATACTTCTTCATCTGCATTATCGTCAGCTTCTTCATCTTCTTCGTCTTCTAGATCTAGTTCTAATTGTTCTTCTTCTTCACCGTTAAAAATATGTCCAGCCACTTTAACCTTTTCAGCCGCCAATGCATCATCTATTTTTGATTGAAGTATAGTGTGAAAGTGTGGTTCTGCCTTAGCAAAGTTTTGATTAGTTATATCGTCAATTAAATCTTCAATACTCATTGTTCATCTCCAGTTGGTTCATCGTCTGTTGGACCTTCATCATCCATTTGTTTACCTATGTTTTCAATTTCTTCATCAGAGAACTGAAGTACGTTTTTCATAACCCACTCTTTTGAGTAGTATTCACCAACGTATTGTTGCATCTGATCAAGTGTTTGAATTCTTTCTCTCAATATTTCTGCGTCCCTGAGTTCTGTAAAATGATTATCGCGAGTATGTTCTACTATGATATTGTTTTTCCAGTTATCCCAGTCTTCCTCAGTAATAATACTTTTTAAGATCAATTGCTTTTTCAATATGCCATAGAACAACATGTTAAATCGCGATCTCAATCTATCTATAAACTTCTGAAACTTTAATTCATCACGGTTAATCTCGGTAGATCTACCAAGTGAGAACTGTGATTCTTGTTCAAGTCTGTTTATAGGTACGTTAAGCGATCGGTAGAGACGTTTTTGGAAGTATATGATATCGTCGATTTGTCCCAGGTTTTCACCGCCTGGTAAGGTAGAGATCTCAGTTCCTCGACCACCTTCTCGTCTTGGAAGCCAAAAATCTTCAAGCATCGACATACTTTTTCTATCATCTCTTATTGCTCCTGTGCTAGCATCATATACCAGTTTATTACGATACTTCGCCATAATATTTTTCATGTATTCTTCGGCCTTACCTCTTGGTAAGTTACCAACATCAATATAGAATATTCTACGTTCCGGAGCACGTGCCAGTCTGTAAATAACCAGCGAGTCTTCCATCATGCGTAATTGGTTAATAGGTTTTAGTGCCTTATGTAAATGAGACACAACCTTACGACGTTCTTCGTCAAGTAAACCAGACGTAACATAACTCACAGAATCAGGACTCATCTTGATTCCCTGTTTAGTTGTTCCTGGTTTGTCCTGATAGATAAAAAACTCGTTTACGTTTTCAATAATAGAAGCACCACTAATTGGATCTCTTTTCTTTTTAACTTCTTTTACTTTACGAATCTTAGCGGCGTCTATAGGACGTATTTCTTGAATGCCAAGCTTAGGATTTTTTTCATCTACAACTAAGTGATGATACATTCTACCATCAACGTACCAACGCTTGTATATGTCATGCCCTAAAGTATTAAACTCAAGCATTGAGTATACTTGATCAAATTCTTCTTGAATTTGTTTCTTTATATTATCTGGTGCTTCAACATTATCAAGCACAAGCGATACAGATTTTTCTGTATCTGAAGATGTAACTGATTCATTTACAATATCTTCTACAGCAGCATCAACCTCTGGATGTGTTGCCACTTGTCTATATTGTCGAATAAGTTGAAAGTCGTCTTTGGATTTTTTATCGTCATCACCAATGTTTACGTAGGTGCCGTAATGGGCACCAGCAGCAGTAACATAACCTGCTCCATCCTCATCTACAGGAGGTACGATTGACGGCAGCATATCCTTTCCGCTAGATGCTTTCGCTCTACGGATTTCAAATCCAAATAATTTAAGTCCGCTATTGTCTGCCATTTTAATTCCTTTTAACAGTAAAGAAAGGGCAGAAAAGCTCTGCCCTTCCCTCTATTTATTCACTTACGTAGTGGTATTAGATTCCCAGTACTGAACTTGGAATTCCACTGTGAATCTCTCAATTTCGTTTTCTGAAGCATAGTTCAGATCGATTGGAGAGATTGCAGTTGGAAAACAACCACGGAAGTTATAAGTCTTCAAAGTAGATCCGTCTTTGTCGATTTGTTCAACAATAAGATCTGCTTCGTAATCTGTGACGTTGGTTAAACCAGTGTTTGTCTGATGGCCGTTCATGCCATTCATCCAACGCTCCATCGAATCACGAATCCTGAAGTCTGTGTCGTTTATAATAGTCGGCGTCCATACATCGAATACACGATCGCCGGCCATTTTTAATTGTCTACCTCGGAAAGGCATCACGATAGTGCCGATAGTAGAACCTGGAAGCTGAGCTGCCTCGCAAAGGAATGAAGTAATTTCTACATCACCGTTTGCGTAAGTAGGAAAGTTGATAGTAGCTTTAAACAGATTAGGTCTAGCGCCACCACCTCTCAGCTTGGATTTGAAGTCATCAACTCCTAAAATAGCCATTTGTTATCTCCTCTGACGCTATTATACTGTGCCTGCTACTTCTTCAAATTCCACGCCAGTTCTTACAGCTACAAAGTTTAGAGTGATGTAGTTGACCGAACGTGCTGGCTTAATGAAGATATTAGCAACAAATTCATTTCTATCGATTACGGCCGCAGTGTTATTTGTTGCGTCACACACAACTCTGAAGTCCGTTATACCTCTTCGACCTTGGATTTCTCTCAAGAAAGGCTCGACAATGTTTACGAATTCAGCACGGGAAAACTCATCATTAAATTCGAAGAGTGTATTTCGAGCAGCCAAAGAAACAGCTCTTTCGACTGTTAGGAACAATCTCCGAACGTTGATTCTATCGAATGCTGAAGGCCGTGCTAATTTTGTTTTATCACCAAACAATAGGACACCTTGTCCTGGTATGTTTGAGATTGGGTTAACACCCGCTTTATATAAAGTATCACGCTGTGACTTATTCGGTGAAGAAGCCAAAGATGTAATACCTAGATATGCGCCTCGTCTTGGACCGGCTGGTGAGAACCAAGGTGCAGCATTTAGATCTGTTGCAGCCATGATACCAGCAGTAGAAGATGCGGCCGGAATAAAGCGGTATTTATCGTTATATTTATCGTAAACTTTTAGATAGTTATTATCAACTACCAGATAAGATGAATTTGTAAATGTATCTGCTGTTGCTACTGCATTTGTTACCTGAGTAGCTGGTGATGATACGTTTACGATATCTGATCTTGCTGGAGATGTAACTACAACACAATCTTTACGAGTAGTTCCGGCTGTTGTAACTAGATCGTTTACAACCGTAGTTTGATCTGATCTTGCACTCATGCCAGGTGCAATCAAAAAGTCTACTGTAATTGTGTCTTTATCTTCTAATTTATCGAATCCAGTAGCTATGTTGCCAGCCGATAATGTGCTAGCATCTGTACCGTTTGCAAGTGATGTGGTTCTTACATCTCTGACTTCAGAGCTGTAATCTTTACCACTGACTGCGGCTGAACCAGCGTCAGCATCGAACTGACCTGCTGCTCCGAAACCTGCCATCCATACATATTCTGATTTTCCGTTAATCGTTTCTACTGCGTAGTTAGATGAACCATCAGGTGATTTTGCATTTGAAGCTTTTGAAATGAATGGGAATGTTTCGAGGATTGAACCGCGTGTACCAGTAAATAGACCGTCTTCGTCAACAACTGCAACATGCATCTCATCGTTTGTTGCACCGACTCCAGTAGCGTAAGTAGATGTACCAGGTGCAGCATCAAAGCTACCCTTATAGATCCAGTTAGTAAATGCTGAGTCAGCAGCAGATTGTGGACAGACAGAAACTGATAATGAATTACCAAGCGCTCCTGGCCATTTTGCAACAAAAACATTATCGTCGCTATCTCGAGCCGCTAATTGTGCGTTCCAATTATCGAGATTTTTTACAACGGGCTGACTGCTTTGTGATATGTCAGTTGCGTTGTTTGCATTACTGTCGATTGCTCGAACAGTTTGCATAGAATTTGAGTATCGTAAGAAATACGCCGCCGATAGGAAATCGACTGCTCTTCCTTCATTATCGTCAGGAGATCCAAAAGTCTCAGCAAGTGTCGCCTCACCATCGATGAGGGTAGCTTGTTCAACCGGACCCCAACGAAAGTTCCCGACGAATGCGCCAGTTGTAGATTGTACATTAGGCACAACGCCCGTAAGATCTACTTCCTTGACAACAATCGCTGGAGACTCTGAGGGAGTAAATAGTGCCATGACTGTTTTTCCTTTTCCAGTGTTCTAATTATAAGCAAAACATAATAAGAATCTTCACTTGATAGTATTTATAATAATTTTAAAATGAAGATTTTTACCACTGTTCTTCATACGTTATGGCCCATGGGTGTTCTTCTCGATCTTGTTGAGCAATATATTCGGATCCATCATCTACAAATCCAAACGGTAACACGTCTTCTTCGATCTCTCTTATTCTTTGTTGAAACATCATTTCTTTAAGATTGATGTTTGTCATGTCACCGAAGTAATTACTTGTAGCAAAATAACCAAACAACACTAAGTTCATCATTAAGTCATCATGATTACCTTCTGCGGCTTGATATGATTGGCCTCTCGATACAAACGTGGATATTTCTAAAATAGTATTCTCATCCACGATCTTGAGCTTATCGTTTTCAATAATATCTTTAATGGCAGAACATCCAAGTCTTTTTACCTTTCGAGTCATTTCAATACCAAGAGCATTTGCCTTTACCGCAGATTCAACATGCATGTTTTCATATTCTAATTCATGATATAAACCATTAGTTACTACACTACCTTGATCATTCGATTCAATTACGACATATGCTTCATTGTAGACTTTTGCATATTTATAGATAATATTAGGGAAGAGTAATGGAGAGATAATATTATTGCGATATACAGCAACCTGTGAAAACGGGCGAGTGCTAATATCGATCACATTAAACGTAGAATAATCCTGTCCTCTTCCTCTACTAACATCTACGGTCATGATATAATCATGGCCCTTTTCTGGTTCTTCGTAAATAAGAACAGAATTATCTTCTATTCTTCTTAATGGTTCTTTTGCTTTCAGATCTAATAAAGTATCTGCACCTACTAACGTGTCACCTGTTCCGAAGAATGTATTTCCAAACTCCTGATCAAACTGCATCTGCGAAGTATTAGCAATTGTTTGTTTCTTCCATGCATCATCTCGTCCTGGAACATCCCACCAATCAACTCTAAATGGTGTATATTCATTTGTTCCTTGTACAGCACCTTCCCATATCTTATAAAACGTGTTACCTATACCATTAGCAGTCGACGTTATAATAACCTTTGTATCTTTACCAGATGATACAACTGGATATGTAGAAGTATAGAACTCAGATGCTCTTTCTACAAACGCAAACTCGTCAAGGTATAGTAGGTTGACAGACATACCACGAATAGATGAACCGCTCGTTGCTGCTGCAATTATTCTTGAGTTGTTTGAAAACTCGATTGAACCTTTGTTTAATGCTTTACAACCAGGCTGTAGAAAGAAAGGAAGATTCTCGAGCATAAGAGTGACTCTTGCCAGCATCTCACGTGCCGTAGCACCTTTATTGGCAAGTATCGCAATCGTTTTCTCGGGATGAAATATGGCAAACCAAAGTAAGTAAGCAACAGAACTAATTGATTTACCAGATTGTCTACAAGCTAAAACAATGCTGAATCTATTATTATTAAAAGAATCAAACATTTTTTCTTGATACGGATACAGGTTAAACGGCACAAGGCCAGTATCAAGAGAAATTATTTTAGCATAATTTGTAGCAAAGTAAGCTGGATCATTCATGCATTTGGCGTATTCTTGGACGTCTCCCTTTGTCCATTCTGCAACTACACCATCTCTTTTTACATTAACGTTTCCAAGATATGTTTCATTCATCTTTATAGTCTTTAATGTCAATTACATTATCAGCATCAGTTTCTTTCAAAAGCATTCTTTGTAAATCAGTAGTAGAACCTACAAATAAATTATTTGTTGTTCCGTTAGGTAAACTCTTTAAATCATCTTTATGTTTATATGCTTTCTTTTTCTTGTGCATATCCATAAGGTTACCATTGATGTCAGACACAGTCTTCATCGTAGTAGCGAGAACTTCAAAGGCTCGGGGATGTTCAGTGTTACGTGCAACATCCATCATATCATCAAGTGCGGCTGATCCTTTTGCTAAAAGATCATGGTACATTTGACGGGCATATTCAAAATCATTTTCCGCATTATCAGAATCATTCATCACGCACTATCCACCGATTGAGTTATTGTTTCACTAAATCCAAAATCAGAATCAGGACTTACAGACAGAGGATTAGGTTTGACCGTAAGAGTTTGAAGCAGTTCATCAGAATCAAGCATTCCAGCACCGATCTGATAAAAGTTATTTATTGAAGTTCTAACGATACCAGCTTCAGCGATTGGTCCGTAGAAGTTCGCTTTCATTTCAAAATCAATTGTATATATGATTGTACGTCTTTGTTCCTGCGGACCTTCAAAGTCGTCCGTAAATGTTACGCCTGCAATTGTGATCGGAACATCTTCTTTTATATCCGGTATACTACTCAATGGTTTTACTGTTAAAGTATATGTAGGATTAAATCTTGGAAGAATCTGTTCTACTATTTGAAGAGCGTCATCTTGATTCTTAGTGAATATGTTTAACTGAAAACTGAGATTATAAGGTACGTAACTATAAATTCTATTACGTGTATTAATAGTAGTACCATTATTAATGTAATTGTTTATCTTTGGTAACTGACGTGCAGTGTCGTACGAAATACCTAATATCTCAAATGACATACGAGGTAATTTTACCGCGACGCTTTGATCTGTTTCTAGATTAGGAAATGATCTAATTCTTTCGAGAAACTTTTGCTTTGGCGCATATGCTAAAGGAACTTTTACTTGAGAAATTGTAGCTCCGGCTGAGTTCTTTCTTAAAATGTATAAATCATTAAACATACGTCCAAAAAGCGCAACGCTTTTTCGCATTCTTTGATGATAAAAATGTACTCCAAACATTAGCTAGGATCTCCAAACGGGTTAGATTCACTGAAGTCAAGGAAGTCAGTTAGTGTTTCAAAGAAATCGTTTTGTGCGTTGACTTGCGCAATTGTTTCGTTAATAGCAGAAATAGTACGAGTCAAAGTTTGTTCAGCAGAATCTTCGGATTTGATAATACCAGCTGCTGTGAACAAGTGGAAGTTACCATCGTCTGCTCCAACATTCGCAACCGAAAGAACATTACTTGAATCATTATAATCTACAATCTCACCAGAAATAATTACACCAGTAGATAATGTTTGTGTAAGTGTATTACCAACTATAAATCCAGTGTCGGCTGAATCTACAAGTGTAAGATTTGCGGTGTAACCTTTTTTCTCGACTTGATCGATTTCAACAATGTCTGTATCAAAGTCTTCATCATTATAATCAAATAGTTCACAACGTAGTTTAAAAGTCGGAAGATTTTTTAATTGATAAAACGGTTGTTCATGCTCAACATGCATAATTTCAAATATTTTTTTAGAAAATGGTACGTAAAGTAAGTCCCCTTCATGCGGTCTTACAGCTTGAATCTCGTTATCAAGTCTTTTTACAGTATGATTCCACCTGCGTTTTGAAATAACAAAGGTTGCTTGGTCTCTAATCTCAACACCAAACTTTGTAAATATATCACCTTCTCCATCGAATCCTTCTATGTTTTCGATGTACATCTCAACTTTATAAGCTGAATTAAATCTTGAAGGAACGTCTTCACCAAGAATTCTATCCTCGTTAACAATATCACGAGGTAAGTAGTAAACGTCTTGGCCAAACATTTTTAGTGATTCTATCACTATATCTTCATAAAGATCTTGTTCGCCCTTTACACCTTGGGTGAAGTAAAGATTTGTGACCATGAATTACCCCACAAAGAAGTCAGCTGGCATTTCATGCTCTAGCCTAATTACTTCTCTTAGTCTTTCTATTTCTGCCATTGCATCTTCAAATATCTGTCGTCCGTTTATTGTTACTCCGCCAGGAAGTTGCATGCCTTCAAATTTAATTAAGTTAGCGCCCCATTGTCTTTTAATTAACGCTGTTGTGTATTGCTTTAACCACATATCATTAAACACTGAAGTGTGTGTTGTAGGTTCTACAATTTCAAATACTTCAGCAACAAGATAATCACCTTCTACTAAATCATCTGTTTCTTTTTCACCATGAATATAAAGTCTATTTTGATGTCTTGAAAACTGGACAAGAGGATGACCATTGAGCTTCATATCAATTAATGATAGGTACTGCTGCATTTGTTCGTAATAAGCTAAGTCACCGATATAAGAATGCATATTAGCAATATCATTTAAATGTAACTGATATTTAATATCAAAGAAGTCTCTTGTCAAAGAACCAGATGCGACCGGAAATAACTTTGAAACAAATATGATATTAGATGAAATAGGAATGTATTCGTTTGTTACATCAGTAGCCGTGATCTGATGTTTTAAAAACGTGCGAAGAGTCGCGTCAGAATGAAACTCTTGATAGTATTGTAAAGCTTCATCTACTCGATCTTCAAGCTGATCTGGATCTACGTTGATTTCAATGACCGGATCACCTAGCTCTCTGAGGCAGTAATCAATCAGTCCTTGTCTTGTGCTTGGGTTCGCCATGTCTGTATCCTATTAAACACTGTTAACAGTATTTATAAGGTTTATGATTTAACTACTAACTCTGTAGTTGAAATTGCTGTTCCTGCCAGTACACTTGGGCTATCTGCTGTTGTACCTATCGTTCCATCTGTCTGTACGTAATACTGTTGCCCTGCGGTAAGATTAATTTGATTTGTTGACACAGATCCTATGACATCTACTGATGCAGCTTGACCGTTAGTTACTTGGCCTCTGGTAGTTACAATATTATCTGGTTTAAAAACAACAGCTTTACCCTTACTATCTGCACCATCTCTGTATGCAGCGACTATGTTAGTAGATGCAACGTCATATACCTGAAATGGGACACCTGTAGATGCATTATGATATGTAAAGTCACTACTTAAACTGCCCACTGTTGTTCCCGAAACTGTGCCTGAAACAACTTTACCTATTGCACTGGATTTAAAAAAGAAGAATACTTTATTTTGGTTACTATTGTATATAACTCCATCCATACCAAAACTACCTCCAGTATTGAATGTTACAGCACTACCAAAAGAGATAGATGTACCGCTGACTGTACCTACGACAGTTTTACCTTTGTCACTATCTCCACCATCTTTGTAACCAATTACAATTTTATTGTTTGTGCTATCAAATGTAGCTTGAACATCTTCTGTGCTAGAACTAGCAAAAACAACAGCAGACCCAAAGCTAATATCTGTTCCGCTAACTGTACCTACTCGTGCAGTGCCGTAATTTGAGTTGCCACCATCTCTGTAAATAACTACAACTTTATTACTATTGCTATCAAAAACTGCTCTAACATAATTGCCATTACTTGTCACTTGAACAGCCGTACCAAAAGAAATGCTAGTACCAGAAACAGTACCTACTCTTGAAGTTACATTATTATTAGAATTATCTCTAAATGCAATAACTACTTTACCTGTGTTTGAATCAAATGCTGCTGAATTATTATGAGAAGTTGCCGTATTATAAACAGCTTCTGAGCCAAAAGATATTGAAGTACCGCTTACAGTTCCCACAATAGCTGTACCATAATTATTATTACCCGCGCCATCTCTATAAACAATAACTACTTTGTCATTTGTAGTATCGTATGTAATTCCAATATGAGTGGTTTCGACTGTCTCAAAATTGGCAGGAGTTCCAAAACTAATCGACGTTCCAGATACAGTCCCTACAACCGCTGTGCCACGTATACTGTTGCCTTGATCAGCATATGCAAGAACAACCTTGCTGCTGTCTGGATCATAAACACCTGCGGAGATTTCATTCCCCATATTGCTTACAAATTCAGTTTCTGACCCTACAGAATCAGCCGATCCTGTCTGAAAAGCCGCGCCCCTCGACATACCAATGTAGTTTTCTGAGGTGAGTGGTGTAGAAGTGTAACCTGTTTGATAAACTCTTGCCGTTCCATAACTGCTGTTGTTTGCGTCAACATATGCAAGTACAGCTTTTTTCTGATCGGGATCATACGTTATAGCAGGTTCAGAAAAACTTGTACTTGACCAAGTAAATTCATCTGAATACGAGACAGAAGTGCCGCTTATAGTTGCTACTCTAATTTTTCCAGAATACGGGCTTGTATCTTGATCTCTAAAAAGAATTATATGTTTTCCAGCATCAGAGTCATAAACCACTCGATTTACATCAGTGGAACCTGCGTGAAATTCTACTCTAGTTCCAAAGCTAATACTCGTTCCGCTGACTGTGCCTACAATACTATAACCTGGATTAGGAGATGAAAGTATTTTATAAACAATTAATATTTTTTGAGCAACTGGATCATAACTCGCCATTATGTCACGAGAATTTCCAGTGTCAAACTCAACGATGCTTCCAAAGCTTATACTTGTACCAGAAACAGTGCCAACAATAGCTTTTCCTTTATTTGAATCACCGTTATCTCTGTAGGCAATAACTGTTTTATTTGCGTTAGCATCATAAGCTACCGCAGTATTATAAGTTTGTCCACTTTCAAACTCTGCTTCGCTTCCAAAAGAAATACTCGTGCCAGACACAGTACCAACAATAGCTTTACCAGAGCTTTCCCTATAAGCAATTACAACTTTGTTTGCAGAGGTATCAAAAGCTGATGACACTTGTGCTGTGGATGCTGAATTATAGACAACAGGAGTTCCAAAACTTATTGAAGTTCCAGACACAGTACCAACCACAGACGTTCCATAGTCGCTGTTACCTGTGTCTACATAAGATATAATAACTTTATTGTTTGAGCTATCAAAAACAACTGAATTATTGTTTACATCACCACTTTCAAACTGAACAGGTGTGCCAAAACTTATTGAAGTTCCAGACACTGTTCCAACAACTGCCTGTCCATTTGCACCGCTATCTCTAAAAACAATAACTACTTTGTCATTACTTGTATCATAGGTAGCTGCGATACCTTGAGTATTAGCACTTTCAAAAACAGCCCCAGAACCAACCGATTCAGTATTAACTGTTGCTGATACAACACTCACAGTTCCATCAGCATTAACTACCACTGGCTTACCACTTGGCAATGTGCCACTGGCTACTGCTTTTAACTCACCACTCTCTTCAGCACCTATACGTTTTAGCATTGTTACCCTTTCACTATAAGTTCTGTTGCTGATATAGCAGTTCCTGCAAAGACGCTTGGGTCAGCTGCTGTTGTTCCAATTGTGCCATCAGACTGAACAAAGTAGCTTTGCCCTGCTGTTAGCCCTATTTGATTTTTGGATATCGCGCCTTGCGTGTCTACAAAAATTGTTTTGCCACCTGCCACTTGAGCTCTGGTGGTTGCAATATCACCTGGTTTAAAAACAATCGCCGTCCCATAATTTGAGTTACCTGCATCCTGATAAGCTATGACCACTCTTTTTTGAACGGAATCGTATGCAGCGTTTACATAATTAGAGTTTCCTGATTCAAACTGTGTTTCAGTGCCAAAAGTAATTGACGTACCACTTACTGTGCCAACGTTAAGTTTGCCATCCGTCGATGAATCTCTATAAGCCACTACAATTTTTTGTGCGTCAGAATTATACACAACTGTAATGTATTCATCATTTCCTGCACCAAATGCGGCGGCAGTACCAAAACTAATTGAAGTTCCACTTACCGTTCCAACAATAGCTTTACCAATATTGCTATCTCCCTGATCTCTATAACCAATAACTATTTTTTGAGAATCAGTGTCATAAGCGATTCCAACTTCACTACTAGTCGCAGCTTCAAAAACTACTTCAGAACCAAAGCTAATACTTGTGCCGCTTACTGTTCCAACGACAGCAGTACCATGACTTGAGTTACCTGCATCTTCATAAGCAAAAACAACTCTTTGAGCATTTGTATCATAAGCGGCCCTGATGCGACCTGTATTACCGCTATTAAATTGTGTAGCAGATCCAAAACTTATATTTGTGCCGCTGACTGTTCCGACTATTCCATAACCTGTATTGTCTGAATGTCTATAGGCAATTACTACTTTGTTATTAGTGCTATCAAATGTTATGTCATATGGGAGTGAGGCTGCACTACTATACACAGCAGGAGTTCCAAAACTAATATTTGTCCCAGACACTGTTCCTACAATTGCGGTTCCATAATTACTGTTGCCTTCATCTCTGTAAACAATCACTACCTTTTGTGCATTAGCATCATAAACAATTCTAGTATAATTTACTGCTGCGCTTTCAAATACAGCCGCGCTTCCAAAAGAAATAGAATTGTCTGAAGCATCTGCTGTTCCGACAATTGCTGTTCCATAATTACTATTTCCGTGATCTTTATAAGCAATAACTACTTTTCCAGCATTAGAATCATATGTAATATCTAAAGGATTTGTTTGTGCTGCTTCAAATACTACTGCTGTTCCTGTGGCAGCAGCAGATCCTGATTGAAAAGCCGTGCCTCTCGATATTCCGATATAACTCTCTGAGGTAAAGTTGGTTAATGCAAAAGTATTGTCTAAAGCCTGAAGTGTTCCATAGCTTGAATTTGCGGTATCTCTATAAACAACTAAAGCTTTTCCTGCGCTTGCATCATATACAACGCCCGTATCTGTTATGTTTGCAGAACTTATAATATTTTCTGAGCCAAAACTAATTGATGTACCAGAAACAGTTCCTATTTTTCCTGTCAAACCATAGGTTCTATCATAAAAGATAAAGAATTTATTATTTGCAGTATCATATGCTATGCTGGGATCTTGAGCAGATCCCACTCCATCAAAAACTGCTTCGGAACCAAAGGACATTGATGTTCCACTTATTGTACCAACAATTGCAGTACCATAACTATTATTTCCACCATCGCCATAAACAATAACTATTTTGTTTGAATCAGGATCGTATGCCGCTGATATGCCAGCATCAGTAGCAGCTGCATGAAAGGCTGCAGTAGTTCCACCACTTATGGATGTTCCACTCACTGTTGCAACAACATAGTATCCATGACCGGTTGAACTGTCCTGATAAAAAACTGCTGTCTTATTTGCATTGGCGTCATATACTGCAGTTAAACTTGTATTAACTGTTCTACTAGCAAGTGTGGCGTTGCTACCAAAACTAATACTTGTACCAGATACCGTCCCCACGGCCCCTCCAACAACATTAGAACCTGAGATGCCTCTCCAAGCAACTACAACTTTATTTGCACTTGTATCATAAACAGCAGAAACTCTTGTCACATTTCTACTATCAACTACCACTGCTGTCCCAAGACTTGGTGTCGTTCCACTAACAGTTACAACTCTTGACGTTAGATAATAACTATTAGAGCCGTTAGGATAAAATATTACAAATTTGTCATTGTCAGGATCATATACAACTGAAGATCCTTGAGCATTTACATTACTCTCAACGCCTACATTAACAGAACTACCAAGTGTCACAGTACTTCCAGAAATTGTTCCTGCAGTAACTCTAAGAGCATAAGACCCGCCTGGGCCAGTATGCATGATAACAAAAGTTCCAGAATTATTTGTAGCTATTGATATTTGAGTTGATGTTTCTTCAGCAAATATAGTTGTAGCGTTAAAAGGCCCACCTGCAGTTCCATCTGCATTCATGAGTACTGGCAACCCACTAGACACTGTACCACTCGCTATGACTGGTTCTTGTCTTGGTAAATTTACATCATTGCCTATGACGCGCAACATTATTTTCTCCTACCCGTCTGAGTCGGGCTCTACCCAATCAGGATTAGCTGACCAAGTTGTACCAGTTAATTTGTACTTGTTACCAATCCAATCGCTTGGTGCGTTTGTTATATTTTCTGTGATGGTAGCAGTGCTGCTGTTCATATCGCCTATAATATACTGCGGAGGGTTACCTACAGTAATATTATCTGCTGTTGCAGTTATTGCTACGTCATCTGCAATCAAATATTTGCATAATTTAGTTGATTTTTCTACTATAGTTTTCATTTCTTAACCTTTCACTATAAGTTCTGTAGAAGATATTGCAGTTCCTGCCGTAACGGAAGGACTCCCTGCTGTTTCACTTAACGCTCCTGCAGGTGTAACAAAATATGTCTGGCCCGGCGTCAAGCTCGTTAAATTTCTTGCCACATTGCAAGAAGAAAGTATTTCTCCTGTTCTCCCATCTAATGTACCTCCATTCATAATGCCTATGAAGTTTTCTGAGGTGATGGTTGTAGTATTGTGAGCAGGTGTGTATGCTACAGCAGTTCCATAATCAGAGTTTGAACTGGCTCTATACACAACAATTATTTTTTTATTTACTGGATCCCATGCCTGATCATGATAGTATCCCTGTTCACCATTTAGTTGAGTCGCAGTGCCGAAAGTAATTGTCGTTCCACTGACAGTAGCTGTAGCGAATTTAATTACGTTACCACCTCCTGCATCTCTCCAAATTATAACATTGAATGAAGCATCAGGATGATGAACAATATTTGTATTCGTAGTATTACTAGAGATTAGTACCTGTTCAGATCCAAAGGTTACAGCTGTACCGCTTATTGTCCCAACTATAGCTGTGCCATAACTGCTGTTAGCTATATCTCTATAGTAGATCATTATCTTTTGAACTGTCGGATCATAGACTGTACTTATGTTGTCGGTTGAACCTGCATTGAAAACTGTTTCTGACCCCCAAGTAATTGTCGTTCCACTTATGGATCCAACACGAGCCGTACCATAACTAGAGTTTCCTTCGTCCTTATAAGCTACTATAAAATTTTGACTAGCTTCATCATAGGATGAGTGTATAGCTGGCCCTGTGGTTCCTGAATTAAAAATATACTGACTGCCCCAACTTATACTTGTTCCTGAAACTGTCCCTACTTGAGACTTTCCTTGATCTGATGTTGTTCTATACGAAACAACTACCTTTTGCGCTGCTGTAGAATAAATTAAAGACATGTAGTTACAGTTTGCACTATTAAAAACAACGTCAGATCCAAAGGTTACAGAATTACCTGATACTGTTGCTACAACCGATGTTCCATATCCAGAATTATCTCCATCATAATAAACAATTACAAACTTCCCTGCATTGGTATCATAAATTACATCAGCAAAATTAGTGTTAGCGTTATGAAAAGTGGTTACGCTTCCATATGTAATAGATGTTCCAGAAATCGTCGCAACTACGCATTTACCTTTACCGCTATCACCAGCGTCACAATATATAATTAGCATTTTGTTATTTACAGGATCATAAGCAATTCTAGTAAAGTTAGATTCTGCCGATTCAAACACAGCTTTTGTACCAGTCACTGCAGAAACTGCTGTTTGAGTTACACCACTTACAGTCCCATTAGCATTTACAATGACGGGTGCACCATCGGCTATCGTGCCGCCTGTGGCTTGAGAATAACCAATTTTAAAAACAACTGCCTCGCCGTAATTTGAATTACCTGGGGTTCTATACGCAATGACTACTCTTCCTTGGTTAGAGTCATAAGCAGAAGCAATATGATCTGCACTACCATTTTTAAATAAAGCCATGTCACCAAAACTAATGGAAGTTCCACTTACAGTCCCAACTACAGCTTCTCCATAATCACTGTTTCCAGCATCTGAATAACTTATCAAAACTCTTCCTGCAGTTGAATCAAATGAAGCTGAATTATAACTAGTGGATGCTGCGTTATAAACTACCTCAGACCCAAAGCTGATGCTTGTACCACTGACTGTCCCAACAATAGCAGTACCTTGGTTTGAATTACCATCATCTGTGTAAGCAATGACTATTTTATTATTAGTGCTGTCAAAAGCAGTTGAAATATCTCCGCAATTTCCTGCATTAAACACAGTCTCACTTCCAAAACTTATGGATGTACCACTGACTGTCCCAACAATGGCTGTTCCATAATTTGAATTTCCAACATCTTTATAAGCTGCAACTACTTTTCCTGCATTACTGTCAAAAGAACTAGCAAGGAAAGGAGTGTTGGCGTTATTGAACGCAACCGCTGAACCAAAACTTATGGATGTACCTGAAACTGTACCTACTATAGCTGTCCCATATCTGTTACCTGCTGGGTCTCCTCTATAAAAAACAACTATTTTATTATTGGCGCTATCAAAAGTAGTTGATGTATAATCCGCACCAGAACTGTCAAAGGTAACTGCTGAGCCAAAAGAAATGCTTGTCCCTGAAACTGTGCCTACTACAGATTTTCCACCTTCAAAACTAAAAACAACTTTTCCAGAATTTGAATCAAAAGCTCCAGAAAGCTCTCCAGTAGTTGCACTATAAAAAACAGTAGGAGTCCCGTATGAGATACTATTACCTGAAACTGTGGCTACAACCGCAGTTCCATAATTATTGTTTCCTTGATCCCTGTAACCAATTACTATTTTTTGATTAGTTGAATCATATACAACAGTCTGCTGTTGCGTAGTTGCGCTTTCAAATACTACACCAGTGCCTATTTCTTGGGTAACATTAATACCTTCACTGGCCACAGCTCTGATTATGGCGTCTTTAGTTAAGTTGCCAATTGTCTTCACAACAACTCTCCTTATGAGATCTCTTCGTAACTCACAATTACTTCGAGATCGCTTGCTGTACCTGCTGTAGCGGTAATACTTTTATCTTCTTCTAGATATATAGCCGTGTTCTTATCCAAAACAACCAATGATGAATCAGCAGCAACAGATGCAGTAGATACTAATGAGTATGCTGTTCCAGCTCCGTCATCTGCTGAGTGAACATCAACAGTTACATCACATGAATTTGTACCATCTACGTTAGCAACTTGAATCATGTTTATCTTAAATACTTTATTACTAGAAGCAGCGTTATTTACTAAAACAGTTGCGTTAGTTGTTGAAAGCGCGACGGTTGCGGTTTTTCCTGTAATCGTTGCGACATTTACTATATTTGGTGCGGTCATAACTTAGCCTCCCTTACCCAAAAACAATAGCCATAGCTATGGCCTTACCAGTTGAAATTCCTGCAGCTCCGAACGTTAATGTTCCTGAGCCATTTGTTAAAATTGCTTGGCCATTCGAACCATCAGATGTTGGATATGATAGTCCTCCGAGCGTTGCAGAGTCAGCCGTCAAGCCAACCGCTGTTCCTAATGCTACGGTTTTACCACCTATTGTTACAAGTGTAGTGCCTGCAGCTTGTAGACCAAGTATACCACTGGTATCGCCCGTAACGATCGCACCGCCAGTCGATGTATCTGCATTAATTGTTGTTGCCATCTTCGTCCCCTGACTATTAGCTTTATGTTATTTATACTACTTAAAATCTTTTATTAAGGTTTTTCTGGCCAGTCTGCTTCTTCTAAGTGTGGCCAGTCTGTATGAGAAGATAGATCACGTAAAGCTTGACGATACGTTTTCCAAGCAGTCGAAATCGATCCACTTGTTTCAGTTGCTTTTGTAACAACCCAATCAGTTTCTGTAAGTAAACTATCTCTCTTAATGCGATTAATTTCTGCTGCATTGCTGTCAAGAACTTTTTGATACTCAGCTTCAGCTTCTGCCTTTGTTTGTATTACAACTTCGTTGCCGTCTGAATCTTCACCCTTTACATCAGCGAACATATCATATACTTCGTAATGAATCATCCATTGTCCGAACTGCTCTACTCCGTCTGAGTCTGTTCCGAGAGCTTCTTTTCTTGGTTTAGATTCTTGTCTTACTTGCTGGTATTTACCAGGCACAGGCTGTGGACCTTCAAGTACTGGAACCATATTATACTGTTGCATAATTGATTTTGTAATATTTTTAGGAAAAGATACGTTAGGATTATCTCTTCGTAAGTCTCCAACTGTGTACGGCCAAGCCGTTACCAGACCCGTAGTAGTTAATTTAGCAAACATGTTGTGTTCTCCCTGTTATGCTATTGCGTAAAAAATGTAGTTTCCACCACTATCGTTCCATGAGTTATCTTTGTTAGCTCCACCGTTAACTATAAACCCACTATCATGTGGTTCTACCATGTTGTAACTCTCAAGTTGTACGGCAGATGATGAATTTAATTCTATCAGCTTATCGTTTCCGCTTACCAAACCTCTTAGTGTATCTGCAAGCCACCAACTACCAGCAGCATCTGTTCGTTTTATTAAAACAAATCTTGCACCGCTAGTAAAACCACAGTCTACAGTAATGTTTGAATTCCCTGTTCCAGTATAACTTCCTACTTTAGATACACCCGCGAGCGTCGCAAAGAGGTAGGCTACGTAGAAGTGTGAACTACTATTTACATCACCGGCTGAGCCTAAGGTAAATACAGATGATGTCGGTGCTGTTGAGCTCCATAATGAACTACCATTCGTTTCACCTGCTACAGTTGTATTTAGTTCCATTGATTTAGTAGGGCCCAAGCTAGAATGAAATGTTTTCCAGTTATTCGAACCATTTATCTTTTTAATCCACATCATTTCAGGCGCTACGCCAAGGTTATGAGTAACGTTTCTCCCTGCACCGCTAGTGCCTGTGTAAGTAACTATATCAAAAAACTTAGGAGCTCTTTTCCACATCCAACTGGTAGCAGTAGATCCGGCAAACTGAGAATCAACATGACCATTCATAAAGTCAAATCCTGCTTCACTTGCAGCCTGCTTTTGAGCGCTGCCGCTCGTATATAAAACTCTTTCATCTAAAAATCTTGTGTAAGCATAACCGTTGCTTCCCGCACCGGTGTTAGTGATGCGAGTAAGACCTAAGTCAACAATATGATTACTGTCGAACCTAGGTTCCGTACTGTCTTCCGAATCAATAGAGAAAACCTCAGTACCTGCTGTTGGCACTGACATTTCTCGTGATATTGCCATATAAAGATATGTTCTACCACTTTCATTTACTGTGGCACCGGTTTCTGTTTCAAATTGAAAACCTGTAGAAGTTGGATAAATTCTGGCTATACCACCTTCAGCGCCTGCATCATTTGGATATAGAGCATTACTATCTAATCCTACTGGACCTCTCCACACCCTCATCATATCAAATATAGCCCAGTTTGCAGAATGAGATGCATTTTTTATCATGAGCCACTGAGGTTCAAACCCAACATTTATTGCTTGATTACTTCCTCCACTGCCGTTATATGTCCCAACTTTAATAAGGTCTTTATCTCCATCAGGGCCATAAGTTCCAGCGCCGTCATTGCTAGCAAATAAGTAAGCTACATAAGTTGCGCCATCAGTATTTAAAACACCGCCAACACTAAACACAGAATCAGTAGCAACATTATTACTTGAGTTTCCAAAAGCGTTTGCACTATTTAAATATGCGTAATCATTTGTGCCATCTATCTTATCAGTAAATACCCACCAATCACCTGCAGCACTTGTTTTCTTAATTATAATTAACGCAGGTTTTACTCCAAGAGAATGACTTACTGTCTGTTCATTTGCACCACTAGCAGGGCCAGTGCCAGTATACGTCACAATATCAAAGAACTGAGGGGCTTTGCGAAATGTCCACCCTACGTACTGAGAACTACTAGCGTTAACCATATCGTCTGTGCCAAGGGAAAAGCCATTAGAGTTAAATGCAGTTACTGTTTGTGCTTCTGTAGCTTCACCACTGTCACCGCTTGACCTGATATGTTTTGTTGCACCTCTTACTGTATCTTGTAGCGTATGATTAGCAGAACCACTACGTTTTTTTATCCAAACTAATCCACCTTCGCCACTAAGATTAATGCCGTTAGTAAGACTACGTGCAGATCCACTCCCATCCCATACAGTGGTTTGAAACAAATCCTCTGAATTTGCAGGTATGCCTTGCGTATTTCCGGCTGCACCTAAAACTCTTGTTACATTACTCATGCTATGCCTTCCCCTGCTAATTTACCGAAGTAAGTTGTTCCGCCATCTATCGTAATAAATGCATACACTGATTTTCCAGCGTTTACACTAGGTGCTGATCCTCCGTGCCATTTTACTGAGCTAGGCCATGTTAGTGCATAAGCCGAAGAATTTTCTACTTCAAGAGAAAATCCAGTTGGTGTGCCAGTTGCGGGTGGATTGCTAAAAATCACTTCTGTTACACCAGTAGCTGTGAAGCTAAATCTGTTTCCTGTAGATAAGTCTAATGTTTGTTTCGGTTCAACTTTTCTAACAGCTACATAAATGTAAGAATGGCCATCACCATTTGTTTTATCATCAGATGTCATAGGCCTGAAACCAGTAGAGGTAAACTCTACAATATCTTGGCTTGTTATTTCTGCGCCATTTGAGCTTGTTGATACATGTTTATCTGTCCCGCCTGTTTGCACTCCTCTTACGCTATCAAGTACGTGCCATTGTTCTGAACTAAGATCATAATTTTTAATCATCACCCACTGTGGTTCCCATCCAAGAGTTACAGCTGCACCCTCAGCGGATCCATTACCAGTGTAGTTGCCGCATTGTATCATGCTACTTGATGATGTGTCATGACCAAAGAAGTAAGCAACGTATGTTCTTCCAGATTGATTAATTGCTCCAGTATTAGCTTTTAAAGTAAACTCTGTTGAAGTAGGTGCCACAGGCCAAAAGCCATTTCCTCCTTCAGATCCAGTGCTTTGAAAAACAGCATTATGACTACTTGATGTTAAACCTCTATGGTACACATACCAATCAGTGCCGTTGTTGTCTCTACATTTTACTATAACCATTCCTGGAGCTGAACCTAAATTATGGTTAATAGTTTGCTGGCTATTCGATCCATTATAAGTTACTACATCAAAAAAGTTGGCAGCAGATTTCCAAGTAAAACTGACATAGTTTTCGCCATTAGCATTAACGTATAAATTATTTACTGTAAACCCATTGTTGTTAAAAGATGTAAGTGAATTAGCCTGCGTTTCTTCGGCATTTGTACTATTGTCAAGTAATACAGTTGCACCTCGTACTGTGTCATGAAAGAACCATGATTGAGTGGAAGTTCTACTTTTTGTCCAAATCATCCCCTCATTACCAGCTGATAAATCAACTCCAGTAACGATGTCTGTAGAAGTCTCATTACCAGTGTAAAGTGTAGTGCTGAACAAACCATCTGGGCCGTTAGCTCCTGTCGTGTTTGTTGCTACAAAGTCTGGGAGTTTTGTAGTATCCAAGCTATTTTTTACTTTAAAATTTTTGTTATTAGCCATGTTTCACTTTCCACTTAGCTAAGGTTATCGCCAGACAAATAACCATAATATGATGTTCCAGAATCGTCTGTAGTAAATGTGTATAAATCTGTTTCGCCAATACCCGGTGCCGTTGGAGTAATTCCTCCTGGCCATTTCACTGTACCGGGCCAAGTAATAGAAGGATCACCAGCAGAACGTATCGCAACGTAGATATAATGATGGCCACTACCATTAGATTTATCATCATTTGTTCTAGGCGTAAAACCTGTAGATGATACGTCGAACATCGGGTTACTAAATTCTTGTGTATTATTATCTACGTGTGTGTTAGGATCTGCGGCACCATTATTAAATCCTCTTACTGAATCTAATACGTGCCAGCGTTCAGTATTGACATCTTCGTTCTTAACTAACAACCACTGCGGTTGCCAGCCGAGATTTACTGCAGTACCAGTGTCTGCTCCATTACCCGTATAATAACCACATTGTATCATGCCAGTTGAAGATGCATCATGAGCAAATAAGTATGCTACGTAAGTTTCACCATTTGTATTATTATCAGAGTCGTTACTAACTGAAAAGACTGAAGATGTAGGAGCAGTACCATTATTCCAATTAGCATCATTTATTATGGAATTAGTTGCGTTTAGTCTAAAATAGTAATTTTCTGGATTAGTGCCAGCGTTAGCGCCTCTATGATACACTCCCCAATTTTGAGTACCACTTGTTCTTTTGAAGAGTATCATACCCGGTTCAACACCTAAGTTATGAGCTATTGTTCTAGCTGAACCAGTTCCGGTATATTGCACTATGTCAAAAAATTTAGCTGTTTGTTTAAATGACCATGAAACATAGTTAGCGCCGCTGTAGTTTGTACCGCCGCCAGGACCATCTCCAGAAGGCATACTGTACCCAGTAGTTGTAAAAGCAGATATAGAGTTAGCAGAAGATTCAGCTGCTGTAGTATTACTCGCAATGTGTTTATTAAAACCTCTAACTGAATCAACCATTACGCGATCAGCACTACCCAACTGACTATTTCTCCAAGCAGTCCAAACCATGCCGCCGTCACTAGACATGTCGATATTGGTAGTAATATCTCTAGCAGAGCCGTTGCCACTATAAGTTGTAGTTGCAAAAGCGCTTCCTATATTCGCAGTCGTACCAGTTAATTCTAGTTGAAAAGATTGTGCAGGACTCGGATTACTAATTGTATATGTACCAGTGTTTAACGAGTCTTTAAAGTAATTACCTGTGCTAAGATCGATGTTGCTACTAGTAATAGTACCGAGTGAAGTCTTTACGGTTCCACCAATTTCTAATGCGTTTTTTACTTTAAAAGTTTTATCGTTAGCCATTACTTAGCTCCATCAATTGCATGTACAGCTTTATATGTTGCTCCACCATCAGATGTACTAAATGTAAGTACGTCTGTTTCACCGATAGCTGGACTTGTAGGAGCAGTGCCGCCGGCCCAATCGATTGTATTATTATATGTTGTTGTAGTCGCACTTTCCGCAGCAATCGCCATGTAGATATAGTTGTCACCGTTTGAATTTACATTAGTATTAGTTGTAGCAATACTAAAACCAGTAGAACTTACATTTACTCTGTCTGCTCCTGCTGTACTTTCAGCATCACTTGTATTCCATTCAAGACGTTTTTCTCCCGCACCGTCTGGTATACCACGCGCAGTATCATAAACATCCCAATCACCAGTGGTACCTGTTGCGCTTTTTATCATTACAAATTGTGGTTCAAAGCCAAGAGTAATTTCAGGTCCAGTAGCATTACCATTACCTGTGTATTGACCGCATTGAATAGGACCACTATCGCTATGACCAAATAAATAAACTATATAATCAGAGCCATTAGCATTAAAGCCATTTGATTGTGATACAGTAATTGATGAAGATGATGCTGCTGTAACAATAGTACCACTAGCTTCTGCATTAGTAAGATTTACATAAAGATATTTACCTGTACCCCTACTTCTATGATAAACGTACCAATCATTTCCACTAGCTATTTTTTTAATAAAAACCATTCCTGGAGCTGAACCTAAATTATGAGATAAAGTTTTATCACCATCTTGAGTACCAGTATAAGTGATTACGTCAAAAAAACCTGCTGCTTTCTTCCACGACCACGCTATAAATGTTCTGCCGTCATTATTTGTAGAACCGTAATTATTTGCTCCTAGAGTAAAACCATCACTATTAAAACTCACTAAACCCGTAGTAGCACTAAATGTATCTTGGCCGGCAGTCGAAGACGGTTGCAAATTAACTGCTCTACCTCGATTAGTATCAAAAACCATATTTGAACCTGTATTACTACGACATTTAAGCCATACTAAACCACCATCTCCTGATAAGTTCAATCCATTTGTTATTTGATTAGTTGTGTTATTACCTGTATAAGTATCTGCAGAAAATCTATCAGCCACACCTGCTGTATCTTGAGAATTATACACTAACGTAGCCTGACTAACCGTACCACTTGGAGCGGGGTTAGTAAGTTTTATTGATGTATTAGTTGTTGGAGTGAAATTAAAAACTGAACCAGTAGAAAGATCTAACACTGATTCATTTACAGCCTTTTTCACAGCCATGTAGATGTAGGTACCACTAGAGTTATTCCACTCATTATCTGTAGTAACTATTTGAAAACCTGAAGAATTAGTCTTTACTCTGTCAGCTGTTTGTTCTGCTCCATTATCATTAGCTCTTACTAAGCTTATACTGCCGCTTGTATCAAATCCACGTTGTGAATCTACTATAGCCCAACCATCAGCTGAATCTGCTCTCTTTACTAATAACCATTGAGGCTCAAAACCTATATCAACAGTAGGACCGTTTGCAGAGCCGTTACCTGAATATTCCCCACAAGAAATAGTATCAGTATTGTGACCAAATATGTAAGCTATGTATTCACCGCCTGCAGCATTCACATGGTTATTACTTGCACCTACTGTAAAAACACTGGAAGTAGGTGCTGTGTTATTCATTGTGCCAGTGTCAGCATTTTCTCCACCATTAGTATTTAATCTTAATTGTTTACCAGCTCCACGAGTTCTGTGATGCACAAACCAAAAATCACCACTATCTATTCTTCTTATCCATATCATTCCTGGAACAGAACCTAAATTATGAGCTATAGTTCTTAAAGTGTTATTACCAGTATAAGTTACTACGTCAAAATAATTAGCTGCTGATTTCCAAGTCCAAGAAACAAAGTTAGTTGAATTGGCATTTGATCCACTCGCACTCCCTAAATCAAAACCAGTAGAAGTAAATGCAGTTAACGAATTAGAGTCAGTTGTTTGTCCACTAGCAGCATCATGACTGATGAGATACTTAGTCGCGCCTCTAACTGTATCAAATAAATAGTGAGAACCACTGGCCCTGCTCTTTAACCAAACTAAACCTTCATTGCCACCCGATAGATCTACGCCCGTAGAAATACTTTGAGTGCCGCCGTTTCCTGTGTAAAGTGTAGTGCTGAATGAACCACTTGGCGTTGTAACATCAGCACCAATTGTCCCAAGGCCTTCGACGATATTGGTTGCCTCAATACCGCTTTTGACTATAAAGTCTTTGTTGTTTGCCATAGGTTCACTTTCCCCTAATGAGCGTTATTTTAAATTTGACTTAGATTAGCCAGTGTAACGTAAGATCTTGCTGCTGAATCAGTTGCTGTAGCAAGGATACGAACATTTGCTCCTGAAATATCTACGTCATATGCTACGTGTTCTGAATCATTTGTTGATATTGTTGCGTATTGTGTTGCCACTGCAGTTGAAGAATTATTATGTGTAATCAGTAACTCAGTGACCATCCTAGAGGGTCTAGCACTATCCCAGGCGGTGATAGTTGCCTTTATAGCACCATACGTAGCTTTAGCATATGATGCGATAGCAGTTTGAGTTATATTTGCTGTAGTCGCAACTTGAGTATCTCCGCCTCCGCCGATAGCTCCCCATTCTCCGCCAGCATAACCTTCAAATGCATTATCTTCTGAATTGTAACGAAGCATTCCATTTACGGGCGATCCATCTCTTTGTGCTTGGGTACCGGACGGAAGCTTAACTGATGTTGTTCCCGAGAAAGTAATATTACCGGTTGCAGAAAGATTACCGGTTGCAGTAAGATTCCCACCAATGCTAGCAGAATCTCCAACTGTCAGTATGCCGGAAGTCGTAAGAGTTGTTGTACCGGTAGAGTCCTCAGAGGTGAGCCCCGGAGCAACTATCCCATCCGTACCATGTAATACTACTACCATTGTTTGTCCTCTTTAATCTTTATTTATACGGGTTTCGTTGGCCAATCGGCCTCTTGTAAATTTGGCCAGTTATCATGTGATGTAATGTCACGAAGAGCTTTTCGATATGTTTTCATCTCAGCTGTCATAGTTACGTCTGCCATTCCAGTCCAGTCTGTTTTGGCAAGCAATCTGTCTCGTTCTGCACGATTACTTTCAGCAGTCGCAACGTCTAACTTTGCTTGATATGCAGCTTCTTGTTCTGCCTTACTTGTAGTTTTACCATCTACAGTATAAGCAGCAAACATATCTACCGCTACATGATTTTCAACCCAATTACCTTTAGAGTCTTGTTTAACTCCATCACGGATTGATCTTTGGTATGAACCTGTAAGTTCTGCTGGTGGAGAAGGCAATATTGGATCTAAGTTTAATGCATCTAGGGTTGCTGCTTTCCAGACACGAGGCAATGACATATGAGCAAAGTCTGCTCTCCATTGCCCTTGGCTTTTAACTTCGCCTGTTGTTCTATTTCTGTATTCACTCATTCGATTGATCCTTTCTTATGAGTTTGATTATGCGATTGCGTAGAAGATAAAAGTGCGACCATTGACAGTGAAATAGTCATTGGGTAATGCAAATCCACTTGAGTGTGGGTCTATATAGTCTGCACCTGTTGCTTCACTTTGTGTAGTGTTCAATCTAAGATATGTATCATTTCCGCTAACTATTCCTCTGAGTGAATCCCAAACGTACCAATTGTCTGTCGTGTCTGTTCTTTTAATTAAAACAAACCTAGCACCATTGGTAAACCCACAGTCAATAGTCATTGCACTGCCATTCCCAGTATAGCTTCCCACCTTGGATACACCTGCGATAGTAGCAAAAAGGAAGGCTATGTAGGTTCGACTGGCGTCATTTACTGTAGCCCACGTACTTAATGAGAAAACACTAGATGTTGGAGTTGTATTGTTCCAAGCATTAAAAGTTCCTGCGGCATCTGTATCATTTAAAAACAGATAGCCATCATTTCCTAAGTCTTTATGATATACTGCCCATCTACCTGTTGATCCAGTTCTGGTCTTTACCCACATCATCTCAGGCGCTACACCAAGGTTATGGTTTATAGTTCTTGCACTTCCTGTGCCTGTATATTGCACAACGTCACAAAAACCAGGAGCACGACCCCACATCCACATAAGATCATTTGAATTTGCGCTTGTGTTGTCTCCAATACCATTCATATAATCTTTGTTCCAATAAGTCCCTGCGTTTGCAACTTCTTCTCTAGTAGAATTAGTAGCTAAGTCTTCAGAACCAGTAATTCTAGCCTGAACTCCCCAATCGCCAGTGGAGCTTTTGTTTTTATAGAGACTCCAGTCAACGGGAAAGTTGGATATAAAAGTCGGTGGAGTTGGCGATGTTCCTACTGCTGTATCGATAGCAAACACATCAGACGAAGTTGTAGGCTCTGCGAGCGGGCCTCTGCGGACTGCCACGTAAATGTAATTATTACCACTACCATTTACACTACCGTCTGCTCTTTTTAATTTAAAGCCAGTTGGAGTAAGTTCTAAAATGTCAGCTGAATTTTGCTCATCATTATTTGCATTAGGTGATAAAGTATTATCGGCTCCACCCGCCACCATACCTCTCATCTCGTCAAGAATGAACGAACTATTTCCATTTGCATCTGTGTGTCTTATAAACACCCATTGAGGCTCAAACCCAAGATTGATTTCAGGACCGTTTGTTGAATTATTTCCAGTGTAACTTCCACACTTAATAATATCCTGATCACCATTAGGGCCAAACTCACCATCACCATTGTTGTGAGCGAATATATAGGCAACGTATTGATTGCCATTCCCATTTACTCTAGCATGTTCATCTACTGTAAAATGTGTGCTTGTTGGGGTTGTGCCGAACCATAAGTTAGCACCACCTGCACCTGTGTCAACGTTAGCTGCGTTAGCCGTACCATTAAGTTGAATGTACTTACCTGTACCCGTACTTCTATGATAAATATTCCAATCTTCAGTTAAGCTATAACCTTTGACAAGTATCATACCCGGAACACTGCCAAGGTTATGTGCTATTTGTCTATTTTCTGTTCCATTCCCAGTCCATGTTACAATATCAAAAAACTTAGGAGCTTTACGGAAAGACCAACCGACGTAGTCTTCATTGTTATCGTTCTGAGAAGCCCAATTATATATCTGAAAACCAGCTGAATTAAATGTCGCAGCATAGCTCGTTTGATTAATTTGTGCGGCATCTAAATTAGTGCAAAGCGTGTACTGAGCAGTCCTTGCTGTATCTAATAACCAATGATGTTCATTTGTTCCTGATGTTCTTTGCTTTGTCCAAAGCATCCCACCTTCACCTTCGTTGCCAGTAAAGGGGCCAAACTCTGATGCAGCAACTGAATTTACTTTTGTAATACTGTGTGAACTACTAGAATTATCTACAAAAGGTGTATCTCCCTGACAGGTAAGTAATACCGTTCCCGAAACTGCTGTAAGATCAGACGTATAACCACCAGAAGGAGGAGTAACTGCGCTACCTTTTATGATTCTAAAATTTGATATAAAACCTTGTTTGCCACCATTAATTCCATAACCAGAAGTAGAATCATCATCCCCTATATTTAATGCATCAGATGATGTTATATTATCATTTCCAGTAGTGGTTGTTGCCAAAGTACCATTTACATATAGTTTGACAGTGCCGCTTTCTCTTGTGATGCAGTATTGATACCAATTTCCTGCTGCTCTTGCGGTGGAATCAGTTACAAATCCACCACCACCAACATACAGTGTAGAAGTGCCATCAGTGTTTAACTGATAAAGCATACCTGCACTATAACCTCTAGAGAATACAGTTTGGTATTGACTGCCATCTGCCCACCAAGCAGAAAAATCTATTGTAAAATCACCAGTTCCTAAATTAAAATCAGTAGAACTTGCTA